>Ga0315282_10008258_pt1 | contig 16882 bp, 8 predicted proteins | sample YL17G07_20_MG_FD_203693 | JGI IMG/M metagenome (GOLD analysis project Ga0315282, IMG submission 203693) | Sediment microbial communities from Yellowstone Lake, YNP, Wyoming, USA - YL17G07_20 | ecosystem: Environmental > Aquatic > Freshwater > Lake > Sediment | place: USA: Wyoming | collected...
TATTTCCTGTCTCGCCCTTTTCTGCCTGTTCCTAAGCGTTCCTGCCGCGCGCAGCCAGCAATCCAAACTCGACGGGCTGCTTGACCGCGAAATGCCGTCGCTTCTTTCCATCTACAAGTCACTGCACGCTGCGCCTGAGCTTTCCCATCACGAAGAAAAAACTTCGGCTTTTGTTGCCAGTGAACTCCGTGCTCTGGGATACACGGTTACCGAGCACGTCGGCAAATATGCGGGTCATCCAGGCTGGGTGGGCTATGGCGTGGTGGGCGTGTTGAAGAATGGCGAGGGGCCGACGGTTTACGTTCGCACGGAGCTTGATGCCCTTCCTGTCGAGGAGAGGACCGGCCTGCCTTACGCCAGCAAAGTCCGGATGAAGGATGACGCCGGCCGCGATGTAGGCGTGATGCACGCCTGCGGGCACGACATTCACATCACCTCATTGCTGGGCACGGCGAAAATGCTGGTGGAATTGAAGGAGCAATGGCGCGGCACGCTGGTGATGCTGGCTCAGCCCGCGGAGGAAACCATCAATGGGGCGAAGGCGATGCTTGACGACGGCCTCTACACGCGCTTTCCCCGGCCGGATTACGTCCTGGCACTGCACGACACCCCCTCGGTCGAGGCGGGTAAGGTCGGATACACGCCGGGTTATGCTATGGCCAGCTCGACCTCCGTCGATGTCACTCTCCACGGCATCGGCGGCCACGGCTCAGCGCCGCAAATGGCCAAAGACCCCATTGTGGAAGCAGCGCAGTTTATCTTGGCGATACAGACCATCGTGAGCCGGGAGAATTCGCCCTTCGATCCGGCCGTGGTTACGGTGGGCTCGATTCATGGGGGCACCCGGTACAACATTATTCCCGATGAAGTGCATTTGCAGCTTACCATCCGGACATACAAGGAAGAGGTGCGGCAGCACATTCTGGCGGCTCTTGATCGCATGGCCAAAGGGATCGCGGCTGCGGACGGCATTCCTGGATCGCGCGCCCCGATTGTGGCTGCCAGCGAGAGCGAATATACCCCGGCGACCTACAACGACCCGCAACTGACGCTACGCTTGGCACAAGTCTTTAAGAAAGAATTAGGGCCGGGAAACGTCGTGGAAGTTCCAGCGGTCATGGCCAGCGAGGACTTCTGCCGCTTCGCCTTGGACAATCGTCAAATCCCGATATGCCAGTTCACTTTGGGCGCGGTGGATCCAGCGAAGCTTGCGGAGAGCCGGCGTACCGGCGTGCCGCTGCCCGGATTGCACTCCAGTTTGTGGGCGCCAGTTCCCCAACCGACGCTCCGCACCGGGGTGAAATCCATGACCAGCGCGGTGCTGGACTTGATGAAGAAATAGGGCGGTCAGGATTGAGCGGGAGCCGCCCCGGCGGCGGGCTCAACTTGGGGATATGAGTTGACCGCGGCTTCCGCGCTGTCGTAAACGTCGAAGACCGTGGCCAATTTGGTGATGGTCAAAGCATCGCGCATTTTGGGTCAGGTTGGCCAGCTTAATGCCGGTGCCGGCCTTCACGCTGGCGTGCCGGGCTTCGTCGATTCCGAAAGCCCCTGCCGTGTGCTTCCGACCGCCTCGCCCAGAACCACCGCATTGCGGATTTGATCGAAGTACTCGCCGAGCGCCTACAGCAAGCGTAGCGCAGACCTCCGCCTTTGAGGTCTGCGGTTCTTACCGAGACGCGCGTTCCAGACCCCCGGGCAGGCGTGCGTCTTTGAAATCTGCGGTTATTGTAAAGGAAGAACCGCGGACCCCAAAAACGGGGGTCCGCGCTACAAGTTCGCGGCGGTTTTTTCGCGGACATCGCGAAGGGGCCTTATAATGGGTCGCCCCGTTTTGCTGATTCCCTGCGCAGGAAAATGGCAGGGGGCGAAAGGATGGATTTGTGGACTTGCTCTTATCGGACCGGGAAGTGCGCGTGCTGGGGGCGCTGATCGAGAAGGAAATCACCACGCCGGATTATTATCCGCTGTCGCTCAATGCGCTCATGAACGCGTGCAATCAGAAGTCGAACCGCCATCCAGTGATGGCGCTGGATGAGGGGGCGGTGCGCGAAGCGCTCGACTCGCTGAGCCAGAAGTGGTTGGCGGGACCTACCTCGACCGCGGAAAGCCGCGTGACCAAGTTCGGGCACCGCGCGCAGGAAGTGTTTAACTTTGACCGGCGCCAGACCGCCCTGCTGTGCGAACTCATGTTGCGTGGTCCCCAGACGCTGGGCGAACTGCGCGCGCACGCTGAGCGCATGTATCGCTTCGACGATCTCGAGACGCTTGAGGCCGCGCTCCTGAAGCTCAGCGAGCGCGAGCCGCCCCTGGTGAAAAAACTACCCCGCCTGCCCGGCACCAAGGAACCGCGCTACGCGCAATTGTTGGCCGGTGACAAGCCGGAGTGGCTTGTCGTTGCCGAACCGGATGCAGTTGCCGCCTCGTATCCGACCGACGGCCGAATCCCTTGCCTCGAAGCCGAGGTGGAGGAACTAAAGCGGCAACTCAACGACCTGCAACAACAGTTCGCGGATTTCAAGAAACAATTTGAGTAAGCCCTGGCGGTTTCGCTATTTGGCGCAGTGCTAAAATCCCCGCAAGACTTACGCCCCGCAGCGTTCTCGCAGGTAGGAGGCAGAGATGAAGGATGGCATGTCAGCGAAGTATCCTTGCACGAAAGATTACCGACGGGCGTGGTGTGCGTTGGCGGCGTTGCTGCTGGGCTTCATTCCGGCTGGGGTTCGGGCCGAGACCTATGACGCCTGCGGGCCGGCGCCGGCGATCAAAGCGGCGCTCGATCAAATTCCTGACTACATGTCGCCATTGCAGACCGAATGGCAGCACTTTGAGCAACGGCGCTCGGCAATTCGGCCCCTGCTGCAACAATATCCCAACGATGTGTTTGTCCTGCGGGCTTTCTCGGGGACCAAGGCCGAGAACGACAAGCTGGCCGAGGAATTGAAATCGCGGCACGAAAAGAATCGGGATGATCCGCTATCGTCTTTTCTTTACGGCTACCTGCTCGTCGGCCACGACACACCCCAGGCGATCAAGCTGTTCGAGAGCGCTCTGGCAAAGGACCCTCAGTTTCCCTGGCCGCATTATTCCCTGGCTCGGATTTACAGCGTTCCAAACTTCGTCAACAGGGATCAGGCAACTTTACACCTGAGCGCTTTCCTTAAACTCTGCCCGGAGTCCCTGGAAGGCTACAGCCAGCTAGCGCGTTCCGACGATAAGGAGATGCTCCGAGAGGGTGCTGTCAAGCTTCGGGCTCTCCTTCAATCGCGCAGCGATCCGGACGCCCTGGGCGCCTACTCGACGCTCTGGTCCTTGGAGTTCAAAGCGCACCCTCCCGCGGAGTATGACGCGCTGCGCAAGCAGGTGGGTGAAGACCTGAAACGCCTCCGGGCGCTTAACCTCCAGGACAAGCGGCAGTGGTACCAGGCGCTTGAGGCGGGCTACAACCTCTCGAACGACCAGAAGCAATCGGACTGGACGAAGGAGGAACGCGTACGCCGCTTCCCCTCAACATATGAAACCCCGGCGCGTGACAAATGGTTTGCCGAGCACCCGGTCCCGGATGACTACGCCCCTGCGGAGGTGAAGCGGGAGCATTACAGAGAAGTGCTGAAACGATCTCTCGAATGGGCCAATGAACGACCCTACAATATGATGATCTGGGGGGACTGCGTGTGGGCGGTGGAACACCTTGATGATGCGCCCGCGGCCGAAGTGGAGACTATCGTCAACCAAGCTCTCCAAGCGGCGAAGACCAACGCCGGACCGGGCGACCTGTCTTCCTACAATTTTGTCAACTACTTGACTGTTGCTAAGGCGCTCTCCCAGAGAGGCTTGCAGCCCGAGCGAGAAGTGGAATGGGCGCAGAAAGCCTTGACGCAATCGGAAATTGAACTCAAGTTGCCCGAAAGTGACTTCGTCAGCAAGCAGTACGCCGAAAGTAACTACTTCGAGAGGGCCTCACGGCGCATTCAAGCGCTGCAACTCGAAGCCGACGGATACCTGCGATTGAAGCAGGCCGACAAGGCGCAAATTACCTTCGCCCAGATGGACGAGCGCCTGCAAGACCTGAAGACCCTCGCCGGCGACAAGCAGAGCCGCAAGGAAGAATGCTGGGCTCGGGGGTCTTCTTATTGGGAACTGATGGGCCGCTTGGCGGAGTTCCAAAACCGAAAGCTGGATGCGATGGCGTATTACGAGAATGGGCTGCTCAAGCGCCTGGAAGCGAAGAAGAAACCCGAGTTCGGTGTCAAGGATGAGCTGGCGGATAACGCGCGCACACTCTGGAATAGCCTGGGGGGTACCGACGAAGGCTGGAGGGTTTTGTACGGACGCCAAGCCGACGCCCTGGCGCAACCAGCGACCGTCATTTGGGAAGCAGCCGACCTCCGCCTTCCTTCGTTTCAGTTGACCGATCTCCACGGCAAGACCTGGCAGGTGGCCGACTTGAAGGGCAAGCTGACGTTCCTCAACTTCTGGGCGTCGTGGTGACCGGCATGTCGCGAGGAGTTGCCTCGCCTTCAAAAGCTCATCGAGCAGTACCAGAGTCGCCACGACGTGCAATTCCTGACCTTCAATAGCGACGACAATCCCGGTATCATCGAACCCTTCCTGAAAGGGCACCAGCTTAACCTCACCGTTCTTCCCGCTCACAGCTACGTCATGGAGACTCTGAAAGTGACGGCGATCCCCCAGAACTGGATCGTGGACGCGAATGGCGTGGTCCGACTGAAAGGGCTCGGGTACGACCGCACCGAAAAGTGGGAAACTGGGATGAAGGAGGCGATTGAAAAGTACAAGCCGCAAGCGGGAACTGCCACTGCTGCCCCAGGATCACGCTAATGACAAGATGTAAGAAAATCGCCTGCTATCGCCAGTCTTTTCCTTATGGCAAATAGCCCCTTTCAGGTCAGCGCAATCACCGTTGTGCCCGGCGGCAACTCGCGTGCGCGGCCATTGATGCGGAGCGATTGGACTCCCTCGAGCCCTGGGGGAATGTGCAGCCGGACGTGCTCAGGATTCACGGTCCTGGCAAGATGGTAGTCAAGGGCCAGCTCCGCTCCCCGCCTTTGCAGTTCCAAGTCAACTTTTCCAAACCGCGTCGGTGCGCCTTTCACTGTGATCTTCGCCCCGTCCTTCACCCACTCGGGTTGAACGCCCCAGCACAGTTCCAACGTTTTCTCGTTTTCGAAAACCAGGGAGTTGCGATGCAGATGGACGTACTGGCCAGCGGCCCAGCCGTGTGGCATGTCGCCTGTCCCCACGTGAGTGTCAGGGTAAATCTCCTCGATCCAGGCGTTGGTGGGCGATGCGTGCGCGACGTACCCATTGAACAGCCGGTAGAACATGGGCAGTTCGTCGCGCAGCAGATAGCACATGGCCCAATCCACGGTGATGTAAGTCCAAATCTTGTCGCGGTCCTGGAATACGTACTCATCTTCCTTGGCGTGGCCGGCCATGCGCTCCAGCGTGCGTGTCATCATCTCGTCGTGAGGAGCTAGAAATCGCGCCGGATAGATCGCGGCCATCGCTCCCCAGATATCCAGGCGCGGGTCAAAGGTGCTGCCGGGGATGAACTGGTGGTTGCCGATTCCCCCATAGGCGAGCTGCACGGAAATCAAAAGGTTTGCGCAGAATTGATTGTAGGTTTCCTGGATCCATTTCGTGTCGGCCACTTCCTCGAGTGCTTGTGCCGCGGTGAGAGCCTGGCGCAGTCCCAGCACGGCCCAGAAATTGTGGTAGTAGATGTACCCATTGCCGATGGCCTCGCCGTCGCCTTCCGGCAGCAGCCCGAAGAAGATGGGCTTTTCACCGTGCTCGGTGCGGATCTGCGTTTGCTCGGTAACGTTTTTGATCCATTGAGCCCCTTTGCGGATGCTGGGATAAACTTGGCGGAGCCAGGATTTATCGCGGGTTATTTCGAAGTGATGCACCAGCGCCCAAAGCGCCTGGCCCTGCCCATCCCATTCGGAAAGGGGACACTGCCAAGCGCCGGAAGCCTGCTGGCCCATCGCCGCCGGAGTGCCCTGGAGATTGGCGTGCCAAAACAGACGCAGCGATTTCTCTGCTTCGCTTGCATACCCGGCCACGTCGAGCGCGGCCACAAGGTAGGAGCCATCGCGATACCAGAAGGCGTCATAGACCGTCGCCCCGGGCTTCAGCACATAGAGGTCTTCACCTCCATTGCCCGCTTTCGCCAGTCGAGTGCGCGACAACAGAATGTTTATCAGAGAGGTTTTGTAGAGGTCGTCGAGATGGCGTACGCCGGTCGAGAACTCGGCGCCTTCCCGGAGAAAGGAATCCCAGCCTTGCTGCGTGGCGGTGCGCGCCCCTTCCGGCGAGATGTCCGTCACCCTTTCAGTTTCGCAGGTGCAGGCTTTGTAGGGAAGGCGAATCCATTTGCTGCCCGCCGTAGCCGCATGGGGCGGGTAATCAAGAACCACGGAGCAGGCGCGGTCGCGAAGTTTGTCCCTGCCGCACGGCACGTAGAAAACCGCCTGCTGGTCCAGTTTCCCGCTTTTCACTTGTTCCGGGTCGACCGGATTGTCAAAAATCCATATCCCGCTCAGCATCACGGGCCGCGCGACGTTGGTCGCCGACGGGTCGCATTCGGCTTTAACGCGGATTTCGTTTCCGCCGGGCTTTACGGTGAATTCCTGAAGCACGGGCTGATCGGAGTCCTTCAGGCCCAGATCGACAACTTGCACTTGCTTCCCAACAGACAACCTTACCCGCGCCACTCCCGGCTGGATCTTTTGGATGGGGTAGGAAGGCAGGCCGAGAAAGACGTGGTATGTCCCGGGACTGGATATGGGGAAGCGGTACTCGATCCACCGGTTCAGGTATTGATTCACCCGGCCGCCAAACGCCGGGTCGACTCCCGCCGGGAGGCGGGTTTTGTTTTCCACAGTGTTCGATCCTCGGGACAGGAAGTTATAGCGCGCCTGAGAAACATCCATCCTTTGCGGCGGCGGAAAGACTGCCAGAACTTGGGCTTCGCTGAACACGTAGTTGTCCTGGACTTGAATGGAAGTGGTGAAAGGAAACCAGAGGGTGATGCGATAGGGCGCCGTTGCTTCCTGGATTTCCAGATAATCTCCGGGAACTCCCCCCTCGTCTGCCGTGAACGCTGACCAACGCAGCAAACCCCTGGTTCCGCGAACCTCGGTGTCGACGATGGGCGCGTAACCGCCACGCATCGATTGCGACCAATCCAAAACCTTCACCGGTTCGAGCGGCTCGCCAAATTCCAGCGTGGCTTCCACATTACGAGTTTGCAATTGCCCAAATTTATCGACGATGCCCGGTGGTTCGTCGCCCAGTCCGATGGCAGTTTGCAGATTGGTGTTGTAGAGGACAGAGGAATTGCCTCGAGCATTCGATTCAGCCGGAAAGGCTTTAGCCAGTGGGTTGGCGCTGAGGAGAGATTTTGCCGGCGTGTTTGACCTTGCGGTGGTTCTGGCCAAGCCAATGGCCATGCCGGAGCTCATCAGAAATTGGCGCCGACTGGGTCCTTTCATGAAGGCCTCCTGGAGATAGGGGGTGGGTTTGCGAGGAGCAGCTACGCATATTGATCAGCCCACGGCCACACAGCCGCGACTGCCAAAGGGTCCACTCCCGATGAGTGCGTAAATGCGGGGTACATCTTAGCGCACCGGCCGTGGTTTGGGCAGGCTATTTGCCAAGGCAGGGCGAGACAAAAAAGGGGGCCGGTTGCCCGGTCCCCCGTGGTCTTTGGCATTGCTCTCGATCAAAGCAACATTCTCAGTAAAGTGGAGTTGGACCCGGACGGTTGATGACCTTGTCTGCCGCCACCGTGACGTTTGTAACGCCCGTCGGAGTTGAGAAGACCCAACCGTGTATCGAAACCACATTGTTCACGGCCAACCCAGAAATACTATTCGTGGTGAAGTTCGTGAAGGTGGTGTCGGCGGAGGTTTGCACAGTGATGATGATGGGCGCCCAGGCGGGAGTGGCCCCCCTGGTTGCAGACGGAGGCACGAAGTAGCGGGGGAGTGTGGCGAGAGTGAAGCTCAGTGCACTTGCATTGACCCCTGCTACCGTGCCGGTGATCTGACTGGGCTCCAGGGTAATACTACTGGCGGTAAAACTCACATCCGGCGAACCAAAAGGAGTCGGACCGTTCCAACCACTCGTCCCGGAACCGGTCATTTGATTCACGGTTCCTTGCACGACAACCAATACATTTTGGCCGACTTGCAGGTCAGAGGCGCTGGCAAAGGTCAACCCGGACGGAATCACGAAGCTGCCCGCGTCAGTCGCATAAGTAACGCCGGTGCCGGGCACGGTCACGCTGGCGTGCCGTCCTACAGGAAGCATAGTCGCATTGGTGGCGGAGGGCTGGTGCTGGATGATGAGGTCCATGATCGTGTTCCCGCCCGAGGTGCTCAGGCTGATGATGTTACCTTGCACCGTTTGTTGGGTGGGAAGTTGTATATAGTTCACCGCAGTCGCGAGCAAGGTTCCATCGGTTTGCAGGGTGACCATCACTCTGACGACTTGTGAGGTCGCCAGGCAGGAGAAAGTCTGCGCCGCGGCCGAGCAGGTGGCGCTGCTAGGGAAATTGCTGTAAGTCGTGCTGCTGTTCACATTGACGGTAAAGGTCTTTCCCCAAAGGGTCTGAAGCGTGAATTGGTTTGTCCCGGTGCTTTGGACTGTACCCGTTAGCTTGCCGATGGATCGAATCGGACCTCCCGACTGAGGCGGGGATATCTGGGAAAGCGTCACGCCATTCGTCGCGGCCAGATTCACGCTCAGATCGGTCTGAATGACCGTGTCCAAATGGATGTCGAGCTTAAAACCCAGGGGTGAGCCTGCCGTTAGGGTGACCGGGAAAGCCGAGGAATTAGAAGAATCAAAGGTCAGCGTCAAGGGAGTGGTGGTCGGCGTGAGCTGGCAAACCTTGCCGACCGCGCAACTCGCGCTGATGGTGTTATTCGAGGCATTGAAAATCGTGAGCTGCGGATTGGCGAAGGTTAGACTCATGCCGGTGTAAGTTCCCGCGGCCACGTTTTGGCTGCCCAGAAAGGCCGAGTCGGTTAGAAGCTCTGACACATTCACGGGAATCGGATTAGTGCTGCTCAAAAGCGAGACGGTTCCCCCTGAAGAGTTCGTCAGCGTGGCTCCCGTGATGCTGAGTTGAAAAAACAGAACCGTCACGCCGGCAGGTGGCGTATCGGTCACCGTCACACCCACTGGGGCAGTCTGTACGGCCGGGTTGGTCGTGGTGGTCGAAGGGGTCACCGAGCTTTGGCTACCACATCCCGCCATTAATAAAAGGACAGCGAGAATCGATAGGGCCAGCACTGCTTTGCGCATCTTTGCCTCCTTGGGCTTATAGTTCATATCATTGCGAAATTAGGCACGATCGGCCCTTTCGCGCATAAGTTCCAGGTTAGAAGTAGTTACGGTAGTTTCCCTCAGTCCAGCAATCGACGGGCAATTGTGGTTCCAAGACTTACCTGAAATTATGTGGCTGAAACCACGTGCTTTGATTAAATACTGGCCGCATTGAGCCAGCACATAATTACATGGTGCAGGCGCTAATTTACATGGCGCAGTAGCTGGAATGCGGAAATGCCGAAGGCAATTTAATCTGTCCATTTGGCACTGCCCAGCGGAGGAAAATGAAGGTGAAGTCGCACCCAACACGTGAACCTCTGGTTTTATAGGGTACACCCCTCCCGCGATACATGTGAACCCAGAAAGCGAACTGAAGTTGCTCCGGTGGCGCGATTTAACAAAACTTTTACATTGCGGTGGATAGCAAGGGCCTCCTTTACGTGGCGACGCTCCTGGGGACCCAGATTTGCAATCAGCATGGAAGGGTAGTTGCCCTTCTCGATTGGCAGAACATGCCAGGTGGTTTGAGGGCGGAGTCGCAGGCGTGGCAGGCGGCGCCTCGGACCATCAACACCTTTACGCCGTAATCGGAAACAAGGTCGACGGACGGCATCTGGTGCGCGGCGGCGCTTGGCGACCCACGGCTGTCCAAATTAGTGAGCGTTCCTAGCGGCTTCGCCGTCTGCTGTGCGGAAGGGCTCTGCCCTTCCGGCCCCGCGCCAACGTTTTCTTCTCCTCCGCGCCGCCCGCAAGGCATAGCCCTGCGGGCGGCGCGGAGGAGGTTGGTTGATGGTCTCCCGCCTCGGAAAGGCGCAGCCTTTCCGCACAGCAAGCGGCGAAGCCGCAGGACATAAGCAATTGAATGAAGCCTAATTTGGACAAGCCTGCTTGGCGACCCGCCCCTGCGAAAGATTCTTATGGCGTCGCAGGCGAAAATGCGTTACTAAATCTTGCCGGATTTTCTAATGCCACCGTGGCTCTTCTCTTTCATAACTTTACCCACGGCATCTGGACGACAAGCTGGAGGCTTTTGATTTGAACAGTCGACAAAGGGTTAAGTGCGCAATCAACTTCAATAATCCCGATCGGGCTCCCATCTCCCACGCGGTTCTCCCGGCCGCGCAGATCAAGTACGGTAAGGCGTTGGATGAAATCCTCACGGAATTCCGCGAGGATTTCGGCTGGGACTATATGCAGGACCTTCCGCTTGCGGATTTTCCCGCGGTTTACAAGAAGGGTAGAAACACTGACGACTTCGGGACGGTGTGGTTCTCCGAATGGCTGGGCGTTTGCGGCATCCCCATCGAATGGCCGATCAGCAATTTGGAGCGTTACGAGGATTACCATTGGCCGGAGGATTTCACCGCCGGGCCGCCCAGCGGCAGACTCTACAGCGGCCACATGATGGGCTTTGATGATCGCTGGTATGCACGTGGCGCGTGGATCACCTATTTCGAGCAACTCCAGCAGTTGCGCGGGATGGAAAACTTCCTGCTCGACATCGCCACCGAGTCAAAGACGTTCTATCGCCTGCTCGACGACCTGCTGGATTTCAACCTGCGCTGGATTGACCAGTGGACAAAGCTCGAATACGACGGATTACACTTTGCCGACGACTGGGGCGGGCAAACCTCTCTAATCATCAAGCCGGAAACGTGGCGGCGGATTTTCAAGCCGCGCTACGCGGAAATGTTCAAGCGGGTCCGCGATAAGGGCATGGACGTTTGGTACCACACCGACGGGCAGGTACGGGACATCTTCGGCGATTTGATCGAAATCGGCGTGCAGGTGATCAATTGCCAGGTGCCCGTGGTGGGGCACGAATGGATTGCCAAAAACGTGCGCGGGCGCGTGGCCTTGCGCACCGATATTGACCGGCAGCGCGTCATGCCTTTTGGCTCGACGTCGGAGGTGAAGGAAGAAGTGCATCGGACCTTTGAGGCCTGCGGCTCGTCAAAGGGAGGGATTGTCGCTTGCGGCGAAGTCGGCCCCGACGTCTCGCTGGAGAATATCCGCGCCATGTACGAGGCGTTCCGCGAGTACGGGACGTACAATGGATCGGGTGATCGGGAGATCAGATGATCGGGTGAACGAAGAACCCCAGACATCGAATTTGCTTTTAGCTCACCCGATCTCCCAATCGCCGATTTTTTGTTCAACCGATCACCGGATCACCCGATCACCCGATTCGTTCCCTTGCAGTGAAATCGATGTGAGAACACACCATGACTCCTCGGGAAAGAGTGCTGGCGGTTCTGAGCGGGCAAAAGCCTGACCGGGTGCCGTGGTTTGGTGATTTGGATTATTGGGCGACGGCATTGATAGGGCGGGGCGAAAGGCCGCAGGACTTCAAGCAGAGTGACGCTTACCTGGACTGGCACCGTGACCTGGGCGTGGGCTTCTACCTGCAAGGTTATTTTCCCTTTCGGGCCATCACCGAGCATTGCCGGGTGCGGGAGTGGAACGAGGGAAACCTGCGCCGCCGGCAAATCGAGACGCCTTGCGGAACCTTGCGGGAAACCTGGACGTGGCTCACGCAATCGTTTGCGGAAGCTCCCACCGAACATCTGATCAAGTCGGCTGCCGATTTGCGCGCTTACCGTTATTTCCACGAAAACACGCGCTATGAGCCGGACTATGCTTTCGCCGAGCGGCGGCGCACGCAAGTGGGCGACCTGGGGGTGGTGCTGTGCTATCTACCCAAGAGCCCGCTGATGCAGTTGATTGCCTTGGACGCGGGGGTGACCAAGGTTTTTGAAATCTTCACCGATGCCGGGGAGGAATTTCGCAAAACCCTGGAGGCGGTCCGGCGCTCGCACGATGCCGCGGCGCGCGTCGCGGTGGAGAGTCCCGCCGAGGTTCTGATGATCCCGGAGAACCTTTCCTCCGAGTGCGTGGGGAAGACCTTTTACGAAATGTTCATGCGCGATTACGAAGAGACCTGGGCGCGGCGCATCCGCGAGGCAGGGAAGTTTTCGTGCATTCACCTGGATGGGACCATGAAAGGCCTGCTCCGCGAAACTTGCTCCACCAGCCTGACGTTCATCGAGGCGCTCACGCCCGCGCCGGCGGGCGATTTGGAAATTGAAAACTGGGCGGAGTGGAGCGGCAACTCGCGCACCATCCTTTGGGGCGGCCTGCCGGGAGTTTTTTTTACAGGGCTGGTGAGTGATGAGGAGTTTGACGCGCACGTCCGGCACGTGCTGGAGGTCATGCGCTCCGACCCGCGCTACGTCCTGGGTGTGGCCGACCAGGTTCCCCCCGATGGCTTGGAGCGCCGGGTGCGTCGCGTGGGTGAGCTTGTGGAACACGACGGGGCGTATGCCTGACCGGGAGGGGTCGGCGCCGGCTTCCAGCTCGTGCCACGCGTCGCGCCCAGCCAAGATCCTACTAAATCCCACTTGACACTCGGGAGAGGAGGGTGTACGCGGTGCCTGCCCTGGAGTTCAAAATGAATCGTCGCGATCTTCTGAAGCTCACCCTGGCTGGCGGGTTCTATTCTCTCGGCGCCGCCAGGCCCCGGCAGGTGCTAACGGTTGATCGTGGCCGCACCTGCCTGCCGGCCACCTATATCATCGACTATTCCACCAACCATCTGTCCGATGCCGGATTCATTTCGCGGGTGGCCGAGGCCCCTCCGAACCTGCTCCATGTCGGTCACGACTGTCCGTTCACCGCCCACTGGGGTCCCCGAGCCCTTCCCCTGCCCGTCAAGGATACGTCCCAATACCGGCTCCTCACGCCTCAGGAAACCTCCACCCGCATCCTTGAGCTCGAAACGATGGTGCGGGGACTGCATGGCGCGGGTGCGGAAATCATCTTCCCTTACATCAACAGCCAGCAGATGGGTGGCGATATCGAGAAACGGCTTGGCTTTTGGGAGTTCTACGATCACTGGGATGATTACCGTTCGTTCGGTCTTCCGCCCCGGCCGCAGGCCGATCCCAGCGAGTGGCTCCAGCGTGACCCCGACGGACGCATTCTCTTCAACAACCCCGCCGCTTACCCCGGATATGCTCCGCAATTCTTCTACTCCCCATGTCCCAACAACGAGGACTGGCGCACCTGGCTCCGTTTCGTGGTTGCCTCGATCGCGCAGGCCGGTTTCGACGGCGTATTCGTTGATGACAATATCATCCACTGTTACTGCCGATTTTGCCGGGAGGGTTTCAAGCGTTACCTTCGCTCGCGGTACACCCCGGGTGAGCTGCTGTCCGGCTTCGGGACGAGCGAAGTCGACAAGATCGAGTTGTGCTCGCAGGCCGACAAGACCGCGTGGGCCAAGAGCCAGCCGGCGTTTATCGAATACCTTCGCTCCCGTTACGCGCCCGGCGAACTGGAGGAGCGGTTCAAGATCACCGACCTCAACACACCCACCAATCTCGACCGCATTGGTTACAATTTCCTGGAGCAGCGTGCCCTCCAGTTCATCGCCTCCCTCCAGGAAAAGTACCCGCCCGAGGAGCGCCGCCGCAAGTTTGGCGCGGCAGACCTCAACCAGTTGGGCATTGAACGCCCCGAAGATCGCCTCCGCTGGTTCGAGACGCAGCGTTTTTGGGCCTGGAGTATCGCCGACCTCCTGGTCGATTTACGGCGCGCCGTCGCCCCTTACAACCAGCGTTTCGTCTTCGTCCCCAACTGGGGCTCGATGCAGACGGTGGACGGGGTCGAGGGCCGACGGATTCACGGCAAAAACGTCGCCGAGTGGGCGCGTGGCGCCGATTACATGATGTTTGAAGAGGACTACCGCCACGGTTTTCCGGGCCGTTCCGCTTCCGGCGCTTTCACCATTCACGATATCCAGTACCGGTTCGCGCTCGCAAGCGGCGTCCGTCCCGTGGTTCTATTCGGTGGACCTCACGGCCGCGCCCAGGTGGAGCTCGCCCACGCCGAAGCGGCCGCCGGTGGTGGTGGCTGCTTCGTCGAAAACTTCGACAAGTTCGGCGAGGTCCGCCGCCGCTACCGCCGTTTCTATGAGCGCCGGCCTGACCTATTTACGGGCTTCCAATCATTAGCGCAGGTTGCATTAGCCTTTTTCTACAACCAGGCGCACATGGAGAACAGGGAGCATCTGCGCCAGGTTTACTCCATCCATTCCACCCTTGCCTCGGACCACGTCTTGTTCGACTTCCTTACCGAAGAGACGCTGCGCCGGTTGCCGCAGTACAGCGTCTTCGTCTTTCCATCTGTGGCTTATCTGTCCCGCGCGCAGGAACAGACGATTCAAAAATGGATGGGTGGCGGAGGTCGTCTCATCGTTCCCGGTGACCATCCCACCTTCTACGAGGATGCCAAGCCACGTCTCGTACCGGCCTTCGTTTCTGCGTTATCGAACTTCTCGGCGCTGTGTTCCCCCCAGTTTCAATGGACTGCGGGCCCAGGCCTGGCCGGGCTGCGCGGCAACGCCTATTGGAAGCAGGAGGGCCGCCAGGCGCGCGTCACCATTCACCTGGTCAACTACGATCTCGACGCCACCCACGAGCCCGAGCCGGTTCACGAAATCCCAATCTCCCTCGCCCTGCCAGTTCCGGTCCAGCACGCCACTCTCGGCAAACTTTCCGCCTTCGCGCCAGATTCCAGTGAGGCGAGCGAGCTCGGTGGCGAAATCCGCGACGGCCGTCTCTCCTTCGAGTTGAAGGATCTCGGCGTTTATTGTGTGGTGGAGGCCTTGTTACTCCCCGCTTGAAGCGCCAAAAATGAGATGTCGCTTCATTGCCCGTGCTGCGTAGCGGATGGATATAACGGTTCCTTGGCGATCGCGGCTCCCGGTCACTATTTCAAAAATCGGATCAGGCCAAAGCAGGTAGGCGTGTGGAACATGCGGACGTCGCGATGCACCGGGCTCGAGGAGAGGAATCGCCGTTGCGTGTTGTCGCCCGGGCCGTCGGCGCGGAAGAAGTTGATCCGCACTCGGCGTTGGCCGCGAGTTCGGTCACCCCCACGGCGCGCCGTTGGGCATCCTCTTTGCCGGTTCGCCGCCATTCGCTCCAAGATGCCGGTCCGTCTTCAAACTGAAATCTGAATGTTTCGGAATCGCGCGGAGCCTTCATTTACGAAGGTTCCCCAACTTCCTTGCTTCAGGTTGTAGAGCCGCGTACTCATTGCGATCTTGTTGGCGACGTAGACCACACACACCGTGCCGTCCACGAACACTTTCAGATCGACCGGCCGCTGCGGTTCGAGCCTTATGGGCCTTTCCAACTCGACCCAGAAAGGAATGTCACCCGGCCTCGGCCAGGAATCAAACACCAGCCGGTTGCGGGCAGGCTCCAAACGGACGTAGTAAGCAGATTCGAAACTTTCACTGGCGCGAAGCATCAGGCCACACCCGCGGGTGTTCGCTTTAAAATCTACCGTCGCCTCAATTTTGCATCGCGGCGGCAGGGTTCCCGCCGTGGCACAGGCAAATGCTCCTGGAACTGCCAGTTGTACGACGCCCTGCGAAATCTTGCACGGACCCACTGCGGGCTGAAAGTCGAGGGGAGTCTTCTTGGGGAATGCCTGATCAATGCTGGCGGGGGCCTTCACGGAGAGAGTTCCATCTGTTTCCTGGACAAATTCATGCACCACAAGGTTTCCTCCCCAGTTCCAGGGCCGGAAATCCTTGCCATCCTGCCGGGTGGCGAGCCAACCAAAGGCGAAACGTCGGTGGCCATCAGAAGCAGTTTTGGCGGCGTAGTAAGCCCGTCCATCAAATGTGTCATTATCCCGGGCCAGCCATGGGCCTTTCAGGGATCGGCTCATCCGGTAGTGAGTTTCAAAGCGCTCGGTGAACTCGGAATAAACCAGGTACCACCAATCGCCCATCCTGAAAAGGTCCGGGCACTCGTGAGTAAAATAGAGTCCCGGCGTCCAGAAAGGCTCGCGAACTTCCCACTGGGTGAGATCCTTGGAGGCACAGAGCGCCGTGCAACCGCGCCTTCTCGAGGGGCCCTTGTTGAGGCGGGCCGCAAGGAGCATCCAATACTCCCCGGCCTCGTCATTCCAGAAAACAAAGGGGTCGCGCCAATCGTTCGGCTCGTAGCTTGCCGGGGGAGCATAGATTGTGTCGGCCGGGATTTTCCGCCAATGCAACAGGTCATCGCTGACTGCGTGCATGACGGCCTGCTGGGGTTTCCCCTGCTTGGGGAAGTAGGGATTGTGCCCAACGTAAAAGATGTGATAGCGGCCCTCCGCCTTGATGACTGACCCTGTGAAGACGTAGAGATCTTGCTCGTCTTTGGTTCCCGGCGCCAACATTTGACCGTGTTCCTGGAAGTGAACAAAGTCACGGGTGCTGATCTGGTACCAGGGGGTTCCCTCGCCGTGGCCGGGGACGTCGCGCCAGTCATGCAAGTAGAAAAGGTGGAATTTGCCGTCCTCATAAAACGGGATGAAATCTGCCGCCCAGGCGTCTTCTGGTTTGTAGAAGAACTCAGAATCGTGGGTTCCGCCGGGCGTTCGGGCCACAGCTTCCTGGCTGGAGTTCGGCCACGGCTTGGCTCCCCAAACCGGTGCTGCGCCTGCCAGCAACGTGGTT
>Ga0315282_10008259_pt1 | contig 16881 bp, 14 predicted proteins | sample YL17G07_20_MG_FD_203693 | JGI IMG/M metagenome (GOLD analysis project Ga0315282, IMG submission 203693) | Sediment microbial communities from Yellowstone Lake, YNP, Wyoming, USA - YL17G07_20 | ecosystem: Environmental > Aquatic > Freshwater > Lake > Sediment | place: USA: Wyoming | collected...
TCCTCTCCGCCTTCACCGGTATTGGATTTTCCGCCTAATCTGTTCATCGCAATAGCAATCGTCTCGTGAGTGGCTTTACTGATTGAACCAAAACTCATTGCACCGGTAGCAAAACGCTTTACAATTCCGGAAACCGACTCCACCTTGTCTATGGGCACAGATTGTATTGTTTTAAACTTAAATAGACTGCGCAGCGTCGTTGGATTTTGTGACTGGTCATTAATCAACTTAGCAAATTCCTGATATTTTTTAGGATCATTTTTTCTGGCGGCATCCTGCAGGGCGGCAATGGTATCGGGATTCCAAAGATGGAATTCTCCGTCGCGCTTCCATTGATATATCCCGCCAGTAGCAAGATACGGCATCGGTATTTCTCTTTCCGGATAGGCATCGTGATGTCTCATAAGTGTCTCTTGGGCAATAGCGTTGAAGCCGGCCCCTCCGATACGAGATACGGTGCCGGTGAAACAGCGCTCAATAACTTTTTTATCCAAACCAAGCGCCTCGAATATTTGTGCGCCCCGATAACTCTGCAGCGTCGAAATTCCCATTTTAGAGAGGATCTTTAGGATCCCTTTGTTGACCGCTTTTATATAATTTTTTTGGGCGGTCTTAACATCGAGCTCTAATTGTTTTTCTTGTACAAGATACCCTATGGCCTCATAAACAAGATAGGGATTAATAGCCCCCGCCCCGTAGCCGAACAAAAGGGCAAAATGATGCACCTCCCTTGGTTCAGCGCTCTCAACGATTAAGGCAATCTGAGAGCGAGAGGCATCGCGTACCAAATGATGGTGCACAGCTGAAGTAGCCAATAGTGCCGGCAGGGCCGCATATTCTTTGCTCACCCCACGGTCACTCAAAATGACAAATGAATAGCCTTCCTGAACCGCAGAGGTCGCCTCTTTACATATCCTATCTAATGTATTCATAAAATCATTTTTCTCGGCTGCTCTGAACAAAAGCGAGATTGTCTTCGTCTTAAAACTTTTTTTGCGGATGCGACGCAACTTTTCTAAATCTTCGTTGGTCAGTATCGGCTGTTTAAGGTGCACCTTACGGCAATGCTCGGCCGTCTCATCTAACAGGTTTTTACGAGGCCCCATGTAACATTCCAGGCTCATTACTATCTCTTCGCGTATGGGGTCGATGGCAGGATTGGTAACCTGGGCAAATAATTGCTTGAAGTAATTATAGAGCAACTGAGGCCTGTTTGAAAGGATAGCGCAAGGCGTATCATTACCCATTGAACCAATGGGCTCTTGGGCCTTTTCTGCCATCGGTTGGATGATAAACTTTAAGTCCTCACGCGTATATCCAAAGGCTTTTAAAGAACTCGTAATATCGTGTCCTGCGTCCTGCCCTGCCTGCCTGAACAGGTGAGGCGTCCTGCGTTGTGCGTGCTTTAAAGAATCCAACTCTAGCATATTTGCCTTCAGCCACTTTGCGTAAGGCCGCTTTTTTAAAATTGTGGTTTTTAGTTCTTCATCGCTAATAATCCTTCCTTGTTGTGTATCAATATAGAAAACCCTTCCCGGCGTCAATCTTCCGGAATAAGCAATTTCTTCTGCGGGAATATCCAACACTCCAACTTCAGAAGCCATCACTACAAAATCGCGTTTAGTGACAAGATAACGTGCCGGACGAAGTCCGTTTCTATCCAATACAGCGCCGATAGAGTTTCCGTCAGTAAAGGCAATTGCTGCCGGGCCATCCCAGGGCTCCATTAGACAGGCGTGATACTGGTAGAAATCCCTCAATTCTTGCTTCATAAAAGTATCTTGCTCCCAGGCAGAAGGAATAAGCATCATCATGGCATGCGTAAGACCTCTTGCTGTAAGCACCAAAAGCTCAAAAACATTATCAATGCTTGCCGAATCGCTACCTCCCGGCACAATAACCGGTTTTACTTTCTCAATATCTTTGCCAAAAAGCTTACTCTCAAGCAACCCCTCTTTTGCGCTCATCCAATTAATATTTCCCCGCAAGGTGTTAATTTCGCCATTGTGCGCCAGAAATCTAAATGGTTGCGCCAAATCCCAGGTAGGAAACGTATTGGTGCTATAGCGGGAATGAACCAGACACAAGGCGCTCTCTAGAGTTCTGTCTTGTAAGTCAAGAAAAAAATTATCCAGTTGTTTAGGCATCAGAAGGCCTTTATACGAAAAAGTGCGACTGGACAGGTTTGTAATGTAGAAAAACGATTTCTGTTTAAGATTTGATGAGCGAATAATTTTTTCAATCTGCCTTCTGATAACATAGAGACGGCGTTCAAAATCCAGTTGGTCTTTAATTTTATTGTTTCGTGCGATAAATGGCTGTTCTATGGCCGGCTGGGTTTGACGAGCAGTCCTTCCGATATCAGAGCTATCAATAGGCACGCTTCGCCAGCCTAAAAGGAGCTGTCCCTCATCTTTTATAACGCGAGAGAATACCCTTTTACAAAACCCGCGCTCTTTTTCATCCGTAGGTAGAAAAACTAAACCCGCTCCATACAGTCCAGGGGAAGGCAGGTTGATATTTGCTTTGGGGCAAGCGGTGGCAAAAAATTTATGAGGAATCTGAATAAGAACCCCTGCGCCATCGCCGGTTTTTGGGTCAGCGCCGGTTGCGCCGCGGTGAGACAACCGCTTTAATACCTCCAGGCCTTGACGGATAATCTCGTTTGACGACCTTCCTTTAATATCGCAGACAAAACCCACCCCGCAGGAATCATGCTCAAAGGCAGCATCGTATAAACCTTGCTTTTCAGGAAAGTGTTTAAATTTCATTTTTTCCTTATATTAATAATTTACCCGGTCTCAATACACCGGAAGATACTTATCTAACTCGTACTCAGAGACCTGAATGCGGTAATCATTCCACTCTTTCTTTTTAATCTCGATAAATCTTGGGAATATATGTTCTCCCAGAATTTTTTTCACCAATGCACTTTCTTCTGCAATGGCTATGGCATGCCCAAGGCTATCGGGTAGAGTTTCTATTCCTTTTTCTTTTCTTTCCGCATCAGTCAAATGATACAGATTTTTTTCCATGGGAGGCGGCACTTTATATTTTTTCTCAATTCCTTCTAGTCCCGCATGAAGCATTGCTGCAAAGGTTAAATAAGGATTGCATGCCGGATCACAGGCTCTAAATTCACAGCGCGTTGCTTTTTCTTGTCCGGGATGATAATAAGGAACCCTAACAAGGGCGCTTCTATTTCTACGGCTCCAGGCAATATATACCGGTGCCTCATAGCCCGGAACTAACCTTTTGTAAGAATTTACGGTTTGGGCAAAAATTAAACTAATCTCTCTTGCATGTTTTAGCAGCCCTGCGATATAGTATTGCGCGACTTCCGAAAGATTATCCTTGGCTTTAGCATCAAAAAATGTATTCTTATCGCCTTTAAATAGGGACTGATGTGTATGCATACCGGAACCATTCTGGCCGAATATGGGTTTAGGCATAAAGGTGGCATAAACGCCAAACTTGTTGGCGATTTCTTTAACTGCTACTCTATAGGTAATGACGCTGTCTGCCATCTGTAAGGCATCCTTATAGCACATATCCACTTCATGCTGTGAGGGTGCGACTTCATGATGGGAATATTCCACCTGCACACCCATCTGTTCCAGGGCTAAGATGGTCTCGCGCCTTAAGTCGCTGGCTACGTCTAAGGTAGTCAGATCAAAATAGCCTCCTTTGTCCAATATCTCCGTAGCCTCATCGCTTTTAAAATAAAAATATTCGAGCTCCGGCCCTACATAATAATAGTCAAATCCCATTTTTTTCGCCCGCTCTAAGGCTTTCTTTAAAACATAGCGAGGATCTCCCTCATAAGGAGTCTTGTCAGGATTTAATATATTACAGATCATCCTGGCCACCGCCTTTTCTTTCGGCCTCCAAGGGACCATTGTAAAGGTATCCGGGTCAGGCATAGCAATCATATCTGATTCTTCAATATCCTGATAGCCGGTAATGGATGAACCGTCAAAACCCATACCTCTTTCTAAAGCACCCTTTAATTCATTATCGGTTATGGCAAAACTTTTCACCTGACCCAAAACATCAGTAAACCATAACCTGATAAACTTCACATCTTTGTCTTTTACCAGTTTTAAAATATCATCTTTTGTCTTCTTTGTCATTTTAGTCTCCCTTTTGCTTAATTCTTTATTTAACTTAGTTGCCTTATAACGGCTCTTTTTCATCCTATGGCCTCACCTCCTGTTTCGCCTGTCCTGATTCTTATACATTGCGGCAAATCCAAAATAAATATCTTACCGTCTCCAATCTCACCGGTCTTTGCACCTTTAATGATTGCTTTTATAGTCGGTTCAACAAAATTCTCATTAACTGCAATCTCAAGGCGAACTTTGCGTAAGAGGTTACCCGTCTCCTTTACGCCACGATAGACTTCTGTAACGCCTTTTTGGCGACCGTGTCCTAATACTTCGTTCACCGTTATGAGATTAACCTCTTGCTTGTAAAGCTCCTCTTTTACTGCCTCTAATTTGTAAGGTTGAATTATTGCAATAATAAGTTTCATAATTTGCCCTCTCTTTCTTTGCCTGCAAATTAAGTTGCTATTCAAGTACCGTATAAGCCCTCTCATGGTGCTGGGTAAGGTCAAGCCCCATGGCTTCTTCTTTTTCATCTACCCGCACGCCAATAATTAAATCAACTACCTTATAAATTACCATGCTGACTACAAATGAATAGATAAGCGTAACCCCCACTGCAGTAAGCTGGACTAAAAATTGTTTTGGGTTACCAAAGAATAAACCATCTGCTCCGTTAGGATTCACTACTTTAGAAGCAAATAAACCCGTGGCCAAAGCTCCCCATATACCGCCAATGCAATGCACGCCAAATGCATCTAAGGCATCGTCATAGCCCATCTTAGGCTTAATGATACTAACGGTAATAAAACAAAATACGCTCACCAGTATACCGATGATTATTGCCGGAATTACGCTTACAAAACCTGCGGCAGGAGTAATTGCTACCAAACCTGCTACTGCGCCGCTGGCTACACCAAATATTGTGGGTTTACCATTACGCATCCATTCTATCAATGCCCAGCTTAAACCCGCAGCTGCTGCAGCAGTATTAGTTACGACAAATGCATTTACTGCAAGACCATTTGCTGCCAAGGCACTGCCGGCATTGAATCCAAACCACCCAAACCAAAGCAACGCCGTACCCAAAACCACAAACGGCATATTATGCGGAGCAGGTATATTTTTTTCCAAATTCTTCCTCTTTCCAATTATCAAGGCCGTAGCCAAGGCAGCAATACCGGCATTAATATGAACTACTGTCCCCCCGGCAAAATCAAGGGCGCCTAATTTTCTTAGCCATCCTCCCATTCCCCATACCCAATGAGCTAACGGATCATATACAAAAGTTGCCCACAGCAAGGTAAAAACTAAAAAGGCGGAAAACTTCATTCTTTCTGCAAAAGCTCCTATAATCAAAGCCGGAGTAATAATAGCAAACATCGCCTGAAAAATCATAAACGCCTGATGCGGTATTGTTACTGCGTAATCCGTATAGGGCTCAAAGCCGACTCCCTTTAAGCCAAACCAATTCATACCTCCCCAAAATCCTTCGGAAGGATTAAAGGAAAGACTGTAACCAAAAAGTATCCATTGCAGGCTAAGCACACAGATGATAATAAAACACTGCATAAGGATGCTAAGCATATTCTTCTTTCTCACCATACCGCCGTAGAAAAAAGCCAGGCCAGGACTCATTAATAAAACAAGGGCAGAAGAAATCAAAACCCACGCCGTATCTCCTGAATTAACCATCTTTAATCCTCCTCCTCTTTTAGTGTTTATCACTCGCTGTCAACATTATGCTATCTGGCAGCTCGGGATCTTTTTTCCGGAAAGTATTAGCCGGAAAAAAGAAGGCGTCCATTATCCGTCATCGGATTTCTGGACGCCTTAGTCCTTATGTTTATCTACTTAGTATTTATACTTTATTCGCTCTCGGTCACTTCGTCGTGAATAACCCGCTTTACCTTTATTTGCCTTGAGCTTGCTGGCACATTGTTGCCATTAGAAAATTCCTCGCAAAGCCATACAGGCGGATCTTTAGTAAAGATACAGGTCTTAAATTCTACGCAGGTAGTGCACAATCCCTTTCTTTCCATGACTACCTCCCTACCGCTACTTTTAATCGGCGGTGGTTGACACTATTCTTAAATTTACTGTTTCCTTTGCCATTCAGGATCGCCTCTGCCTCTTTACGATAAGCATCCATCACATAAGGAATACCTGAAACTTCAGCGGCTTCTTCGGTTAAACTCATCAGGTCTTTGCGGGAAATGGCGCTGATCCTAAAGTTCCTGCTTCCCGCCATCAACTGCTGTAGCCCGACTTTAATCTTCTGGACAAAAGAATATACGCCTAACGCACCCAGAGGTATATCTTTCATATCGTCACCGTATTTTTCAGCCAACTCTTCATAACAGACAAAGATTTCTTTCTCCGTCTTACCGTATTCAGACACGGTAACCGGCAGCTTATCCTCTTTAATCCAGTTACCGATATTCTTCCCTACCATTCCCGGAATCATTAATGCCCTACCCATACAAACTGCTTTCACATATGGAGCGCCCATAGCAATCACTTTAAAAATATGGTCTTCAGTAGAAAAACCTCCGGCTATGGCTATATCCGGAACGCGCATCCCTTTTTTGGCTAATTTCTGACAGAATTCATAAGTAAGCGCCTCCAAATAAAAAGTAGGAATCCCCCATTCCTCCATCATCCGCCAAGGGCTCATCCCGGTTCCTCCGGGCGCACCGTCAATGGTCAAAAGATCAATTCTTGCCAAGGAGGCATATTTAACTGCCATCGCCAGTTCACGCATAGAGTAGGCTCCGGTTTTAAGAGTAACGCGTTTAAACCCTAAATCCCGCAGGCGCTCAACCTCCGCTAAAAACGACTCTTCTGAAACAAAACCTAAGCGGGAATGGCGCTCAAACTCCTTGATTGCGCCATCTTCAAACGCCTTCTGAATCGCCTCCTGTGTGGGATCAGGCGTAACAATATAGCCGCGCTTTTTAAGCTCGAGCGCTCTGTCTAAACTCCTTACCTTTATCTCACCGCCAATACACTTGGCTCCCTGGCCCCACTTCAGTTCTATGGCTTCCAGATTATGTTTTTTTCTCACGTATTCTGCCACCCCTAAACGCGTATCCTCTACATTCATCTGCACTAAGATTTCGCCATACCCCTCGCGGAACCTCTTATACGTCTCTATCCTGCGATCCATATCGGGTGAGCTTTTGATTTTACCTTTATTATCAAGCTCTAATCCCGGGTCAATTCCGCAGACATTTTCACCGCAGACTAAGGTAATGCCTGAAATAGCTGCTCCTACGGCAAAATGCTCCCAGTTTTTTCTCGCAATTTCTGTTGAACCTAACGCACCGGTAAATATAGGAACTTTCAAATTTATCTTAGAATTCCAGCCGTATTGGGTCTCTGTATTTACATCCGGAAACTTAGTATTATCAGGGTCTCCTTCTGCATCCTGAGGTAAGCCTTTTGCGCCTAAGGCATAGCCCTGAATATTTAAATGCGAGTAATCCACCGGATAATCCTTATCTGCGCCAGCAGTCACTTCACCAAAAGGACCGGGGTAAATCACCTCCCTACTCCTAAAAGCGGCTCTAAAAATCTCACAATTCCCCTTGCATCCGTCCACACAACGAGAGCAGATACCCGAACCCGGTACCACATTTTTTGACCGGTTAAACGTCCCGGTCGCATCATTTGCGTTTGGCCTTTGTAAATTCATCGCATCTTCCTCCTTTTCTTAAAATCCTGCTCATCTGCTTAATCCCAACCGCGGGATTAAAAGACTTTGGCCTAATGAGCGTGTGTTTTTCCTATCTCAGTTAATTTTTTCATATCCGAGGCCAAAATTATGGCTTCGGCTACCTCGCGCATAGTTTTACGGTTATCCATACTGTATTTACGAATCTTTAAATACGCCTCTTCCTCGGTTAATCCATCATCACGCATCAAAATTCCTTTAGCGCGCTCGAGCCTCTTACGAACCTCCAATTCTTCCTGGGCGACTTTACTTTTTGCCATTAATTCTGCATTCTCGATGGCCACTGCTGCCTCATTAGCTATAGTAGTAAGAATATCAATTTCGGTTTCTATAAAATCATGCGGTTTAGAAGTATAACAATTAATTACTCCGATAACCTTGCCTTTCACTGACAGAGGAACACACAAAAGCGAACACAATCCTTCTCTTTTAGCAATATCTTTATGTTTGTATTCTTTTTCTTTGACTACATCCTTAACCGCAATGGGTTTATTTTCCTTAACCACTCTACCCGCTATACCTTCTCCGACCTTTAGCGGAGGCTTTTTGTTATACTCTTCACTTATACTTTGCGAAGCGCGAAAGACCAGCTCATTTGTCTTTTCATCAATAAGCATCAAGGAGCAAATATTTGAACCCAACGCCTCCGCAGTCACCGTAACTATAAGACGCAGGATATCTTCAAGGTATAAATCCGAAGTGATGGCCTTGCTGATTTTAAAGAGTGCTTTTATCTGTTCTTCAAAAAAGTTATTTTTCATAGTCCCAAGAAAATCGCTTCGCGATTAGACCCTTCCTTTAAGAGGTTTAGGAAGGTCTATCCTTTTTAGGATAACTTCAATGAGATTTTCAGTGGTTAGGAAAGCGTTTTATACTTTCCTACACCATAAAATAAAAAAGGCGTCTTACGCCGATAATCCGGCATAAAACGCCATTGTTTGCTAAAAGAAATGCTTTACTTGTTAGCTAAACCTTGCTAACCCAAGGCAACATTCCTTCTAATTTCTTCTGACGCTGAAATGAAAAAGGCAATAAAAAAAAGCGTTCTTTTCAAAACGCCTTCGTCCTTTTTCCGGCACACACATTGTGCCTCTCTCTCATTATCAATTAAACCATAACATATTATCTTAAGCTTGTCAAGTATTTTTTCGGAGTCTACTTACCTAGAACTCTAACATCACTGCCGTCAGATCATCATGCTGGGGAGTGGCTCCTTGGAATACTCTCTGTTGGGATTCTATATTAGACAAAATAATATCCAGATTCTCACTGCGTCCGCTAAGCAAAATATCTTTGAGACGCTTAAGCCCAAACTCCTGGCCTTTTGAGTTACGCGTCTCTGTCCAGCCGTCGGTATACATAAAAATCTTATCGCCCCTGTTAAATTGGCCCTTTATTGTCGTGCAAGAAAAATCCTCGCCCAAACCCAAGGGCGGACCCGATGCCGCAAGAAACTCTCTAACGGTCCCTTCTGCTTTATTAAAATAGAGTAGCGGCGGATGTCCCGCAGAAACTCCCTCCCAAAAAGATTCTTTTTCATGCACAATCAGGTACTGGCCGGTCAGGAACCGATAATCCAGAATATTCTTAAGCTGATGGTTAAGCGCAATCAAAGCCTGCCCCGGTTCACGGTGGTCCCGGGCAATCACGCGCAGAAGAGAAATCGCCTGCGCCATAATTAATGCGGCAGTGACACCCTTGCCGCTGACATCGCCGATAAAAAAGCCGAACGTGGATTCATCAATACGGATGATATCGTAAAAATCGCCTCCTACAAACTTTGCCGGTTTAAGCAATGCGCGGACCTGAATACTGCCTAAATTGCTAAGGTCTTCGGGTAAGAAACTGCGCTGGATGGAGGCGGCAATCTCAAGTTCTCTCTCAAGAATGCGCCTTTTTTGCACTTCTTCAAAAAATTTATTTAATAAAACAGCGACGTAAACTAAGGCGATAACCCCTAAGGGTGAGAACAAGTCCGGAAAAATCCCTCGTAACGCAAACAAAAGCCAGACGCTACCTGCGTATACTAAAGCCAAAAGACTGCAATACAAAAATGCCGGCAACACAGCGAAATTCAAACAAGTCCCGGCTGCCAAAAGAAAGACGGCTATGTCAATCAATGCCCTGAACGCAGGATGCGGCCGCCTAATAAATGCGCTGCGCAAGATACTGTCGCAAACACTGGCCTGAGTGCCGACCATAGGATAAACCGGGTCAAACGGATTGGCCCGCAAATCCGAGGTTCCTGCGGCAGTCAAACCGACAAAACAAATCTTATCCTTGAACACGCTCAAATCTAATAAAGGTTGAGCACCTTTTTGCTTGGCGGTATAAGCCTTGAGAACATCAAGATACGAAAAATGCCGGAATGTTTTTGTCCACGGCCCCGGAAAGTTCACCCAAAAAGCTCCCCCAGAATCTAACGGAATTAATTTTTCGTACAAACGTAACCAATCCCGGCGCAACTCTACTTTTTCTAAAGGATACCCCAGCCGTTTGGCTGCAGCTAAAAATCCTAAGGCCGGCCACAATTTATCTTGGTGGCGTATCCACAGCGGCAGGCGACGAACTTTTCCGTCAGGGTCGATGAAGATGTTAATATGGCCGATTCCCGCAACAGAGGCGCTAAACTCATCGGCTACGCCTCCGAGGATTTCGTAAGAGACCGGGGCTTTCTCGGCTCTGCTGGCTTTCTCCTTGAGCCTGAAAGCATACGAGAGGTATACCTTACCTGACTTACGCATCTGCTCAGCGAGAACAGCATCGGCTTGGCTTGCTTCGCTTAATAAAAAATCAAAAATAATCATCCGGCAGCCGTTTTCGGTCAAGGCCTCAACCAATGCAGCATGATAATCCCTGGGTAACGGCCAATGCCTGAGCCCCTTTAACGTATCATCGGAGATTTCGATAATGACAATTTCGGAGCTTGCGGTCTGAACCGGCCTTGTGCGCATTAACCAGTCGTATCCGACCATCTCCTGCGCTTCAAAAAAACCAGAATAGACTCCCCCCACGATGAGTAATACAAGCAGAACGGATAAAAAATAATATACCGGACGTCTCATAGATTTACAAACCACTCCCCTTCCAATCAAATCTTTAAACTTTCTAACGACGCCTTCCTCCTCCCTTGGATGCCTTTGGAACACTAGATTGACCACCTACGGACTTCTTTGGCTCTGGTGGTTTTACCTTTTGTTCCCCAGGCCTCCTATCTTCTGCCGGCCTCGGTGATAGAGGCTTGCGGTCACTAAAATTTTCCGGCCGCTCCCGGTCACTCTCACCCCGCGGTTGCCTCTGGTCATTTTCTTTTTTCCGATACGCCTCCTCTTTAGGCACCTGCCTTTCTCCTTCGCGGCTAATCAGCGTCTTAGGCCCTTCGACCTCTTTCTTATCCTGCTGTCGCTGTCCTGGGGGGGATGAATCAAAAGTTGATTTATTAGGACCCTTCTGCTCTTTGAGCCGCTTGAGGAATTCGTTCCTGTTAAAAGGCGGCCGTTGCTGTCGCCTAAACGCTGCCTCTCCTGCGCGCTGGCGCACGCCCTGCTTCACCTGCTGCCATTGTTGCCTGCGTTCAGCCGGTATCGGACGAAACGACATCGGTTTCTGGAATTTACGCACGGTGGTCATCTGACCGGTATTGATAGGAGTTATCTGTTGTGACAACTTACCGTCACTTTCAAAATGCCGCACATACGGGGTGCTATCCAATGCCTCCACATCTGTTCCCTCTTCCGTCACCTTAGTTACCCAGTCAGTTCCCCGCGCACCTGAAACCGCAGTGGGAGTGCGTATTTCAAAAGAACTACCGCTGGGCAATGCGCTGATAGATGAAAATATCTCTCCTTCCGACATTTGGAGCTTTTCATCACCGGAAAGAGTAATTTCAACACTGGTATCATCATTCAAGCGCACCAGATTGGTATTTTCATCATTAAAGGATAGCTCCGCAGAAGATGCACTTTCGGTCCTGATTTTATCCCCGGCTTCCAGCACCATACCTTCCTGCGCCTGGGTATACTCCTCAGTGTCTTTAAGAAGGACCTCGGCAGTACCGGAAAAATTCAACACTTCCGCCTGCTTTGCCTGCGCCCTAAAAAAAAGGACGGAATTGAACAATATAATGCAGAAAAAAAATCTCATCATCCGAATATTTAGCAAATATTTCTTCATATCAGAATTCCTTTATTATTGGGTTTCAAGAGTTGCGTTATCTACTCTGTGCGGATGCAAGGGGCTCAATTGACTTAGCTATTTCAATACTCAGCATTGCCATAAGTTTGCTGAAAGCATCTCTTAAACTGCTGTAATCGGGCTTTGCAATAGGGCTCTGATATGTGGATTGTTTTGTCAATAATATCTCTTTCTTCTGTGCCTCAACCACTGACCAATTTACTACCAACACTGCTTCACTGTCTAATTGTGCTTCCAGGCGGATAATTTCTATAATGACGCCGTATTTTACAGGAAGAGACGGATTCCAGGGATAGAGCATTGTATTGACGCCGGGAAATATTAATGCCAGATTTTCCGCGATAACTCGCTTAATGGACTCACCCAATGGTTCTGCCCAACGGTCAAATTCCGCAAAATGCAATTCGTTATTATTATCTTGCGTGACAATTTGCGGCCGATCAAGGAAGCCCGGAATTTCGATAGGCCCTATGCCGATAATAATTCCGTTTAATGCATCTTTATTCATTTCCGGAACTTCTGCCCCCTTGAGAGTTTGCAGTGCATAAAAACGCGATTCAGGACTCCTGCCCACGGAAACACAGCCGGCGCAAAACATCGTCAAGAATATCGTGCTCACACATCCGAATTTTAAAAAGACATTCTTCATCTTACTCTCCTTTAGATTGGGGTCTAGTAGATTGGGGTCTAGCCTTGCCCTTCAACAATGCCTCAGGATGCTGCTCAAGATATTCGATGAATACCCGTGCGGACCTGGCCGCTTCTTTAATTTCCTTTAATGCGCTATTCAGTTCGTAAAGCTCAAATACTGTTAACTCGCGTATATCCTTCAACGTAAGATTAATTGAGTGCGCGCTTTCCTTAAAATCATCTGAGTTGACAAAGCGTTCGATACCCTCGATAGCGCGCTCAGTCTTTTCTGCAATTTGCTTGATGGGAAGGTCGTTGAGTGTTTTTGAAAGTTCATCAATAGGACTGGGCAGCGTGGGAATCTCAGGATACTCCTTGGACAACCCTACAAAGCGCGCAGGCTTATCCGGGTAGAAATCAAGAGATACGACCAACTGACCGGTCACAAAACTCAAGATATCCAATCGGGCGCGCATACCGCGTTCCACAAATCTTAGATACCCTTTCGGATTGGGAAAGGTTTCTTTTATCCCCGTAATGATGGTCGGGTCAATTTCAATCACCACGGGAATAAAAACGGAGTAATCCTGAGGGTTCAGCACGAGTCTTATATCGCTGACCGTTCCGATCTTGACTCCCCTAAAATTCACCGCTGCCCCGACATTGAGGCCCTTGATTGACCCGTCAAAAAACAACACGAATTTTCTGGTGGTGCGAAAGATTTTGCCTGAACCGATTACGCTCAAACCCACCGCAAAAATTACCACCGCCCCAACCACAAAAGCGCCGATTAATGCTTTATTTGTTTTTCTGTTCATTGTCCGCTCCTAGTCCTTACTTATTTTCACCCCGCGTCAGAAACTGAATCACTCTACTATCATGGGATTCCTGCAAAAGTTTCTTAGGGTTACCGGAGGCAATCATTGTTTTTGCATCCGCATCCAGAAAAATCCCGTTCGTCCCTATAGCAAAAATACTGGCTAATTCATGCGTGACGACCACCACGGTTGTCCCCAGGCTATCCCGAAGCTCAACGATCAACTCATCAAGACGACGCGCGCTTATGGGGTCTAATCCTGCCGAAGGCTCATCAAAAAAAAGTATATCCGGATCAAGGGCAATGGCCCGGGCAAGGCCGGCACGTTTTCTCATCCCGCCGCTTATCTGGGAAGGATAAAATTCCTCAAATCCCGCCAAACCCACCAGGCTAAGCTTAAGCGAAACCACCTCCCGTATTTGCTTAGGGGTTAAATCTGTGTATTGTTCTAAGGGCAATGCGACATTTTCCGCAAGGGTCATGGAACTCCATAACGCACCGCTTTGATAAAGAATGCCGAACCTGCGCATAATTGTATCCTGCTTAAAAGGATCAACCTCCCAGAAACTTACTCCACCATAAAAAACTTCACCCGTAACCGGCTCAAGCAGTCCCACCATACCTTTTAAAAGCGTGCTTTTACCGCAGCCGCTGCCGCCCATAATGATAAAAACCTCACCCCCCTGAATAGTAAAAGAAATATTACGCATCACCTCATAGTCAGCATAGGAGAGCGTAAGATCGCGAACTTCAATAATATGTTCCTGGGTAGTCTTTTCTGCTTGTATCATGCCTACACTTTTATCGCCTCGCATACAAACGTAATGATTGCGGTGGCGATGACGATATTCACGATGCTGCTCACCACAGCCGAGGTGGTGGCATCTCCGACATCAGCAGCGCTTCTGCCGCTTTGTATACCTTTTAAGCATCCGACAATTGCCACAATAATCCCAAAAACCAGGCCATGCACCAGGCCTACCATAAGATGATTCAGAGTTACCGCATCCTTTGTATGCTGGAAATATTCAATCGGATTAAGGCCGAATACCAGAACGCCGACAACAAAGCCGCCGATAATTCCCATGATATCGGCATAGAGACACAAAAGCGGCATCATCAAAACCAGCGAAATCACCCGCGGAAGCACAAGAAATTCAACCGGCGGTATCCCTAAGGTTTTGAGCGCATCGATTTCTTCATTTGTCTGCATCGTGCCTAACTGCGCAGCAAACGCGGCGCCAGTGCGGCCTGCCATGATAATCCCGGTCATAATCGCGCCCATCACCCGCACCATGCCAACCCCGACAACATCGGCAATGAAAATCTGCGCACCGAACAGGCGCAATTGTACCGCGCCGACAAAAGCAAGAATCAACCCCACCAGTAAACTGATCAGAGAAACTATCGGTAAGGCCTGAACTCCGCACTGCTGAATCAAAATCACCAGGTCCGAGCTTCGAAAACGCGCTTTGCCCTTAAGCATCTTTATAAACGCAATAAATACTTCTCCTAAAAAATCTAATTTTTCTTTAAGTCTTTGCCGCCGTATTATTGCCGAAGCCCCTATTCTTTCTAAGAGCGTTTCATGCAATTCTTTGCGACCGGTATCTTTTTTCACCCGCACAGCTGTAGCCAAATTAAGAATTTTCTGTATGCCTTGCGCAAGCCCCTCTCTTTCAACAAGGATATTCTTCTGAGCGCAATACTCAATGACTTTCAGTAGAAACGCAAGTAAAGCGCTGTCCCATTCCTTTAAAGCCGAAGTATCAAAGACTACCTGCCGTATCGAAGGATTCTTTAAAAGCTCATCCAAAACTAAAGATAAAGAAGGCAACCCCGAAGCAATATTCCAGTCACCCGTGAGTTTAATTTGCAGTGTATTCTCAGGAAGTAAATTAAAATAAATTTTTTTGCCATTATCCGAATTATTCATAATTCTTTTCTTTCGCTTTCGCTATTTTCTGTTTATTTCAATCTGTTGTATCTTTATATTCTTACCCGACATATATTCATATGCACGCTTGATCTCCGCTTCTTCTCCCTCTATCTGCAGTATTGCCCAACCTGCATCCATAGAGAAAGAGGCCTCAATAATATTTAAATTTATGTCGAATTTTTTACAAAGATAACAAATAATGCCTTCATCCTGCAAAGTTCCCGGAAAAGTCAAGCCCACCGATATCTTCATTTTTAGACTCCCTCGTATAATATGTGTTATAGCACGTTAATGTCGAATTTTAGCTTTACTATTGTAGCGCCGATGGGTAAACCGGTCAAGCCTAAATTACGGCACAAAGGTGCGTAATTTAGCTAGGAGCTAACTCATAGCTCATAGCTACTTCTCAACTCTAAACCCTATAATCCGTTTCTCTTTAGGTAAGGGCGGTTCCAACAAGGGAAATTTTCTAGTCCCACCCCATCTTGATGTTGCAAAATGTGATATCAAGTTCTCAAATTCATCTTTGGTTAACTTAAACATAAAATCATCAGGGAATCTCTTAATATTTCTGTTTACTCCGACGCCAGAAAGCCCCGCTCTTCAGAGCGGGGATGAATGGCTTTCTGGGTCGGAGTTTCGACCTCCGAAGGCTCCGACGTTTAGTCGGAGTCCCGATAGAATCGTCGGGGAGCGTCGGAACTCAGAAAGAAAAGAAGCCCCTGGCTTCAGCCAGGGGAATTTCACTTTACCCCCTTCCTACTTTAATAGAGTGCCCTTCACAAAATTATTTTCTCGTCGGAGAATCTTAAATCTCCTTTTCTTTTTGACCTCCTGCCATTTTCTCGTTGGAGAATTTAACAAAATTTGCTAAAAATACAGCACTTTGTCCCTTTTTTAAGGGGGAGGAGGTCAATTTTTACCCCCTATAATTTCCTCTCCCTTTTGGGAGAGCCTGCCTGCCGGCAGGCAGGGATTAAGGTGAGGGGAATTGCTTTTCTTGTTTTTTATAACCCCCTGAATTATTTCATAAACCCCTTCGATATTATTCAATATATCTAAATCACTAAATCTTACTATCTTTATCCCATACTTGGTTAATTCTTTTGTTCTTAGCCCATCCTGTTTTTTGCCTTGAGCCTCATAGTGTTGTCCGCCATCAGCCTCAATACCAAGCTTATATTCCGGGGAATAGAAATCTAATATATATCTACCCATGGGAAATTGCCTTCTAAATTTTACTCCAGATAGTTGGCGATTACGTAATATCGACCAAAGTTTACGTTCAGCATCCGTTTGACTTTTCCGTAGTTTTCTGCACTTTTCTATACTGTTTCGCTTCATTCCCCCCTCACCCTAACCCTCTCCCCTATGGGGAGAGGGAATTTTGTGAAGCCCTAACTTTAATAGATAATATGTTTAGAGTGCTAAGCTTTCCCAAACATGGTATAAACTAAAG
>Ga0315282_10008260_pt1 | contig 16879 bp, 11 predicted proteins | sample YL17G07_20_MG_FD_203693 | JGI IMG/M metagenome (GOLD analysis project Ga0315282, IMG submission 203693) | Sediment microbial communities from Yellowstone Lake, YNP, Wyoming, USA - YL17G07_20 | ecosystem: Environmental > Aquatic > Freshwater > Lake > Sediment | place: USA: Wyoming | collected...
ATCGGCGACGGTGATACTGGCCTTCCTGGGTTTCCAGGTACTCGGACCGATTCATCGCTCGCTCCGGTCTCGATGCCAGCCTCGCTCGGACCCGAGCCCTGCCCAATGCCGGGCTCGCCGGTGTGGCCATCTGCACCCACACCAGGTACCGCCGACGCTATCGCGGAGGCCAAGAAAGTGCCGGATTCTTTCAGCGCCCTTTCAGCGCGCCCACGCCCCCGTACGCCATTACTTGTCATCACTTGGCAGGAACGGCCATTAGGCTACTACGGTGGCAGACTTGCGAAAACCGCCGAGAGTGTCGCCACTTGTCGCCAATTGTCAGAACTTGTCGTTACCTAACACTGGTGCGCCCGGCCAGACTCGAACTGGCAACCTTCGGATTCGAAGTCCGCGACTCTATCCATTGAGCTACGGGCGCAACCGCTTTAATTACAATGCTTTACGAGGCACGGCAAGCCGCCGGAAAAGTCGACGACAACCTTGACGACAACCGCAGCATGGGTTATACTATCCCTGCCAAACGACAACTCGTTGGCCACGGTAAAGGACATCACCATGCTTGCACCTCAATCAAGGCCCAGACGGCGGCGAAAACCGGCGAAACCGTACTCCTCTTTTCCGCTGACAGCGCACAACAACGGCCAGTGGTGCAAGAAAATCCGCGGCAGGGTTCACTTCTTCGGTGTCTGGTCAGACCCCGAGGCCGCGCTTCAGCGTTACCTAGAGGTTGCCGCCGACCTTCATGCAGGCCGAACGCCCAACCAGACTGTATCGGCCGACGGTTGCACCGTCAAGGACGTGTGCAATCACTACCTGACCTTCCAGGTGCAGAGACTTGAAGCAGGCGAGATCACCGCCCGCTCGTTCGAAGATTACCGCAACGCGGTTGAGAGCTTCGCTCGATTCGTCGGCCACAACCGTGCTGTTCGCGATTTGTCGCCGGGCGACTTCCAACAGTACCGCCAGAAACTCATACGCTCTGGCGTGCCCGCGAGGGGCCGCGGCCTCGGCGTGTATGCCCTCACCAGGACCATCACCATCATCAGGAGCCTGTTCAAATACGCTTACGAAATGGACATCCTGGACAAACCCTTCAAGTTCGGCAAGGCATTCGAGAGACCCTCCGCAAAACTCAGGCGCAAGAGTCGCAACTTCGCTGACCTGGCGAACGGTAAGCGTCTGTTCGACGCCAGTGCCATCCGCGCCATGCTCGAAGCCGCAGACGTTCCTCTGCGAGCCATGATTCTACTCGGAATCAACGGCGGCTTCGGCAACGCCGACTGCGCCAAACTGCCCATCAAGACAATAGACTTCGAGCGGGCCGTCATTGAGTTCAATCGCCCCAAGACCGGTATCGAGCGCGTCGTTCCTCTGTGGCCAGAAACACTGGACGCCCTGCGCAAGTCCATAGCCAAGAGACCTCAGCAAGTGGACGAGGAAGCCAGAGACCTGGTGTTCGTCACCACGTTCGGTCGTCCCTGGGTCCGCGATAACATCCATCGGAGAGCCGACAATCGCATCAGGAAAGTCGTTCCTGTAGACGGCATCAACCAGGAGTTCGACAAACTCCTCAAGAAACTCGACCTCAGGCGCAAAGGCATCGGCTTCTACGCTCTGCGACACACCTTCCGCACCTGGGCTGACGAAGTGCGGGACCAGCACGCCATCCACCGCATCATGGGCCACACAATCCCTGGCATGTCGGGCATCTACGTGGAGGAGATTTCGTTGGACCGGCTCCGGGCGGTCGTGAATCACCTGCGGTCCAAACTCTTCGGAACCGCCGAGACCTCCCAACCGGCAGCCCCAACCCCAGCAACTGCTACTTGATGAACTCGATGACACCGGAAGAACGGATGCGGTGAGTTTTCGGCGTAGGCATGGGCGGATGGTTCGCCCGTCCCTCAAGGGAGGTTTCTAGGCTCTCGGCGCTGATTCGCCACGAGGAGCGGCATGGACTCTTCCCCCGCCTCCCGCTCACGTCAACTGCGCGGATCTCGCCTGTGTTGATCCACCGTTCCACAGTGTCCCGGGAAACATGCAGGCGCAGCGCCACCTCCTGGATCGTGAGCCATCGTGAGTCTTGGCTGTGGTTGTCGATGGCTTGAATGGGTTGCATCTTTTCTTGGCTCTTGTGCGAATTTTGTACCGACGTTTCACCCTTCGAACTCGGGCGGCAGGGGCAGCGCGCCGCAGTTGTGGTAGATCGCCTCGATGTAGCGGTCGTCGTTGCGGAAGCCGTAACTGCGATGGCTCACCAGTTTCACCTTGTTGTTCATCCCTTCCAACGCCCCGTTCGTGATCCGCAGCCGCGTCCAGGCCAAGATGCCGTCCAAGTGCTCCCGGACGAGCCGCGCCAGCCCTTTGAACGGCTCCAGACGCGAGTGGCTCGCCCACCACAGCCAGTGCCTTATGTGCCGCGCCGCACACGCCTCCTGGCGATAGTCCCAGAACTTCTGGAAGTCCTCCTTCAGATACCACGCCCGCGACAGCGGGTTGTTGCTCCGGACCAGCCTGCTGAGGGCCTGCTTCTGCTTAGGCGTCTGGTTCCACGGGTTCTTCAGCAAGACGAACCGCAGCCCCTTCACCAACGCCCTGGTCGGTCCCGACAGCGTCCGCACCAGCGACCGCGTCACCCGCGACCACCGCGCGGCCCACGGAATCCGTTCAACGCGGACCCCGCACCGCGGGCACACCACCCGGCGTGGCGTGTGGGCGATCACCAACGCCAGGTGCCGCATCTTCAAGTCCCGCCACTCCCGGGGCGGGGTGTGACCCTTGGTCCGGCGAACCCGCAGGCCGCAACACCCGCACCGCGGCAACCGGCCTCCCCGCGGCTCCACCTCGGCGACCAGACGCTCGCCTTCCTGCCGCACCTGCCGCACCCGATGGGCTTTCAGCCCAAGCCATTTCCCGATACGCTTCTCCAGACGCATCGGCCTTGCTCCTTTCCTTCGTGCGTCACCAAACACACAAAGGAAACGCAAGTCGCCGATGCGTCAAGTACTTACATCCACGGCTACAGCCGGTACAATCTTGGGCGAAGAGGAGACTGTAGCACTGTTACAGATGATTTTCTCGCCTTGGGGCCCGGGGTTGGCCGATATCTCCGCGAGAAGGATTTCACGGAGGCACGGTCATGGATGGCCCTGGAAGCTATGTTGCCGACCCCACCGAAGGCATCACTCGCGTCGAAGATCTTCCCCCGCCCCAGATTGTTAAACGGTCGCGGATTTACCGGCGACGCCCCTGTCCCCGGTGCGGAGGCCGGGCCTATCGGCTTCGGACGGCCCGTCGGACGCTGCACGATCTGGGCGATCCGATGTCCGGGCGACCGCGAAAGATTGACGTGACCTACTCGCAACATCGCTGTCCCGCCTGCGGGTGCTATTTCAACGCCGACATGCTTGATCTGGCCTTGCCCAACGCCCATTACACGCTCCGCGTGATGCTCACGGCGGTGCGGCTGGTGGTCGAAGACGGCCTGCCCTATCGGACCGCCAGTTGGCACCTGTGGCGCGACCACCGCGTCTTCGTCCCGTTTGCCACCCTCCAGAACTGGGTGGAGGCGGGGGGAAAAAAGGGCCGAAGAACACATCGTCACTGACTACCTGGACTCCTGCCTGGCCGACTTTTCCGGCTACATCGCCGCCGACGAACTGTACGACGGACCCTATTGCATCCTGTCGATTGTCGACAACCATCGGTTCAAGCGCCTGATCTACGAGGTCCTCGACCACAACCCGACGACCGAGGACATCACCGCGTTCTTCCAGCGGTTCCAGGAGGCGTTGAAGGCCCGGGGCCTGAAGCTCCAGGGCATTACCACCGACGGCTCGCCGCTGTACCCGCCCGCCATTGTCGAGGTTTTCGGCCCGGTCCCTCACCAGGTCTGCCAGTTCCACATCCTCGCGGAACTGACCAAGGCCGTTCTGCACGCCGTGGCCAGGGTTCGCCGACAACGGAAGGCCACCTTGCCGAAGAGCGGCCGGGGCCGGCCCTCGCGGGCCAACCGCAAGGCGGCCGCCCGCAAGAAACGGATCGAACGTAAAATCACCGACCTGTTCGACCATCGCCATCTCTTTGTCCAACGCCACCTGACCGCCACCGAACACAAGACCCTCCGGCGGATCACCCGCGGCCTGCCTGCCCTGCGGACCCTGCGGCCGATCATGGATCAAGCCTATCGCCTCTTTGACCGTCGCTGCCGCACCGAGACTGCCCTGGCCAAGCTGGCCCGACTCAGGCGGCGCGTGGCTCGATTCAAGGGCCTGCGCCAGACGCTCAACAAACTCTTCTCCCCCACCCTGGAGAAGGCCCTGACGTTCCTAAACGATTCGCTGTTGCCGGCCACTTCAAACGCCGTAGAACGCGGCAACCGCCGACATCGCAAAATGCAGAAGACCGTCTATCGGGTCTGCACCCGTCTTTCGATCAGCCGCCGCATCACCCTGGACATGCAACGCGACCTGCAAGCTCCCACCCGCCACCAGACCACCGCCGCCCTCCACCAACTACGCCGCGAAACAGGATAGAATCACTCTGTAACGTCGCTACAGTCTCTGTCTTGGCGCGAAAAAGCGTGTATGGTCGAATCAAAGCGGGGTTCAAAATGCCGTCGGGTTCACCCCCGGTCGTGGTTCGACTCCCCCTTCGGCACCAATCCAACACGCCTTGGTATAGGCACTTACGCAAGGCCACCCCTTTGCCGACGCCAAGGATCCTCAGGAGGTTGCCCGTTGACTACTCTGGAACTGAACCGAACAGGAGAGGACATGACGCAATCGACGAAACTTCTTGACGATCCCGTTCGTCGCCGTGCTGGCTACGAGAATGTGTTTCGCGACAATACTGATTATGCTCCCGGAAAACGACCTCTCAGAATATTTCTGAGACCCATGAACGGCTACTCGATCATTGTCGCGATCAACGTCGGACGCATCCACAATAGCCGCGCAGCGGTTGTAGTCGACAGTGCCGATTCGCTTTACGTTCGGGCTGAGAAACGGCCTAACCAGTCTACCACGGAATCCAGGGATGAATGCCACCTGCATTCTCGCCGCTAGCATTGCTACTCTCCCCTCATCGGTTTGTATCAACGAATTCCAACTGAACCTCCGCCGGTTGGCTGAATGTCACATCCAACCAGAGTGTCTTGCCGTCCCAGGCGTAGCGCGCGGGATCGAGCGGTTTCCCGTCCACGCGCACCTTCTTGAGCGCCTTGGGCGCGGAACTCATTTCGAAGACGGGATTCACGCAGTGGCCTGCGGGCTTGATCCCGATCGTAACGGTCGGTTCCTCCACGACCAGCCGAAGCGCCCGCCGCTCGGGGGCGTAGGATTCGGCGTCCAGTCTTGCGCCTGCCAAGTCCAGAGCCGGAGGCTGCAACGCAAAGCTCTTCGCCCATCGGCGCAAGGCGTCGTCGTCGGCGTCCGTCATGCCGATCAGCCAGACCCAAGTGTCCTGCTGCATGGTCTTCCGGTCGCCCCGGGCGTCGCGCATCTCGCCGATCCGGGTCCGCAGCGGCTTGGGCGTGCCGGCATGGATCGACGAGTTGTGCCCTGGCGAGGCGTGAACCCGGTCGCTGATCGCCCACCCCGTCGGATACCCGCGACTCAAGGGCCAGTGGCAGCCCCAGTACATGGGGGTGACGAGGGCTCCGCCATGGGTGAACGGCGCGAAGCCCGGCAGATCGTGCGAGCTGCCCCAGGGGCTGTAGCAGATCGCCGCCAGCGGGTCGTGTTTTCCGAACCGGATGCGATGCAGCAACGGGACATCCTTGCCGGCAGCCTTGAGATTGGCCCACGCCTCCTGCTGCTCGCCCCGCAAACACGGGAACCGGAATAACGCCTTTCCCTCCGGCCACAGCATGTCGACCAGGTTCTCCGGCACGTAATCGAACGGGTAGCCCGACTGCGGCGTGAAGATGATGAACTCATTGGTCTCGACGCGGCTGCCCGGGTTCGCGGTAAGCGTCAGGACTCGCGTGCCGAATCCGTCAGGGTAGAAAATGTAATCTTCGACGGCGAAACTGCCCCCCACTTTGTAGTCCAAGTCGCACGACTGGTAACTCCAGCGGACGTGGACGCGGGCGGGCGTGGATTCGACGATCTCGACGCGGCCGTAACGCAACTCCTTGTCCTGCAGCGGCTCGACGCAATCCTTCACGTTATCAATGCCATGTCCCGACAGGATCTCGGCCCACTCGTAGCAAAATCCCGTGTTGGATCGGCCGGCCCAAAACGGGCAGTAGGACGATCCGCGCCAGAAGACGAACCGCGCGCCGTTGGGGAAGAACACCACCACGTCGTCGAGCCCCGGGTCCCAGCCCTCGTCGTAGTGGATCTTGTAGGGCTTGTAGGCGGCAGGAATGGGCGCGTCGTAGCGCAGCCTGGTCGCGACCGCCCCGAACCGGGGACACCGCGGCGGGTCGGGGACGCGCATAACGCGGATCGTTTTCCGCCAGAGCTCCTTGCCCTCCGCATCCACAATTGTGACGTGCAAGGCGTCTTTCTTCTCCGTGCGGGCGCCGGCGCCCACGGCCAGCGTCGCCCGCGTCTTCTCGCCTGGTTTCAACGGCATCGGAACCTCCGCCTTCTCTCCCGGAGCCGATCCATACCAGGCGATGGCGCGCGCCCCGGGGGCATCCGCGCCACGATTCAGCGCCGCCACCTCCACCGCCGCTTTCTGGCCTCCCGCCAGCAGCAGCCAATCATGCGGTACCAGGATCGTCCCCAAATCCACCGGGTGGATGACCGACTCCGGCCGCGCGACCGACTCCGCCTCGAACGGCGGCACCGTCACGGCCTGTCGAGCCAACTCCACGGGCTCGCCGCCCGGCGAGGACTTGACCAGCAGCACGACTTCCGCCGGCCCGGCCTCCAAGGAAACCCGCGCCACATAGGGCGCCTTCTTGCCTGCCGGGCTCACGGCCTGCCGGCTGACCTCTTTTCCCTGGCGGTAACCGACCAGCACAAACTCCCCCGCCGGTTGCCCGCCCCCGGCGAACGTGACGACCACGTCCGGCGGTCTGCCGACGCGGTCCAACCCGAAGGGCGGTCGCCACGGGTGGCCCGGCATGATCTGCATCCTTGCGATAGACGGGGATGGGTCTTCCCCGCCTTCATGGCTGCCGACGAGAACGTCGTTCACCCAAACGTCGGCCTTGTACTGGACCGCCCAGAACCGCAGGAGGTAGCGGCCTTCCGGCTGTTCGTTGACCGGTGCAGCGAACTCGCGCCAGTACCACGCCACGCCGCAGTAGCCGGGAAACGTGTCCTGAATGACAAACGGCACTTTGGCCCTCTTCGCCTCGGGCCGTGGACTGCGAAACCACTGCTCCGCACGGCCGACGTTCCTTGGATCCGGCGCGGGCAGCCAATCGTTCCCGTCGAGCGAAACAATTGAACTGGACGCGGTCTCTGCCTGCGATGCCGTGCCCGTCGTGGCAAGAATTGCGAAAGCGCACGCCGCGAGCCAAAGGGAGGTCGAGGCGGGTGGGAGATGTCGAGTCGAAGGCATGTTTGTCTCCGAGTTCGAGTCTGAGGTGAATTCCGTGAAGTATACGGGCTTGTGGCCCGATGGGTAGGAGTTTGCTTTCTCACCTTGCCGCGGCCCCCTTCTTGGCTCGCTTGTAAGTAATCACTACCGCGCCGGGTTTGTCCTTGATCTCCACCGCCAGGCCTTTTTCCATCAGGTCCTGACCGGAGACCTTCGTCGCCGCTTCTGTGTCGCAATCCATGATTACGTACATGGCCGCGGGGTCAAGGCCGAACAAGCGGACAGATTGGCTTGCTTGCTGGCACTTCTCGCGCCGGAACAGTTGGATCATGCCGTCGCCCTGATCGGGTCGGTTGAACTGATACCCATAGCACACCTCCTCGCCGGCACTGTGCGGCAGCAGAGGATGAAAGTCGCCCAGCATGTATGGCCGCAGTTTCTTGTAGAGCGCAACGGTCTTCTTTGTCGCCGCTTCCGTCTCAGGCCCCGTGCCGGCGGAACACAGGATGTTTCCCGGCGTCATGGCGCTGCGAAAGCTGTAGGAAGGTTCGAGTCCGAAGTTCCCGCAGCCGTGCAAGGGCACCCAGCGGTAGAGCGCGCCGTTCTGCAACTGGTCCGCGGCCGGATGGCTTCCTTCGCACTGCAGGTCGCTGTGCCAAAGAGGGAGCCCGTAGCGACAGGCTTCGATATCGAGGCGCCGGCCGCCGCTTGCGCAGATGTCGATGAGCAGGCCGGGATGGCGCCTCTGGAGTTCCGCCCACATGGCGTAGAGCCCCTCGATGTGGCGGATTTCGGTAATGCCTTGCCGGTCCGGCGGGTCGTTCCGCCGCCAGAAGCCCAGCGGCTCGATATTGAAATCCCACCGGACCCAGGTGAGTTGCGCCGTCGTGATGTGGGCGTCGATGCAGTCCGCCAACCACTTCCGCGCCTCCACGTCGTGCAACCGGAAGAGATGGCTCCACTCGCCCTTCATCACCCATTCCGGGTGCTCCCGGTCGATCTTCGTGCCGGGGTGGACCCGCTCCGGCTCGAACCAAAGCAGATACCCCATCCCTGCCGCGCGGACGGCATCGCCGATGGGCTTGAGGCCGTTGGGATACTTGGACTTGTCCACCTCCCACGTGCCCGTTCCGTTCGGGAACCCGCCGGGATACCACTGCTGCGGGTCCATGTCGGACCAGAACACCTCGATGCCGCGTTCCTTCAGCGGCGCGATGGCATCGAGGTGCGGCTTCTCGTACGTCCCATCCGAAGCGGCGCGACCCACGGTCCCGCAGATCGGGGGGAATACCGGCTTGCCGTCCCTCTGCGGCAGGTAGTGCGCCAGCACGAGTTGGCGGAAGATGTTATTCCCGCGCAGATGGTCTTCGCCCTGCCAGAACGCGAGGACCATGCGAGGGGAGCGCACGGTCTCACCGGCATGGAGTCTGAAATGCGTCAATTGCTGTCCTGCGCGAACCCGCAGACGGCCGTCGGCAAGCTGCTGGAATCCCGCTTCCCATTGGCCCGACCAGCCGATGGCAAACACCATTCCGCCGCCATGCCAGTCCACGTTGAAATACGGCATGTGCCCGTCGGACGAGCGGCCGCCTCTGGGCGCGAAGGCGCGCTCGCGCAAGTCCTTCGGCGAAATCGGCTCGTCCACCGGCGCAAAACTCCCGGCGGAATTGGTGTCACCCGCCGCCCGGTGCAGGACAAATCCCTCGCCGCCGGCTGGAAGGATGCAATCCAGGGCCTGGATTTTCTCGACGATCGGAGAGTCGCCCTTCCCTGTGTTCGTGAAGTGCAGCAACCACTCGACGGCCGGATAGTCCGCGTAGTCCACCGCCACGCAGCGGACCTCCAGACCGGAGTTCGGATCGGTCCACACCAAGGTGTGCTGCGTGCGTGCGGCGTCGAGTATCTTGCTCTCGACCTTCCTGGGCCACTCCGCCAGTACTGTCTCCGAGGCCCGCCCGTCGTAGACGAACGAGAACGGCGCCTTCCCTTTGACGTCCAGGAGGTGCTCGTTGACCCACTGATTCTTCGCTTTGGATTCCTCTTGTTTCATAACCGCCGCCGCCGCATTCAGCGCCAGATTGAGCACCGCCAACAACCCGCAGCACGTTCGCACGATCCAACGTCTCATGTCCAACTCCTAATCTCATTCCACGCGCAGATACATAATTGCCGTCGATCCGGGTTCGCCGAGAGTCCCAGACAAAGGGGTAGTATTCCGGATTTCCCGTGCAAGGGCTCGACAACAGTGCTCATGGTAGGGCCATTGGTGTCCGTCGCCGGAACTCCCAAGAGATTGGCGGCATAGGGGTTATTGCGCACCAGCCTCAACTACCGTTTTTTCTTGTAGACGGTCACCGTTGACCCCGGCTGGTCTATCATGACAATGGAAATGCCCTTATCGAGAAGCTCGCGGCCCGTCATTTCGGTCGTGCCGGCAGCGTCAAAGTTCGTCAGCGTGTAGACTGTGTCGGGGTCCAAGCCGCCGAGCTTCACGCGAATCGATTCATGCGGGCTCTGCGCCCGGCGAAACGCCTGCACCACGCCCTCGCCTTTCTCTGGACAATCAAATTGCCAACCGATCCAAAGCGAGTTGTCGAGACTGTAGGGCGTCAGGGGGTAGTAGTCGCCGAGCATGTACGGCGCCACCTTGCGGCAATCGTCATAGATCCGGCGCACCGCCGGCCAGTCGACCTTGCCGCGCGCGTCCACACTGACCATCAGGCTGGGCATGAAGTAGCTTCGGCACGTGTACTTGTCGGTCGTGTTCACGCCGGAACCATAGAACGGAATCCAGGACGAGAGCCCGTAGGTATGCCCCTGATTGCCCACCGCGGTTTCGGGGCTGCCTTGATAGTCGCTGCGCAACAACGGCACCGCGCGGCGCATCGTCTCCAGATCGTTGCGCCGACCGCCGGAGGCGCACGAGTCGATCAACATGCCGGGGTGACGCCGCAGCAACTCGTCCCAATAGGCCAAATAGCCCTGCACGTGCAGGTTCTCGTTCATGCCCTGCCGATCGGGCGAATCGTAGCCGCGCCAGAACGCCAATGGACCGCAGTTGAAATCCTGCCGATATAGGTCGATCCCTTGCTCGGTTAGTAGCCGATCGATCTGGTCGGTGAGCCATCGGCGGGCATCGGGGTTGCCAAGATTCAGCAGATTCTGGTCCGTGCCGACCTTCTGGCCGCCGAAGAGCCACTCGGGGTGGTTCTTCGCAAGCCATGTGCCGTTGGTGACCCGTTCCGGCTCGAACCAAACGATGAACTTCAGGCCCTGGGCGTGCAGCCAGTCGCTGAAAGGCTTGAAACCGTTGGGGAACCGCCGCGGGTCTGGCTCCCAGGTGCCGACCCACCACCAGTTGGGCTCCTTGACCGGATACCAGCCGGCATCCCGCCACCAATAATCGAGATGGATGCCCGCCTTCAGATATGCCTCGGCCGATTGCCGCATCTCGGGGATGCCGTCCATAAATTGATAGAAGCCCTCGCAGCCGGCAGCGGCGCTCGGGGCCAGCGGCTTTCCGCCCGGCCTGGGCATACTGTGGGCGAGCATCCAGCGGCGCCAGAGGTTCTGCGCCCGGACCACGTCCGTGCCTTTCCAGAACAGCAGGGCCACAAGCGGCGTGCGGATCTCCTCGCCCGGCTTCAGATAGAGATGGGTGAGTTCCTGACCCGCGGTGATTCGCAGGCCTTTTGCCGCGTCGCGCGCGAAACTCGATGCCCATTGGCCCGGCCAGCCGACCACCACGATCAGGCCGCCGCCCGGCATCGACAGGTTGTAGTACGGAAAAGCGGTATCGGTCGGTCGTCCGCCCCCCGGCGCGAAGGTCTTCTTTGCGTTGGGGCCAAGCGTATGCTCGTAGGGTTCGTAGCTGTGCGGAGTACAGTCGTCGCCTCGGATGCCGCGCAGGACGAACTCGCCGCCGTCGCTGCGGTCCCAACGGGCGTTGAGGGCTTGAATGCTCTCCACCAGCGGGGTGTCGTTCTTGCCCGTGTTCCGCAAATAGACCGTCCACTCGACCACCGGGAAGTCGGAATACTCGACCGATGTGCAACGCACTTCCAGGCCGGTCTTCGGATCGGTCCAAGTGAGGGTGCGTTCTGTCCGTTGGTCGTCGAGATTGCGGCTTGCCCGCTTCGGTTCCCACGTCTTGAGCAACTCGGCCGCCGGCTTGCCGCCGTAACTGAAGGAGAAGACCGGCTGTACAGACTTCGTCTCCGGGGTGATCTCAAGATGCGTCGCCGTCCACCGCCGGGCTTCGGCCATCTCGCCGAACGTCGGCGCAGCGGCCCGCGCGAATGGCGGCGACAGGAGCCACGGCACTATGGCGACGCCAAGCAGAAGTCCCGTCTTCATGGGCGGCTCCGCGAACTCGTGGGAGGCGCCTTGTGGCACCGCCGCGACGGCGATGCCCGCGGCCTTCCGGGGTGTGGAGTTTAGCGAACTGTCCAGCCGCTGGCGACTGCAAAACACCTCGATGCACCACGCGGGTGTGGCTGCGGGGCCGGACCGGGCCGCACGATGAAGTCCTGGCGGCAGGTTGCCCGGAGGACGGAAGTGGCTGATACCTGGACGTCGTGGGTATTGCAGGCGGGCTGCCGCAGGTTAGACTATGGAACGTGACAGGGGACTCCATGAACCACGTCGAGCGTTTCCGTGCCGTCATGAACTTGCAGCCCGTGGACTGTCTGCCGATGTGGGAATTCCGTGGTTTTCGCGCCGGCGGCACGCCAGCGTCTTTTCTTTGAGTTCGCGCCGACGGTTCAAGATGCGTCCCCGTCAGCCGCAGTATACATCGTCCGGCGTCACGTTGCCAAGCCCTTTGTGGTACCGCTCGGTGTTGTACCACGCCACGAACCCTGCGATCTCAGCCTCCAGCTGGTCCGGCGTCTGCCGCACCGCCAGGCTGACCTGCTCCCTGCACGAAGGGTGGTCTTCACAAGGGGGGTTCCACGACACCTGTGGGGGCAGGTCAGCCAGATAATCGCCTACGGCGAAGGGCGTGACATCCAGCGGATGCGGTTCGAAGTTTGTGAGGTCGCCCCGACCAGAACTCAAAGAAGCCGTTCGGTAACAATGCCGAGCGGCTTTCTTCTTGTCACGCGGCCACTTGCGACAACATGATCGCGAGTCTACGGTTCGAGCATCTCGCGAGAGGCAGATGGATCTGAACCACCAGGGCTGCGCATGGTCGCGAGCGGCCATGGCAACCGGCCGGGAAGGCCGTCCCATAGGACAAGGACAACTCAAGGTTATGATCACCATACGACCCGAGAGACCAGAAGACATAACGCACGTTCGTGCCATCAACGAGCAGGCGTTTGGGCAGGCTTCGGAGGCGGACATAGTTGACACACTGCGGCAGGTTTGCCCGGAGGTCATTTCTTTAGTCGCCGAGGACCAGGGCCTCCTCGTGGGGCACATTCTCTTCACGCCGGTGGTCATCGAGAGTGGCGTGAGGAGGATTCAGGGAATGGGTCTGGCTCCGATGACTGTCATGCCAGACCGCCAGCGGCAGGGAATCGGCACCGAACTCGTCAACGACGGGCTCAGAGTGTTGCGTGACCGGCGCTTCGCGTTTGTCATCGTTCTCGGCCATCCGGAGTATTACCCGCGCTTTGGTTTTGAGCGGGCCTCAAATCACGGCATCAGGAGTCAGTGGGAGGGAAGCACCCGACGAGGTGTTCTTGATTATGGTCAGGGACAAGGTGGCCTTGAGGGGCGTTTCTGGGGTGGCCAGGTACAGGAAGGAGTTCAGCTAGGCGATGTAGGGACTGAACAACGGGTGCTCGATGGCCACGGTGGTAAGAGACCTTTGGATGCTCAAGAGCCTTGGCTTACGTCGAGGGCCTGACAGTCAAGTCTCGCCGCCGTAAGGAGATACGGTTCGGAAGGGCCGCTGACGGCGTTCACTAAGGTCTGGATCGCCTTGGGGCACGGTTCGAAGTTCGGCCAGTCGCCCCGTCGGTGCCCCGTAGGCCGGAGACTTGCCCAAGGGGGGAGCTTCGCGTTCAGGGCACGGGCCGACCGGCGTCGTCGAACTCAAAGAGAGGGATGGACAATGAACGTTCAGGCGGCTTTAAAGAACCAATACCATTCAGCGCTGGCCATGCCAAAGCAGACCATCGAGCAGTGCCCAAAGGATCTGTGGGTCGGCGGCGACTATCCGGTCGCGTTCTGGCGAGTACCGCGTCAAAACAAGCCAGCCCAATGAACAGTGGCAGACGGACGCCACGTACCTCCTGGTGAGAAACTGGGGCTGGTATTGTCTTGTCCCGGTGCTGGACGATTACAGCCGCCGGATCCTGGCGTGGCGGCTCCAGCCGGCCCAGGATGCGGCGGCTGTACCGGGAAGGCAGGCGGTCGATCGCAGGGCGGCCAAACGGGGACATCGAACCTCGAACCGCATGCCGGCTTCAAACTGGCTCGCTAAAGCAATCCCACCGGATATGCCCGCCCAGCCTCTTCAGGGCGTAGCCGACCTCCCGCGTGTAGTCCCCGTAGACCACCTGGGTGTGGAAACCCTCCATCTCACGGAGGAGCCGCTTCCAGTCACCGTCGACGAGGATTTCCATCTGGGATCGGCACGCCGGATAGGACGGCGAGCCGACGATCTTGCCGCGGAAGCCCTGCCACCTGGTGCAGACCAGGTTGGGGATCACCGCGGTGACCACCTGGTCCTTCGTGTAGTGGGTCTTGCAGGCCGCGCCGTAGTCCGACTCGTAGTGGGTCATGATCGTGGCCGGCTCGAAGTCCCGTCCGTTCATCCGCCGCGGAGCCTGGCAATGGGCGACGAAGAACAGACCGTCGTGGGGATAGTGCGAGTTGCACACGAACGCCGGCCGGCTGGCAACCCAGCGCAGCAGCACGCCGGGCATGGTGTGCGAGAGGTCGGTGTGACAATACGCCGTGTATCCCTCGTCGTTGGCCATGCTCAGCACGAGGCAGGGCGGGGTATCCAGCATGGTGATCTGGTCGTGGCCCATGCACTGGGCAAAGCCGAAGTTGCTCGCCCCGGTCTCGTGCAGGAACTGCCGGACGACGTACAGGGCCATGTAGGAGTTGTACACGAACTTGCGGTCCGTCTCCAGTTTGATGTTGGGCAGGCTCAAGAGCGCGGCCGTCTGCGATTCGACCTGCTTGACGACTTGCTGATCGGCACGAGCCGCGCCCAGCCGCTTGCTGAACTCCGCGTCGGTGACATTGACGACTTCGTAGTCCCACACCTGCCTGGCCACCCGGGGTCCGTTCTCCTGCGCCTCGCGGCTGTATGCGCACAGCCCGCCAATGGTCAGCATCTTCGTGCCCCTGGCGTTCTTAAGGCCGTACATCGCCCGCAGACGCCAGAGCAGTTCGTCGTAGCTGTCGACGACCACGTCGTCGGTGTCATATCCTTTCAGCGCAAACGCATCGCCGCTTTGTCGCAAGAAGCGCCAGTGGGCGATCTCGAACCCCAGGTAAAACGGCCCGGACCGGTGCCGCACGAACATCACCATCGGGGTTTTCAGGGGCCACTGGGTGCAAGACCCGGCCGCGTAGACGATACATAGGTCGGTACCGTCGATTGACATCTGGGCGAGCCCGGACTGCGAGTTGAGCACCTGGACGGGCTCAACCTGGATGGCGAACTCGGCTTTCTGCTTCAACTGGCCAAGTTCCTTCTCGATGCGAGCGGCCTCCTGCCGCGCGGCTTCCGGCGTGTGGATCGCGCCATAGCCGCGCCACGAGGACTTGTCCCCCCGTGTGGGAATATCGAAGACCAGGATTGGCTTGACTCGCAGTGTGGCGCCCCGTGGAAACGGCTGTTCGGCAGGCACCGGCTCGGCAGTCGCTCCGCGGACGTTGGCGGCGGCCGCTGCGAGCCCCCCCATCGCCAAGCCCACGGCGCCCATGCCGTGCAGGAAATGCCGACGGGACAAGCCGCCCTCGGGCTGCGGCTGCGGACTGCCGCAGCAGCCACCGCAAGGCCCTTGGTTCACGAAGTGCGTTTCCATGGGGTCGCTTTCCTTGCTCATGGTCATTTCCTCTCGCGGTGGCAATCCACGTAGCCGCTCAGAAGTCAGTCCACGTAGGACGGTCGAGCCGGCGCTGGCCATATGACGGCCAGCAAAGGGCTGATGCTGCTGCCCGCAGAGACGACCGGCCGGGCGGCGCCCAGGTTCTCCAGACTGGCGCGGGGGGATCGGGCGCCGCGGAGTCCGAAAGCCAGAGGCTCACCTGCTGCCGCATCTGCCGGAACACCGACGGTTGGCAGCGCACGCCTCCGAGCATCAAACCTCGGTCGATGTCACACGGTCAGCTCCATGCCTTGGCAAACGGTAAGGCACTCCAGAGGGGCTCGCCCGCGAGTTCGGCAAGGACCTGCTTGGCGTACGTCGCGCCCACACTCGTGATATGTTGGCGCAAGCGGCCATTGATCCCGTACAGCAGCGGCGTCAGCACTTGGCGTTCCCCCAGTCCTGTGTCCGCTCGGGCTCCGGACTCCTACTGAGTAAGGCTACCTTGCTGACCTGTCGTGTGATTTGACCATTACGAGCCGCATCCTGCAAGTGCTATCTCGGCCGCCGCGCAGCCAAGGCCGATGAGTCGGGTCAAGAGCCGGGAACCCTCTGGGTTCCATCCCAGATCAAGCCCATGCCTCTGAGCGTCCGCAGGTCCCTTGCCTCCGGGTATCGGTGCGCTCCGCCCTCCGGCAAGGGCCCTGTTGACATCAACTACCACTTTATGACTGGCACCACTTGTGGGGCCAGGTCATCCCCGACCGGCAGTTCGTGCAGCGAGACGATGCGCACACCGTCATTGCATGCCTGATGGCAGCAGGGCAGCCCGGAGACTATAATCAAGCCTGGTTGTACTGCGGATGCGGGCCCTCACCTTCGGCAAGGGGCAGATGGCCATGGTCGGGCAAAAACTGGGCGTGCTTGTCCACGGGGCGGGCTGGGTTCCGTCACAGCACATTCAGGCGTTCCAGCACAATCCTCACACGCAGGTTGTGGCGATCTCGAGCCGCAAGATCGAGAGTTGCCGCAAGCGTGCCGAGGAGGCCGGCCTGGAGGGCGTGGCCTGTTACGACAACTATGACAAGACCCTCAGGCACCCGGCCGTGGACATCGTTTCGGTGTGCACGCCCCAGCACCTGCACGCGGAGAACACGCTTGCGGCGGCCGAGGCGCGCAAGCACATTGTCATCGAGAAGCCCGATGCCAACAGCCTCAAGGAACTCCGGCAGATGCGCGATGCCGTGCGCAGGGTCGGCGTCAAGACCATCGTCAGCTTCGTACTGCGGTGGAACCCGTTGTTCGAAACGGTCAAGGCGCTGGTGGCCGACAACGCGCTGGGCAAGGTCTACTATGTCGAAGCCGACTACGAGCATGAC
>Ga0315282_10008261_pt1 | contig 16878 bp, 15 predicted proteins | sample YL17G07_20_MG_FD_203693 | JGI IMG/M metagenome (GOLD analysis project Ga0315282, IMG submission 203693) | Sediment microbial communities from Yellowstone Lake, YNP, Wyoming, USA - YL17G07_20 | ecosystem: Environmental > Aquatic > Freshwater > Lake > Sediment | place: USA: Wyoming | collected...
ATGCCTGCCTTGGTCTTTATTTCTTCTATTGTAGGTATCCCCTTTACGCTGCCAGCGGCGTAAAGAGCACCGTCCCCGTATCCCAGATTCCCCACCTTGAGCAGGGCACTGCTCGGGTATTTGGCGAAAAGCTCTTCAATCCAGTCTGAGCCACAGATGCCGAGGTCATAGTTGCCGATGGCTACCTGGATAGGAATATCCCGTTCGTGGAACACCTTGGCGATAAGGTTGGGGAAGTTTTTGGAGCTAATCCGGTAAAGGCGTGTCTTTTCCTGGTAGCCAGCAAGTCCCCAGCCGGCTCTTTGGAGCCGGGCGGCGGTCTGGGCTAAAAGGCGGCCCTTAGGCAACGCCACCTTTATATTATTTATCTACCTCACCCCCTGTAATAATTTTAAAACTTCGTCGGCAGTTTTTGCCTCAAATTTTTGGTGCTTGACCTCGTCAGTCAGAATAAATAGCGGCGGCTTGCTTTTAACCTCAAGCCTCCAGTTAAAGTCAGCCTCTTTCTGCCCGCCAAGCTCTAGCTCAGCCATATGCCCGGCTTCACGCAGGCGGCTGGCAGCGCTAAAGCCATCTTTTGCTGCCTCCGGCTCAGCCCTGATTAGGATTTTCTGAGGTTGACGTTTAACCAGGGCTTCGGGCTTCACCAGCTTCATCAGGTGGTCAAGGTAAAGGGCAAAGCCAGAGGCGGGGGTATCCTTGCCCCCCATTAGCGGGATAAGGGCGTCATATCTGCCACCGCCGCCGAGCTTCTCCCCATTCTGGAAGAGCTGGAAGATGATGCCGGTATAGTATTCAAAGCCTCTTCCCGAGGCGATGTCAATCTGGTAATCACAGCCGAGGGTCTCAAGGAGCCGGGCAATATCTAGGAAGTCGTCAATATCCCCCTTGAGTTCGGGCAAGTCCGGAGTGAGCTGAAACTCGGACAATTTTCCCTTGAGGTCAAGCAAAGACAAAATCCTCCCCACCTCCGGTCTCTCCAGCTTTACCTTAGCCAGCGCTTCTATATCCCCGTCCAGAATGCGGTCAAATATTTTAATCTGCTCCTCGGGGCTTAGCCCCAGCTTTGCCAGGAGCGCCCTGATTAAGCCGGCGTGGGAGAGTCTCAGTTCAACGCCGCTAATCCTTAGCCGTTTCAGGACCTCAAGCGCCAGCATTATCAGTTCTGCGTCAGCCAGGGGGGAGCTGACGCCGATAAGTTCAGCCCCAAACTGCCATCTTTCCCTGTTTTGCTTTCCTGTCTCCTCAAAGATAAAGATATTGGCAACATAAAAGAGCCTGGCCACCTTCTTCCCTTCCATGCTATCAATATAAAGCCGGGCAACGGGGATGGTGCCGTCGGGTCTTAACACCACCCTCTCCCCGCTCCAGCCGTCCCAGTCAAGGAAGGAGTATACCCTGCTTAACCGGCCTGGGGTGAGTGTCCCCGTGGAGGTAAACAGGTGTAGGTACTCAAGGGTTGGTGTCCTGACCTCTTTATATCCCCATTTGAGGCAGCAGTCCCTGAAGACGCCCTCAATAAGGCGGAAGGTAGCCATTTCCTCCGGGGATAGGTCTCTGGTTCCTTTGCACCTTTGGATTTTCATATCAGTAAATAGTGGGTAAATTTTAGCACTATTCTGCCTGCCTATTCAACTGCGGATTTTTATTTTACAAGTAGAATAAGACGGGTATATAATTTAAAGCCACTGAGATGAGTAAGAGACTATTTAAAGCCTTGCGTCTTGCCTTCTTTATCGCTTTGCTGGCTGGCGTTTTGTTATCGGCTGCGGTCAATGCCGGTAGCCAGTTAGTCCAGGTACTGCATGTTGAGGGCGTCATTGTCCCGGTTGTGGCTGATTATATTGACCGGGGTATCAGCCAGGCTGAGGAGGAGAGTGCCGCCGCCTGCATCATTGAGCTGGATACGCCGGGAGGGCTGCTGGAGTCAACCGAGACGATAGTCAAGAGGATTATGAATGCCGATGTTCCGGTTGTGGTCTATGTCTCTCCCAAGGGTGCTTGGGCGGCTTCGGCGGGGACCTTTATTACCCTGTCGGCTCATATTGCCGCCATGATGCCGGGCACTACTATCGGCGCTGCCCATCCGGTAAGTGGTGGTGGGGAGCAGATACCCCAGGAGCAAATGCAAAAGATAACCGAGTTCTCGGCTAAGTGGATGAAGACCATTGCCCAGGAGCGCGGTCACAATATGGATGAAGCCCAGCTGGCAGTAACCGAAAGCAAGTCCTTCACTGATGTTGACGCCCTGAGTGCCAATCTTATCAACCTCAGGGCCGATAGTTTAGATAGCCTTATCTCTCAAATAGATGGCTGGAAGGTTACCCTGGCTGGTGGCCGGGAGGTTACCATAGACACCACCGGCTACGAGTTGGCGAGGCAGGAAATGAGCTCTATTGAGCGCTTTTTGCATGCTATCAGCAACCCTAACATTGCCTATATCCTGCTCAGCATCGGCAGTTTAGGCATTATGGCTGAGATTTACCACCCCGGGGCGCTCTTCCCCGGCATTACGGGCGCTATTAGCCTGCTTCTTGCCTTCTATGCCTTGAATGTCCTTGAAGCCAGATTGGGGGGAATATTGCTCATCCTGCTTGCCTTCGGTCTATTCATCTCTGAGTTATTTACCCATAGCTTTGGTTTACTTACCACCGGGGGCGTAGTGGCTTTAGTCCTCGGTTCGTTGATTTTATTTCCGGGAGGGGGAGCATTGTTTCAAATAAGCCCATGGTTGATTGCCATAGTTGTTATCTTGGTTGCTGCCTTTTTTGCCTTTGCTATTCAAAGGGTAATCCGAGTCCACCGCCGTCAGGCAACCACGGGTAGGGAGGAGTTGGTGGGTAAAACGGCTGTGGTCAGGGTGGCCCTTGACCCTGAGGGTATGGTTCTATTTAAGGGCGAGCTCTGGACGGCGCTGTCAGAGAAGGGTCGGGCGAAGCCCGGGGAGGAGGTGATTATAACCAGGGTTGAAGGCTTAAAGCTGTATGTAACCAAGAAAGGAAAAAAGAGGAGGTAGATAAATGCACCCAATTTTAATCGGAGTAATTGTTTTGGCCTTGATTATATTTCTCCCGATGACAATTAAGATTGTCAAGGAGTGGGAGCGGGGGGTCATTCTTCGTCTGGGGCGGCTGGTTGGAGCCAAGGGCCCTGGCTTCTTTCTCATCATCCCCTTTGTTGACCGGATGACAAAGGTAGACCTGCGGATAGTTACTATGGATGTCCCCCGACAGGATGTAATCACTAGAGACAATGTTACCGTTGGGGTTGATGCCGTGGTCTATTTCCGGGTGGTTGACCCTGAGGCGGCAGTAGTTAAGGTATTAGACCACATCAGGGCTACCTCGCTGATATCCCAGACGACACTGCGGAATATACTGGGACAACACGAGCTTGATGAACTGCTGACACAAAGGGAAAAGCTTAATCAGGCACTACAGAAGATAATTGACGAGCAAACCGACCCCTGGGGGGTGAAGGTCAGCATCGTGGAGATTAAGTCGGTGGAGCTCCCGGAAACGATGAGACGGTCTATGGCAGCTCAGGCTGAGGCAGAAAGGGAGAAGCGAGCCAAGATAATCCACGCTGAAGGCGAGTTTCAAGCCTCAGAGAGGCTGGCTCAGGCTGGTGCTATTATCGCTAGGGAGCCAACAACATTGCAGCTTCGTTATCTACAAACTCTAGTTGAGATAGCTTCAGAAAAAAATAGCACCGTAATCTTTCCCATACCTATTGACCTTATTAGCATGTTTATGAGAGGGGGAGCACCAGTACGCCAGTCGGGCAAAAAGACTATCAAATAGCTAATAGGGGTTAGTTGAGCAGGGTAACGTCTCCGGCGACAATCTTGGTCAGGCTGCCATCGGGCTGGCGGAGCAGCAAACTGCCATCGCTGGCTACTGACTCGGCTATGCCCTCATAGGTAGTTTCCTCTGACCTTACCTGAACCTTTTTGCCCAGTGTCGCCAGATTATCCCGCCATTCTTGGTAAACAGCCTCCGAGGGCAAAGCCAGGTATAATCTTTCTATCTCGGCTAAGAGACACCGTATCATCTCTAGCTGGGATACCTCCCTCCCCAGCTCATGGGAGAGACTGGTAGCAGTGGGCGGGATTTCGGGAAAATCAGAAGGTTTAAGATTAACATTTATCCCGATACCTAAAGTGGCGTAGTCTGCCCGGTTGCCCTTTACCTCGCTCTCGATTAAAATCCCGCACACCTTTTTGGCGTTAATAAGGACGTCGTTGGGCCACTTAATCTGCGGTTTTAAGCCGGTGACCTCCTCAATACAATGGACTACGCCTAGAGATGCCACCATAATCAGGGAAGATAGGTAACTCACCTCAGGATAAAGAATAATGGACAGGGCGATGCTCCCCCTGGGTGATAGCCAGGCTCGCTTCATCCGCCCCCTGCCTGCGGTTTGCTCCCCAGCAACGATAACCGTCCCTTCCCTTGCCCCCTGTTGGGCCTGACGCTTGGCCTCGTCCATGGTTGACTTGAGTTTAGGATAATAGATAACCCTCTGCCCGATAAAGCGTGTCTCCAGGTTATGGGTAATGGCGGCGGGCGACAAGCTATCCTCTCTCATTTCCAGACCTCTGATTAAGGGGTGTCAGCCTTTAGCTGACGCTTGATTCTTTGTTATACAGGCGTTCCTTCCAGTGGACACCGGCGCCGACTGCCTGGCGCGAGCCGGCGTAGAGACCGGTTATAATAAGGAAGGAGAATCCAATCGGGTGCAGGAAGGCGGAGATAATCGACTCGTGGAAGCGCTTATCAACCAGCAAGCGCATAAGCACGATGGCGCTGACCTGGAAGATGATAATAAGCCGCCAATCGCTGGGGTCAGCGGCGACAAAGAGTTCGTTCCAGAGCCAGTAGAACGGGGCAAGGAAGAAGGCATAGCCGGCTATGAGCAGCCCAACCAGTGCTAGCTTGGAGAGCGCTGCCACCGAATATATCCACTTGCTAACCCCCTCCCATAGCGCCCCCATGCCCTGATACGTCTGGCATGAGACTATCGGGGATAGGTCAACGGCGATATGCCGTCCACCGTGGCGGTTTATCTCAACCCCCAGCCAGACGTCCTCCAGGATTTTCGCCTTCACTGCCTTGTGTCCGCCAATCCGCCAGTATTCCTTTGTCGGAAAGAGGAGGAACTGGCCGATGGCCAGCGATGGTCGGCGGTGACCGGAGCGCTGAAGCCACCATAGGGGGAACCAGCTCATGATGACAAAGTAAAGCACCGGGATTGTTATCTTTTGGGGCAACGAGGTGGTGAGCTGGCGGGGGAACCCCGAGAGCAGGGAGGCGTTATACTTAAGAGCCATGGCAAGCGTGCTGCGTAAGGCGTGAGGGGCATGTATGGTATCGGCGTCAGTAAAAAGCAGCCAGGAGCCCTTAGCCTTCTTCGCCAGCTGGTAGCAGGCAAAGGGCTTGCCCGCCCAGCCCTTGGGGAGTGACTTGCCCCGGAACAACTGGATACGCTTATCAGTGGCGGCTATCTGCGCCACGACCTTAGCTGTATTATCCGAGGAGTTGTCGTCCAGCACCAGAATCTCAAGATTGGGGTAGTCCTGCTTTTGCAGGGACTCCAGGCATATCTTAATGTCTTCTTCTTCATCCCTTGCCGGGATAAGGACAGAGATAAGGGGTGCTTCCTCCGGGAGCTCACTCTCAGCGGGTGGGGTCTTGAGGCTCCTCAGGTTCAGGATAAGGTTGAGCATAAAGCTAATTAGACCAACAGCTATTATTACCTGATATAACATAGTCCTGCCTAAATTTGGCGTTTTACCGGCTGGAGCCAGCGAATGAGCTTCCCCTTAAATCTGGGGATGGTCTTCAGGTCTTCAAAATGTTTTGTCGCCAGTATTGCCAGCACGCACAGCATGAATAGTGTTTCCCAGGAGCCCCCCCTGGTCGCTACCAGGTAGACCAGCGAGCCGGTGGCACCGAGCATCACCACCCAGGCATCGATTTCTATAAAGAGGTAGCCTAAGAGCATAAAGATAAGAAAGGCAATCAGCATATAGTGTTGGGGTAGGGCAATGAGGACGCCCATGGTAACACCTATCGCCTTCCCCCCCCTTAGCCCAAGCAGCGGGGAGAAAGCATGCCCCAGTATGGGGCATATTCCTATTGCCAGAACTATTGGGTCAGGAAGTCTAAAGAGTGAATGGGCTAAAATTACGAAGGGCATGCCCTTGGCTGTGTCCAGGATTGCTGCCAGGACAAATGCCTTGCGCCCCCCGGCTCGGCGGACATTGGCTGCCCCGGGATTACTGTCCCCATAATCCCTTATGTCTTTACCCAGCAGCCACCGCCCAATCCACACCGAAAAGGGACAAGCACCCAGCCAAAAGGCGCCGATAGCTAATAAAAGTGCTCCCAGCTGCATTTCCAATCCAAATACACCTAGGCAGACTGGGTGTAGTATAAAGCATAACTTGGCTGCGGTCAAGAGGTAGAGCCGCCTTGAATGGCATTTTGGGATATGATATACTAGCAAGCAAACATGGCTATGCAGTGAAAGCTGAGAACCCTATCGAGTGTCTCACTTCGTAAGGATGCCCTTTACCTCTGTGGCCTTCTATGATATTGAGCGGAAGAGTAACTGGAGGGTAGTAACGTGAGTATAAAGCAGAAGCTCCTGGAGGCAGTAGGGGCTGAGCATTTTTCCGATGCCCCCAAAGTTCTGGAGGCGTATTCTAAGGACTTTAGCCTTACGCCTCAGGGGGTGCCTGATTATGTGGTAAAGCCAAAGGATGCCCCGGAGGTGCAAAAGGTCATCCAGTTTGCCAACGAGCATCGCCTCCCCGTGGTGCCGGCTAGTTCCGGGGTACACTTTCACGGGGCAACTATTCCCAGGCAAGGTGGCATCGTCCTGGACCTGAGCGGTATGAAGCGGATTCTGGAGATTGACGAGCTGAACAGAAGGGTGAGAATTGAAGCTGGCGTTAGCTGGGAGCAGCTTACCGGCGCATTGGGGGAAAAGGGTTTTAGAATGATAATGCCGCTGTTGCCCCACCCCCAGCGTTCGGTGGTTACTGACTGGCTGGAAAGGGAAGTGCCGACTAATACGGTCTATGATTATGGGGAACCGCTTCAAAGCATGGAGGTGGTCTGGCCGACTGGAGAAATCTTCAGGACTGGCTCTGCCAGCGTCATGGGTTATCCTGACTCGCCATCCAAGGGGGCTAATCCTTCGGGGCCGGGGCTGGATTTCTACCGCTTTCTTCAGGGTGCCCAGGGGACGATGGGGGTGGTAACCTGGGCAAATCTGAAGATTGAATATCTGCCCAAGATGGATAAGGTTCTTTTCGCCCCTGTCCATGACCTGAACTACGCTATTGACTTTCTGTATCGGGTGCTGAGGCTCAGGATTATTCAAGAGTGCCTTCTCTTGAACAGCGTTAACCTGGCGGCTATAATTGCCCGGGATTTGCCTCGTGACTTCGAAAAGTTGCGGGCATCCTTGCCGCCGTGGGCTCTCGTCCTGGTAATGAGCGGGATGCAGAGACGCCCCGAGGAACAGCTCCACTACGAGGAAGAGGCGCTCTATAAGGTGGTGAAAAGTGAATTCCCTGAAATTTCCCTGGCTGATAATCTCCCCGGCTCAGGCAAGAAGTTCTTACCCTTGCTTCGCCAGCCCTGGCCCGATAAAGTGACCTACTGGAAGAACCGCCCCAAGGGGGCTTGCCAGAGCCTTTTCTTTATCACCAAGCCGGTTCTCGCCCCGAGGTTCGTTGCAAGGGTGAAAGAGATAGCTGTCAAATTTGATTATCCTCAGGATGACATCGGTGGCTATCTCCAGCCTATAGAACATAACCGAGCCTGCCACCTGGAATTCAACTTCTTCTATGACCCGAATAACCATTCAGAGGTGGAAAAGGTTAAAAAGTTATATCATTACGCTGCCCCTATCCTGTTGGAGGAAGGGGCTCTTTTTACCCGTCCTTACGGGGAGCTGGCCAAGCTGGTATACGGGAAAGCCGCTGGCTATACGGCAACGCTGAAGCGGGTGAAAAAGCTCTTTGACCCCAACAACATTATGAATCCGGGGAATCTATGTTTCTAAGGACGTAAGATGCTCAAAGGCAAAGTGAATCTGGATGTAACGCAATTAGAAAATTTCGAATATGACATGAGCAAGTGCATCAAGTGCAAGGGGTGCAACTGGGTAGACCACATCTATATGCCCGGCGTCAGGTTCAGCACCAGATGCCCCAGCGCCACCAGGTATCTGTTTGACTCTTATGGCGCCTATGGCAAGATGAGGATCGGGCTGGCGCTGCTTGAAGGACGGCTGGACTACTCGGATGAGCTCTTAAAGACAGTTTATGCCTGTACCCTCTGTGGCGCCTGTGACGTTGGCTGTAAGCGCAACCTTGACCTGGAGATAGAGCTTGCCCTTGAGGCGCTGAGGATAAAGGCGGTCAAGGACGGCAAGGGTCCCATGCCCCAACATAAAAAGGTAGCCCAGAATATACTTAAAAAGCATAACCGCTTCGGTGCCCCGCATGAAGATCGGAGCAAGTGGCTTCCAAAGGAGATAAAGCCTTCGCCCAAGGCTGAGGTGCTCTATTTCGTCGGTTGTTCCGCTGCCTACACCCACCCTGAGATAGCCCAGGCAACGGCTAAGATACTGAATGCCTCGGGTACTCCGTTTATGCTCATGCCCGATGAGTGGTGCTGCGGCAATATGCTCTATTCGGTGGGCATGATAGATGAGGCAAGAAAATTAGCCCAGCGTAATCTTGACGCCGTCAGGCAGAGCGGGGCTAAAACCCTCCTCCTCAGTTGTGCCGAGGGCTACCGGATGTGGAAGGTTGACTACCCCAAGCTCCTTAATATATCAACCGCCGACCTGGGTTTTAAGGTGGTGCATCTGACAGAGTTTATCGACGAATTAATTAAAAAAGGCGCTCTCAAACCTACCAGGCGGGTTGATTTGCGACTCACCTATCATGATTCCTGCAGCCTGAGCCGCCTGAGCGAACCCTGGACGCCGTGGAAGGGGGAGCGGGGGATATGGGGAACGGTGAGCCCGAAGCTAGAGCGCCGTCGCGGCACTAACGGCGTCTACCAGCCGCCAAGGGATATTCTGAAGGCTATCCCCGGGGTCGAGCTGGTGGAAATGGTAAGAATGAGAGAGAACGCCTTCTGCTGTGGCGCTGGCCGTGGAACATTAGAAGCCTTCCCCGATTTTGCCTTGTGGGCGGCGGGGCAGAGGTTAGTCGAGGTAAAAGAAGTCGGTGCTCAGGCTATTGTCTCTGCTTGCCCCTGGTGCAAGGACAATTTCAGCCGGGCGGTCAGTCAGAATGGAGAAAAATTGAAGGTATTTGATATCTCGGAGCTCGTCCTGGCTTCAATTGAAGTATAGTTTTTGAGGAGTGAATTTATGGCTATATCCCGAGAGGCATATAAGGTACTTAAGTCTATTGTCGGCGCTGAGTATATTTCGACTGACCCGGTAGTCTGCGAAGGCTATCGCGCCGGACCGGGGGGATATGAGTGCGGGCTGGGGTATGAGCGGGTGATGACCAAGTTGCCGGCGTGCGTCATTATGCCCCGCACCACCGAGGAGGTCCAGAAGATAGTCAAGGCCTGCAACCGCTACAAAGTTCCCTACGTTCCCTATAGCACTGGGTGGTATGGTGCCCGCTCCCACCCTCATGTCGCTGACGAGTTGCTTATTGACATGAAAAGAATGACCGATTTTGAGATTGATGAAAAACATCTTTATGCTGTTGTTGGGCCGGGCATTATCTACTCCCAGCTCCAGGAAGAGGCGATGAGGAGGGGCATGTATATTGTTGTTGGCGGCGGCGGCTCGCAGGTGTCGGCTATCGCCAACATGATAGGCGACGGCTGGTCGCCTTTGAGCTACCGGATTGGTCTGCCCCACCGGCGGATACTGGGGACGGAGCTCGTCCTGCCTGATGGCGAGATAGTTCTGATGGGTTCGCTGGCTTTGCAGGATGACCCCTTCTGGGGTGAGGGGCTTGGCCCAGACCTTCGGGGACTGCTGCGGGGCTTTACCGGGCACAGAGGCTGTCTGGGGATTGTAACCAAAATGGCGATAAAGCTTCTGCCCTTCCAGCCGGAAATGCTTACCCCATCGGGTATTTCCCCCGACACCACCCTCCAGCTCCCGGAAAAGAGGGTGAAGTGGATTAATTTTAGTATGCCCAATAAGGATGCCATGAGACTGGCGATGTATGAGATGGCAAAGGCGGAGATAGGCGGTGGGGTTACCAAGGTGCCCCTATTCTGGCGGGCAATTGCCCGGGCAAAGACGAAGGAGGAGTTCTGGGAGCTCTGGTCGAAAGAGAACGAAGAGACTATCAGCAGTTTTCATATTCTCCGCGTCTTGCTCATCGGCTTTGCCTCCGAGGAGCAGCTTGAATATGAGGAGCGGGTGCTGACTGACATAATAACCGAACTTGGGGGAGAAGCCCGCCGCACCCGACCTTCGGATGAGTCCTGGTTCAAGAATGCCGACTCCGCCGGCATGTGGCTGATGTGCGGCTCATATGTCTCGGTGGACTACGTTATAGAAACGGTCGAGCATGCCATACCCCACGGGGAGAACTACGCCCGGCTGAAGAGGAAATTTACACCGCCCCTCATGCCTGACTATGGCGACCCCGGCTGGTTCCAGAGCTTTGAGCTGGGTCACCAGGGTTACTCCGAGTTTCTTGTCTACTGGGACCCCGATGAGAATACCGACAAGGTTGACCAGTTCTACGTGGAGACTTCCAAGGAAAACATAAGGAAGCGCTTTTATACCTCGCTATTGGGTCCGCACCAGCCACTTTATTTGACCGGGCCGGCCTATGGGCCAAATTACCATAAGTGGCTTCTGGCGGTAAAGGACGAGTTTGACCCTAACTTTCTCTGCCACCCTCCCGTCCCCCTTGCCCATGACCAGTTTGTGGAGCGGGCGGAGTGGATGAGGCCAATGAAGGACTGGGAAAGCCCTGAAATTAAACCGTAGTTTCTGCTAGAATAAGAGAGGATTTTTGTGTCGGATTTGGGTATAATTGGAGAAGGTGGGTTATGGCTAAGACGAAAATGCTCTGCCCCTTTTCCGGCGAGCTGTGTAAGGACTGCCCGCTATATAGGGGCAGACACTTTTATCTCTGTTTCTGCTCAAAATATCGGGGATGTTTGAATAAAGAAGGGAAGATGCCTCCTATATTAAGGAGAGACTATAATGGGAAGTTTGAGATGCCGAGGATAATCCCCCCGGCTAGGGCTCTAGACCCGTTTAAGGATGAGGAAAAGAAGGAGGTCTAATCTGAAATGCTTATAGAAGGGAAGTTTAACTTGAAAGCACCTATTAAAAAGGTGTGGGATTTTCTCCTTGAGCCAGGGACGCTGGCTTCCTGTATTCCCGGCGCGGAAAAGGTAGAAGCTATTGACGACAAGAATTACGAGGCTATTGTCAAGCAGAAGGTTGGACCAATATCAGTAAAGTTTAACTTCCTCACTACCATAACTGAGATGAACCCGCCCAAATATGTAAAAGCAGTCGGTAAAGGGGCGGCTATGGGTGGTATGGGTACCTTTACCCACGAGATGATAGTCAACTTAGCTGAAATCTCAAAGGATGAAGTAGGGGTATCATATAAAGCGAATATAAGTATAGTTGGGCGGCTGGCTACCTTCGGGGAAAGGATAATGCGCGCCAAGGCCGATAAGGTTGGCGAGGAGATTACCCGCAATCTGCAGGAGAAACTGAAGGGTAGAATCGGAGGCTCGAAATGATAAAGGACTTTGAATATTTTACCCCCAAGACACTCAAAGAAGCCCTGACCCTCATCGATAAATACAAGGATGAGTGCAAGGTAATTGCCGGGGGGCAGTCGCTGCTAATCCTGATGAGGCAGGGGCTGGTCGCTCCCCCCTATCTAATCAGTATCAAGGGCTTGTCTGAGCTAAGCTACATTAAAGACGCCAAAGAGGGGCTAAAGATTGGTGCCCTGACCACGCACCGGGCAATAGAGAAATCAGCGGTAATCCAGAAGAAGTTTGGCGTGCTGGCTGAGATGGAGCAAAGGCTGGCTTCAATACAGACCCGCAACTGGGGCACCATCGGCGGTAATATCTGCCATGCTGACCCGGCGGGAGACCCGATACCGGTGCTGATAGCGCTAAACGCTACCTTAACTACCACTGGCCTCAAGGGTGAGAGAAATATGGCAGTTGAAGCGTTCTGCCTGGATTACTTTGAAACGGCGCTGGAACCTGGCGAGCTACTTACCGAGATTCAGGTACCGCCTCCCCCTCCCCACAGCGGCGCTGCCTATACCAAGTTCAATGTGATAGAGAGCGACCTGGCGACGGTGGGGGTTGCGGTCTCAATTACCCTCGGCGGCGGCGATGGTGTCTGCCAGGATTTGAGGATAGCGCTGGGGGCTTCGGCACCAACCCCGATGAGGGCAAAGAAGGCAGAGGCAGTGCTGAAGGGGAAAAAGATTACCGATGCCCTGCTCAAGGAAGCCGGGGAGATAGCCTCTACCGAGGCGGAACCAATATCTGATATCTATGCCTCAGATGAGTACCGGCGAGAGCTGGTGAAGGTTCTGGTGGCGCGAGTAGCTAAGGAAGCCTTAGCCAGGGCGAAGGCTTAACATGGAGGTTTGATAGCATGAAAAAAGAGCTAAAATTGACGGTCAATGGTCAGCCCTACGAGGTGTATGTAAAGCCTAAGACGCTCCTGGTACAGGTTTTAAGGGACCACTTGGCGCTGACTGGAACCAAGAGGGGCTGCAGTGACAGTTCCTGCGGGGCTTGCACCATAATGCTTAATGGCATGGCGGTCAAGTCATGCTCCATATTAGCCTTGCAGGCGGATGGGGCGGATGTGCTTACCGTGGAGGGTCTGGCGCAGGGGACTAAGCTGCATCCGTTGCAGAAAGCCTTCCTTGACCACGGTGCTTTTCAGTGCGGCTTCTGTACCTCGGGAATGCTTATGGCATCAAGGGCGTTACTTGAGGAGAACTCCAAGCCCACCAAGGAGCAGATAAAAGAGGGTATTGATGGCAACATCTGCCGCTGTACTGGTTATAACAGCATTATTAGAGCCGTAACCGCTGTGGTTAAGGGTGAGTATAAGGAGGGGAAATGAGTAAGTATTCAGTAATTGGCACACGGGTACATAGAGTTGACGGAGCGGAAAAGGTAACCGGCAGTGCCAAATATACCTTTGACCTTGTCCTGCCCAATATGCTTTACGGCAAAGTCCTGAGAAGCCCCCACCCCCATGCCAGGATTCTCAAGATTGACGCCAGCAAGGCAAAGAAGCTAGTCGGGGTGAAGGCAGTGGTCACGGGCAAGGATACAATGGGGTACAAGCAGGGCATCTGGCGGCGCTTCCCCGAGCTCTGTGATGAGGAAATCCTCTGTCGGGAGAAGGTCCGCTATATCGGCGACCCGGTGGCGGCAGTAGCCGCCATTGATGAAGACACTGCCGAAGAGGCACTTGACCTGATTGATGTTGAATATGAGCCGCTACCGGCGGTATTTGACCCGCTGGAGGCGATTAAGGAGGATGCGCCCAAGATTCACGACGGCGTTGAGCTCAATATCAATGTTACCCGTCATATTGAGTGGGGTGATGTTGATGAGGCGTTTAAGAAGTGCGACTACATTCGTGAAGACCAGTTCAAATGCTCCTCCCAGGCCCATATGTGCATGGAGACCCATGACGCCGTGGCTAGCTTCGACTATAATGGCAAGCTCACGGTGTGGACTTCAACCCAGTCATCGTACTATATCCAACGATTGCTGGCTGACACCCTTGGCTTGAGGGAGGGCGACATCAGGGTAATAAAACCGCCCACCGGAGGCGGCTTCGGCAGCAAGTTTGAGCTGGACTCTGCCCAGTTCTGCGCTTCGGTGCTGTCCATGAAGCTATGCCAGCCGGTAAAGATAGTCCTCAGCCGGGAAGAGGAGTTCATTGCCACCAAGCGCCGCACCCCGATGTACTATTATCTTAAACTCGGAGCCAAGAAAGACGGCACCCTGCTGGCTAAGGAAGCCCGCGTCATTACCGAGGGTGGCGCCTATACCGGTATGGGGGCTACGGCACTGTATCTAACCGGTTTCTTTTCCTCATTCCCCTATAAGTATCCTAACTACAGGTATGACGGCTATCGGGTCTATACCAATACGTCACCGACATCAGCCATGCGTGGCTTCGGTGCTCCTCAGTCAACCTTTACCGGCGAGTCTCAGCTTGACATGCTGGCGGAAGAGCTGGGGATAGACCCGGTTGAAATCAGGCGCAAGAACGGAATGACGCCCAATTACGAGGTTCCGGGGCAAGCCTTTATCCAGAGCTGCGGCTTGCACCAGTGCCTGGACAAGATTGATGAGCAAATTAAGGAGCGGGGCAAGCTACCGCCTAATCACGGCATAGGTATCGCCGCCTACGGTTTTATGTCCGGCGGTATCTTTAACTGGTTTAACACCCCTTATGCCTTCTCCGCAGCTTTAGTCAGGATAAACATTGACGGCAAAGTAGACCTGTTCACCGGAGCCTGTGAGATTGGTCAGGGCTCTGATACCACGCTAAGCATGATTTGTGCCGAGGAGCTGGGGGTTAAATTGGAGGATATCAGGATACATTCCGGTGATACCGGCATTTGCCCTCCTGACCTCGGTGCCTGGGGTAGCCGGGAGACGCTGATGAATGGTAATGCCGTCAAAAGGGCGGCGGCTGATGTTAAGAATCAGCTCCTTGAGTTCGCCGCCGCCAAGATGGGGCCCAATATTGTTTACGACCTGGATATCAAGGACCGCTGGATTCATCTGGTTGACCGCCCGGAGAGGGGCGTCTCCTACTTTGATGTGGTTAAAGAGGCGATAAGGGGTAAGGATGGCAATGCCATCATTGGTCGGGGCTACTATACCCCCCACCGCAAGGGCATGATATCCCCTGCCTATAGCTTTGGTGTCCAGGCGGCTGAAGTAGCAGTAGATACCGAAACGGGCAGATATAAGCTGTTAAATGTGACCACCGCCCATGAAAGTGGCACGGTAATCAACCCCGTAGGTATTGAGGGACAGCTGGAGGGGGCAATAATGATGGCCGGCGGTTACGGCTTCTGTGAAGACCAGCCGATGGATGAGGGCAAGATACTTAATCCATCCATCGCTGATTACAAACTTATCCGCTCCCTGGATATGCCGGAGACCAAGATTTTGGAGATTGACACCTATGAGCCGGAGGGACCGTTTGGTGCCAAGGAGGCGGGTGAGGGGCTTACCAATCCTACGGCTGGCGCCATCGCCAATGCGGTATATAAAGCAGTCGGGGTGAGAATAAACAATCTGCCCATAACCCCAGAGAAAGTCCTCCGGGCGCTAAAGGAGAAGCAGAAACGGAAGAAGAAGTAGATTAGGCGGGAGGTTAGCTATGAGTTATAAATGCCCGGTATGTAATAAGGTTTCAAGCAGTGCTTACGATTTAGCCCGCCATATGATTGGGCGAGGAGATAAGGTACACCGAGACTGGGTTAACTCTAAGGGTTTTAAGTTCTCAGAGTTGCTTGCCTTGCAGTTTAAGTCTTTTGGTGGCGAGGGTTATAAAGCTCTGGCTGAGGTGCTGGAGAAAGAGACCAAGGTAAAAGATTAGCCGGTATTAAATCCTTCTCGGTGTCCCTTTCCAGTACTTCTCCCTCAGCTCGCGCTTCAAAATCTTGCCCGCAGGGTTCTTGGGCAGGGAATCAACAAGCTCAACCGACTTTGGTGCCTTATAACCGGCGATGTGTTTTTTGCAGAAGGCGATAAGCTCTTCGGCGGTAGCACTTGCCCCCTTCTTGGTCACGACTACGGCGTGGACCCTTTCTATCCAGTATGGGTCGGGAATACCGATGACCGCCGCCTCTAAAACCGCGGGATGCCGGTAGAGGACTTCCTCCACTTCCCTGGGATAGATATTCTCCCCACCGGAGATAATCATGTCCTTTTTCCGGTCGACAATGTAGATATAGCCCTCATCATCGTAGTAGCCCATATCCCCGGTATGAAGCCAGCCGTCAACGATGTTAGCCTTGGTATCATCGGGCTTGTGCCAGTATTCAACCATGACTTGCTTGCTCCGTACCGTTATCTCGCCCACCTCGCCAGGCTTGACATCGTTACCCTTCTCATCCATGATTCTGACCTGTACCCCGATGTCGGGCCGCCCCGCTGACATAAGTTTTTTCTGTTCCTTCTCCGGCTTGTTCAGGACGTTATGGTCCTCTTTTGACATGTGGGAAATGGCGGGGCCACTTTCGCTCTGCCCGTACCCCTGCCCGAAAATAGGGCCGAAGACCTTCATCCCTTTCTTTAATATCTCTAGGGGCATGGGGGAGGCACCATACCACAGGAACTTCATCGAGCTGAGGTCATACTTATCAGCCTCAGGCAGGTTAAGCATCGCCACCAGGTGAGTGGGCACGAAGTCCATATGGGTAGCCCGCTCCTTCTGGATAATCTGTAGCGTTTTTGCTGCATCGAAGAATTTCATGATAATGTTGCACCCCGCGGTGTAAAGGGAGGAGCGGAAATGGGTATTCCCGGCGATATGGAACAGGGGCGTTATCTGAACGCGCCTATCCCCGGGCTGCAAGCCCATATCTATAACCAGAGTCTTGGTGTCTTCTATGAAGCGGCGCTGGGTATAAAGGGCACCACGGGGGACACCGGTAGTGCCGCTGGTATAAATGATGCAGGCCGGGTCGTCCTCGTCTACCTGAATATCAGGCTCTTCCCCGGAATGTGATGCCAGCAGGTTATCGTAAGCCGTCATGCCCGGGGCGGAGGTTTCAAAAGAGATAAAATTTTTAACCCGGGGTAGGCGCGACTTTGAGGAATTGGC
>Ga0315282_10008262_pt1 | contig 16878 bp, 15 predicted proteins | sample YL17G07_20_MG_FD_203693 | JGI IMG/M metagenome (GOLD analysis project Ga0315282, IMG submission 203693) | Sediment microbial communities from Yellowstone Lake, YNP, Wyoming, USA - YL17G07_20 | ecosystem: Environmental > Aquatic > Freshwater > Lake > Sediment | place: USA: Wyoming | collected...
TACTATTTCCGGGGTCAGAGGAATACGCCTGATTCGTGCACCCGTCGCGTTAAAGACCGCATTCGCCACGGCAGGCGCAAGGGGCGGGATTCCCAGCTCCCCGATGCCGCCGATCTTGTCGGTGCTCTTCACCATGTGGACCTCGATCTCAGGCACTTCACTCATTCGGATGATAGGGTAATCGTTGAAATTCGCCGAGGCGACCCCGCCGTTAGCAAACTTCACTTCCTCCTTGAGGGCAGTACTAAGGGCTAAAATGATCCCCCCTTCTATTTGCTCCACAAGCGGCCCGGGATTGATGACAGGTCCGCAATCAACGGCCGCCACCACGCGATGCACCTTAATCATACCGGTGTTTTTGTCCACGGAGAGATCTACCACCTGGGCAGTCCAGGTTCCGAAGCAGGCATGCTGTGCAATGCCCCTGCCTTGACCCATTGGAATGGGTTTGCCCCACCCGGCCTTCTCCGCCACCGTCTGGAGCACGCGACTAGCCCGCTTATTGTTCTTCAGACTCTGGAGCCGAAACTCAAGTGGGTCCTTTCCTGCGGCATGGGCCAGCTCATCGATGAAGCATTCAATGGCAAACGCATTGGGGCCGTTCTGGACGGCACGCCAGGGCCAACAGGGGATGGGAAGATCTGCCATGAGGAATTCGATATACAGGTTCGGTATCTCATACTGGATCCTGTCGTTCCAGTGCGGAGAATCGGGTGCGTCCCAGAGACCCCAGAGGCAATAATAATCGATTCCGTCCTTGACGGCATTGGGATTGACGGGCTTCATAATCGAGATAGCAGAGGTCTTGTGGAACCAGCCGATCAGCTGACCCTGAGCGTCAAGGCCGCCCTGAATCCGATGAGTCATGGGTGCGCGAAACCTATCGTGTTTGATATCATCTTCCCTTGTCCACATAACCTTGACCGGTTTCTCGAGGGCCTTTGAGATCATCACTGCCTCGGGCACAAAATCCGTGAACGCCCGTCTTCCCAGTCCGCACCCAAGGAAGGTTGTATGGACATGGATCTTCTCAGGTGGCAACTTCGTTATCCCTGCAGCCATACCCTGGCCGAGTGTCTGGTTCTGGTTAGGGGCCCACACGTCACACCGATCCTTTTGGACGAAGGCTGTGGCGTTCATAGGTTCCATGGTGGCATGGGCAACGCATGGGACGTAATAGGTGGCTTCCACCTTTTTCGAAGCCTCGCTGATCGCCTTTTTGGCATCCCCAGCCTCATGGACTTTGGCCCCCTGCTTGTCCAGATCCGCCATCATCAATTTCTCAATATACGCATTGTCCATATCCGGGAGGGCTCCCTTGTCCCACTGCACCTTGAGGGCTTCCTTCCCTTTCAGGGCCGCTTCAGTGGATGTAGCGCATACGGCAATCCCCATAGGGATCTGCATGACCTTGACCACACCTTTGACCTTTTCCGCAGCCGCTTGGTCAAAGGAAACAGGCTTTGCACCGTAGGCAGGTGGCCTCGCAATAACCGCATAAAGCATTCCCTTCAGTTCCTTGACGTTGCCATCGTTGACATCCAGGCCATAGACCGCCTTGCCTCTCACCTTTTCCGGGACGTCCACACGTGGCATGGGCTTGCCCATATACCTGAACTCACTTTCGTTCTTGAGGGGCGGGTCCTGAAGGAAAGGGAGACCTGGAGTTTGGGGGACCTGGAGTTTTGCTGCCTTATCGCAAAGCTGACCGTAGGTTAGACTGCGATTGCTCTTTTCATGCTTCACAGTCCCCAACTCGGCCTTGCACTCACTTTCAGGAACTTTCCAGGTTTCCGCCGCAGCCTTGACAAGCATCGCCTTGCCTACGGCGCCTGCCTTTCGCAACGGCTCGTAAAAGCCTCTCACACTGGCGCTCGCGACCGTAATCTGAGCACCTAAGAGAGGGCTCTTAAAAGCATCCTTGGCCTCACCTTGGCGGATCTGAACCTGTTTCCAATCTGCTTCAAGTTCATCGGCGATGATCATGGACTGGGCGGTCAGCGCCCCTTGGCCCATCTCGGAATTGCCGATGTATATGGTTACCTTGTTATCGGAGGTGATGTGCAGCCACACATTGGGGTTGAATGCCTTGAGATCTTTCTTCTCTGCGGCGTTGAGGATGGTATAACCAAAAGGGGTGACGGAAACGGCAATGGTCAGGCCGCTGGCCTTCAAAAACGCGCGACGTGAAATGGATGTTGTCATGATTTCTTACCTCCCTTCCCCGCAATCTGAACAGCGGTTTTGATACCCTTTTTCATGCGTAGGTAGGTTCCGCACCGGCAGATCACATCATCCATCTTGCTAATAATTTGATCTGCCGTTGGAATGGGTTTCTCAGAAAGGAGAGCGGCCACCTGCATCATGACCCCAGGCTGGCAGTAACCGCATTGGACAACCTGTTCTTGGATCCATGCCCTTTTTACCGGATGATTTTCAGGCAGTCCTTCAATGGTCGTGATCTTTTTCCCCTTGACCTCGCCAACGGGAATCGTGCACGACCTCTCGGCCTTGCCGTTGACATGGACCGTACAAGCCCCACATTCTCCAACCCCGCAACTGTACTTGGTGCCCATGAGTTTTAGATGGTCTCTGATCACCCAGAGCAGTGGCGTATCGTCTGAGACATCCACCCGATAATTCTTGCCGTTAACATTAAGAGAAATCATGATTACCTCCTTTCTTTCAAACAGCGGTTTGCCCTCTAACAATAGATATTAATAGAAGGCCTCCAAGCGAGGTTTTAGATCTCCTTAGAAACCACAAGATTTGGATTTTCCCGTGACCCCTGTTCATACGCTACTCTAGGAGTTCGAGATCATGATGTGCTTGTTGTCAAGGATTACTAGACGTGGAGTGACTAGATTTTAGACATTAAGTTGTTACTTAGTCAAGCAAAATCTCATCTTGTGTTCATTATCACTAAGCGGCTCAAGGCTCAACATCGGGCAAGTTCAATGATTGACAAGAACCATTCAGGGTTGTAGATTTTTATACAAAACTCCAGAATTCCTTATTTTTATAAGCACTCTTATGTAGATACTTCACTAAACCAGACTTATAGGCTATTATTTGTGGCGGCGATATAAGAAGTAATATTATGTGAAATAAAATAATCAACCCTTCGACTATCCCCGGTCTAAAGTCCGGGGTCTGCTCAGGGTTGATACTGAGCGGCGCTCTTTACCCCGTCCTGAAGGCCGGGGTTTGGCGCCGTCGAAGTATCAAATTCGAAAGGAGCCTAAAATGACCAAAACAGAAATACTTGAATTTATCAATGCTAACCCAACTTGTTATCTTGCAACTTCCGAGAATAACAAACCCCGTGTAAGGGGAATGCGTATGTATCGTGCAGATGCAAAAGGTATCATCTTTCAGACCAGTAATGTAAAAGATTTATACAAACAGCTAAAAGAAAATCCTCATGTGGAGTTATGCTTTTTTAATAATGAAAAAAATATTCAAATTAGAGTATCCGGTAAAGCGACGTTTGTTGACGATTTGGATTTAAAAAAGGAAATTGTAGAGAAACGTCCCTTTTTAAAGGCTTGGGTGGAAAAAAAAGGATTCGATATGATCGTTGTTTTTCGAATCGTTAATTGTGTCGCTCATCAATGGACGATGGAGACGAATTTCTCGCCTAAAGAATACGTTAATTTGTGACTTTGCAGAGGGGCCGGCGGAAACATTCCCCCTCTATTGGTCAGTTAGAGTAGTTAAGAAAGCAAGTGCTTCGAACTAAAAGGAGGAAGAATGAAGCAGATCATGCAGGGAAATGAGGCAATCGCTAGAGGTGCCTGGGAGGCCGGCGTGACTGTCGGGTGTGCCTATCCCGGAACGCCGAGCAGCGAGATTATGGCTGAACTGTCTAAATACAAGGAGATTTACACGGAATGGTCTCCTAACGAGAAGGTGGCAGTGGAGGTCGCCCATGGTGCTTCCCTTGCTGGTGGAAGGGCGATCGCCTGTATGAAACATGTGGGATTAAACGTGGCCGCCGACCCCTTGATGACCATTGCTTATACCGGCGTCAAAGGGGGCTTTGTCATTGTCGTGGCCGATGATCCAAGCCAGCATAGCTCCCAGAATGAACAGGACAGCAGACACTGGACTCGTTTTGGAAAGGTCCCCATGCTTGAACCGGCTGATTCTGAGGAGTGTAAGGATTTTACGAGGATTGCATTTGAAATCAGTGAGAGATTCGATACACCCGTACTCTTGAGAAGTGAGACCAGGGTCTCACACTGCGATTCTCTTATGGAGTTGGGAGAAAGAAAGGAATCGACGATTCAAAAGGGCCTTGACCAAAAGGAGACGCCTAAGTATGTGATGGTCCCCATGTATTCGAGGGTGAGACGGGTTGCCGTGGAGGAAAGGATAACCAAACTCGCTGCATATACGGATGCAGAGTTTCCGTACAATTCCATGGAGATCAACGATCCTTCCATAGGATTTATCACGTCAGGGGTTTCCTATCTCTATACAAGGGAGATTTTCCCCCACTACTCTTTCTTGAAGCTGGGCATGGTGTGGCCTCTCCCGAGGAACACGATCGCGGAATTCTTCAAAAAGGTTAAAAAGGTGATTGTGGTAGAGGAACTTGACCCTTTTTTTGAAACAGAGATCAAGGCCATGGGTTACAAGGTATGGCACGGCAAAGACCTTATCCCGGCAATAGGTGAGTTATCACCGGGTATCGTCGAACAGTCGCTCAGAAAGGCTGTGGAAGGTAAGAATTATAAGGCTCCGAAGATACGGATCAAGCCGGAAGACCTACCGAGAAGGCCTCCGAATCTCTGTGCCGGTTGTGGTCACAGACCCTTGTTCTATGCCCTTAAAAAGCTCGGACTTTATGTGTTCGGTGATATCGGCTGTTATGCACTGGCCGTTGCACCCCCTCTCTCTGCCATGCACGCTTCAACGTGCATGGCTGCCTGTATCGGCGGTGCCTATGGTGCAGGAAAAGTTCTCGGGAAAGATGGGCTTGGAAAGATCTGTGCAGTTCTCGGTGACTCCACATTCCTCCACGGGGGTATCGGGCCATTGATGGATGCAGTGTACAATAAAGGCTATTCTACGACACTTATCCTCGATAACGGAATTACGGCGATGACAGGGCAACAAGAACACCCAGGGACAGGATATACGATACAAAGCGAGCCCGCCCCCATGATCGACTACGAGCAACTAGCGAGAGCTGTCGGCGTCAAGCATGTGAAAAAAGTAGATCCCTATAAGGTTGAAGAGACAATTGAAGTGATCAGAGAAGAAGTGAACAGGGATGACGCGTCTGTCATTATCACAGAGAACAGTCCCTGTATACTGCTCCGCAGGGCGAAACCGTTAGAGAAATTCAGAAACCCGTTCTATGTGATTGACACCGATAAGTGCAGGGGCTGCAAGGTATGCCTCGAGATCAACTGTCCTGCCATAAGTTGGCAGGAGGGTGAAGGCCAGACAAAAGACGGCCACAAGAGGAAGGGAACAGGGTTCATTAACAAAGATCAGTGCGTTGGCTGCGAGGTCTGTGCTCAGATTTGCAAATTCGAAGCCATCACGCCAGGTTCAAGGTGAGGGGGTGAGCCATGGGAGAAAATGGCAAAGTGACAAATATATTTTTATCAGGTGTTGGCGGGCAGGGAACAATCCTCGCGAGTAATATCCTGGGTGAAGTATTCCTCAAAGCCGGGTACGATGTGAAGAAAAGCGAGGTGCACGGAATGGCCCAGAGGGGCGGAGATGTGACCACTCACTTCAGGTTCGGGAAAAAAGTTTACTCACCCCTCATCAAGTACGGCGACGTTGATTTTCTTGTATCCTTTGAACTGCTCGAGGCTGCACGGTACATAAACTGGGTGAAGCCAGACGGAAAAATCATCATTAACAAACAGGAGATTTTACCACCTGCCGTAAGTCTCGGGCAGATGACCTATCCCAAAGACATTGAAAAGACGTTCAAGAAATACTTTAAGGATAGCGTCTGGATAGTCAACGGACAGGAGATCGCAAGAAAACTCGGCAATATTCAGGCCGCGAACGTTGTTCTTGTGGGAACCTTCTCCAATTTCTTCCCCGAATTCAAAGAAGAACAATGGATCGACGCAACCAAGGGATTCCTAGCGCCAAAACTCCATGATCTTAACATCAAAGCTTTCTATGAAGGAAGGAGAGCCCTTAAGGCATAGATGAAGGTGGCCCACTTGGAGAGGAAACAGCAAGAAACCAAATCTAATTGTGCGAGCTTGGTCCCACTTTCTAATTGTCATTCCTTCTGCGAAAATAGGCATCTACGATTTTTTCATGGGTTCTGGATTCCCGCCTGCCGGCAGGCAGGTTCTCACGCGTGCACACCGAAGCGCTCCAGCGCGCGGGCACGGGAAGGATAGCCCAAAATATTTCTTGAATTCGCGTGTGGAATTTCTAAGTTGGTTAAGAATGATTAAGCACGGGAGGGGGGCATTATGAATCTTATTGATATCATTTCTAAGAATTCTCGAATCTATCCCAGTGAGACAGCCTTTGTGGAGTTAAAACCCGTTACCAAGGTGAGAAAAGAGATTTCGTGGAACCGATTTGAAGAAAGAGTAACCAAGCTCGCGAATTCACTCAGGGATATGGGAGTTAATCGAGGGGACCGGGTGCTCTTGTTTGGTCGAAACTCGATCCATTGGCTTGAGGTCTATTTTGCTGTTTTGAAAACGGGCGCTTGGATCGCTCCCCTCAACTACAGGTTTACGAATGAGGATATTCTGTATTGTGCCAAGGTCAGTCAGCCAGTAGTTTGCTTTTGTGACGAGGAATTTGCTGAAAGAATGATGACCCTTCAACCAAACTTACCTACGATCAAAAGATCTATCTCCATAGGAGAGAAGGCCTTTGAAGGCTTGGAGACCATGGAGAGTATCATCGAGCGAAGCTCTTCCAGATCTTTCGAGGTAGAGTTAAAAGACGAGGACGCCTGCGGGCTTTATTTCACCTCCGGCACGACCGGCGCCCCCAAGCCCATTCTCCTTACCCAGAAGAACCTGTTCTGTAGTGGTGTGACTGAAGCGACGAATCACCTCTGGAAACATGAGGACAGTCTTCTGATGATCCCCCCTCTTTATCATTCAGCCATCGGACATCTATTTGGCCCCATGATCGTGGGCGCCCGAAGTGTCCTCCTTACCGAGGCGGTCACCCCGCATTCCATCTTCGAAGCGATGTCCAAGGAACGGATCTCTGTGGTATTCTTGCTCGTCCCGTGGACAATGGATATCCTTGGGGCCCTCGATCGAGGTGAACTGCGATTAAAAGATTATAACTTCAGTTGGTGGCACCTGATGCATATGGGAGCACAACCTATCCCCGCGATCCTCATTCAAAGGTGGAAGACCTATTTCCCGGAGATGCAATATGATACGTGCTACGGACTGACAGAAGGTTCAGGACCCGGCGTGGTCGATCTTGGAATTGGAAATGAAAGGAAGGTCAGCGCGATAGGGAAACCGAGTTTGATGTGGGACCTCCGTATCGTCGATGATCGTGATGAGGATGTCCCTCAAGGACAGGTGGGCGAGATTGTTGTGAAGGGAAATGGCATGATGAAGGAATATTATAAAAACCCGGAATTGACTGCCCAGACCATACGAAAGGGCTGGCTTCATACGGGAGACCTGGGCCGGATGGACGAGGAAGGTTTTATTTACATTGTCGATCGAAAGAAGGACCTGGTCATCAGTGGCGGGGAGAATATTTATCCGGTTGAAATTGAAGCGGTCATCCTGAAGCATCCCAAGGTCCGGGATGTGGCCGTGATCGGAGCTCCGGATGAGCGATTAGGCGAAGTGGTCACTGCCATCATTGAGCCTAGAGAAGGTGAAAGGTTGACGAAGGAAGAGGTATCCTCTTTTTGTGAGAAAAACCTGCCTCGATATAAACGTCCTCGTACCATCTTTTTTGATCAGATACCCCGTAGTCCTTCCGGAAAAATAGAGAAGCCAAAGTTGAGACAAAAATATGCCAAACCAAAATGAGATTTTAAAGAAAAGAGAGCTGATCGTCATAGAAAAAAGCCTATCCCCATAAGTTGCATGAAAGTTGCACAATCAAGCGGGCAGGCCTCTCATTCCTTTGAGGGATCAGAACCTCTTTAACGCTGAAGCCATGCGATCGAGAGCTTCGGTCAGCGTTTTCCTGGAGCATGCGAAGTTTAAACGGACGAACCCCTCTCCGCCCCTGCCGAATTCCGTCCCATCATTCAGGGCTACCCTAGCCCTCTTCAGGAAAAATTCGGATGGATTCCCGGGGATTCCTGCATTCCTGCAGTCGAGCCAGGCGAGATAAGTCGCTTCCATTTTCGTCATCCGAATGGCAGGAAGTTTTTCCTTGAGATATTGAGCAAGAAAGTCCCGGTTAACTGTTAAGTAGGCGAGGGCTTGGTCCAACCATTCCTGCCCATACTTGTATGCGGCTCGAGCAGCCACATGTCCCATAATGTTGACGCCTGGAATGAGGCCAGAAGAAACGTTCTGCCATATTTTTCGAAGTTCTGGGTTTGGAATAATGGCAAATCCAAAATCGAGCCCTGCGAGGTTGAAGGTTTTGCTCGGAGACAGAAGCGTGACGCTCTGCTTCGCAACTTCGGGCCCTAGCGAGGCAATCGGTAGGTGGCGGTAGCCTGGATAGAGGAGGTCACAGTGGATTTCGTCGGAACAAATAATCACGTTGTGGCGAAGGCAGATATCGGCTATTGCCTCTAATTCTTTGGGTGTGAAGACCCGGCCAACGGGGTTGTGAGGGTTGCAGAGAAGAAAGGTTTTAGTCCGATGGGTGATCCCTCTTTCAAAATCGGAGAAATTAATCTCGTAGGTATCCCCCTTCTGAACCAACGGAGGATCATTGAGAACCCTGCCGTGCAGGACCGGATCCCTTACAAAATGGAAATAGACCGGTGGTTGAATCAGAACCCCATCCCCGGGATCCGAGAAGACGTGATAACTCAAGTTTAAACCTGTTACGAGACCAGGCAAGAAGACGATGTCGTCCTCTCTTATGCTCCATTCATAGAGCCTCTTGAGTCGTTCCTGTATTAGGGTTCGTAACTCCTGAGGCGGCAGGGTATAACCGTAAATGCGGTGATCCACCCTCTGATGAAGCGCCTCAATAATCGGGTCTGCAGAGACAAAATCCATGTCCGCTACCCAGAGTGGAATCACGTCGTCATCATATTTGTTCCACTTCATACTGTCAGTGTTCCTTCGCTCCAGGACTCTATCGAAGTCATATTCCATGCGAAACTCCTACCTCGTGTATCTGAAAATAATGATCAGTAACCCTTAACGTTGCATTGAAAAGGGAGTTGGGTGTGCCTCCAAACCTTTACAATTTATGTCTAACATGCGGTGTCACGACGCGTGAATTTGGGAATGTGCCGGGAAACGCAATAGCAAAACGTTTAAACGTGCCGCTGTAAACGTTTTCCAACACACCCAACTACCTCTTGATTCGTTTTTTATGCAAGGGTCAGGTAAATTCTTCGCTTATTTTGACGGAATAAGTCAAGTGGGAGGAAAAATAAGAGGGATGGCCTCTGGACAATTTTCCAATCACTTGAGCGCACGAGAACTCATCTGACGATAGAGGGGACATCATCCCAAAGGAGATTACGATTTCAAGAGAGTAAGTGGGGAATGGATGCCTACATCATCGTAGGATGTATGGCAGAAGCTTTCAAAATCTGAGAACGCTCGTTGGAAGCGTTCAAAAAACCACATCAGTCATCCGTCCTGAACATTACTTAGGCTCACAGATACTGGTAAACCAAGTCTTGGCTAACGAGTACACCCACTTATCTTCACTTCAACATAGGGCATATGGTTGAAGATTACCAGTTGAAAGAATGGATAACGTGCCACTCGAACTGTGGGCGTACATAGTGGTCTCTCCTTTTCTCCTCTTTCAGTCGCAGTTTTATAAGTCAACTTTCTGGTCAATTTTCAGATGATCCATAGACAATCATCTGCTGGCCAAAAAGGTTCTTCTTGTTAAGGTTCTTGATTGCCGCCCGGGCCTCAGCCTGGTCAGGCATTTTCACAAAAGCAAATCTTCGTGACTGGCCACTATATATGTCTTTGAGGATAGTTGATGAGATGATTGCAAGGCTTACCTGACCGAAAGCTTCAAACGTCTGACGAAAATTATCTTCTGATATATTAGGGGAAAGGTTCCAAACATAAATAAGCATGATTTTCTCCTTTCTTGGATTTATTGTGGTATCCGATGAACCTACTCTTCTTCCTTCGCGCATAAAGCTCAATGGTGATACTCTGGAAGCCTCCCTTGGTTAAGCGTGATGTGCTCGTTCACCCCAAGGCTTTCTGGAATGACCAATACACAACCGTTTAAATCTCCTGCCAAGGATACCGTTTCAGTTTTAAGGGTATTCAAATTGAATCGAACCTTCTTGGTACTAGATTTAGTTTTCTTAGATGACTTCTTTTCCATTTTTCTTCTCCTTATCCCTGTATTACTTATCTTCAATAGGATCTCATTCGATCGTCTCCTGACTTCTTATATAGACCCGGCGTCGGTCTTCTTTCCCTAAAATATGTCCTAAACGATATTTCATCTGGCAGACGCTATCAAATGACCTCTTGGCTATCGAGCATTTGATCCTGAAATTAAGGTCATTCGTGTGAACCACCTAAACCACTGCGCAAGGACCAGATTCCAATCTTTCATAACCCATATGGCAGAGACACTTACCAACGATACAAGCAGAAAACAGATGAAAACGATAATGAAACCATCAATTCGGTTAGGCTTCAATCGATTCATGGCTATTTCTCGACAATCTGTTAAAACTTGCGACGGAATCATCCTTTTGAATACCAAGACAACACCCAGTGGGACGAAGATAAGATGATCCAGATACCCTATGATCGGGATGGAACTTAGGAGCTTGTCTATGGGACTAAAGGCATATCCAATGACGCAAACAATAAGAATCTTTGCATACCAGGGAACTCGAGAATCCTTATAAGCCAGATAAATGGAACAAGCCTCAGTTTTGAGTTGGGTTGTCCTTCGTTTCCAGGTATCAAGAAGTTTTGTTGTCATTAATACCCTCCTTTATAAAAATGAAGACTAGCATTCTACATAATCCCAGAGATTCTTTAGAGTGTCGCAGCGGAGATAAAAGGGTAATGAAGAAACGAAGCAGCCCTGTCTTCTCAACAACGAAGAATGGAGGCTTTCTGAAGGAGAGAAAGTGGCCGGGAAAACAAATGTGAACACTCCTTCGAGAGATTGGTGCCCAGAAGGAAAATAGTGAAAAAGGCGATTAGGCCGAATACCTTTAATTCGCTCTTGCCACTGTCAGGCAGCCCATTTTCCTGATCAGGATTCTGACAAAAGAGGTCGGAAGAAGCAAATTTAGTTCCGGAAAAGTCGGTGCAACGGAGATAGGCCGGAAGTGCCATAACAAAGAGACAAATTACTATAACCAGAGGAATTTGTATTCTCTTGATTCTCTCCCTCATATTTGGAACCCACTCTTGTTATGCTTAACTAACCAGGTTAGGTGAATATCTTGTGAATAGATAGATATATGAGACACCAGAGAGCATCACGACTGCCAACCCCAATGCGATCCCTAGCTTTTTCATAGACATTACTTCCTCTGTTTCATTTAAGGGGAAGCAACTCCTGTGCCAATCCATTTTAGAGAGAATCCGAAGGAGATTTTGCACTATCTCAATCAGGTAACTCTAGAATATCAAAAGAGTTATCAAAGCCTTTGACGCTTGGATGAATTCGACTCTTGTAAAAGATGGGGTCTAAAGTCTTACTCTTAAACCGGAAGGGTTTGTCGATCCTTTTAAATCGGTAAAGGGTTTTCTCTTAGATTTCAATTAATAATGTGCTTCGACAAATTTGATGACCCATTCGACAAGAATTTCCGATTGCATCATCCCTTCACACCCAGATTCAAATTGTGATTTTTTAAAGAAAGCAGTTTGGAAATAAATGGGAAAAATTAATTATTGATTTCCTGTTAAAATATTGTGTCAGAGGAAAAGATTTAAAAAATCACAGTTTCAGGAAGTAATGCTTCCGTGACTTGCACAAATTATTAAACCGCCGGAATTTCCCTAACCACGAACACAGCGGACATAGTACAAATTACTCCTATAGTAGGTGAGCACATAGGCACCGTCGAACATTACCATCCATGCATTTTTCGTGTCACGCTCAAAGGTCGTAGGCGACCAATAGGACAATTCATACCGTCTTCATATTTGTTCTGTATGCAGAACTTCGTTCTAAAAAAGAATTGAATCGTATGAGACCAATTTCATCTTGTCAACTATGTTTTATCGATTTTTTATCGATATTTTTTATCGAATTTCTTATCCTCGCCCCCCTTCCGGTGGAACAGGTGGTAGGGATCTTTTTGAAAAGAAGCTAACAACCTATCTAATTGTTATTTGACAATTATCAGACAATTTGCTATATAATAAAATGACAGACATCTAAGGAGGTAGATATGCGTTTCATATCCGTAAGGGAGCTAAGCACCAAACCTAAAGAAATCTGGAGTAAAATTAAGGACGAGGAAATGGTCATCACCTCAAATGGGAAACCCATCGCAATACTTTCCGGTGTGACAGAGGAAACCCTTGAGAAGAAACTACGGGCAATCCGGCGCAGCCTTGCGCTCATGGCCTTGGAGGAAATGCAGAAGAGGTCACTCGAATTGGGATTAGACAAGCTGACAGATTCTGAAATTGAAGCAGAGATCCAGGCCGTCCGGAAGGCTCGAAGGCGATGATTGTTGTTCTCGACACCAATGTCATCGTTTCTGGAATTCTCAGGCCTTACAGCAAGGCGGCGTCTATTCTGCGCCTCGTTGCAACCGGGGCGATTACGTTGCCCTATGATCTTAGGATCTTTTCTGAATATAGAGACGTCTTAAATCGTCCTAAATTTACCTTTGCGAAGGAAGATATTGATGCCTTCCTCGATCAGGTGGAGAAGGAAGGGGTTCTTGTTTCGGTCATGCCGCTGAAGTTTCGCCTTCCAGACCCAGAAGACGAGTCCTTCTTAGAGGCCCCTCTAGCAGGCAAGGCGACAGCCATTGTCACAGGAAACAAACGGCATTTCCCCAAGAAGAGATGCGAAGGAACGAGAATATTGTCACCTGCAGAATTTCTGGAAGCATTTGGATCTGAAATGTAAATACCTATTTGAATCATAACTAGGGCCAAACTTCCTCCCAAGAATTTATTTCACCTGGCTTAATCTCTCAGGAATTGGACTATTTGAAAAGTTCAAGTCTCATATTGAGTTCTTCCTGAAAGAGTGATTTTTTCATCTCGATTCCAAATGCAACATTTCAAATAGTAATCCGTAGCGTAATAGGTTAATGAGCTTCCGTTGACCTTGAATCTCAGGGATTCAATGATTAAAATTAAAGTAATAAGAAAGGAAGGATTTCATTGGATAAAAAGAAGGTCATTTTTCGTTCGTTGCTTCGTCATTATCTTGAAAAACTTCTGATGCGGTATTATATTTAATATGAAAGGAGGAAAATAAGATGAAAACAAAAATTTTCCTTTGCATTTTCGGGGTGTTAGCCATAACCCTTTTCTTTTTCTCTTTTGGAACGGCTCAATCGAAAGCGAACTCGAAGGGACCCATGATTACCAATTCCTTTGCCATTGAAAAGGGGTATTACGGGTATGTGTGGAAGATCTATATTGAAGCTGAGGACCCAAATGGGGATATGTCTAAAATCGTTTCAACAGTAGATCAACCAGGATGGGGTCACTATTTTCCCGATACCATCCTGATCAAGCCACAGAATCCACATCACCTGGAAGGGTATATTCAATGGAATACCTTTAGTTCGAACGCCTCTTACATCAGGGACTTCACCACCATTACTTTGAAGGTTTCCATTTTTGACAAGGCAGGGAATGAGAGCAACGTGGTGGTCTTTCCCTTTCAATTCGTCTCTAGGTCTGTGCCAAAATACGAATTGCCTTCGCCTTTTCATAAAGACGACCCGAGACTGGGTTATGTCAACATCGATCTCTATAATCCTTTTTCAGCATCTCCTGAAGTGCCGGAACCCCGTCGTTAGGAGTCTTATTCTCTCTGAGATTAAGGAGACTCTTCCAAGAAGCCCGTAAGGGCCTTTTTTGTTTCTCCTTGATTTTGTTGTCATGGAATGGTAAAAGCTTTTTATTAATTCGTCAAAAGGAGGGAATTATTTATTTTCGTAGGTTTCAATCAGTAATCGTAAAGTTCCAAAACTATATGATACTGTAGACTTGTAGGTGCTATCCACACCCCCTTTTCCGAGGCTTCCTTCCTGTAACTTTCTATTCCCTAATTTTTGAAATGGGTGTATATTACAACCACAAATGAACAATGCGGATATGCCTCGGCCCCTATGAATAATTCATTCTGAAATTAACTCGATTCTGTATAATATTGTTTACGATGATCTTTTATTGAAAAAATAGCACGATATTCAACCTCTTTTGAGCAGAAGAGTGCCTTTATTGGTTGAAGATTTAATAGAAATATAGAAGCAGGTTAAAAAATAAGACGAAATCTTTTGGAGAGAGTGAAATGGAAAAAGCTATGTTTTGTAAAGGATGTTGGATCCAGTGGCATGGGGTTATTCCCATTCGAGGACCACTTTCAATGCCTTTTAGATTATTCGGAATTAAACCAAGTCAAATGAATCCAAATATCTGCAACTTGTGCGAAACACAATTTACAAAAGTTAAGCACGCTAAACAAATTACCTATCCCGCTACAATCATGTTTGCCGATATTCATGGATATACAAGTTATACTGAGATTATGAATCTTCCAAGTGTTGCTCGTTTACTTAATGGTTTTTATAAAAATTGTGGCTATGCAGTATGGGAAAGAGATGGCGTCATTTTCAAGTTGATGGGAGATGCAATGTTAGGTGTTTTTAATTTTCCTATCACTCGAGAGGATCATGTTAAACAAGCAGTGATGTCTGGATTAGAATTACAAAGGAAATGTTTGAATATGAAGGCGTCTTTAGAAAAACCTGAAGAGTGTCCAATGGATCTTGGTATTGGTGTTGGTATTCACACTGGAAATATCGCAGTCGGGGAGATAGGGGAATTTTGCAGAGATTTTACAGTGATTGGAGATGTTGTGAATTTAGCGGCAAGACTCCAAGGAGTTGCAAAACAGGGTGAAATTGTTATTACGGAAGATGTATATCGGGAAGTGAAAGATGATTTTCCGAAGGCCAATACTCAGATATACGAACTTAAAGGAATTAAAAACTCCATTAAGGCGTATGTTCTACATCCTTAAGATGTGGTAAATTTTGTCTAACCAATCGTTGCAGCGGACGGCGGGGAGCGGGTGGTTTTTCCAAAGTTTTGAGGTTGACTAAAGTTTATCCTGTTTGTAAAGTTCACTGGTAATCATCCCCGCCGCCACTGAACTCCAGCGTTATCCTCTCTTTCAACTCGTAATCTTCGATTCCTGAATATGGTTGCCTGTATTGACTTGTAGGTGTAACTGTAAGGTAAGACCCTATACAGCAGTTTCTGGCAGGTAAAATCTCGTTCGGGATGTCTAAAGCGATCCTATATCTATAGGCCCGGTTTAAAACAATTCCTTTAGGGCGTGGGCGGCTACGTAGACGCTCCCTACCCCGCTGATGAATTGGGCCACTTTTATTGTTTCTACGATCTCCTCTCTGGTAGCACCTGCCTTCATTGCCTGCTCAGCTAAGGATTTTGTCCCTTCAACCGTTCCGTGGGCTGCATCCAATGCCATGGCGATGAGGAATTTAATCTTCCTGGGTAAAGCCCCGTCAGCTAACGCGAAGGCATTGGCGTCTCCAACACGTTTTAGAAGTTCTGGATCGATCTTCTCAAAAATCTTTAGTGGATGTTCAGGCATTTGATTACCTCCTATTGAAGTAGCCAGGGACCGAGGTTAAGGTTCAGGTCCTTTCTCAGCCTTAACTCTTAACCTCAACCTTCTCTTTTCGTATCCCGTCTGAAGGGTTTAGCGAGAATCTCGAGAACCCGAAAGTCGAAGAAGTTGTTAAAGTGACAGGGCCATACAACGATGGCACAATCCGCCCCCCTCCCCTTTTGGGTTGAGGTTCCTCCAACTGCTATGGTCTTATCAATGGGAATGGCACCGCTATCGGCAGCCATAATGGCACACTCAATTGCCACCTTCAATCCAACACCCAGAAGAGATCTCAGGGCTTCTGCAAGCACCTCCGTATGAGAAGCTCCAGAAAATTTATTACTGATGGATCGTTCAAGGCCAGAAAGAATATGGCTTTGTTTCACCACCTTACATTCCATGGACTCTAACTCTTTCGAAATGTTCAGGTCAAAGTTCCAGACTCCGGGTGTAGAGTAGCCCGGATGGGTACTCACGATCACCAGGTTTGTCTCACGGGCCATCTCCTTGGCAAACTTAAGACCTGTGGCTCCACTGGAGCTTGCCACAACAACACTCCGAATGTCTCCCTCCTTCAATCGTTTGTAAACAATCTCGATAACCTTTTCTGTATTGTCAATCCCTGGCTCGTTAAAATAGAAGATCGACCGGCTCACTCCGTTCATATCTTCCTCCTATTTTGGCTAGGCAAACCGAAGTTTCACTGCATAACAGCATTCCTTACCAAGAACCTTCATGCATTTACCCAAGGGCGGGGCCAGTTCATGCTCCAGCCCCTGGGCATCGATCCAGCCTTGAAGCCTTGAAAAGATGCCGCATTCATATTGATCTTTTATGCCAGCCTTCACAATATTTTCGTTGGCAAAACATCTTGTTAGATGCATTTCATACGTTTGATGGTCAAGAATT
>Ga0315282_10008264_pt1 | contig 16876 bp, 11 predicted proteins | sample YL17G07_20_MG_FD_203693 | JGI IMG/M metagenome (GOLD analysis project Ga0315282, IMG submission 203693) | Sediment microbial communities from Yellowstone Lake, YNP, Wyoming, USA - YL17G07_20 | ecosystem: Environmental > Aquatic > Freshwater > Lake > Sediment | place: USA: Wyoming | collected...
CTGTCCGCTCCGGGACATCAAGGGCTCTCCTGAGGCACTGCGCAGGAATGTCTGAGGGATTAGAAGATGAAGGGGAGGAACATTCGCGTCTCCTTCATGTAGAGCGCATAGTCCTCTCCGAACTTCTTTAGGTTCTCCGCTTCTTCCACCCTTGCAGTGATGGCGAGGAACAAGGTAGCGAGAAGTAGGAGGCCGGCGGTGACACTCGACGCGTCTTTGAAGAAAGCCCCCCACGCAAGGAGAAGGAGCGAGGCATAGAGAGGATGGCGGATTCGTTTGTACGCCCCCACCTTGACGAGCTTTGTGGTATTCTCGAACGCCATGTCCGTTGAACCGGCGGTTGGAGCCTTCGGTTTTCCGACGACCCTTAGCAGGTGGTAACCTTCGGCCGCCATGAGAAGCGAAGAGAGGAGCAGCACCCACGAGATGACCTGGAGGAGAGAGAACGGGTCGGCGAACCAGCGATCAACGTTGACAAGGATCAGGGCCATAATCGATTCAAAGGCAAAGAACCGGTAGAATCCGTGGGCCTTCCAGTCGCGCAGCGAGCGCCACGAGATCAGAGTAATTCCGACCGTCCCGGCGGCAAAGATGACAGCTTTGATCATTGGAAACCTCCTCGTTTACGGATGGCCGCTCACTCCCACCGAAATGTCTTTGCGGAAACGGCCACGCACACAACAAGGAGCAGGGCCAGAACGCCTGCCTCCGTCAAGTGAGCGCCCCAGCTCTCGCCTATCCAGAGTCCAGGGAGCGGGAGTAGAACGAGGCGTAGAGGTCGAGCACCTCCCATACCCCGGTGCAACTCTGAAGGGCCGACTCCTACAGCTGGACGCCGATCCGCGACCGGGCTTCGCACAGCTGCCCCGCGTAAGAGACTACCCGACGATGACGGGCTCCCGTTCCAGTCGGATGCCGAACCTGTTGTAGACCCCTTTCTCTATTTCTTCCGCCAGCGCAAGTATCTCCTTGGCGGTGCCGCCGCAGTTCACGATCGCAAGGGCGTGATTCGTTGAAATACCTGCGCCTCCTTTCACATACCCCTTGCTGAACCCGGCATGCTCCACGAGCCACGCCGCAGGAATTTTCGTCCCGCTCTCCATGCGAAAGGTAGAGACCGGTCCCTTCTCGCCTGACTTGCGGCACCGCTCTTGAAAGGGGCGCAATTCTTCGTCGGTCAGAACAGGGTTCAGAAAGAACGATCCGACCGATCGCGAATTCGGGTCCGATGGGTCGATCACCATCGATTTCTTCCTCCGCAGGGCAATCACCCCTTCGCGGACCGCCTTGAGAGAAGCTCTGCCTCCTTCGAGCTTTCCCAGGTCGGAGGCCAGAGCGAGGTGCCGCGCCAGCTCGGGGTACTCGACCTCGGGGCTTGCGTGCCGCCGGAGCCGGTACGTGACCTCCGTGATGATGTAGCGATCCTTCTCGCGTGACTTGAAGCGGCTCTGACGGTATCTGAACTCACAGTCGCGTCCGTCCATCTCTAGCATCTCGAGGGAATCACGATCCATGAGTCTGAGCGAGACGATTGTCTCACTCACCTCCTGCCCGTACGCCCCGACGTTTTGGATGGGCGTCGCGCCGACGGTGCCAGGGATTCCGGAGAGGCACTCAATTCCCGCAGCATCGCGTTCAACGCACGTCTTCACAAGCTCGTCCCACTTCTCGCCGGCTGCCGCCGACAAGAAAAGCCAGGCTCCTTCTTCATGCATCCTCACGCCTTGCAGGTCGATCTTCAGCACGACGCCGTCAAAACCGGCGTCGGCGATGATTGTGTTGCTTCCGCCGCCAAGGATGTGCGCACGAAGCCCCTTTTCTTTCGCGAAGAGCAGACCGGTGCGCAGATGCTCCACACTGCCACACGAAAAGAAAAACCTCGCCCTTCCCCCGACTCCAATCGTGGTGTGTCCCGAGAGAGGAACCCCCTCTTTGATTTCTAATTTGCTGACAGACATGGCAGGACCTTTCGATCAAAACTATGAAAGTCCCATCGAGGAATCAAGCATTCCGGCGGGCCGGATTTGAACTTGGAATTCATAACCCCCGTCTGTATCTTGACGACCGCATGGAGTGTGTCCACTGCGGAACGGTGCGAGCTTCGCGTCGGTGCAGCCTGGAAAGACGCCGATTGAGACTCTCAAGAACATTCCCAATAACATCAAGGAGATACGGCCCACATTCCTTCTCAGTGTTCCGGCGCTCGCAAAGAACTTCAGGAAGAACATTGAGAAAGGTGTGCGGAAAGTGGAACGTGCTTGCCGTTCTTCTCTTTGAGGAGTTCGCTTCGTCACCTCGCTCCCCGCATTGTCTTCTCGATAATTGGAGAGACCGATATGAGATCATCAAGGCTAATCTGCACTCTGGTTCTATTCGCACTCACGGCGCTGACAGCCTCGTCGCTCCACGCCCAGCGCAACCATGAAGAATGCACCACTGCCATCATCAGCGGTGAGGCGACGCCTGACGGGCGTCCGATCCTGTGGAAGAACAGGGACACGGACCAGCTCTCGAACAGAGTAGTCTACGTCAAGGAGACTCCGTTCAGCTACCTCGCCCTTGTGAACGCCGAGGATTCCTCCGGACGAAGAGCATGGTCGGGGCTGAACGCGGTGGGCTTTGCCATCATGAACAGCGTGGCGTACAACCTTCCGCAGGGCTCCGGCGAGGAAGAGGACCTTGAAGGAATCATCATGGCGGATGCGCTTCGGACGTGCGCCACGGTTCGGGACTTCGAGGAGTACCTGAAGCACAACCTCGGCCCCAACCTCGGTAGCCGTGCGAACTTCGGCGTCATCGACGCACAGGGAGGGGCCGCGCTGTTTGAAGTCTACAACCTCGGGTACAAGCGGTTTGATGCAAGAGACTTCCCTGAGAAGTACATCATCAACACGAACTTTTCGCAGAGCGGGAGAGCCGATGCCGGAATGGGGTACCTGCGGTTCGACAGGGCGACCGAGATATTCAAGTCTACCCCGCCGCGCGGCATCACGGTCGAGTTCATTCTTCAGGTCGCCGCACGTGACCTTGGCCACCCGCTCCTTCACAATACTCCGCGGGATGAATGGAAGAAGCTCCCCGCCGGCACGCCCTACTGGGTCCATACGAACCACACGGTCAATCGCCCGAGCACGGCAGGGACGGTTGTCATTCACGGAATCGGCGAGAGCGAAGAGCCCATCAAGCCGACAATGTGGACAATACTCGGCGAGCCCGTCACGTCAATAGCCGTTCCGTTGTGGGTGGACGCCGGCGAGACGCCGCTGGAGATGAGAGGGAGCACCGCAGCCCCGATCTGCGACGAGGCGAAGCGGCTCAAGGACCTCCTGCGACCGTTGAAAGGAAGCGACCGCCATGAGTATGCGGACGTGACGAAGCTCGACAACAACGCCGGCAGCGGCTGGCTGCCGCTGCTCCTGAAGACCGAAAGGGAGATACTCGCCGCCGCCGCAAAGCTTGAACAGACGATCCCGAGTCCGGCCCGTTGTCGCGAATTTGAAGGCGAGGCAGCCGCGAGGGTTTTCAAGACGCTGAAGTCGATCCATTAGCAGTTGTCCTGCCTGGATTGACTGAGCTTCGGGATAGGTTGGGCTCGCTCCGTATCGGCGAGCCCTTTCCTTATTGGGTTCAGTTTAATAAATTGAACAAGTTTTGTCTGAAGGCATAACGGAGGGAGAAATGCCGTTTGTGGAAGTCAACGGGAAACAGCTCGAGCTCAACGACGATGGTTTCCTACTACATCCCGAAGAGTGGGATGCTGAAGTCGCGAAAATCCTCGCCCGTCAGGAAGAGGAAATCGAGAATCTGACTGAAGAGCACTGGGCGATCATCAATTACATCCGGGACTACTACCTCGAGAACACAATGGCGCCGATGGTCCGGAAGATGTGCAAGACCACCGGCTTCCAACTCCAGAAGATCTACGACCTCTTCCCTTCCGGTCCCGCAAAGGGGGCGTGCAAGCTCGCCGGTCTCCCGAAGCCGGACGGGTGCGTGTAGGACATGCAGCCGCTGTCGCCTCTCCTCCGCGGTGCGGTCGCCGTTTCGTTCATCGTCTGCCTCGCCTCTCTCACAATTCTTGTCGTGAGGACGTTCTCCTTTGGCAAAAGGCCTCTCCACGCGAGACCCCGGGGGAGCGCTGCAGGAGGGATCGCGTACGCGTTCGGTGCCGGAATGATGCCCTGGGAAAAGGAGAGCGCCCGGAAGCACATCCCGACCTACACCGCAGGCATTCTCTACCATGCCGGGATCTTCGCTTCGTTTTTCGCCCTCCTCGCAGTCATCATGCCGTTTGAGATCGGCAAGCTGTGGCAGGCCGCGCTTCATATCCTCCTTGCCGCGGGGTTCGCTGCGGGGACGTTCCTCCTCGCGAAGCGCATGCTCGTCCCCGCAATGCGTCCGATCAGTTGTCCCGACGACTTCGCATCAAACATCATCGTGACCATCTTCATTGCGTCGGCTTTCACCGCCTCCTTTGTACCGGTCGCCAGCACAGTCCTCGCAGGCATGTCGATCCTCGTCCTCCTCTACATCCCGCTCGGCAAGATCCGTCACTGTTTCTTCTTCTTCTATACAAGAATCCTTTTCGGGTTGTTCTTTGGAAGAAGGGGTGTCCTGCCGCATCACGCTGCGATTGAAGAATAGCCGCGCACCGTTGGAAAGAGATCGAATGAGCGACACGCCAAGATTCCCCACGCCACTCGAAGAGAAGGTCAGCGCCCTCGATGAGGCGATGCTCGCGAAGGGGCTTGGCGTGTTCCTGAGCTCAATCGATTTCCGCTCCGCCGCGCTCCTGAACTCCTGCGTTCACTGCGGCCTCTGTGCGGACTCTTGCCACTACTCTCTCACCATCGGCGACGAGAAGTCCCTCCCGGCGTACAAGGTGGGACTCATCGAGAAGGTGTTCAAGCGCTACGCGACATACATGGGCCGAAATTTTCCGACGTGGGTCGGAGCCCATGATTTTGACGAGAAGATGGTGCGGGAGTGGATTGACTCGCTCTACGGCCGATGCAGCATGTGCGGGCGCTGCACCATAAGTTGCACGATCGGACTCAATGTCCCTTCCCTCGTGAGAGCCGCACGCGGCGCCCTGGCGGCAATGGACCTTGTTCCGCCCGGACTTCAATCCACCGTGGACAAGGCCGTCACGACAGGCAACAACATGGGGATCCCCACACAGGACTGGCTCGAGACAGTCGACTGGCTTCAGGAGGAGCTGCAGACCGCCGTCGGCGATCCTTCCGCACGCCTGCCGATTGACAAGGAAGGGGCGAGATTCCTTTACACAGCCAATCCGAGAGAGCCCGCCTTTTTTCCACTCTCCCTCATCGCCGCGGGAAAAATCTTTTATGCGGCGGGCGAGAACTGGACTCTCCCGTCGGAGCATTACGACCTGACGAACTACGGCCTCTTCAGCGGCGACATCGGAGCTGCGCGGACAATTGCCGAGAGGCTTGTGAAAACGATGGAGCGGCTCGGCACGAAGACGCTTGTCATCGGGGAGTGCGGCCACGGGTTCGCAGCGAACCGATGGGAAGGCCCGGAGTGGCTTCAGAAAGAGTACGGCTTCGAGGTGAAGAGCATACTCGAGATCGTTGCCGGCTACATAAGGGATAGGCGTATCAAGCTCGATCCGTCACGCAACACGAAGCGCGTGACGCTCCACGACCCGTGCAACCTTGTCCGGCACGGCGGCATCGTGGAGGAACAGCGGTACATTCTTCGCCACGCCGTGTCTAATTTTCTCGAGATGACGCCGAACCGTGAGAAAAACTTCTGCTGCGGAGGCGGGGGTGGACAGCTTGCGATGAGCTGCTTCACCGACAGGCGAAAGAGTGCGGGCGGAGTGAAGGCCGAGCAGATCAAACAAACCGAAGCGAAGATCGTCGTCGCTCCGTGCCACAACTGCATCGATCAGCTCACAGAGTTGAACAAGCACTTCAAGCTCGGAGTCGAGGTCAGGACCGTGTGCGAAGTCACCGCGAACGCACTTGTCCTCCCAGCAGAGTAGCCTACCACTTAGTCCAAGACGATCATCATCTTTCTTCAGTTCCTCCTCTTCGCCGCGATGATCCTCACCGCCTCGATCGCCTTCCGGATGTGCTCCTCGGTGTTGAACGGACCGATGCCGAACCGAACGGCTCCATGGATCTTCGCGGTCCCGAGCTGCTCATGGACGAGCGGCGCGCAGTGGAGTCCGGTCCGGCACGCAATATTGAAGTCCACATCAAGGAACGTGCCGGTGTCCGCTGCCTCATACCCCTCGACGTTGAAGAGCAGCACGCTGATGTGGTCCGTGAGGTCGTCCTGACAGTAGAGCGTGACGCCGGCGATGTTCTTCAGACCGTCCCTCAGCATCGTGGTAAGCTTCATCTCCCGCTCGTGGATCGCCCGAACGCCCTTCGCCTCGACCCATTTCACGCCCGCATGGAGTCCGGCGATCCCGAGGATGTTCCCCGTTCCGTACTCGAGCCTGTACGGATACTCTTCAAGATGCCGGCGCTGTGCGGAGCGCACGCCGGTTCCTCCCGCGCGCGTGATCCGGATATCGACGCCGTCCCGCACGCAGAGTCCGCCAATGCCAGTCGGTCCGAGGAGCGACTTGTGACCGGTGAAGGCGACCACGTCAATGTTCATCTCCTCCATGTTAATCGGGACCTTCCCCGCGGACTGTGAGGCGTCGATGAGGAACGGGATCCCGGCCTCGCGGCAGTACTTCCCGATCTGTCCGACCGGCTGAACGGTGCCGATGACATTCGAGCCGTGGTTCACCACCACAAGGCGCGTGTTCTTCTTGAACCTCCTCTTGATCTCGTCGGGATCCACAAACCCCTTCCCATCGAACGGAACATAGTCGACTTCCACGTCCGAATCCTGACTGAGATGATACAGTGGCCGGAGCACCGAGTTGTGCTCGAGCGTCGTCGTGATGGCGCAGTCTCCCGGTTTCAGCATCCCGAAGATCGCCATGTTCAGCGCGTCGGTCGAGTTGTAGGAGAAGGTGAGCCGGTTCGGGTCCCTGCCGCCGAAGAAGTTGGCCAGCATCTTCCGCGTCGACTCCACCATCTCGCCTGCTTCGATGCAAAGGTCGTATCCGGATCGGCCTGGGTTGACGCCGAAGCTCCGGTAGAAATGATCCATGAATTGGTAGACTTCCTCGGGTTTCGGGAACGATGTGGCCCCGTTGTCGAGGAAAATGAGATTGCCCATTTCGCAGCTCAGTTGAGAATCTGTTGCCTGATGTTCCTTACTTGCTCTCAGGCAACATCCCTGCCGCCTGAATCGCATTGAAGAGTAATTTGAACGTCCCGAATGTCCAGTGCCGGTCCTGCACGTTGATCCCCATGAGGACGACATGTCCTTTCTTCTGCTTCACGTCGACGATCGCCGGGCGCTGGAAGAGATAGTCTTCACCGATGAGGAAGCCGGACTTCAACAAATCTGACGCGGGATAGCGGACAACGACGCTCCGATCAAATTCGCCGAACGGTACCGATGTCGAGAAAGCGATGTTCGAGCTCAGGTACCCGCTGGCCTCCGCTTCCATCCCGTAACCGATGGGGTTCGTATTGTCGACGGAAATTCTGAGGATGGACCCCGGACAGAAGAAGTCGTCGGACTTCACGCTCTTGAGCGTGTTCGTCACCCGCAGTCCGAGGTCTTCGATGGCGAAGTTGCACGCCTCGCCGAGCGCAATCACACATCCGCCGTCTTGCTCGACGAACTTCTTCAGGTTCTCGACCCCCTCTTTCTCAATCCCGCCTTCGAACTCCGGGGGCTTCGGACGGCTGAACCGCGCATACTCCCCGGTTCCTTTTCCCGTCTTGATGACATCGGCGCTTTGCTCGGGGAAGATGATCACATCGACGGCATCCTTCAGCTTCTTGTTCTTGAAATCCTTGTTTACCATTGAGATGACATCAAAGCCATAGTTCTCAAGAAGAAGCCGCGTCCATCCCTCGTCCGCCGTGGCCGAGTACGACTTGTACAATCCGACGCGGACTTTCTTCAGCTCGCGAAGCGACAAGGCATCGACATCGGAAAGGGGATCAATCGTGAGGCCGAGATCATTCGCGGCCATGCTCAGTATCTTCTGCGCGGCATCTTCCACCGGCACAAACACAGAGCCGGGCGGATAGGTCTTCGCGTCCTGCGTGAGGGGTTTCGTGTTCCAGAAGACCCGTACATGCTCTCTCTGGAGCCGGTTTATGAGTGTGCTGTTGGCATTGGGCCCGGCCTTTATTGCGAAGTACTTGCCCGGTCCCGTCGCGACACTCCCGGCAGGCCTGTTGGCCTCCGTCAACAATCGTGTCTCCGCAGTGAACTGATCGTCCACCGTGAAGAACTGCACACCCATCAAGTAGGGGAGCGTCCATCCGGCCACATCGTAGGGACGGATCGGCGAATCCTTCCGGGTTTGTCGCAGGTCCGGGTAGTGCTGTTCGTCGAACAAATCCTTCGCATAGCGCCCGTTCGGCTGGGCAAGATAGATGAGGTAACTTCCCGCAGGGTAGGTCATCGCGCCAACCGTGACAGGTTTGTCGCTGAATTGGACCTCCACGCCTCCCATCTGGAGGATCTCAATCATCTTCGCGGTCGTCCCGGGGTCGTTCTGGTCGCGCGGGATGACATACGCAAACGGCTTCTCCGTCTTCCCCTTCTCAACTGCCGCCTTCCCCATAAGATAGTAGTTGTAGAGAAGCTCCTCGCGATACCGCCCGGCCGTCTCAAGGAGCGTGTTCGTCAGTGCGAGTTCATAATCGACAATATCCCTCAGCCGCCACCATCCTCCGCGCCATGGACTCGGGTAGTTCGAGCGCTTGTCATAGGTCGTGATCCCGGACGTGGCTTTCACCTCCGATGGATCGATGTAGACCGGGCTCGCTACGTTGCAGCTCGCCATCTCCGAGAGGAGGGAGATCTGGTTGTGCCACATGCCGCAATCGCTCGCCGAGCCTTCCCACCAACCATCAAACATGGCCTGGTCGATGACGCCGGTGAGTCCCTGCTTCTCAAGGCTCAACGACGTGAGGGCGCCGATGGCTTTTTGCCAGCGCCAGATCATCGTGTTCACGTTCGGGTTGATCGGGTCCTGGTACGGCACGACAAACAGCCGCGCGCCGTTGCTCCCCATCTGATGTTCGTCCAGCCAGATCTGCGGGAACCATTTGTGATACGCGACGTCAACGACACCCCTTGTCTCCGGCAGGTTGAACATGAACCAGTCTCGGTTGTTGTCGTGCCCGGCATACACATGGTAGAGGTACGGCATGCTGCTGCCGTCGTATTCTGTGCTCAGATACTTATTGTACCAGTTTACGACCATAGTCGTTCCGTCCGGATTGATCGACGGCATAAGGAGGAAGACCACATCGCGGAGTGCGTCGAGTGTCTCCGCCCGCCCCTGGCGGGTTACGAGGTCATAGGCCAGCTCCATCGACATCTGGGAAGAGGCGATCTCCGTGGAATGGATGTTGCACGTCACGAGGACAATGATCTTCCCTTCCTTCGCGAGCCGGCGCGCATCTTCATCGGTGAGCGTGCGCGGGTCCGAGAGCTTCCGCACGGTCTCACGGATCTCCTCCAGGTTCCGTATGTTCTCCTCGGAGCTGATCACTGCCGAAAACATCTCGCGCCCCTGCACCGTCTTCCCGGCCGGCTCATAGAGAAGGCGCCCGCTGTTCGCTGCGAGGTGTTTGAAGTACTTCTGGATTGTCTCGTAGTCGGCGAGCTTGTAATCCGCGCCGACTCTGAAGCCGAGGAATTGTTCGGGGCTCTGCAACACCTGCGACGCAGCGGGCCACACGGTGAGAAGCGCGGCGCACACAACAAGCAGAATGTTCCGGCGAACGGATTTCATGGTGCCTCCGGGGATGGAAGTCGGGGATTTACATAACGCAAAAGAGGCGCACCTCTTCCCGGGAATCCGGAAACCAATAACAAATGAGAACCGGAGGGATGCGCCAAAGTCAAAGTACAAGAAAGAAGTCAGACAATCAAGAGGAATGCTGGGGAGGGCGGCGAATAGAACAGCGGTAACAAGAAATGATCCGAAGGGCTTCATGCTTCCTCCACTCTGAAGTTACATCCGCGCTGCGGATTTGTCAACCGGCAGCGCCCAGAAGGAGATCGACGCTTCTTATCTATTCCATAAAAGGAAATGCGTATATTGTGTTGTTGTAGGCTCAAGTGGCTCTAGCTTCCGCAGGCCGACAGGTCTTGATCGGAAAACGAGAGACTCTTCTTAAGCTTCATCGACCAAGTTCTCCGTTATCTTCTGAGACTCACGGAGTCATTCCCAGAGTATGCTCTCCCTCCTTCACGCTTCTATACAGTTCGGCGGAAGAATCCTCTTCGAGGACCTCTCTTTCATAGTCGGGCCGCACGACCGAATCGGGCTCGTGGGCTCCAACGGCGCGGGGAAGTCGACGCTCCTGAAGATCATCGCAGGACTGGTCACTCCCGATACAGGCGAGGTTCTCAAGGCGCGCTACGTGACCGTCGGGTACCTGCCCCAGGACGGGGTCACCGCGCAGGGAAGGACACTCTATGATGAGGTTGAGTCCGCGTTCGAGGATATCCTCGCGGTGCAGGACAAGCTCCGCGAGGCGCAGGACAATCTCAGTCGGCTCGACCCCTCTGCTGCCGAGTACATGGAGACGCTCGACGTGTTCGGCGAGCTCCAGCACCAGCTTGAGGACCTCGACGCGTTCCGGATGAAGTCGAAAATTGAGCGCGTCCTCCTCGGACTCGGTTTCTCGATGGGTGACCTTGAGCGCAGGACCGAAGAGTTCAGCGGCGGATGGCAGATGCGCATCGAACTGGCGAAGCTGCTCCTTAAAGAGCCTTCCATCCTCCTCCTCGACGAGCCGACAAACCACCTCGACATCGAATCCCTCCAGTGGCTCGAAGAATACCTCGCATCGTACAACGGCGCGGTCATCCTCGTCTCTCACGACCGTGCGTTTCTCGACGGCCTTACGAAGAAAACGCTCGCCCTGAGCATGGGCAAAATTGGAGAATACGCCGGGAACTACTCGTTCTATGAGAAAGAACGGGCGGTTCGGCGAGACCTCCTGCTCAACGTCTACAACAACCAGCAGCAGCAAATCAAGCAGACACGCCAGTTCATCGAACGATTCCGATACAAGGCAACCAAGGCGCGTCAGGTCCAGAGCCGCATCAAGCAGCTCGAGAAGATGGAGCTCATCGAGATTGAAGACCAAGAAGAGGAGATCCACTTTGAGTTTCCATCTCCGCCGCCGAGTGGACGAGTCGTCGTTGAACTCAAGGACCTCGACAAGTCGTACGGTGACGACAGGATCTTTCGTGGGTTGACCTATTCCATTGAGCGCAGGGACCATATCGCGATAGTGGGTGTGAACGGGGCAGGGAAATCGACCCTCGCCCGGATTCTCGCGGGCGTGGAGCCGTTCAACAACGGCCAGCGGGTACTCGGCCACAACGTCGTCCTCTCCTATTTCGCGCAGCACCAGGCAGAGGAGCTTGACCTTTCAAAGGACGTTCTCCAGACGGTCGACGACGTGGCGGCGGGCGAAATCCGCACAAAGCTCCGGACGCTTCTCGGCTCGTTCCTCTTTCACGGGGATGATGTTTTCAAAAAGGTATCGGTCCTTTCGGGAGGCGAGAAGAGCCGACTCGCTCTTGTGAAAATGCTCCTGCAGCCGGCGAACTTACTCGTGTTGGACGAGCCGACTAACCATCTCGACATGCGGTCGAAAACGGTCCTGCAGGAGGCGCTCCATGATTACGAGGGGACCTACGTGATTGTCTCGCATGACCGCGCATTCCTCGACCCCATCGTGAACAAGGTCGCCGAGGTGGCACACGCCGGCGTGAAGATGTATCTCGGGAACGTGAGCGACTACCTGCACCGGAAAAAGGAGGAGCGGGAGCTGGAGGAGGCGGCGCATCCGGCGGAGGCTGAGGCCTCGCGGTCTTCCTCCAATCATGCCGAGAGACAGCTCAGCGACAGGGAGAGAAAGCGGACGGAGGCGGAGCGCAGACAGGAAATCTACCGGAAGACGCTACCTATGCGAAAGAAAGTCGAGGCGCTTGAGAAAGAGATTGAGGGCCTCGAAGCGGCAAAGTCGAGGCTTGAGGCTAGGATGGGAGACCCGGCGCTTTACCGCGACGGCGACGAAGCAAAGGCGATGTTGATAGAGTACGAAGAAGTGAAGAAGCGGCTTGACGAGGCATACGAGGAGTGGTCGCGCACGTCGGAGCGAATCGCGGACATTCAGAGAGGGAGCCTGACGGAATAGGCTGTCTTTCCCCCGCTATGTCATTGCGAGGAAGGCAGAGCGAAGCGAGACTCTTTTTTCAATTTACCGACTCCGCCGGGTCGGATCAGAGAAAACTCGAAAGGACTTCTGTGCCTGAACTCACACGCAAGCTTGGATTAGGACATGCCGTCGCGCTCATCATCGGGTCGGTTATCGGATCGGGCGTTTTCATCAACCTCCCCATTGTTGCCCGCACCGCCGGAAGTCCGGCCTTCGCTGCGCTTGCGTGGCTCATCGGCGGACTCATCTGGATCCCGCAGATCTTCATCATCACGGAGATGGCGACCGCCTACCCCGACCAAGGGTTCGGGTACCTTTACCTGAAAAAGGCGGGAAGCCCGTCGCTCGCGTTCCTCTATGTGTGGATCGCCTTCCTCACGAGCGACACTCCTTCCATCACCATCATCGCCATGAGCGCCGCGTCGTCGCTCGCCGTCTTCTGGCCTGCCATGAACGACCCCATCTTCAGCAGGCTTTTTGCCTCCGGACTCATCGTCATTCTTGCCGTCCCGCACTACCGCGATGTCCGCCAGGGAGCAAACCTTCAGGTCGTCCTGACCGTCGCAAAGCTCGCGCCGCTGATCCTCCTCATCGGCGCCGGATTCTTCTTTCTGAAGTCCGGGCATCTTTTCTCCGCGCCGGCCGCGGTCATCTCTGCCTCGACACTTCCGGGAATACTCGGCGGCGCGGTCGCAGCGACGGTCTGGTCGTACGCAGGCTTCCCGAACCTCCTCTACATGGCAGGCGAGGTGAAAAACCCGGAAAGGACGCTCCCGCGCGCGCTCATCGGCTCCGTCATCGGCGTCGTGACAGCCTACACGCTGATCTCGCTGGCGACGTCGACAATCGTCCCACATCATGAGCTCGTCTCCGCCTCCGGCTCCTTCGTCAATCCGTTCGTCTATCTCCCCGCCTTCGCATCATTCGCGGCGACGTTCCTCGCGATCGCCGCTTTCATTTCCATGATCGGCGCAATCAACGCCTGCATCATGATGCAGCCGAGGATTGAGTACGCCATCGCACGGGACGGGCTCTTCTTCAAGCCGTTTGCACACATCCACCCGAAGCACAGCACCCCTGACTACGCAATCATGATCCAGTCCGGGCTCGCGATTATCATGGTCCTCATCGGAGGCCTTGAGTCGCTGCTCGGCTACTTCACTCTCTCATATGTCCTTCAGAACGCCCTCGTTTATTTCGCCATCTTTTGGCTTCGAAAGAAACCCGATTACGCACCAACCTACCGCTCACCCGCCTGGGCTCTGATGGCGTTGCTCGCGATCGGCTCTCAATTGTATCTTGCCTACGGGACGTTCCTGGCGTATTCGGCCGGCGGCGTGCTGGCCGCGGCCTTCCTGATCGCAACCGGGCTGCCAGTGTACCTCTGCTTCAGGAGAAGCCGGACGGAGCTGCCGTCACAGGGTTGATTGTCAAAATGATCGTTTGGAGTACCGAAAAGACAGAATGACCACGGATTTGTGTCCCCTATTAACACCCATTGGAAATGACAAGGTTTACAGTCGAGGAAAATCAAGAAATCCCCCCTTGACATAAACTCTTGCCGTTGCTATATTGGTCAGCGTGCCTTTTGCAGCGGTGGGCGAACAGAGTAGAATCTGTTCGGTGCGGGAGACGGAACCTCCCATAGTATTGACACCTTCGTCCAATTACATTGAACAGCGCTGGCCCGGCGTGCCAAGCTTTCCGGGCCATGTGGCATACATTCTTCGCAAGGAGAGTTTCTATGGCGGTGAAAAATACTCCCACTCTCTTCGCCGACGACCCTTCCTTCACTACAGCCACAAAGAAACCACAAAGACGCGATCGCACGGGCGGCGGATTGTCGATTGAGCGGCGCTTCTCCAAGCCGGGCGTCCATCCGTTCGATGAGATCACGTGGGAGCAGCGCACCGCGTTGATCAGGAGCGAGAAGGGGGAAGTCGTATTTGAGCAGAAGGATGCAGAGTTCCCCGATTTCTGGTCCGCGACGGCAACGAACGTCGTCGCGTCGAAATACTTCCACGGAAAAGCCGGCAGCCCCGAACGCGAACGGAGCGTCAAGCAGGTAGTCGACCGGGTGGCGCGGACGATCACGGAGTGGGGGACCAAGGACCGGTATTTCGCAAGCGAGCAGGACGCCGCGGCGTTCTACGCGGAGCTCACGTACCTCCTCGTGAACCAGTACGCCTCGTTCAACAGCCCGGTTTGGTTCAACGTCGGCGTTGAGCCGAAGCCGCAGTGCTCGGCGTGCTTCATCAACTCCGTCAAGGATACGATGGAGTCGATCCTCGGGCTGGCGAAGACCGAAGGGCTTCTCTTCAAGTTCGGCTCGGGCACCGGGAGCAACCTCTCCACTCTCCGCTCCTCACGCGAGGCCCTCTCCGGCGGCGGGACGCCATCGGGACCGGTCTCCTTCATGCGCGGCTTTGATGCTTTCGCCGGAGTCATCAAGTCCGGCGGCAAGACACGTCGCGCGGCAAAGATGGTGATCCTCAACATTGATCACCCCGATATCTTGGAATTCATCCGGTGCAAGGCGTACGAAGAGAAGAAGGCGTGGGCGCTCATCGACGCCGGCTACGACGGCGGCTTCAACGTCCCCGGCGGCGCGTACGACTCCATCGCCTTTCAGAATGCCAACCACTCCGTACGTGTGACAGACGACTTCATGTGGGCGGCGCTCTCGGACAAGGAGTGGCACACGCACGCGGTTCTCGGCGGCAAAGCCGTCGACACGTTCCGGGCGCGCGACCTCCTCAAGGAGATCGCCGACTCGGCATGGGTGTGCGGCGACCCGGGGATGCAGTACCACACGACAGTCAACAACTGGCACACCTGCCCAAACTCCGCGCCGATCAATGCCTCGAACCCGTGCAGCGAGTATATGTTCATCGACGATTCGGCATGCAACCTCTCGTCAGTGAACCTGATGAAGTTCCGCCGGGAGGACGGAGAGCTCGACATCGAACGTTTCAGGCATGCGGTCGACATCCTCATCACGGCGATGGAGATCATCGTCGACAACTCGAGCTATCCGACCCCGGCCATCGCGCGAAACAGCCACGACTTCCGGGCTCTTGGACTCGGGTACGCCAACCTCGGCGCTCTTCTCATGGCACGCGGCCTCCCCTACGACAGCAACGAGGGGCGGGCCTATACCGCCGCTGTGACCGCCCTCATGGGGGGCGAGGCGTACCGCCAGTCGGCGCTCATCGCGGAGGCGGTCGGGACGTTCCCGGCATTTGAGCAGAACCGCGAGCCGATGCTCAACGTAATCCAGAAACACTGGCTCCACATCGAGAGGATCGGTGACCACTACGTTCCAGGCGAGCTCCTCACAGCCGCACGCGAGGCGTGGAACAGCGCTTACACGCTCGGGAAGGAACACGGATTCCGGAACGCACAGACGACACTCCTCGCACCGACCGGGACCATCGGTTTCATGATGGACTGCGACACGACGGGGATTGAACCCGATATCGCAATCGTAAAGTACAAGAAGCTCGTCGGCGGCGGGATGATGAAGATCGCCAACGGCACCATTCCCCTCGCCCTGCGGCGGCTCGGCTACAACGACGATGAGATCGGCCAGATCCTTGGCTACATCGACAAGAACGACACCATCGAAGGAGCGCCGGGACTGCGGGAGACAGATCTCCCGGTCTTCGACTGCGCCTTCAAGCCCGTGAACGGGACCCGCTCCATCCACTACATGGGGCACATCAAGATGATGGCCGCCTCGCAACCGTTCCTCTCCGGCGCAATCTCGAAGACCATTAACCTCCCGAGCGAGGCGACGCCCGATGATATCATGCAGGCCTATATTGAGGCGTGGAAGCTCGGGCTGAAGGCGATCGCCGTCTACCGCGATGGGAGCAAGCGGACGCAGCCGGTCAGCACAAGCCTCGAGGAGAAGAAGCCTGTCTGGAAGCCCTACCGGCATCGGCTTCCGGATGAGCGGCAGGCGATCACACACAAGTTCAGCATCGCCGGCCACGAAGGGTATATCACAATCGGCATGTACGACGATGGGAAGCCGGGAGAGCTCTTCATCACAATGTCGAAGGAAGGGTCGATAATCTCCGGACTCATGGATGGGTTTGCAACGGCGGTGTCGCTTGCCCTCCAGTACGGCGTGCCCCTCAAGGTCCTGGTCGACAAGTTCAGCCACATGCGATTCGAACCATCGGGATTCACGAACAACGAGAGAATCCCGATCGCGAAATCGGTCTGCGACTACATCTTCCGCTGGCTTGCGATGAAGTTCCTTCCTCAGGACGAACAGCCGACGACGACGACTGCGGAGACGACAACGATTGCTCCGATGCTCGAGAAGATTCCGCTCGAGAGTGAAGCGGTACGGCGGATCGGTGATGCGGCGGGCACGGCCTCGGACCTCCAGCGCGAACGTGAAGAGAAGCGTATCTTCCGCCAGCAGGCTGATGCACCCCCCTGCTCGGAGTGCGGATCCATCATGGTCCGGTCCGGAAGCTGCTACAAGTGCTTGAACTGCGGCGCGACGAGCGGATGCTCGTGATGCGTGGACCGTCGGGGAAGGGGCTGATGAT
>Ga0315282_10008265_pt1 | contig 16875 bp, 16 predicted proteins | sample YL17G07_20_MG_FD_203693 | JGI IMG/M metagenome (GOLD analysis project Ga0315282, IMG submission 203693) | Sediment microbial communities from Yellowstone Lake, YNP, Wyoming, USA - YL17G07_20 | ecosystem: Environmental > Aquatic > Freshwater > Lake > Sediment | place: USA: Wyoming | collected...
TGGTGGTGCAGACCAGCACCTGCGCCTCGCCCGTGTAGAAGTCGAGCATCGCGCTCTCGAGCTGGCGCTCATCCATCTGGCCATGGGCGATGACGTAGCGAACGTGCGGGACGAGCTGGCGGAGATGTTCCGCGACATGGCCGATGGACTCAATGCGGTTGTGAACGTAGTAGACCTGGCCGTCCCGGTCCACCTCGCGCATGATCGCCTCGCGCAGCACCCGGTCATCGCGCTCCATGGCGCGGGTGATGATCGCGGTGCGGCCCTCAGGGGGATCGTTGATCAGGCTCATGTCCCGGATGCCGCTGAGCGACATGTGCAGCGTCCGCGGGATCGGCGTCGCGGTCATGGTGAGAACGTCCACCGTGGCGCGGAACTGCTTCAGCTTCTCCTTGTGCCTGACCCCGAAACGCTGCTCCTCGTCCACGATCAGCAATCCCAGGTCCTTGAAAGTCACATCCTTCGACAACAGGCGGTGTGTGCCGATGACGATGTCCACCGCGCCCGAGTCAAGGTCGGCGACCACACGCTCCTGCTCCTTGCGGCTGCGGAATCGGCTGAGCAGCTCCACTTTGACCGGGTAGGGCACCAGTCGCTCGGCGAACGTCGTGAAGTGCTGCTGCGCGAGCACGGTTGTCGGCACCAGCACGGCGACCTGCTTCCCGTCCATCACCGCCTTGAACGCGGCTCGAATCGCCACCTCGGTCTTGCCGTAACCGACATCGCCGCAGATCAGCCGATCCATCGGCTGCGGAGCTTCCATGTCCCGCTTCACTTCCTCAATGGCCTGGAACTGATCCGGCGTCTCCTCGAACTCGAACCCGTCCTCCATCTCGCGCTGCCACGGCGTGTCGGGCCCGAAGGCATAGCCTGGCTGCTGCTGCCGCGCGGAGTAGATTCGCACCAGCTCGCCGGCCAGTTCGAGCGCGGACTTCTTGGCGCGGCGCTTGGTGCGCTCCCACTCGCTCCCGCCGAGCCGGTTGACCTGGGGCCGTTCCTCCTCGCCGCCCAGGTACTTCTGCACGCGATCGAACTGATCGGTGGGCACATAGAGGCGGTCATTGCCCGCGTACTCGATGAGCAGGAACTCGCGCTCCTCACCCTCCGCTTGGCGGCGGACCAGCCCGCGGTAGATGCCGATCCCATGGTTAATGTGGACGACGTAGTCGCCGCTGTTCAGGTCGGTCAGCGACCCGATGGGGACGCCTTCGGCCGCGCGCCGCCGAATCGGACGCCTCAGTCGGCGCCAGCCGAAAATCTCCCGATCCGTCACCGCGACCAGGCCGACGGTGGGCAGATGGAAGCCGCAGTTCAGCGGCCGGGTGGAGATGACGATCTGCCCCACCTTCGGCGTGATCCCCGGCGCCTCGCGCACGATGTTCGCCAGCCTGAACTCATCGAGCATTTCGATCAGCCGGTCGGCCTGGCGAGTCGCGATCAGCACGCGCTCGGAGAGCTTTTGCCAGCGCCGCAGCTCGTGCGAAAGGCGCTCGAGGTCGCCGGCGAACTCCGACATCCGCTGGGAGGATATGGTGATTCTGTGTCCCGGTCGCCTGGGAGCACCGGCGCCGATGAGGCAGAGCTCTGCCACGGTGTGCTCGTGCAGTTTCTCGAGCGCCGCCTCCAGCGGAAGGTGCAGCGGCCCCGGCAGGGGGAGCAGCAGCCCCTGGTCCAAGCGAGAGACCTCGACCTCGAGCAAGTCCTTCAGGAACTCGTTGTAGTGTTCCTCGACTCGCCCCGGCTCGTCCACGACGACGGTCGCGCCCGCCGGAAGGTAGTCGAGGATGTTCGTCTGTTCGGCGTAGAGGAAGGGCAGGAAGTACTCCATGCCGCGCACGTAGCCGCGCTGCTGGAGCGCCTCGACGACGGCGCTGATGCGGCCTTCCAGCCGTTCCGCCTCCAGGTCCTTGCCGTTTGACCGAAGCGCTGCCGCCTGCCCGCCCAGCGCGGCCTGGAGCAGCGGGATGGCGCGCGCTACTGCCGCCTCGGAGAGCAGGACTTCGCGCGCCGGCAGCACGGTGACGCTCTCGACCGGGGAGATCGAGAGCTGGTTCGCGGGGTCGAAGGTTCGGATGGAGTCGATCTCGTCGCCGAACAGCTCCACGCGCACTGGCCAGTCGGCGCCGACGGGGAAGACGTCAACCACCCCCCCCCGCACGCCGATCTCGCCTGCGCCCTCCACCATTTCCTCGCGCTCGTAGCCCAGCTCGACCAGCCTCCGGACCAGGTCGTCGCGATCGGCCGTCTGCCCGAGCCGCAGCGAGACAAACCCAGAGCGCAGCGCCTCCGGCGGCGGGCAGCGCTGGAAGGCCGCGGCTGCGCTGGCGACGACGATGACGGGCTCGCCATCGAGCAGCTTCCGCAGGCCGACCTGCCGGTCGCCGACCAGGCGCAGGTCAGGGGACGCATCCTCGTAGAGAAGCGCCTCGAGCGAAGGGAAGAGGAATGCCTTCGCGTCATCTGGACGCGCGGGATCATCCGGCGCGAGCGCGCGGATGTCCTCACAGACGCGCTCGGCGGTCTCGGCAGTGGGCGAAATGACCAGAATCGGCTTGCCAGAGGCGCGCGCGAACCTGGCGACGATCAGCGCCTTGACAGGTTCGATCACGCCATCGACGCGAACCAGGGAGCCGTCCGCCGCCGCGGACCCCTCCTCGATCTTCCTCAGCTCCGCCCACTCGTCCAGGGCGGATAGCAGCCAACTCATGTCGCGGTCAGTATAGCAAGGCGTTGCGGGAGGGTCAACGCGGGTGCCTACTCCCTAATCCTCCACCTACAGGTGCGGAGGGGCGGGGTAGGGACGGTTTCAGCGCTAGAAATCCGGCCGGGAACCCCCTGATATGAGGGGGACAATAGTTGGTGGTAGCGGCCGGCGCGGGTTCTGCCATCGAAGGCTTAGCCAGTTTCGGGATTGGAAATCCCGAAACACCAACATCTCAAATCTCCCCGAATCTGTGGAACAATCCTCGACGGCGCTCAACTGTGTGCAACACAGTGGTGGGGGCTGGTTTCGGGATTGAGAATCGGGAAACACCAGCGCAGTTGGCGCCGGACCAGGAAGGCACGGTTGACAGAGGCGAGTCAGGCACACCAAACGTGGAGGGAGATCCTTGCGCCGCGGCGCGGGTTGGTTTCGGGATTGGAAATCCCGAAACACCAACATCCGTTTGCCCTGCGCTTGTCGGCGAGGAGCGCTCCGCCCTCCCTCCGTATGGAGGTACGTTTGTGGACATGCCCATGCCTCGCTTCAGCCGAGGAGGGCAGGTTGACTGCCCTTCGGACGCAGCGCTGTACCCTATGCGGACGGTCGTGAAGCTGACGAATGTGCAGGCCCATCGCATTCGATTCTGGGAATCGCGCTATAGGCTCATCAACCCGGGCCGGGACGAGTCGGGACGGCGTCTCTACTCGGGGAGGGACATCGAGCGCATTCGACGGATCGGCGAGATGGTTGACGTGCACGGGATGAGCCTATCCGCCGTGTGCGGGCTTCTCACCGAACGGGCCGCATAGGTCGCCGCGCCTTGTTGGTTTCGGGATTGGAAATCCCAAACCACCAAGACACAACAAACGACGTGATCCTTCGCTGCGCTCAGGATGACAAGAGCGGCTGCGCCGCTTGGTTTCGGGATTGGAAATCCCGAAACACCAAACTGGGAATGGGGGGACTGCTCCTGTGAAGCTGAGCCTGCTGTCCGACGTGACGGGCCAGGCCCTGATGGCGTCGCTTCAGGGCACGGCGGCCCGCCAGACGGCGATTGCCGACAACGTCGCCAACGTGGACACGCCCGGATTCGTCCGGGGCGATGTCGAGTTCGAGCTGGCGCTCGCGAGCGCGCTTGAGGGCGCGCGGCGGGCGCCTTTGGCTGTCAGGGCGACGCTCTCTATCCCGATCACTCGACGCAAGGACTACTCGATGCCCGCGCGCGCCGACGGCAACAATGTGGACATTGACCGGGAGATGGCGGCGCTGGCGCGTAACGCCCTGAGCTACCGGGCCGCCAGTGAGCTGCTTGGGGCCCGCATTCGCATGCTGAGAGCGGCCATCAGTCAGGGCCGCAGATAGGAAGGCGGCGCCATCGCGGCCTAGCCAGTTTCGGGACTGAAAATCCCGAAACACCAACACCAAACGGCGTGATCCTTCGCTGCGTGGCTAGGTCCGCCTCCGGCGGACCGCCATGGCGGCATTCCTGGGTGCCTAGCCACTCAGGATGACAAGAGTGGCACCAGGGGTTCCATGAGAGATTCTGAGGGGGGATGAAAATGGATTGCTTCGACATTGCCGCGTCAGGCCTGTCCGCCCAGCGGGCGCGCCTGGACATCATCGCCAGCAACATCGCGAACGTCGAGACCACCCGCACGCCGGCGGGCGGCCCATACCGCCGCTTGCAGGCGCTGTTCGCCTCCAGCGCCCGCGGTCCCGGCGGCGTTGACATGATCGGCGCGGTTCAGGACCCGCGGGAGTTCAGGCGGGTCTACCAACCGGGGCACCCCGAGGCGGACGCAGACGGCATCGTCGCCTACCCGAACGTGAACATTGTGGAGGAGATGGTGGACCTCGTCTCCGCCACCCGCAGCTACGAGGCGAATGCCGCTGCCTTCAACGCGGCGCGAGCGATGGCGCAGTACGCGCTCGACCTCGGCCGCGCGTAGCTGGGCGACAGAAAGTGAGCCTGTACCATGAGGATTGACCCGATCAGCAGCGCCAGCGCCTCGCTCGGACCGGGCGGGGTGGTTTCGGGATTGGAAATCCCGAAACACCAACCAACGGGGTTCGCCAGCGTCTTGCAGCAGAGCATCGAGCGCGTCGCGGATCTCCAGAACGCCGCTGACCTCGCGTCGCAGCGGGTCGCCACAGGCGACCTGGCGCATTTGCACGAGGCGGTGATAGCGATGCAGGAAGCCAACCTGGCGCTTGACCTCGTGGTGTCCGTTCGCGATCATGTTGTCGAGGGGCTCCAGGAGCTGCTGCGCACGCAGGTGTAGCGCCCAGCGGGGCGCCAGGATGAACAGGGGGGGCTGGGGTGAGCGAGAGGGGGCAGTTCCCGAATCCAGGTCGGCTGTGGATGAGCGCGACGCCGTCGCAGCGGCTCGGCATCGCCGCTTTCGCGCTCATCTGCGTCGGCCTGCTCGCCCTCGTGACGACCATCGCCAGGCGGCCGCGATTCGGCGTCCTCTACGCCAATCTCCAACAAGAGGACGCGTCCGAGGTCGTAAAGCGGCTGCGCGATCTCAAGGCGCCCTACCGCGTGACCGGCGCGGGCACCATCGAAGCTCCCGCCAACCGCGTCGACGAGCTCCGCCTCGACCTCGCCGCCGATGGGTTGCCGTTGGGCGGCCAGACCGGCTTCGAGCTCTTCGACAAGACGCGGATCGGTATGTCGGAGTTCGGCGAGCAGCTCAACTACCAGCGCGCGCTGCAGGGCGAGCTGGCAAGGACTATCGCGCACCTGGACTCGGTCGAACAGGCCCGCGTGCACATCTCGATTCCCCGCGAGCGGCTTTACGAGAACGAGCGAGAGAAGCCCACGGCATCGGTCGTTCTCAAGCTCCGCGGCGGCAGCGGGCTGACATCAGCGCAGGTGGCGAGCGTCGTCCATCTCGTCTCGGGCGCAGTCGGCGGGCTTGCGCCGGAGGCCGTCACGATCCTGGACACGCGCGGCCGCCTGCTGTCGAGCGCCGATGACTCTGCGTCCGGCGGCATGGGCATGAGCGCAGCCTCCAACCAGCTCCAGTTGCAGCGAGACTACGAGCATGAAGTCGAGGAGGCCGTGCAATCCATGCTGGACGCCGTCATCGGCCCCGGGAAGTCCATGGTGCGCGCGAGCGCGACGCTGGACTTCGAGCGCGTCGAGAGCGAACGCGAGACCTACCAGCCAACCGCAGGCGGGAGCGGCGTGCTCCAGTCGCGGCATGAGACGAAGGAGACCTATCACGGGCTGGCCGAGCCCGGGGCTGCCGGCATACCTGGCGTCAGCTCCAACAGCGCGACGCCGCCGGCGATCGCCAGGACGCAGCCCCGCGCCGACCAGTACGAGCGCAGCGACTCGAGCGCTGAGTATCGCGTGTCTCGCCAGGTCGAGCGAACCCTGCGGCCCCCGGGACAGCTCAAGCGGCTGTCCGTCGCGGTCTTCGTTGACGAGAAGGCGAAGACCGGCAAGCCCGACGAGCTGAGATCGGCGGTGGCCGCCGCGGCGGGCCTGGATCCCGGCCGCGGTGACACTGTGGTGATCTCGCAGGCGCCGTTCGAGCCAATCCCGGCGGATGAGAAGGGCAGCAGAGCCTTCGCCGCGCGCGACTTCTACTACAGCGTCGGGCGCGATCTAGCGGCCATCGCGCTGATGGCCCTGTTCCTCAGGTTCGTCGCCGGCCTCGTCCGCAGACGCGCACCGATCCAGGCCGCGGAAGCGACGTCGGGCGGGTTGGTCTCGGGATCAGAAATCCCGAAACACCAGCCCCCCGCTTCCGCCGTCCCGCAGCCCGGAGCAGCGCCCGCCGGCTATGACCCCGAGAAGGCGGCCGCGGTCTTGCATGACTGGCTCAGCTCCGACCAGACTGGGCCGACGGAAGCTGTCACCACTGGCGCGGCGGCGCCCCCGGTGTGAGGTGAGCGATGAGACGTGTCGTCAAGCAGCACGAACTGGGCGAGGCGCCGCGGCAATGGGTGCCATCCGCCCGCGAGCCGCTCTCGTCAGGCGCAGCCGCGCCCCGCGGGCCTTCGGGCGTGAGCGGTCTGAATGCCACTGCCGCCGGCCCCGCAGCCTCACTCAAGGCGAACTTGAGCGCCCTCGAGCGGGAAGCGCGTGAGGAAGGATTGGCGCGGGGGATTGCAGCCGCAGAGGAAGCCTACCGCGCCAAGGTCGCGAAGGTGGACGCGCTGGCGACCTCGCTGAAGGCCGAGCGCGCCGAGTTCTTCGACCGCATCGAGCCGGAGCTCGTGCGCCTCTCCGTGAGCATCGCCGAGAAGGTCATCGGTCAGGAGCTCGAGATGAGGCCGGAGATCGTGGTGGAGATGGTGCGCTCGGCGATCAAACGACTGCGCGACAGGGAGAGCCTTCGCGTCAGCGTGAACCCGCGGGATGTCGAGCGGGTGAAAGAGGCGCGGGAGGATCTGATCAGCACGGTAGACGGTGTGCGCAAGATGGAGATCGTGGAGGACCGCCGGGTTGACGCCGGCGGCTGCATGATCGAGTCGCCGAACGGAACGCTCGACGCCCGCATCAAGACACAGATCGACGAGATCAGCCGGGTGCTGGGCGATATGCTGCCAAAGGACCGCGATGAGCATGGAGACCCCGGACCTTAGCCGATACCAGAGAGCGGTGAGTCGCACCGACGCCCTGCGCTTCAACGGTCGCGTCGCACAGGTCGTCGGCGTCATTGTCGAGTCGCTCGGGCCGGCCAGCCGGGTGGGTGAAACCTGCCACATCCATACCGGCCGGAACCGTCCGCCTATCCTCGCGGAGGTGGTCGGGTTCCGCGGCGCCCGCGTACTGCTGATGCCATTGGGCGGCATCGGCAACATCGCGCACGGCAACGATGTCGTCGCGACGGGCCGGCCCCTCACGGTGCGCGCAGACAGGTCGCTGTTGGGGCGCGTGCTCGACGGCCTGGGGAGGCCGATTGACAGCGGCCCCGTCATCGTGGCGGGGCATGAGATCCCCGTGCACCAGGCGCCGCCCCATCCTCTTCGCCGCCAGCGCATACGCGACCCACTGCCGTTGGGCGTGCGCGCGGTGGACGCATTCCTCACCTGCGGCAAGGGGCAGCGGGTCGGCATCTTCTCCGGCAGCGGCGTGGGGAAGAGCACGCTGCTGGGCATGATCGCGCGCAACTCGACCGCCGATGTGAACGTCATTGGGCTGGTCGGCGAGCGAGGGCGCGAGGTGGGTGAGTTCGTCGAGAGCAACCTGGGCGAGGAGGGGATGCAGCGCTCGGTCGTCGTGGTCGCCACCTCCGACCAGCCCGCGATCCAGCGCCTCAAGGCCGCCTTCGTCGCCACCGCCATCGCCGAGTACTTTCGCGACCTGGGCCTGCACGTGCTGCTCACCATTGACTCGGTCACGCGCATCGCGTGGGCGCAGCGGGAGATCGGCCTCGCGATCGGCGAGCCGCCCACCACGCGCGGGTATACGCCGTCGGTCTTCGCCGTTCTGCCCCAGCTCCTCGAGCGCTCCGGGGCGGGCGAAAGCGGGACCATCACCGGCCTCTACACCGTCCTGGTGGAAGGCGATGACTTCAACGAGCCGGTAGCCGATACCGTACGCGGTATCCTCGACGGCCACATCGTGCTCACGCGCGAGCTGGCCGAACGCGACCACTACCCGGCGATCGACATACTCGCCAGCGTCAGCCGTCTGATGCCCCAGGTCGCCTCCAGCCAGCAGAAGGGGGCGGCCGGCCTGCTGCGGCGGTTGACTGCCACCTACCGCTCGGCAGAGGACCTGATCAACATCGGGGCCTACAGCGATGGCACCAGCGCGGAGATTGACCGGGCGAAAGCGATGATGCCGCTGGTCGAAGAGTTCCTGATGCAGAACGCTGACGAGCACTGTCCCTGGGATGACACCATTCAGCGCCTGCTGGAGCTGGGGGATGCTGTTCCGTAACCGGTCTGTAAGTAGCGCTGCCGCTGGCGCACTAGAGATGTCTGTGTTCGAAGTTGGACGCAGACATCACGTTCAGCGACAGGAACCCCGTTGTGGGGCTCCTTGCGTCGTCTGCGACTTCAAGTCGGAGCGCAATGATGTCTAGTGCCCGAGGGCCGAGGGGAGCCCTGCAATGAGAGCCTTCCGCTATCGTCTGGCCGCCGTTCTCAGCCGAGCTCAGCACACCGAGCGTGTGCTGCAGATCGAATTGGCGCGCCAGCAAGATGAGCTGGACAGCCTGGACCAGCAACTCGGATCGGTGCAGGTCCTGCAAGGGGAGTTGCACAGGCGCATTCGCGAGTCGCTCGCGGCAGCCCAGGGCCGCGCCGAGAACGTTGATCTCGCGCAGCTTCTGTCCCTACAGCAGGCTGTCGACGAGGCCGAGACCCTGGCCGAACACATCGCGTGGCTCCAGCAGCAGACAGCCGAGCAGATCGCTCACACCCGCCAGAGGCTGCTGGAGGCGGCCAGATCGCGCCAGGTGCTGGACAATCACCGCCGGGACCTGGCGGAGCGCCATCGGCGCGCCGAGCTGGCGGCCGAAACGAAGCAGCTCGACGAGTTGGCGACGAGTGGGTCAGCCCGAGGGGATCCTCCGGTCGAGCCGCCGGGGTCCGAGGAGGCGTTTTCAGAGACATGAGAATCGCGAATCTCTCCCAGCCGCAGGGCCTGTCATCGGTCAGGGAGCGCGTTGAGATGATCAGGGAGCGCTTTGTCGGGCCGCACCTGAGATTCGGTAGCGTGCTCGCCTCAGTGACGCCGCGCACACTGCTGTCGGGAGGTGGGCTGACAGCGGCTGCCGGCCTCGACGTGCCGGGCGAAGTGCGGACGGCCGTCGCCGCGGCCGCCTCTCGCCACGGGCTCGATCCCGCGCTGCTCGCGGCGCTGGTGCATGTCGAGTCCGGGTTCAGGCCGGATGCGGTCTCGCCGGATGGCGCCATGGGGGTCGCGCAGTTGATGCCAGTGACCGCAGCCCGGCTCGGCATCGCCGACCCATTCGATCTGCAGGCCAACCTGGACGGAGGCGCCAGGTACCTGAAGGAACAGCTCGGCCGCTTCTCCGGCGATCTCGCGCTTGCCCTCGCGGCCTACAATGCCGGGCCGGCCGCCGTGGCACGCTACGGCGGCATTCCCCCGTACTCCGAGACCAGGCGGTTTGTCTCCCGGGTCCTGGAGTTGGCGAAGCGATACGCAGGGCAGGTCCGTTAGCGGGCCACACGCGCCCGATGCTCAAGCCACCCCTGGCTTCTGACGATAACCCTACCTGGCGGCCTTGAGAGGGTTCGCCCCCGACACACGGTGTGCGCTGAAGCTGCACGCACGACCCGAGAGCCGGGTGTGGGAGCTGGCAAATCGCGGCCGGCAGAGTTCACTTCCCATCGAAGGGTACATAGCGGTTGTCATCCCTCATCATCAGCGATCTCACCCTATCCGTGCCGACATCTTCTGCTGGCGGCGTGGGTGCGGCCGCGGCTGTTGCGGTGACGGCGCCGGATGGATCGCTGCTGCCCTTCACCGAATCCCAGGACGCGGCGTTCAGCTTCCTGTCGGCACTCCTCGCCTGTCTGCCGCAGTCACGACCATCGTTCCAGCCGGTTAGCAACGTGCCTGTGACGACTGTTGCTGCCGAGCAGACCGGATCCTCAACGGTTACCGCGAACCATGCCCAGCCCGAGTCGGACGTTCCCGACCGCAGCGCCCCCGGGCGTCCGCTCGGGCGGGCGCCAGATTCGGAGCCGCGCCAGTCCGAGGAGGCGAACCGCACCGTTGTGGTCGTCCCTCCGGTCATGCTCACGGCGGTCCCTGAGGCGGTCGCCGGGCCGCCGGTGGTACCTGCATCAGCGCCCGACATGGGGCTAGTAACGACATCTGCGCCTCTGTCCGGCGTTCTCGATGCAGTCGCTGACATTGCTCCACCCGCAGGCCCGTCTCTTCGCTCTGCTGATCCCGCACGGCCGAGCACGAACGGGCCGCTTCTGCCTCCGCCCGCCCGGGCCGAGAGCGCGATCCTCTCGGCCCGGGAATTCCCTCCAGCACAGGACGCCCCGCACGCACATCTGCCAGAGGCGCCAACGGAGCCGCAACCGCGTGCGACCGTGGGCCCTGGGCGTGATGAATCGCGCCCCTACGGCAACGGAGCGCCCGCGGAGGCGGACGGAGCTGCCGAGCCGCTTCCTCGCCCCAGCAGTCCGATAAGTCCGACGGTGCCCGTGAGCGCCCGCGACGCCACAGCCCCCCGCGACTCGGAACCGGTCGCGAGCCCCGAGGCAGCTTCGCGCTCGGCTCTCCCCTCGGCGCCGCAGATCGCGCCCGCGACGACGCCGCAGACAGCGCCCACCGCCGCGCCAGCAGTGCCCCAGGAACAGCTGACGCAGCTCGACATAACAATCGTGCAGGCAGTTCAGACCTCGCGGGACGCGCCGGCAGCGCCGGTGCGCACCGACTCCCTGCCCGGCATGGTCGCCAGCACCCAGGCCGACATGCCCACCGCACCGGCGGAGGCGAGCGCGGGCGCGCCGCGGCAGCAAGATGCCGCGCCCGAGGGGACCGCGACGGTTGCCGCCGCCAGGCCCGACCCGCCGACCTTGCCGCGCGAGCGCGGCGAAAAGGAACTCCGGGCGGCGCGGGCCACCCCCGCGCCTGCGCTCGTCGAGCCACTCGCCGATCAGGCGAATCCGGCCGCAGCCATCGCCGCGCGTCCACTCGGCGATGCCCGCCACGCGGGGCCGGTGCACGAGGCCAGTCTTGCGCGCTCCCTGGTTGACCTGAACTTACTCGACCAGATTGGATCGGGCGCGCTCAGGGCAACCCAACTGTCGCGGGTCACCATCCAGCTCCACCCCCCTGATCTCGGGTCGGTCGCGGTCGCCGTGGAGTCCAGAGACGGGCGCCTTTGCGCCCACTTCTACTCGACCCATCCGTTCGTCCAGACCTGGATCGAGAGCCACGCGCCGGCGCTTCGCGCACATCTGGCGAATGCAGGCGTAGGGCTCCAGGACATCACGGTCTCAACATCGGCCCAGGACAACGGCTCTGGCCGGCACCAGCCGCCGCTCGACGATCAGCTCGCCTGGCGCGGCTCCCAGCGGACGGACTCCGGACGCCACGCGATGCGCCAGAACGTGATTGGCGACAATGTGGTTGACTGCTTCGCATAGGTGAGGGGAGACATGATCACGGCTGCTTCAGCCAACAGCGCGAGCGCGCTACCGCCAGACCAGATGGCTGACCAGGGCCTGGGGCGTGACGCCTTCCTCAGGCTCCTGGTGACACAGATCCAGATGCAGGACCCGCTGGAGCCGCTCAAGGCGGAGAATTTCATCGCACAACTCGCGCAGTTCTCCTCCGTGGAGCAGCTCGAGAACACGAACCTCCAGCTTGCGATCCTGCACCAGGCCGAGGCGACATCCCAGGCGCTGCTCCTGATCGGCCGCAACATCGCAACAGGCGAGGGCGGAATCAGCGGAACCGTGGATGCCGTCGTCTTCGTCGACGGTCAGCCGAAGCTGCTGGTGGGTGAGCAGCAGGTGGACCCGGGCGACGTGACGCGGGTGTGGTGAATTGGTGCGCGGGTTGGTTTCGGGATTGAAAGTCCCGAAACACCGCGCGAATGTGGTAAGCGGGCGAATCCTCTGTCAGAGGGAGAGTTGATGCCATGATCTCGATCTTCACCGGCGTGGCCGGGCTTCAGACCTACCAGCGAGCGGTTGACGTCATCGCCAACAACATCGCCAACGTCAACACCATCGGGTTCAAGTCCGCTCGCGTGTCGTTCGCGGAGTCGCTGTGCCAGACCCTTCGCGCGGGCAGCGAGTCGGGGATAAACCCGATGCAGATCGGCCTTGGCGTGGGCATTGGCAGCATCGAGAACCTGGTGACGCAGGGCAACCTGGAGTCCACCGGTCGGCCGACGGATGTGGCCATCCTCGGCGACGGCTACTTCGTGCTCAGCGATGGCCAGCGGATCTCTTTCACCCGTAACGGCGTCTTCCAGCTCGATGGGAAGAACCGGCTGGTGGCCGCGAGCAACGGAATGCAGGTGCTCGGTTGGCTCGCCGACCCGACCACAAGGGCCATAGACACAACCACGAACATTGACCCGAGCGCGGAGATCATCGTTCCGATCGGCACTCGCCTGGCCGCGCGACAAACCTCGAGTGCGACCTACCAGGGAAACCTGGACGCGGCCCAGGACCCGGCCGTGCCGGTTGATACCTCGTTCACGATCTACGACTCGCTGGGGGCGGCCCACCAGATCACACTCACATTCACCAAGTCTGCCGTCAACCCCAATGAATGGAGCTGGGCCGTGACCAGCCCCGATGGCACGAGCGCAGACACGGGCGTGATCACTTTCACCTCCAACGGCGAGTGCCAGACGAACTCCATCGGCTTCACCCTGGCGCTCACGACCCCGGGAGGCGCAACGGCCGCCATTCCCATCACCGCCGATCTGACAACTGTGACCCAACTGGTGGGGACCACCAGCGCGCAGGCTGTCAGCCAGGACGGGCTGCCGGTCGGATCGCTTCAGAGCTTCAGCATCGACGAGATGGGCGTTGTGATGGGGATCTACAGCAACGGCATGTCGGAGCGCCTCGCGCAGATCGCTCTCGCCGGATTCACCAACCCGGCCGGACTGACGAAACTCGGCGGCGGGCTCTACGAGCCATCGCCGAACTCGGGGACGCCGAACATCAAACCGGCCAACGTCGGCTCGAATGGCACGCTGGCTGCGGGCTTCCTGGAGATGTCGAACGTTGACCTCGCCCAGGAGTTCGCGAACCTGATCGTCACCCAGCGTGCGTTCCAGGCGAACTCCAGAGTCGTCACCACCGCTGATGAGATGCTCCAGGACGTGCTGACGCTCAAGCGGTAGGGTCGGGGGCGGAGGGGTATGATCCTGGATTACCGGGGCTCACATCTCGACCTGATACCGGGGCCCCGTCACGGGGGTGCTGCATGGGTGCTGGGTGGCTAGGTCCATCGGTGAGTTGGTGCACGCTAAGCGGCTGCGCCGCCCGGTTTCGGGATTGGAAATCCCGAAACACCGAGAATCCCCAAACAGCAACGGTATACGTTCGTCCGGCCCCGGGCTGACCCGCGGTGGGGTAGTCGGGCGCCATGAATGGCCCCGCTGCGGTATACATTCGTCCGGCGGAGCGCGCCAGAGGGAGCAGCGGCGTGATCGAAGTGACCCGGCTCAACGGGCTGGCGGTGACCATCAACGCGGACCTAATCAAGTTCGTCGAGGCGACGCCTGACACCTTGATCTCGCTCACAACCGGCGAGAAGATCATGGTGAAGGAGGCGGTGCAACTGGTCGCGGACCGCGTGCTCAACTACCGCCGGCAGTGCTGCGACTGCGAGAAACAGCAGTCATCCTGTGAATCCGTGCAGGGGTTGGTTTCGGGATTGGAAATCCCGAGACACCGACACCGAGTGATCAACGGGGACCGTGACTAGGCCCGCGGCTGGCGGGCCGCTGGCTAGGCCTTCGGTGGCTGGGCTCGCCGCTGAGTTGGTGCACGGTAGGCGGCTGCGCCGCCTGGTTTCGGGATTAGAAATCCCGAAACACCGACCGCCATCCCGGTGGCTAGGTCCCTCTTGGGGACCGTGGCTAGGCCCGCCCTTGGCGGGCCGCCATCCCGGCCCGAAGGGCCTAGGGACCATCCCGGCCTTCAGGCCTAGGGACCTTCGGGCGTAGAGACCATGGATCTCACCACGTTGCTTGGCCTCGTGCTCGGGTGGGGGGCGCTGGGGCTGGCTGTGAAGATGGAGGGCGGCCACCTCGGGGGATTCGTCAATCCCCCGGCGTTCATCCTCGTCATCGGCGGGACCATCGGCGCGACTCTCATCGGCTTGCCCTGGAGGCATGCCACCAGCATACCGATAGTGCTCCTGCGCGCGTTTCTGGGCAAGCGCGTCGACAGCCTGGAGGTGATGGAACTGCTCACCGATTTCATCCGCCGGGCGCGCCGCGACGGGGTGCTGGCGCTCGACGCCGAGGTGCAGAAGCTGTCGAACGAGTTCTTGCGCACCGGCCTGCAACTGGTGATTGACGGCACCGCCCAGGAGCTGCTGCGGGACATCCTGGCCACCGAGTTGCGCGCGATGCGCGCCCGCCATTCCATGGGCCAGAGCATCTTCAACACGCTGGGCGGTTTCGCGCCGACGCTGGGCATCATCGGCACCGTGATGGGTCTGGTGAACATGCTCGGCAGTCTCGAGCGCCCCGAGGAGATGGGCCGGAACATCGCTGGCGCCTTCATCGCCACCCTCTACGGCGTCTCGGTGGCGAACCTGGTGTTCCTGCCCATAGCGAACAAGCTGAAGGCGAACAGCGAGGAGGAGCAGGCAGCCTATCGGCTTGCCGTGGAGGGGATCCTCTCTCTCCAGTCCGGCGAGAGCCCCAGGCTGGCGGCCGCGCGCATGCGGCCTTTCCTCCCGCCCCGCGCCAAGCAGCGTCTCGAGAAGGGCGAGGAGCGGCAGCAGTGACCAGCGAGGCGACACATGAGGACGGGGGAGGCGGTCACGACGCAGGCGGCATGATGCGCTGGCTGCTGACCTACGCGGACATGATCACACTGCTCATGGCCTTCTTCATCATGATGTACTCGATGTCGGCGCTCAACCAGGAGAAGTTCAGGCAGGCGGCGGAAAGCCTGCGCGGCCAGTTCGGCGCGCAGCGGTCAACCACCCGACCCGGTGGCGCCGGACTCATGCCCGACGTCAGCTCAGCAGAGACCCCTCTGGAGGAGGATGTCCAGTCCGTCGAAGACCGGCTGCAGGAGTACGTGGAGAAGAACGAGCTGGAAGACGTGATCCGCACGACGCACCGTGACCACAGCCTCGTGATCAGCCTGGCGAGCGACAACCTCCTCTTCGCGAGGGGCGAGGCCGACCTGCGTCCGCCCGCGCTCGCGATCCTCGACAAGATCGCCGGCCTGCTCCAGGGCATCCCGAACGCGATCACGGTCGAAGGGCACACCTGCAATCTGCCGATCCGCACCGGCCGTTTTCCCTCCAACTGGGAGCTCTCGTCCGCGCGCGCCTGCAGCGTCGTGCGGTACCTGGTCGAACAGAAGCGGGTGGATCCGAAGCGCCTGTCGGCGGCGGGGTATGGTGACAGCCGACCCATCGCGCCGAACGACTCCGAGGACGGACGGGTGCGGAACCGCCGCGTCGACCTCGTGATCCTGGCTCAGGGCGCGCCTCAGGGCCAGGAGGCGCTGGGTGGGAACGAGCCGCAGCCGGCTCCGGTGTTCAGCGAGGGGGGCAATGAGGAACAGCGGTAGGACGTTTCTCCTTTTGATTCTGGTGGTGATCCTCATCGCAGGGGGCGGCGCGGCGTTCGTCTTCCTGCGCGGACATCATCGTGATAAGGCCCCCGAGAAGACCTATTCGCTGGCGCTCGCGGATCTCACCGTCAATCTCGCGGACAGCGACCGGCCGCATCATCTCAGCGCCTCCATCGCGCTCGCCATCAAGGGCCCCGACCCGGAGAAGGTGGCGGCCGAGTGCGACCCACAGATCAGGGACGCGGTGCTGATGGTGATGAGCCAGCACGCGTACCACGAACTGCTCTCGACCGAGGGAAAGCAGGCCCTCAAGGAGCAGATCGGGGCCGAGGTGGGGAAGGCGTTGGCCGAACGGAAGGTCACGGTCGAGGACGTGCTGTTCACCACCTTCCTGATGGACTGACCGAGCATCGGCTCAAGTCAACCCTCAAGCGCGCCGAAGAATCGCGATGGGCGGAAGTGATGCCGTCCAACCTGCCTAGCTGGGGGGTCGGGGTGATCCGTGGGCTCTACTCTTGCGCGAATGGGTTGCTGGCCGAATCCACACGCGCCGATGTCATCGCCAGCAACCTTGCCGGCCTGAGCGTTCCTGCCTTCCGGCGGGAGATCCCCACCGTGCGCGCTTTCGACCGCGCGATGGACTACCTCGCGGGCCAGGGGGCCGCCGGCTTTGCCGGGCCGAGCGCGCTGCTGTCGCCGGCGACCACGGTGGACCTGCAGCCCGGCTCGATGCGAGCCACCGGCGGCCGCCTCGACCTGGCGCTCGATGGCCCCGGCTACTTCTGCGTGCAGACGCCAGCCGGCGAGGCCTACACCCGCGCCGGCGCCTTCCGCGTCGATCCTTCGCGGCGCTTGGTGACCACGAACGGCGAGCCGGTGCTGGGGACGGCCGGGGCGATCCGCATCGCCGGCAATTCGGTCGAGAT
>Ga0315282_10008266_pt1 | contig 16875 bp, 13 predicted proteins | sample YL17G07_20_MG_FD_203693 | JGI IMG/M metagenome (GOLD analysis project Ga0315282, IMG submission 203693) | Sediment microbial communities from Yellowstone Lake, YNP, Wyoming, USA - YL17G07_20 | ecosystem: Environmental > Aquatic > Freshwater > Lake > Sediment | place: USA: Wyoming | collected...
CGCCCCTGGCGGGGCTCCTTTGGTAAAATCATTAATGCCGTCTCTTTCCCACGGCTTCGCCATGGGCTAAATGACGTCGCCCGCTACGCGGGCTGGCAGCCGACGGTGCTTATCCTAGCGCCTATGCCCCCAAGAGGGGAGGGTCGTGAATGCAAACGGGGATCTTCTTTCCAGACGGTCTCTCTCGCCGAAGCAAAACGGGGCCCCGCGTTGCAAAACGCAGGGCCCCGCTGAATTTCATCAGAAGCTAATCGGGCAGTCTTACGGTAACGGTCTTGACCTCGGTATACTGCTGGAGGCCGTATTCGCCCAGTTCCCGCCCCATGCCCGATTGCTTGAAGCCTCCAAAAGGCGCCGCAGCGTCAAAGACGTCATAGCAATTGACCCACACCGTGCCGGCACGGACGCTATTGGCAACGGCGTACGCCTTGCCGATATCGCGTGTCCAGACGGCGGCGGCCAAACCATACTCGGTACGATTCGAGCGCTCCACAACTTCCTCAATGTCTTTGAACTTCAGGATGCTCATGACGGGTCCGAAGATCTCTTCCTGAGCGATCTTCATGTTGTCCTTGACGTCGGCGAAGACAGTGGGCTCAATGAAGAAGCCGCGATTGCCCACGCGGTTGCCGCCGGCGAGCAGGGACGCCCCATCCTTCTTTCCCGCTTCAATGTAGCTCATCACTTTCTCGAACTGGACGTCATCGACCTGGGGACCTTGTTCGCTGGCCGGGTCGAAGGGGTCGCCCACCTTGCGCGCTTTGGCGCGCGCCACGCTCTTTTCCACGAACTCGTCATACGCTTTTGCTTCCACAAACAGGCGCGAGCCCGCGCAGCAACACTGGCCTTGGTTGAAGAACAGCGCGAAGTGGGCGCCTTCGATGGCCTGGTCCATGTCCGCGTCGGCAAAGACGATGTTGGGGCTCTTGCCACCCAGTTCCAGCGTGACGCGCTTCAGGTTGGACTTCGCCGCCGCTTCCATAATCAGATGGCCGACTTCCGTCGAGCCGGTGAAGGCGACTTTGTCGATGTCGTGGTGCCAGGCGATGGCGGCGCCGGCCGTAGGTCCATATCCCGGCAAAATATTGACCACCCCTGGGGGGAATCCCGCTTCAAGAATCAGTTCGCCCACGCGCAGGGCGGTAAGAGGAGTCTGCTCAGCGGGTTTCAGCACCACCGTATTGCCTGCGGCGAGCGCAGGCCCCAGTTTCCAGGCTTGCATCAGGAGAGGGAAATTCCACGGAATGATCTGGCCAACCACGCCGACGGGCTCGTGCCGGGTATAGCAGAAATAATTTCCGGCAATGGGAATGGTTTTGCCTTGGATCTTGTCAGCCCAACCTGCGTAGTAGCGATAGCAACCGATGGTCAGGGGCAGGTCGGCCGATTTGGCTACGTGATAAGGCTTGCCGTTGTCGAGCGACTCGAGCCGGGCCAACTCGTCGGCGTTTTTCTCAATCAGATCGGCGAGCCGGTGGAGTAACTGTCCGCGTTCCGCGGCCGCCATCCGGCGCCATGGCCCCTTTTCAAAAGCCGTCCGCGCGGCGTGCACAGCCTTGTCCACATCCGCCGCATCGGCTTCCGCCACGGGGCAAATTTCCTGCCCGGTAGACGGGTTGATGGTAGGAAAGGACTTCCCCGAAGTGCTTTCCACCCATTGGTTGTTAATGAGAAGCTTCGTCGCCCGGACGGCGACTTGCGCCTCTGAGGCAGCAGTGGTGGTCGCCATAGATTCCTCCTTGAGTCTTGAATTGAAAATGCCGGAAAAAATTAAAGTTCTATTCTTACCCCAGGAGTTGAGCCCACGCTTACAAAACCACGCGATAAAAACCCTGGTTTTTCATGCCCAGGAGGCCCTCGATCATGATCTCGGCCTCATACTGCTGAAAGCAACGACGCCCAGCGGCCAAATACGTCGCCGGCGATTTCCTGCAAGCCTGGCAGATGCCGGGGAGTTTGTTCCGTAATCTCGGCGGCCTCGCCGCCCGCCTCGCGGAGCTCTTCGGCAAAGTCCGAAAGCATTTGTGAAATCTGCTCCCGTGTCACCTCGAGATGGAACAAGATTCCGTAAGCGTTCTTTCCGTAACGGAATGCTTGGCACGGAGTTTGCCGGGAGGAAGCCAAGCCGACGGCCTGTTTCGGCAGCGAAAATACATCACCGTGCCAGTGAAAAGGCCAGAACTCAGGTTTGACGCCCGCAAAGAGTGGATCCTGGGCGGCGAACTCCGCGAGCGTCACCGCGTGCCAACCCAGTTCTTTCCTCTCGCCTTTCTTCACTTCCGCGCCCAGCGCGGCCGCAAGCAACTGGCTCCCCAGGCAAACTCCCAGTACGGGTCTTCCCATCGTGAGGGCGGATTCAATCAGGCGCATTTCGTCGCGCAGGAATGGGTACTTTACCTGTTCGTAGACCCCCATCGGTCCGCCCATTACAATCAGGCCCGCTTTGTCGGCCATCTCTCCCGGCACGGGCTTGCCGGCATGAGTTTCAATGTAGTTAATCCCGCTCCGATTGACCCGCAGCACATCTTCGATGGTCCCCAACGTTTCGCTGGGAGTGTGTTGCAAGACCCAAACGCTTTGCACCTTGTCAAACCCTTTCCGTTACTTTCCGAGTCCCCCGAAGCGGGACACCGTGAGTAGCCGCAAGCGTGATTGGATATGGCCCCCAATGATCTTCGCCGAGGAAGGGCATCCGCGGATCATCCCGTAAAATGGTCCGAAGTCCCGGGTGGCCGCAATCCCCGTCACATAAAGGCCTGGCACACTGGTTTGGAAATCCTCAGTTGATTGCGCAATTGCACCGTGGACCAAGTGAGAGTGTTCGCCTTCTGAACTCTCTGGATTCCCGAACTTGATTCTATGCCAAGAGCCTGGATTCGGGAAGAGCATTTGCCGATTCCCATTTTCGCGCCAGGCGCGCATCGTGCAAGGTTTGACGCTGGGGAATGCTGCTCCGGGAAAGCAGCTGAAGTTCCGTTTTATGGGGAGCTCATGGAGCCACAAGCCGGGTTACGCTTTCGCCAGATAAGGCTCAAATCGTTTCTGCCAGGCGGCGGGTGTGGTGTGAATGGCGCGGCCCAGGAACGACGAGCGCAGCCGCACAAGCTCCCGGAGTTTGCGGCAGGCGATGGCGTAGCGGCGGAAGCGCGGCTGAAGCAGTAGGGATTCGTCAGGCAGGTAAATGGGTTCACGCCGGAAGTTGAGCAGAACCATGGCCCGATTCAGTTGCCGAATCGCGGTTTCGATTAAGGCCGCGCTTTTCGACGCATCCTGCAACTGCGCCGCTTGCTCCGGCGGCACGAGCCGGAAGAAATACGTTGCGCGCCCGGAGGGTGAGGTGGCTTCCCAGGCCACAAGGTTGCTCGGAAACTTCGCGCCGGGTTTTGCCGCCAGCGGGAGGAAGAACCAGTGCAAAATGGGCTGCGCTTCTTCCTTAGCGTCGGCTTGCGCCTCGGGTTCGGCAGGGGTCTCCGCAGCTTCTTCCGCCCCGGCCTCGGCGCCGGCGGTCTCTGCATCATTTCCTCCCGTTTCACGCGTCTGAGCCTCTTCTTCCTTCTCGGGTTGATCCTCAGTTTCGCGCAGCAGCTTGAAACCCGCGTAGTAATTCCCCGCCGGCACATGCGCCAGCAGGGCGTCGAGGTCAGGCTTCAGCTTGGCATCCACCACGTTGGTGGCGAGCGCCTGTCCGTGGAGAGCTTTGTCGTGCCCCGTGCCTTGGACGGCGCGCTCGATTTCGTAAGCGCTGGAGATGGCGCCGCCGAAAACGCCGCCGAACGAGTCGCCGGCGGCGCGTAGCGCGCTGCCCGCGTAGCCCGTCACCGAGGGTTGATGGGAGTCATAAATCCGTTCCCATTGCGGTCGCAAAAGAACTCGAACTGGTATCCCTTGTCCGTCGAATGGTCAGAATGATTCTTGGTGAATTGAATCAAGGCCATGAAGAATCTCCGTTATAGGTGTTCCTATGGAAACTACCATTTCCCAGTGGTGGGGGCCTTGTAATTCCATTGACCCCGAGGTTTTAGCAACACATCCGCAAAGCCGTTGACAAGGCATTCTTTATCTGTGTACACTGCGACCGATACGGTGAAATCGCAATCAATTTGAATTGTTGAGCCCTTCGGCGTGGAGCCCGAGTCGAGATTCCAGGCGAAGGGTGCGGAACCTACGGTTCCAATGAACCAACCATACGCTGAGTCCCTCATTACGTTTAAGTAAGCACAGTAAGCGTTGACGAAAGAAGCCAGACGAAGAAGTAAAGGACGAGCGTGTACTCCCTCCTGTCCTCGCGTGCAGTGACGCTCCTGCTGCAGGGAGCGGGGTGCAGAGTAAAGCGCACAACCCATCCATCCGCCGTCGCTCTACGGAGGTGACCCCATGCGGCGCATTCGATTGAATCTGCCAGCCCTTCGCGCCCGGAATTTGCCACGCCTTTTGCGGCCGGGACTTAGCGCAGAGCAGCTCCTGAATTCCCAGGAGGCCTTGGCGCTGACGCGGCGCGAGATGCTGGGCCTGGCGGGAGCAGCGGCCATGACGCTGCCCTTGCGGGCAGCGGCCGATGCGCGCCCCTTCCAGTTTGTGGCCGGGCGCAAGCGCGTGGCGTTCCGAGTGCAAGGGCGCGACAAGTGGGTGATTGACACGCGCCGCTTCAGCGGGAATCCCCAACTCCGTACCTCCCGCATGGAAGACCTCATCCGCGTGGAGCTGAAGGACGCGCGCTACCCCGGGACGGATATTCCTGCCGACCTGGTCTGCGAGTTGAAGCGCGGCGTGGTGGGCTGGCAGATGCATCTGCGCTTGGCCTATGGCGGCTTTGAGAGCCAGACGCCGTTCACGAGCTGGCTCGATGGCGGCGTGCCGGCGCGGTCGCCGATTCGGATTGACGGGCGCATTTGCGGTTGGGGTTCGTCGGCCAGGCTGGCGGCTTCCGGCCGCGCGCAGGCGGAATTCTTCCCCAACTGGACGTTGCACCTGACCGGGCGCGGCGTGGCCAAGCTGCTCGGTGTGGGCGGGGGCGCCTCGTCCGACTCGTTCGCGGTTTCGCTGCTCTCTCCTGGTGAGGCAAGCCTTCTCCGCCGCCCGCCGGCCCGGCGGACGCTCCTCGCGATGAATCGTGGGGAACGCACCTGGAAGTTCGGCCCCGACTTCGGCAAGGGAAAGTCCTGGGACTTGGTTGCATCCGACGCTCCCTTCGATGTTATCCATATTGAAACGGGCGAAGATTCATCGGGAGAACCTTGCCGCGCCTTGCTGGCGGAGTCGCGCAGCGACGGGCCGGCATTTTCATTTCTTCCTGGCGAGCACTTCACCTCGAGCGACGGCGCGCGCTTCCATCTTCCGCTAAGGAATGCCCGCTACGCCGTGAGCTTTGACGGCGACCGGGGTGAGTCTGCCTTCGTTGCCGACTATGACCATGAGCCCAAGTGGCTCCACGCGGAGGGATGCAGCTTTGAGATTGGCGGCGGTGGGGAGAATGCACCCTTCGAGGTGACGGGCGCGCGCGGCCAGGCCCCGCGGGTTCGTTGTGCGCCGGCGTTGCGGAGGATCGCAGCGCCACTACGGGGCGCGATTGCTGAGCCGGCGGCGGTCGAGGAGGGAACGCAACTCGCGTTTGCCTTTGGTCCGGCCGGCCCGCAGGTGCAACCGCTTCAGCAAGCGACACGGGCGCAGATTAACCCGCAGGCTCTGTCAACGCTTCTGCAAGGCCCGAACTTCAGCGTGGAGGTAACCCGCCCGGACGATCTCCTCGCCCTGAAGTTCGATTTCTTCAATCTGAATCTTTCTGCCGGGGCGGGGGAGCCGCGCCTCGTCCGTGTCACGCCGGGCCAGCCAGCCTACATCCGCGTCGGTTTCTGGCCGCAGCATATTGTGGAAGCGGCCTTCAAAGAGGAAGACACGCCCAAGCCGTTGCCGGGAGCGGCTGAACCTCCCGTGCCGGCGCGCATCGCCGGGCGGAGCCGCCTGGCTTTTCTCGTTCCCGACGCGATGCAGGAAATCCCCTACACGCTGGACAGCCTTTTGGATTGGTCGAAGTTTGAGCAGAGTGTGACGGCCCTGGCCACTCCGCCGCCCAAGCCAGGTCCCGTGTTGGCGAAAGCCCCAGGCACGGTGCGAGGGGTTGAGGAACCGCGCATCAGCGTGGCACAGAAATCGACGGATTATTACCAGGCGCTTCACTCCGCCGCGGTCCAGGCCAGCGCTGCGCAACAGCCATCCAAAGCACCGAAGAAGAAGGGCAAGGAAGCGGCGTTGGCTGTGCAACCCTCGGCTCCGATACTTGGAACACTCACGGAGCTTTTCCGAGTCAAAGAACCGGAACTCTACCAGACTGCCATTGAAGCCCCCTTCCGGCTGATTCTTTCGCCGAATTACTACGCGGGATGGGCGCATGCTCGCAAGGCGGTTGAGCATGGCGGGCGAACGGAGCTGTGGCACACACGGCTGGGGGTGCGGTCACAGGACGGTCAGGTAGACGAGCGCAGTGACTATTACCGGACTGTGCGGGCGGTGTGGGCGCAGGACTATCAGGCAGTTTGCCCGGACTCGGTCCTGGACAAACCTATTTTCCCTGTCCCCCCGCCCCCCACCCCGCCGACTTTCCTCACTTCACCCGCCACGGACGATCGGTACCAGATCGTGCGGCTCTCTGCAGACCAGTCCCTTTCCAAGGGGGATGGAAGCGCGTACGTGCCGGCGCCGGTCCAGGTAAATCGCCTAATGCTCTCGACCCTGGGCGCCTGGTTGAATGTCCACGGCGCGTGGCCGTCCGTGGATCAAAGTATCCACGACAAAAATTGTGGGACCACCACCTTCGACCTGGTCGACTGGCGTCACATCGCGGTGATGGGACGCGACCAGTATGTACGCATCGTCACTGAGGGCTACCTCTTCCCGTTCGGGCATCGCGCTTTGTATATAACGATCACGGAGCGCAAATTCAACCGCACTCCGGGCGGAAATCGGATGGCAGCTTACTTGCGCCAGAGGACCTACGTGGTCGTGAAGGAGCATGAGAAAACCTATCCCGCTCCGGGGCAGCAGTACCAGAAGGGCCCGAGGATCCCGTTCCAGACCGTGCGTATTACTACCCTCAGCACCCCGGCACTCGATACCCCCCAGCCGCTTCTGCAAGGTTTCACGGACCCGAACCACCCGGGCGCCTTCTACCCGCGGGTCTCTGACGCCGACTTTCAGTTCCAAATGCAAGGAGTGGACTGGGAGGGAAGGAATTGTGAATTCACGGCGCCCTTGATCTTTGTGGAGGCCACCACCGCCACCGCCCAAACTGGGGATTACGTGAACAAGCTGATTTCCCTTTACGGCTCCGGCGCGACCAACACGGAGCGGCGCAACCGGCCCCTGTCGGGCCAGAAGGTCGCGTACGCCAAGAACAACCAACCGGGCGATACAAGCTTCGAAACCAATTCCATCACCTTCGTGGCTGAGTCGTGCGATGTCAATCACCCCCCCGCGCCCCCGCAACCCCCCTTCTACCCGGCCCTGGAAAAGGCGGAAGTGCGGGTCGCGACGGTCGAGCAGTTGACCGGCACGGTGCAGACCACGAGTATCAAGTACAACGGTACCTATAACCTGGAGGGACTCGACTCGCCGGTGAACAAGGGACAAGTCTTTGCGGAGCTTCTGAACCCCGTGCAGTTGGCGTTCGGCTCAGCGGATGCCACCGCAGATAAAGTCGGCGGTTTGGTGACGCCCAACATGGATATTCAAGGGCTATCGCGAAGCCTGGGTCCCGTCGCGGGAGACCTGGCCAAGATGGTGGCGGGGAACTTTCAACCCGCAGACATTTTCACGGAGGCTTTGGGCGGGACGCTATTGGGTGACATTTCTTTGCAGAAGGTCATCGCGGCGGTCGCTGATTTCTCCGGCGCGCTCGAGAAGGTTCCGAAGTTCATCACCACCCAGGGGACGGATACGGTGGTCACCACCTTCACGTGGCAGCCGGAGATCCAGAATATCTCCCTTGGGGGGGATGACTTCTTCAAGGTTCCGGGCGACAAGACGAAGGCGTTGACCCTCAGCGCCAAGCTTACCAAGCACCTCGACGCCAAACCGCCGGCCTACGAAGTCAGCGGTTCGCTCAAGGATTTTGAGATTCATCTCGTACCGGCCGTCATGCCGCTCCTGGTGGTGGGGTTCAAAGAAATCAGCTTCTCTTCCGTAAATGGGAAGAAGCCGGATTTCAATGTGGACCTGAAAGGAATCGATTTCGCCGGACCACTGTCCTTCATCAATGAATTGAAGAGCCTGATTCCCCTGAATGGTTTCAAGGATCCCCCCAGCCTGGACGTGACCAGCGAGGGGATTGAAATGGGCTACTCGCTGGGACTGCCGCCGGTGGGCCTGGGAGTGTTCAGCCTTTCGAATGTGAGCCTCGGGGCAAAACTGAATGTCTATTTCACCAACAAGCCGATCACTTTCGAATTCGATTTTTGCACGGAGGACAGCCCCTTCCTATTGACGGTCTCGCTGTTCGGAGGCGGTGGATTCTTCGCTCTGACGGTAACCCCGACGGGCATCCAGCGTATGGCGGGCGGGTTTGATTTCGGCGGCTCCTTCTCGTTGGACCTGGGAGTGGCGAGCGGGGGCGTCTACCTTCTGGCGGGCGTTTCCTACACCTATGACAAGACCAGCGGGTCAGAGCTCACGGGTTACCTGAAGTGTGGCGGGTCGCTGGATGTTCTCTGCATCATCACGGTCTCCGTGGAATTTGACATGAGCCTGACGTGGATCGAGGACGGCAACAGGCTCCATGGCCGTGCAACCTTGACGGTCGAGATATCAATCTTTTTCTTCAGTGTGAGTGTGGACTTGACGGTGGAGCGCGACTTTGCAGGAGGTGGCGGGGGGGTTGCTGCGCTGCTCGACAGTGGCGTGCCCTACCCGCTGGGTCCGACTGCGGTCGGGTTTGCGGATCAGATGGAGGCCGCCGACTGGCAGACGTATTGCGAAGCGTTCGCGTAATTGGGAGGCAAGACCCCCCTCCTGGTTCAGGAGGGGTGCCCGAAGGGCGGGGTGGTCGCTTAGGAAATGCACCACTACCGTAATTGGGAGGCATCCATGCCGCAGAAGCAAACGATCATGTGGACGGCGTTGCCGAATGGCGTGAAAAGCGGGGGCAACGTGCTCCAGCTCTCGGTATTTGTCTCACCGCGCCTGCAAACTGACCAGGGTCTTCCCCGGCCACAGCTTTCACAGTTTCCGGATTTCCAGAGCTGGACCACCAAGGTGCAAGGCGTCCAGTTTGCGGTGCAGTTTGAAGGTGGCGCAGCCATTCAAGCCACACGAGTCGGGCCGGCGCTCGAGCCAGACCTGTGGGCGGCCCTATTCAAGCCGACCACCTACGTCCAGCCCTACCAGGCTGACGACTACTCCAACCACCTCATCCATTCTCACCCCGTTGCGAACGTGAGCGCCTTCGTTAAAACCCAGTACCAAAGCGTAGGCGCCGCTTCGCCCACAGCGCTTCCGGCGCGCAGCGTGCTCAGCGACCAGCTTGCTCCTATCAGTCTGTACGAAGCATCGGCAGCGACGCCGGCGCAGGCGGCGCCTCAAACTGGTGCTAAGCAAGCCCAGAAAGCCGGCGGCGCCAAGCCGATGGCGCAACAGGTCGTATTCCCTCCCACGCTAAAGACCTTTGTGGGAAATCTTCAGCCGCACCTGCAGTCCAGCGCTACGCATAACCTGAATGCTCTGGTTCGGTGGCCGCTCCCCATGCGGACCGCGGCGGTGGACGCCTTCCAGAGCATTTATCAGGATCTACAGCAATACAAGGCGGTGCGCGCCAGCGCAGTGCCGCAGCCCTCGCGAGATTTCCTCCAGGTGCGGTTGCAATTCCCCAAGCTCGATCCGGAGCTTGCTCCCCTGCAGCGACCGGACATCGACTTCCACAAGCTGGTCTCGACGCTGGGGAACTACCCGGAGTTGATGCGGCGCCTGGGGCTGGTCATTGATCTGGAGGTACCCATTCCTTCAGGCGTGTCGGTTCCAACGGTAAAGGTGGCTCCCATCTGGCCGGATTCTCTACCTCACGGCGATTTTTCCCCCAAGACCGCCTGCATGGTGGATCTTGCCAAGGGGCAGTTCTACACACAACCCGAAACACCGGCCTCCAAGATTGTAAATGGCCTGCTAAACCTCAGCGATGACAAGTCCTATCCTGTTGTGCACGTTGATGTGAGCGGCTCGGCGCTCAAGATGGTGAATCTTGCTGACCGGCTGGCTTCTTCTTCCGTATTTCAGACCCCCGTAGCGAGCACCGCCGTGCGGCCGATGATGCTCCAGCCCAGCGCCGCGCATCCGCCCGCGGCAGCGTCTCCAGCCGCCAGCGCGCCGGCCGCCGCTCCGGCGGAGGCTACCGCAGCCCTGCCGGCTTTGCGGACATCGGGGATCTCCCTGGCGCAAACCAACCGGGCGGAGTGGTTTGCGGGTGTCATGGCCAAGGCCACGCTGAACAACAAAGCGGTGGAAGCTAACACGCCTGACCAAGTCACGCACTATGCGGACGACTTGGTTCGTGGCTATCGCGTGGACGTATGGGACTCGCAATCGCAGAGCTGGCACTCGCTTTGCCGGCGCAAAGGGACGTACAACTTCTTTGAAGCGAACCTGACGCGCCAGTACGACGACGAGGGTTTCGTGCAACTGGGTGTCACCAAGCCGGTGGCGCCGGCCTCGGGAGGTGAGCCGCCCAAGGACCTTTCCCTGACGGAGTCTATGTTCACCTGGAATGGCTGGGCCCTGTGCGCCCCGCGTCCGGGCAAGACGATCGCACGGGATGGGACGCCACAGCGGCTGGATGATCCGGGGGTGGCCCAGACGCGGGCCTCCAGCGACTTCAAGATGATAGCGTCTTTCGTGCCCCAACCTGGTGCGCTGCCGCGCCTGCGCTTCGGCAACACCTACCGCATTCGGGCCCGCGTGGTGGATCTGGCCGGAAACAGCCTGGCGTACGACGCTCCCGACCCGGCGGACTTTTCCAAAGCCACGGCCCCGCATCTTTACACCCGCTTTGAACCCGTGGTGGCGCCGCTCCTGGTTCTGACCAAGACGCTCGACGGAAGCATATCGCCCGGCGAGTCTCTTGCCCGGCCGGTCATTCGCAGCAACTACGACAAGTCCGCGTCGGAGTACGCCTCCGTGTACGGTCCGCTGGTTTCCAACCCCGACTACGCGGGATTCACGCTGCGTCTGATCGCTCCGCCCAAGACCAGCCAGTTGATGGCCGAGCGCCATGCCATGTTCGATTCGCCCTCGGGCGCCATGAATAAGGACCAGGCGACCTACCAGATGATCGCCGCCAAGGCGGAGGGCGCGTTCATGCTCGATCCCGTGACGCGGCTGCCGATCCAAATGAAGCTGGAGATTCCTTATCTGCCCGATCCGCTGTGCCGAGGCGCGTCCTTTGCCCTGCTGGACTCTAACCACAAACTCGCGGCGACCGTGCCGGGGATTACTTTCTATCCTGGTAGTGATTGGCCGGGCGCCGTTCCGTTCCTGTTGAAGGTCTCGGAAGGCAAAGGGAAGACTTTCTGGCAGCGGGATGACGCCAAACGCACCCTGGAGGTGCAAATCGCCAAGGCGGAAGTGGTGACGTTTGATTTGAGTTCGCGGTTAGGTGAGGGTGACCTGGGCACCCGCAACCAGCAGATGATGGGAGTCTGGAATTGGATCAAAGAAGCAGGGCCCGCAAACCTCTCGCAATTGCAGCAGAACGTTGGGGAAGGCCGTCATTGGATGGTTACCCCCATCCGCCAGATCGTCCTGGTACATGCCGTGCAGCAGCCGCTCATCGCTCCGCAGTTTCATCTGCTTACCCCCCACCGGCAGCGGGAAGAAACCTTCGCTTACATTGTGGATGACCAACCCATGCCCATCGACGGGAAGAGCACGGTGAAGGTGGATTTCGAGGCGGCCTGGCAAGAGCCGTTGGATGATGTGAACGATCCGAACGGACCCAAGATCCTGAACGGCTCCGCACATGTGCTGGAGTGGAAGATCACCACCGAGCAGACGGCCATTGAAATGAAGACTGCTGTAGCCATGCCACAGGGAGCCGCGGCACAAACCGCCCCGGCTACCCCTATCGCAACGACGAAAACGAACTTGGTGGCGGCTCCGCTGGGCCAGCAGAAGGCGGTGATGTCGGAAACGAAGGTGTCGCAAGGAGCGGCGATTGTGCCGGCCGCCGTCCTTAAACCGGGAAGGCTGATTCCCCAAGATGTACGTATGGTGCGTTCGCCCGAGTTCCTCCCAGCCCCGCAGAAATTTGGTTATTCCTGGCGTCACGATTTTGGCGACACGAAATATCGCAAGGTGAACTATTCCGCGGTGGCCGCCACGCGCTTTGCGGAGTATTTCCCGCCGACCATGGATCCAGCTCAGTTGACACGTACCAGCCCCGCGGTGGCCGTGGATGTGCCCAACTCGGCCCGGCCTCCGCTGCCCCAAGTGCTCTACATGGTTCCCACCTTCGGGTGGGAGAGGAAGCCGGAGATCAATGTCGACAAGGACGGCTTGCAGGTCGGCCCCATTTCGCTTCCCAACCTGAAGGGAGTCGGCAGCCTGAGCACGCGTACGGGTGGCGGCCTGCGCGTCTACCTGGACCGCCCGTGGTACGGTTCTGGCGACGGAGAGCTGCTGGGAGTGGTGATCTGGCCCAGCCCGGCGCAGCTACAGACGGGGACAGCCAAAACCGACATCACGGTGTCGCCGGCCCTTCAAGAGGCGGTACGAGGGCGTAGCAAGCAGACTACCCCGGCGGCTGCGGCCGCTATCGCCAGCATGACCGTTGAGGTCCCCGACCCCCTGAAACATCTCGTGACTCAATGGGGAATGGACCCGATCTGGCAGACGAATCCTCTGCCTCAGGACCTTCCCCGACTTGAAAACTTCAAGAATGCGGTGAAGACCGGCACGGGCCTCACTCTGGAAGAGGTGGCGGACAAGCCGGAACCTTCGCCCGGTGTGTATCGAGTTGGCGTGGCTGGCTACAAGCCAGAATACGACAAGGATCGGGGACTCTGGTATTGCGACATCGAGATCGATTTCGGCGCGTCTTACTTCCCCTTCATCCGCATGGCGCTCGTGCGTTACCAACCCATTTCGGTCGAAAACGCGCACCTCTCGCACGTGGTCTGGGCGGACTTCGCGCAGCTCACACCGGATCGCACCGCGGCGGTTGTCTACGACCCCAGGAATCCCAAGAGGATTGATTTGGCTGTAGCGGGACTAACCTACCAGGCATCCAAGGCGGCTTCGGGTCCCTCGATTATGGAAGTGACCGTGGAGGCGAAACCGGTGGGCGCCGACGGGGACCTAGGCTGGGTTCCCGTACCAGAAGCCACTATCTCGCTGGGGGCCCAACCTGGTCCCACGGCGACCCTCTGGCGCGGCCAGATTCGGCTGGACCGTTACAAAGTGCCCAAACTTCAGGAACTGCGCTTGGTCATCCGGGAATATGAAACCTTCTTGGCCGACGCGTACAGCCCGCAGCCAGTCGGTATTGCCACTGTCGCCTTGCCCACTACCCAGCCCGCGCGGCGGCTGGTTTACACCGATGTGCTGAGTATCCCGCCGCTTCCGTAATCCTCCGCTGGGCAGGGGCACGCCAGCGTGTAATTCGCTCGTGTGCGCCCCTGCCTCCACTCACGAGCAGCAGGCGTTACCCCGCTTTGCTGTGCTGCACCGCCCGCCTGCCGCCTCGCTTGCCTGACCGGTTGACCGGCGTGCGCCCATTCGTTTATATTCATAATGAATACAAATGACGGAGCCCGATCATGGCTAAAACCCTCACCATGCGGCTGGACGACGATACGTATCAAACTTTTGTCCGAGCCGCCCAAGCCGAACGGCGGTCGCTCGCCAACCTGGTTGAAACCGCAGCGCTGCGGCACATCCAGGAGAGCCGCTTCGTTGATGACGCGGAGATGGCGGAAATTCTCTCGCGGCCGGGGCTCGTGAAGCGTCTCAAAGCGGGTTCTCGCGATGCCCAAAAGCGAAGAGGCAGGTTCGTTCCCGCCGTATAGCGTATTCGAGACGCGGCGCTTCCTCGCCGACCTCGCCAGCTTGGGAAGCGTTGGGCAGAAGCGGCTCGAAGCCAAGCTCCGTGATTATGTTTACCCGATTCTTCGCCAAACCCCTCACTCCGGCTCGAATATCAAGCGACTGAAGAATTGGGACCCGCCGACTTGGCGCTATCGAGTCGGCGATTGGCACTTCTTTTACGAGATCGAAGAGAGACAGCGCACCGTTTTCATGACCGCTGCCGATCACCGCAAAATGGCCTATCGCTGAGCACCGTCGCCGTTCGCGAACCCTCAGCGTCAGTGAGCGCGATAGATTTCGTGCCACCCGCCTGTGGTGACTAGTGCCCCCATTCCGGCGCCACCGACTGCACCCAGCGGCCAAGCCCACGCATCGGAGACCCACCAACCATTGCGGTGGTTGGCCAACACGACGGGGAGGGCTAAGCTCGCTCCAATCGCTCCACCAATGAGCATATTTCGCAAAAGGTGATTCTTGCTCTTGGAATAAACGCGGACAACGTCGTTCCGCGCGAACGTCTGCTCACCCGCCGCCCGCCAAAGGGTAATGCCCTCGTCGCTCAGCGCCTGAAACGCGCCCTCGTAGGATTTGCCGTCGTTCAGCACCACACGGATTAGCTGGCCCGGGTGCAGAATGCGGAGATTCTCCCACCGAGATTTGGCTGCCCGGAGAGGAGACGCCGTTGCTGCGAAGGTAGGAAGTATCAACGTGAGGAACAGAACGTACTTCGAGTGATTCATGGCTTGACCTCCTAAAGAAGTGTTAAAGCGAAGCCGGATTGGCGCTACCTGAACGTCACGCCGATACGGAAGCTCACAAGGTGTTGAGGAGAGTTATTGACCGTGTAGCCCGGCGCGTACAAGATGCCCAAGATGCGGCCCCCGACGGAATCCCGAATTTCCAAGCGAAGGGCAGCGCGTCGCTTCAGCCATATATTGAGCCCGGCTCCGAAGTTGCCGCCGTTTGCAAAGTCAATATTGGGCGCGTTGCCGGGGGCGGAAAAGAAGGTGTAGCCCCCGGTCACGAACGGTTCTACTTTGCGGTTTTTGGTGCTCGGGCCAAAGTGATACGACACGTCAGCCGAGCCGATGCGCTCTCCAGAAAGAAATGCCAACTCACCGCCCACGCCGATTCCCTTGTAGATACACCTTTCTCCTCCGGCCACGAATTGGACGGTGGCTGGTCCCCCTCCGAACAGCAGGTAGCCCTGATTGAGGTACTGATGGTCGACGTTCTGCGCCGACGCCAACGCTGGCGCCATGAACAGCAAAACTATTGGCGCGGTGAGTCGTTTCATCTGTCCCTCCCTAAGCTTTGGCCAGCTGGCGCAGAGCGCAGCTCTGCGCCAGCTGGCCTGCGTTGTAGTTGTTGTAGGGCCGAGCACCGCTCAGGCCTGTCCAAATTGCGCTGGGTTCGATGAGGCACGACCTGCGGCTTCGCCGCTTGCTGTGCGGGAAGGCTGCGCCTTCCCGTGGCGTGACCGCCAGCAGCCAACCTCCTCTGCGTCGCCCCGAAGGCATAGCCTTCCGGGCGACGCAGAGGAGGGAAAATGTGCGATGGGGGCCGGAAGGGCCGAGCCCTTCCGCACAGCAAAGCGGCGAAGCCGCGTTGAAGTCCGTGCCCGCTCTCTAATTTGGACAGGCCCGAGTGCCGCTCGGCCCTACACCCTTTTGTTGCGGCTCCGCCGCGCAAACCTGCCTTTCTTGGCAACTATCTGAACGTCATGCCGACGCGAAAGGCGACGAAATGGGTAAATGCGCTGTGAAAGTAATTGATGTGGCCCTGGTCGCGGACCTCCAAACGCAGGGCAGCGTGTTTGGCCACCCAGAGGTTCACTCCGCCCCCGAGGTTGTACCCGTGCTGGAAAGCGGTGCGGTCCCCGAAGTAAAGGCTGTAGCCTCCGGTGGCAAAGGGTTCCACCTTCCTGTGGTTCTTCTTGCGGAAGAAGTGGTAGGACGCATCGATTGACCCCACGCCTACGGCTCCATTGCCGTCAAAACTCCAATCGGGGCCTGCATAGCCAGCTTCAGCCCCCACGCCCAGCCCCTTGTAGACAAACACTTCTCCGCCAAAACCGATGTTTGCACCGCCTCTTTCGTGGAAGAACAAGTCCGGCGGCAGCGGCTCACCGGATGTGAACACAGTGCCGTAATAGTCAGGATTGACAACGTACCGTGTGTTCGACACGATCGGGCCAACAAAGAAATACCCCTGGGCGCGATACGGATGGTCAGGGTTCTGCGCGGACACCAAGCTAGGAGCCAAAAGTAATAGTGCTGCGGTTGCAATAAGCCTTTTCATGTTTCACCTCCTGGTGAAGATGTCTTTGCGGGCCAGGTTTCAATCCGAAAATCCGTTTGCGCGCGAAGGAATCGGTCGCGCGGGACCCGCTCTCCGGTCCCGCGGCTTTTCCAGTTCGGTACGCAATCCCTTCCTCGGCGCGGATAACGACAAAAGATTTGGAAGAGCCGCAGCACCGGAGAGCGGGTGCTGCGCTACATCTACCCGTTCGGCTCTCTTCGCACTCACGTACCCCTCATCCGCACGGCCCCACCACCCGGCGAAAGGCCGTGGCAGGGGCACGCCTCGGCGTGCCCGTACGCCTTTGTAGGGGCACCCCTCGGGGGCATAGGCGCTAGAATAAGGATTTGACATTTGTTGTGACTGATGTATGCTTCTGGCATGGACAAGAGCTTAATCGACAACGATTGGAAGTATCTGTGCCAATATTTACCGGACAATTTGAGTGAGTTGGCCAAAGCGAGCGGGGCCGTCGAGCGCTGGCGCAACATTAAGAACGGTGAAGAGTTGTTG
>Ga0315282_10008267_pt1 | contig 16875 bp, 16 predicted proteins | sample YL17G07_20_MG_FD_203693 | JGI IMG/M metagenome (GOLD analysis project Ga0315282, IMG submission 203693) | Sediment microbial communities from Yellowstone Lake, YNP, Wyoming, USA - YL17G07_20 | ecosystem: Environmental > Aquatic > Freshwater > Lake > Sediment | place: USA: Wyoming | collected...
TTATTCTTCCCAAAGAACCAGAGGCGGTCTTACTAGGGTCAGCGATCCTTGCTGCCGTGGCTGGGGGGGAATTCCCGGATATTCTCCAGGGAATGAAGTCGATGAGTCATGCGGCAAAAGTGATTGAACCGAATCCTTCTGCAGCCCTATTTCATGATGCCAAATACGAGATCTTCAAAGAGATGTACGATTTCCAGAAAAGGATACATCATAAGATGGAGCGGGTGTTGATGGATTAGAGAATTCGATTATCCAAAAAATCGATTGATCCAAGATTTTGGGAAGAGGAAGCAGATATGGAAAAGAAGGATAGAAAGATTGATTTGATTTCGAACGGTGATTTTCGGGATTCTGCCGGGGTGGTCTGTTGGCCTAAACAGGAAGAGACTTTGAGAGCGACCCAGAGAGCCTTGGGGAAGCTGGGGTTCAAGACCGAGGTGGTCCCTTCTTATGATTCCAGACGAAAACACGGCTTTCTGACCAAGCAATGCGAAGGGACACAGGCTTTTTCGAAGATCAACCCCTCTCTCCCTGTCATTGTGGTACTAAGTTGCTGGGCCTATTCCCACCATGTGTCAGGTTCCCTTCAAACTCATAAGGGCCCCATTCTGCTCCTCGCTAACTTCGATGGAACCTGGCCAGGACTCGTTGCGCTTTTAAATCACTCTGCCACACTGGATCGGCTCTGTGTGAAGCATTCACGTCTATGGAGTGAAAGATTCGGCAACGATCCCGAGTTTATGAAGCGACTGGAGACTTGGTGCGAAACCGGTGAAATCGAATATGACCAGTCTTACCTCATTGACGCTGAAACACTGAAACTCTCTCCAAAAGCAGTTTCCTTGGGAGAAACATTAGCTAGGAAGATTATCCGCGAAAAAAGGATCATGGGTCAACTTGATCCCGGATGTATGGGCATGCTGAACGCTGTCATCAATCCTGCCAAGCTAGGAGCCATCGGCATGCCGATCGAACTTCTGAACCAATCAGACCTGGTGGCAGAAATGTCGTCCGTAGATGACCAAGAGGCCCAACGTCACCTAAACTGGCTTCTTGAGAAAGAGGCCTGGTTCGATTGGGGCACCGATCAGTTTGAACATTTAGTCCATAGTCAGGTCATCATGCAGATGAAGATGTATTCTGCAGCGGCTCGGATCTATCAACGTTACGGTCTCAGTGCGATTGGCATTCCGTATCAAGTTGGTCTTGTTCGATCTGTGCCTGCCTCAGACTTAGCGGAAGGAATGTTGAATAATTCTGAACGGCCTGATGTGATAGACCCAGATTCAAGGAGAGTCATTCGTAAGGGCAAACCCATTGTCCATTTCAACGAGGGTGATATCGGCTCAGGCATCCCTCAGGTCTTGATGCGCGACATTTATGAATTGAGGGGCATGCCCCCTGAGACGACCCTGCACGATGTCCGTTGGGGTCGTGAATACAAAGGCAAATTCCTTTGGGTCCTTGAGATCTCAGGGGGTGCGCCACCTGCTCACTTCGGAGGCTGGAAGAATACGAAAATCTACCGACAACCTAAGATGTACTTTCCTTTAGGGGGTGGCACATGCTCGGGTGTTTCGAAGCCAGGAGTCATTACCTGGGCGCGTTTCTATGAGAAGTTTGGTGAGATCGGAATGGACTGCGGGACCGGCGAAGTCATTGATCTGCCGAAACACGAAGTCAATGATCGTCTGAAGAAGACCACGGCCGAGTGGCCCATTGCTAACGTCCATGTCCCGGGATATGGCAGGGATCAACTGATGGCTTCTCATATGTCGAATCACATTACAATTGGTTACGGAAACATCCTCCAGGAGCTTGTGGCCACCTGCCTCCATCTTGGTATCCCAACCCGTGTGGCAGGTGATGTGAGAGATACCTATAAATAAGAATTTTCTCACCGAACATCCATCTTGATCGCTCTAACGCAGTAGATACCATTCTCCTGAGTTTTTACAATCCATTATCCAAAAATCAAATTGGGTAGCCAAAGCACCAGCGGCGGGAATATCGTGATGAGCACGAGTACAACAATGAGTGGAATTAGAAATGGGGCTGTAGCCCTCGTCACCGTCTCAAACGGGAGTTTCGCCACACGGGCTACCACAAACAGGACGATCCCTACAGGCGGCGTAATGGTACCAATCATCAGGTTGAGGACCATGACAAGACCGAAATGAACGGGATCAATTCCGACACTTTGAATCACCGGCATGAAGACCGGAACCAAGATAATCAGAGCTGCCAGGGCTTCCATGAAACAGCCTACAATCAATAAGAATATGTTGATCATCAAAAGGATAATCAGCGGGTTTCGTGTGGTTCCCAAGATCAGCGTCCCCAACTGCTGTGGAACTTGAGCACGAGTTAGAACCCAGCCCATCAATGATGCAGTCATGACCAGCATCAGGACCACGGCGTTGGTCTCAACCGTGTCCAAAAAAATTCTGGGAAGATCTCGCCATGAGATCTCCCGGTAAACGAAGACCCCCAACACGAGAGCATATGAGGCGGCGATGAATGCTGCTTCCGTAGGCGTAAAGACCCCGATCATCATCCCACCGAAAAGGATGACTGGCGTCATCAGCGAAAGGAAAGCCTTTCGGCTCTTCGTTGTGAACTCACGAAAGGTAGGCGCAGGGTGGGCGCCGAATCCCCGGCGATGGGCCATCCACCGGATCATGGCCATTAGTGCTCCAGCCATCAGAAAGCCTGGAATAAAACCTCCGGCGAATAGACGGCCGATGGAGACATCCGCCAGAACCCCATAGATCAAGAGGGGGACGCTGGGTGGTATGATGGGACCAATGGTGGCTGAGGCCGCCGTGACAGCAGCCGAGAATGCACGAGGGTATCCCTCATCTGTCATGGCTTTAATCTCAATGGTTCCAAGGCCAGCAGCATCTGCGACCGCTGAGCCTGACATGCCGGCGAAGATCACGCTTCCAATCACATTTACGTGGGCCAATCCACCACGGAAGCGTCCTGCCAGGCATTCGGCGAAATCATAGATCCGGTTTGTGATTCCAGCGCTGTTCATGGCCATCCCAGTCAACATGAAGAATGGTGCAGCGAGAAGCGGGAAGGAGTTGGCCGAGGCTGTAAGTCGCTGAGGAACAGACAAAAGAATCTCTCCGTTGGCGATGAGGTAGATGAGGCACGAGGAGCCCATGGTCAGGAAGAGGGGCATCCCGACTGCCATCATGAAAAACCACATCCAGATCAACGGGCCGACGGTCATGATTGAACCTCCCCTTTCACCCAACCCACCGTTCTCCCTACCGCTTCTGCAGTCTCTAAAATCATTAGCAAAGCTGAGAGGGGTGCTGCAACATAGATCATAGACCAGGGAATGGGCAGTGTGATGGCAATCACCGTATGGGAGCGGATGGTCAATTGCGTTCCTTGATAGGCTAACTCAAGTAGGAAGAATAAAGCGATGGCTTGGGTAGCGAGAGTAGCCACCTGAGCCAGCCGGCGAGGAAGACGTTCGGAGAGGACAGTAATAACAACATGATTCCCCCGCCGCATAGCGACAGGCGCTCCGAGCCAGCAGGCCCAGATGTATAGATAGCGGGCCAATTCTTCGGTCCATGTGAGTGGGGCACTAAATACATATCGAAAAAAGATCTGGAGCACCATCGTGACAAGGATGGCCATGAATAGGGCTATGCAAACCTTACACAATAGCCAATCTGCAGAGGCGGTCAGCCGCTTGAGTGCGGCTGCCACCCCTTGTTTCGGACGTTTCGGAGTCATGGCGCTCATCGGGTCCCGACGATCCGCTCGAAGAGACCTTTGCCCCACTTTGCCTCGAACATTTTGGGAACAGTTTCCAGAACCGGTTTACGGAACGATTCTACATCTGGCTGGATCACTTCCATTCCAGCCTGTTTGAACTTATCCACGAGTGCCTGCTCACGGCTCAGGATCTCCTGGTTGTTCCATGCAATCCCCTCGGTCACACCATCAGCGATGGTCTTTTGGTCGGGGGCAGATAATCCTTGCCAGAATTTATCATTGATCACGACGAGCCGTGGAGTCAGGATATGTCCGGTGAGGACCAAGTACTTTTGGACTTCATAGAACTTCCCTGAGTCAATCGTAGGCAGGGGATTTTCCTGGCCATCCACCACGTTCTGACGCAGGGCCAAGTAGAGTTCACTGAAGGTCATTGGGGTGGGTTTGGCCCCCCAGGCCCGAGCCATTGCCAGAAACACCTCATTTTCAGGCACCCGAAGCTTGAACTCCTTCATATCGGCGGCGGTCCGCACCAGCTTCTTGGTAGTGGTGAGCTGCCGTACCCCGTAGTACGTGGTTCCCAGGATCCGCATTCCCCGCTTCTCGATCAGCTGCCTGTTCAGGTCCTGACCGACGGGTCCGGACATTACCTTAGTCAGATGGGCTGCATCTCGCCAGACATAAGGAGCTTCGATCACGGAGATGCTGGAGACCCACTGACCAAAGTTGGCGGCACCCTCCGTCACCATTTGCTGAGTTCCCAGGGCCACCCCCTCAATCTGATCCTTTGAACTTCCGAGCTGGCTGGCTGGAAAGACCTGGATGGTAATTCTCCCTTGAGAAGCATCCGAAACCTGTTTTGCGATACGCTCGATCATCTTCACTGAGGGATGATCTGCCGATAGCACATCACCCCATCGGATCACGACTTTTTCCGCCCCCCAGAGATGATCGGATGGGAGGATGAAAAAACAAACCAGAAACGCAATCATCAGAGCATAAAGTCTTTTCATTTCAAATACCTCCTTTCTTTTGAATTGGCCTCATTTTGGATAATTTGAATAGGATTCCTTATCCAAAATAAGGTCTAAAATGGACTCATTTGGAGAACAGTATAGTTCGTTCGTCTGGTCTAGTCAAATAGTAGTATTGTGAATCTTGGAAACCTTCGAGGTGCGCAAAGATAGAATGTCTTTCTCAACATATCCACACCGGAGAGGCTTCCCCAGGCGTCCATCGTGAACGGGAAACCGGAGTTGACAAAGGGTGAGAGTCGATGTATTTTCATGGCGAATAGGGGGCTCCATTAAACCGTTATATTTCTTATCATATGGGAGATTTTCTCTCCCAAATGCGTTTAAGAAAAAGGAGGGATGCAACATGAAGAGACATTTCTTAACACTTTTAGCCGTAGTCTTAGTGATCACCTGGTTTTTGTCATCTGCCCACGGGGCGCCTATTGTTGTCAGAATTGGCCATGATGGTGCCACCGCCCAGCCTTATCATCCGGCTTTGGAACTTACAGCCAAGATCATTGCGGAGAGAACCAAGAATGAAGTCAATTTGCAAATCTTTCCATCAGGCCAACTCGGTTCTCAGCAAGAACAGATGTTAGGCACCATTCAGGGAACCCAGGAGATGTGGATGTCTAATCCTGCCTGGTTGGCCCAGTATTCACCCAAGGTCGGCATATTGAGCGCCGCCTACCTCTTCAGAGACCTTGACCACATGTATAAGGTTTTGAGAGGCCCTATCGGCGAGGAATTGTTCAAAGAACTGCCTCCTAAGATAGGAGTAAGAGTTCTCGATGTTTGGTATCTTGGTACAAGACAAACAACCTTGAGGGACAAGTCTGCCGCCACGCCCGAAGAATTTAGGGGTATTAAGTTGAGGGCCCCCGGTGCTCCTACCTATATTGAGGCCGTTCGTGTTCTTGGCGCCAACCCCACCCCCATGGGATTTGGTGAAGTCTACATGGCCCTCAAAACAGGAGTCATCGATGGTCAGGAAAATCCTCTCACCACAATTAAGTCTTCCAAATTCAATGAAGTATGCAAATATCTTGTCTTAACAAGCCACATGGTAGACTCCATTATTCCACAAATCAACGAGAGATCCTGGAAGGGCCTAAAGCCGGAATATCAGAAAATCGTCATCGAGGCCTTCCGGGAAGGTGGAAAGCTCAACGATAAACTGATTCTGGATGGAGAGGCTTCTCTGGTTGAGGAATTTCAGAAGGGGGGGATGACCGTTATCAGGCCCAATCTTGAACTTTTCAGAACCAGGGCCCGCCAGGTACCAGAGCGGTTCAAGAACCTTTGGGAAGAAGGGATGATCGAAAAAATCCAAGCAGTTAAGTAAACCCCGTTAGAAGGTCTTCGATCTTCCAACGGGAAGGCTCACACGGGGCTTCAAACTCCGTGTTCGCTTCAAAAGGAACTTATTCTTTATGCCGGTTGCAAGCAGCGGGACTTTCTAACGGGGTAAACCGGCGTTGCCCGCTCGAATCGATTTAGGGGGCAGGGTTCTTCTCTGCCCCTAAATGTCTTATCTCAACCAGGTTAAGCATACAAAGAATACGTGGGGGTATGGATGAAGATCCTTGAGAGAATCTTCGATGCGATCGAACAGGGACTCGGGGTTCTCTTTCTTCTGGTGATGTTTATCTCTGTCCTCATTCAGATCTTCTTCAGGTATGTGCTTCAATCTCCGCTGACGTGGACAGAAGAAGCCTCCCGGTACAGTTTCATATGGATTGTCCTTCTTGGTGCAGCTTTTGCCGTAAGAAAGAAGGAACATGTCGTGATGGGGGTGCTGGTTAAACGTTTTCCTGCGTATCTCCAGAGATATATTTCTTTAGTCCTCAATTCAATTATCCTTATTTCCTTAATTTATCTTTTACCAATAAGCTGGAGTTTTTTCTGGTTCATCAAGGGGGTATCGGCTCCGACCTTAGGAATTTCTTGGGGTTTTTTGTTCTTTTCTGCTCCCCTCAGCATAGGCCTTATGACGATTCACACTTTTATTGCCCTTTTCACGACGATGAGAATGGAAGAGACAAGGGAAACTTAGTCTTCCGATCATGGAACAGGAAAGATAAGAAATGTTGCTTCTAGTGTTGATATTGACACTGTGCATACTTTTCAGCCTTGGTATGCCTATCGTATTCAGTCTTATGATATCCTCCCTCGTCTACCTTTTGCTTGCCGGGATTGATCCTAGGATCGTAATCCAAAAAATCGTCCTGGCACCTGATAGTTTTGTATTGCTCGCAGTACCCTTCTTCATTTTAGCTGCCCAGATTATGAATTCCACAGGGGTTACCAAGCGGATTTTCAGATTCGCTTCCACCATTGTCGGCCACTTCCCGGGAGGGTTGGCACATGTCAATATCGTAGATAGTATGATCTTTGCTGGGATGTCGGGATCTGCCATCGCCGATGCATCGGGCGCAGGTTTAATGGAAATTGAGGCGATGGTTTCACAAGGATATGAAAAATCATATGCCACCGCTGTTTCCGCCGCCTCCAGCACGATCGGTCCCATCATCCCCCCCAGTATTCCTATGGTCATCTATGCCGTCATTGCAGAGGCGAGCGTTGGGAAGCTGTTTCTTGGAGGCATCATTCCCGGGATTATGATGGGGCTGGCCATGATGGTGATCACTTTCTTCATAGCCAGGAAAAGGGGATTTTACAGGGACAGAAGGGCAACTTTTAGAGAATTTATTGATGCCTTTAAAGGGGCATTCCTCGCACTAACAACCGTGGTTATTCTGCTAGGGGGGATTTACACCGGAATATTTACACCCACCGAAGCCGCTGCGATTGCTGCCCTCTATGCCCTTTTTCTGGGGACCGTCGTTTATAGAGAATTGGGTCTTCGTGACGTCTTTCAGATTTTTAGCAGAATCGTGATCAGTTGCGGATTTATTACGTTTATTATTTCCACCTCTGCGATCTTCAGTTGGATTATCGCAAGGGAGCAGGTGCCTCAGCGCCTCGCCGAGATCATGTTATCATTGACAACTAACAAATACCTCGTTTTGCTTATCATGAACATCCTTTTTCTTATCCTGGGAATGCTGATGGATACAAATGCGATCATGCTTATATTCCTGCCCATTGTTCTTCCAGTCGTAAAATCTGTGGGAATCGATCTCGTTCATTTTGGAGTAGTGGTCACTTTAAATCTCATGATTGGCCTTCTGACTCCGCCCTTCGGGGTGCTACTCTTTCTCTTAAATGGACTAACAAAGGTACCCATTGAGGACATCTTACGTGAGGTCTTTCCCTACATCATCGTGTTAGTATTTGTATTGTTTCTGATAACCTATTGGGAAGGGTTGGTCATGTTCTTACCCAACCTGTGGAGATAGCTAAAACCAACGGCCTTGATGAAACTAAATGTCAACTTCCTTCCTTCGCTCCTGGGTTCCATGTATTGAACGGGGTTGCTAACGACTGAATTGCCTCCAATCGCCTTGCCGTTTCTCTGCCGGTTATCTTTCGTCAAGAAGAGGTGACGGAACCGTGGGATCCTCTTCCGTGATTACTCAGTTATGCGCTTATATCATTCAATAGAGACATGAACTCAGAAGAAAGAATTTATACAGCCCTCTCAGGCAAAACCCCTGATCGAGTACCCGTTGTTCCCAAAATATGGGTAGACCTTGGCGCTCGCATAACACGAACGAGTTTAGTTGAAGTCATAACAGATCCATTCACTGCATTACGAGTGATCGTAGATGCAGGGCTTGCTTGCCAGGTAGACGGCGTGCGTCAGTTCCATTTTCCAAAGCGACGCGTTTTAGAAAAGGATGGGAAAGTATTTGAAGTGGATGGCAAGGGAAAGATTCTCGGAGAAATCGATATGATGGGAGGCCTCATGACGCACCTTTATGATCCAAGAGACTTCCATCTCGAAGATCCCTACAGGATGGCTTATTACCAGTATTGGTCATCGAAAGAACCTTTCGTCAGAGGTTTGGAAGATGTCCCACGCATCACCATCCCCAACAAGAAATTCTATGAGGAAATAGGCTGCGGAGATCGGCAAAGGGAAATCATGAAGTCCGTGGGTGACAGACTGGCGATCCTCGGAGACTGTGGTTCAGCAACGCTGGCATTCCACGTGAGTTTACGTGGCGTGGAGAATGCCCTGCTGGATCTCATCGAGAAACCGAAGCTCGTTCATAGCGTGATGGAGAAGGGGGTTGCGATTGCAGTTGAGAAAGGAAAGTTTAACGTTGGCCTCGGGCTAAGAATTCTCCGATTGAATGATTCGGTGGGTAACATGTCGGTGATCTCGCCTAAACACTGGCGAACGTTTGTCTTTCCTCACATGAAAGAGGTCTGCACGGAGCTTCATCGATACCATCCAGAGACCAAGATTTACTGCCACATCTGCGGCAACATACTACCGATTGCGGAAGATCTTGTGGAGACTGGACTCGATTGTATCGGGCCACTTGACCCGCTAGGTGGCTCTACTCCTGCCGAAGTTAGAAAACGAGTGGGGGATGCGGTCTCACTCATGGGTGGAGTGGACACCCTCTCCTTTATTAACAATACTTCAGAAGAGATCATTGAAGAGGGAAGAAAATGCATCCTTCAGGCAGGGGAGAAGGGTGGGTATATCCTCGGGTCGGGCTGCGTTGTCCCTCGCAATGCGAAAAGAGAAAATGTTGAAGCATTAAGAATTGCCAGTGAACGGTATGGAACATATCGAAATGGAAAGTTGCGCGGCTTGCAGGAGCCCGAAGACTTGGGGTAACTAATGACGGTGTTGCAATTACGTAACTATATCCCAATTAGTGCTCCCGCACGGAGAGAGCCTGCTGACGGGACGGAGTCGGACATGAGGGTTTCTCTCGGGTTTGAACCTGCATGGTTCCATAAGAGGTGTGGCATTGATTTTTCTGAGCGATGGCATAAAGACCCCTATTATCGATACCAAACTCTTAAAATAATGAAGGCTGAATTGGTCAAGACCTTTCCCTCAGTCTCCTACTGGGATCTATCACACGAAGATGATTTAGCCACGCTTTCTGGATGTTATGGGGCCTATGTTATGCCACAGGTGTTTGGCCTACCCCTCCTTTATACTGTTGATCGCTGGCCTGCGCTGGACCCAGAGAAAAGGCTCTCGATAAAGGAGATCGAACGCCTTGATATCAAGAGGCTCCTGGAGGGGCCTTTTGTGGAAGAACTGTTTCATCAAATGGATATGATTAAATCGGAATGGGGGAAAATACACGGCTACTTGAATTGGCAGGGCGTTCTAAACAATGCTTTTCATCTGCGAGGACAGGATATATTGATTGATTTCTATGAGCGACCGGATTGGGTCCACCATTTCTTCTCGGTCATATTCGAAGTCATGACTCAGTTTACAAGAATGGTCCAGGAAAGACAGAGAAAATCGGGGTTCAATATCGATCAGTTGAGTGTGAGCAACTGTACAGTCAATATGATATCGCCTCAAATGTATCGTGAATTTGTTTTTCCCCACGACAGGAGGATCGCGCTCAGTTTTGAACGGTTCGGAGTCCATACGTGCAACTGGGATATCACTCCCTACATTGAGATATTAAAGGATTTACCTAATCTGGGCTACCTGGATATGGGGATAACATCCGATATGGCTAAAGTGAAAAAGATGTTTCCTGAGACAAGAAGGGCGGTAATGTACTCTCCGGTTACACTACAGGATGCCTCATTGGAAGTCCTCATGCGCGATATGGAAAAGATCTACCATGGACTGGCCCCTTGCGATATGGTGATGGCCGATATTCAGGCTTCAACATCGGATAAACGTGTAACTGAACTACTCGAAATATGTAGAAATCTCGAATCAGGCAAATCTCAGGTGTCAAGGGAAAAGAAGGAATCTCCGTGAGTATTTAAAGAAACTTCGGTCTTAACTGCTTGAATTCCCCAATACCTTCAATACTAATAGCCGCAAAAAAACTTGACAGGATTTCTGAAAGGCATAGAATAATGGAACAACGTTTCGCAATACGAAACACTTTATAATGCCAACTATTCAGAAATCGAAGCCAAATAATCTTGTTCAAACGATTGAAAGAACTTCCTTGATCCTCGATATCCTGGGTCAAAGTTCTCAAGGAATTAGCATTCGCGATCTATCCGAAAAAATCAAACTCCCTAAGGGAACCACCCACCGTCTCATCTCTTCTCTCTCCTATTTCGGGTACGCCCGGCAGGATTCAAAGACAAGAAACTACTTTCTCGGTTTCAAATTAGTGGAATTGGGAAACCTTCTCCTCAGCCAGCTCGATCTCCGGAAAGAGGCCGAACCGTTCCTCAGAGACCTTGCAGAGAGAACAAAAGAGACGGTCCACATGGTCTTCCTTGACCGAGGTGAGATCGTCTATATCGATAAAATGGAACTGGATCATAATCCCAGCGGTCTCAGGATGGCGTCCCGGGTCGGTCTACGAAACCCTGCTCATAGCTCTGCCGTAGGGAAAGTTCTTCTGTCTCATCTGTCTGAAGAGGAATTGAATGGCCTTATTAAGGAGAAAGGCCTTCCGAAGAGAACGGAGAATACCATTACCGATCCCATCCAATTGAAAGAACATTTAAAAGCGGTACGAACTCAAGGATGTGCCGTCGATGATGAGGAAAATGAAAGAGGGATCCGATGTGTAGCGGCTCCCATTTATAACGAGGCGAGTAAGGCAGTGGCTGCGATTAGTATTTCTGGACCAGCTTTCCGGATCACTAAGAAGGTGATTCAGGAAATATTGAAAAAGGAGGTGATGGAGACAGCGTCAAAGATTTCTCACAGGTTGGGATTTAGCAGGGACAAAGTCAAGTAGTCTTGTTCAAACAGTCGAAAAGGTTATTAAGAAAGGAGGTGGTGCTAAGTTCGGAGTCCGACCTGAACTATGTAAGGTGCAGGGCTCTGGCCCTTAACCCATCGTGGTGCAGGGGTGCCATGCATCCCACGTGGTGCATGGCGGAGTTCGTACGGAACGCCCGCCTGCCGGACGGGCAGGCAGATCTGCGTTCCGTACTTTCGAAATTCGAATGATATTCCAATTCCGAACTAAGAGAAAGAAGGAGAAAAAGGAGGGCTTATATGAAAAGCTTGAGAAAGTTTTCTATGATGGTAACTGCATGTACAGTTTTACTCTTAGTCATAGCTTTCTATGGAACACCGGCATTGGGACAGCCGAAGTATGTCTTAAAATTTAACCATGTGTTGGGTGCAGCAGAACCTTATCACCAGGGATTTCTGAATTGGGCAAAAGCGGTTGATGAGAAAACAAAAGGTGGTCTTAAAATTGAGGTCTTTCACAGTGCCCAGCTAGGTGTTGAAGAAGACATAATTGAGCAGATAAGGGCCGGCGCAAACATAGGGCAAAATACCGACTCAGCCCGTATGGGTAATTATGTCCCTGGGATAGCTTGTCTGAATGGCCCGTATTTTGCCGAGAATCTTGCGGAAGTGGAAAAACTCACGAAAGCGCCTACCATAAAGGGTTTTCATGACGAGCTGGCCAACAAATATGGCTTAAAAATTCTATCTTTCAGCTGGGTCCAAGGCTATAGACATTTTTTTATGAATAAACCCATCCGAACCCCGGAAGACCTGAAGGGGCTTCGCGTCCGAACTCCTCCTGCACCCATCTGGCAGGAGTCCATACGCGCTCTCGGTGCAACCCCTGTCGCTCTTGCGTTTGGAGAAATGTACCCCGCTCTTCAGTCAAAAGTGATGGACGGGGTTGAGCTGGTCTACAACAACATTCCTGCCGGACGTTTCTATGAGGTTCTTAAGTACGTGAGCGAGACACACCATATCATGCTTGTTAATTACGAGGCAATAAGCGCGAAGTGGTTTAATAGTCTACCTCCTGACTACCAAAAAATTCTTGTTGAGGAATGTGATAAAGCCGGGATCGAAACCTCTAAGCTCATCATGGATAAGCTTGAGAAAGAAGTGAAGGCGGATCTGACAACGAAGAGAGGGATGATCGTGGTAGATAATGTGGATATACCCGCTTTCAAAAAGGCTGGAGAGAAAGCGTATGAGGTTTTGAAAATTGCTGATGTAAAGAAGAAGATCTTTAGTGAAATTGGGAAGAAGTAGTAGGAAGGGTGTATGAACCGGTCCCTCCCCTGGCTGAGCGGCCGGTTCATACGCTGCACATCTTTTCAATTTCTCAGTACAGGGTTTCTTTCCTACATGTCATGCAGAACTGGTTTCAGCATCTCCCAAAATAAGACATTTTGAGCCCCTGAAATCGTTAGGTCCTGAACCAAGTTCAGGACCTGGTTCAGGGTGACAGAACAGGGGATTCTAGAGCCTAATTGGAGATAAAGTGATAAATGGGTGAATTATGAAGAACTTATATGGCGATATCTGTGAAGTTGAGGCTTTTGTAGCCCGAACAACTCTCTGGGGAATGGTGATACTGATATTTGCAGCCGGTATTGCCAGATTATTGAGGTATCCGATTAACTGGGCGATAGATCTAAGTACATGCCTTTTTGCCTGGTCTTGCTTTTTTAGCGGTGATATTGCCTGGAGAGAAAACAAACTGATGTGCGTAGATGTATTTGTAAAATTATTCCCAGAGAAGTTTAGGCGTTATTTTGAAATGTTCAATTATATTGTTATATTGGGATTCTCGGTATACATCATATTTTTTGGCATACAGCTTTCCTACACTTCCAGAGTGAGAACATTTCAGGGAATACCTAACTTCAGCTACACATGGGTTACTCTCAGCCTCCCGGTTGGAGCCATTTTCCTATTAATGACTGGAATTTTAAAGATAATGCGTGATTTTAGACAAAATAAAATAACTAATAAAACTAGCCAAAATATTTGAAATTTCCCCTCACCCTTTCCCTCTCCCCAACGGGGAGAGGGGGGCGTGGGTTTCTATAAATTACTTTTTGTTGGCCTAAGGAGGAATTTCCTAAAATGCTATTAGTCATGTGTGCATTTATATTATTCCTTCTCACGGGCATGCCTGTCGCTTTTGCGATAGGGATATCAGGGTTTATCTTTTTTCTGCAGAACCCTAATCTGCCTATTACCATCCCCATACAGCTTACCGTTTCCCAAGCACAAAACTTTGCGTTGCTGGCTGTTCCGATGTTTATACTTGCCGGCAACCTGATGAATGGAGCGGGTATCACTCGAAGGCTCTTAGACCTTTCCAATGTTCTTGTCGGACATATGCGCGGCAGTTTGGCTCAGGTGAATGTTCTTCTCTCCACTCTGATGGGAGGAGTTTCAGGCTCATGTATTGCTGATACCGCTATGGAATGCCGTATGTTAGGCCCGGAGATGATGAGGAGAGGTTATTCAAGAGGATACACGGTTGCTGTCAATGTCTGGACATCACTCATTACTCCGATCATCCCACCAGGTATTGGATTTATCCTGTACGGCACGGTTGGTCAGGTTTCCATAGGACGACTTTTTGCGGGCGGCATCGGACCAGGGATTGTGTTGACCCTCTTATATATGGGCGCCGTCGCAGTGGATGCAAGAATAAAAGGATTCGAACCCTCAAGAAAAAAATTCCCCACGCTAAAAGAGATTGCAACGACAAGCATCAGTAGTGTTTGGGCATTAATATTTCCGTTTGTCTTGCTTTTCGGATTACGTGCAGGCCTCTTCACCCCTTCAGAAATCGGCTCTTTCGCAGTCGTTTATGCCTTTTTTGTAGGAGTATTTGCTCATAGAGATCTTACATGGGATGGATTTAAAGAAGTAACCAGGTCGAGCACTTCGGATGTGGGTGCTGTGATGTATTTACTTGCTTTGTCAGCCATATTTACCTATGGCCTTATATGGAATAGGATTCCAGAAGTGATCGCTAATTTATTACTTGCAATCAGCGGTGACAGTCCCTACGTATTGCTCTCTATTATTGTGGTATTTCTTATTATCGCGGGTATGTTTGTAGACGGTTCTGTATTGATCCTGATGCTGACTCCTATATTTCTCCCAGTTGCAACAAGGGTGGGTTTTGATCCTGTACATTTTGGGTTAATTTTTGTTTTAACAATCACTATGGGTAATATGACCCCGCCTGTGGGTTCCGCGATGTATGCAGGTTGTAGTATCTTAGAATGTTCTATACAGGAATATGTTAAAGAATCATTATCATTTTTTATAGCGACAATCGTTTGTGTTGCAGTTGTGATTGCCTTCCCGAGTCTTACATTGTTTATACCAAATTTAATGTTTGGAAAATGATACTCCATTCATTGTTCATCGTCTATTGTTCGTAGTCCATCGTTCATCGTTCAGGAGGAGACTTGCCAGTGAAACTCAAAGATCGAGTGGCGATTGTTACAGGAGGAGCGAGAGGGATTGGAAAAGCTATTGCTCTAGGCTTTCTCAGGGAAGGGGCAAAGGTCGCTATCGTCGATTCCGATAAAGAGAGATTGGAGATTATTAAGAAGGAAATCGACCCGAAAAATAGGAAGGTCATGGTTATTCCCTGTGACATAACGAAAAGCGGCGATGTAAAAGAGATGGTGGATCAAGTTCGTAAGGGATTCGGCAGAATCGATATCCTTGTCAACAATGCCGGGATTATCCGAAGGGGTACGATTGAGACAGTCACCGAGGAGGATTGGGATCGGGTTATCGAAGTCAATCTCAAAGGGACATTCAATTGCTGTAAGGCCGTAACAGGAATCATGAAACAACAAGGGTATGGAAAAATTATTAATGTCTCTTCCATTGCAGGCAAGATGGGGGACATCACCTCTGCACCTGGATACGGACCTTCAAAGGCCGGAGTGGATGCTTTGACAAAAACTCTGGCAAGGCAGTTGGCTCCCTATGGTATCAATGTTAACGGAGTGGCGCCTCACGCCATTGAAACTGAGATGAGCGCTCAGTGGTCGGAAGAGAGACGGAAGGAGATCATTGCCTCCATCCCACTCGGTCGTCTCGGAAAACCAGAGGATGTGGCGACTGCAGTCCTCTTCCTGGCTTCTGATGAAGCTTCATTTATTACCGGTGAGATCTTGGATGTAAATGGCGGAGCGTTGATGGACTAGCCCCTCACCCCATCCCTCTCCCCGGTGGGGAGAGGGATGGGGTGAGGGGAAATCAAACGGAGAGAATCATTTGAAAAAGGATGAAATCATCGTAGGGGTCGTCATATTCCTTTTTGGAGGGATTACTGTACTGCTCTCTCTACGGATGCCTATTGGGACCTTTCGAGCTGCCGGAACGGGTATGTTTCCTCTCATTCTTGGAATACTCCTCATGATCTTATCAGGCGCCTTCATTTTGAAAATTTACTTTCAGGGTAGGGAAGGACAGGTAAAAAAAGAAGCCTCCATTGAATCTTCAGAATCTCCAATGCAATTGATCCTTTTTCTGGGAACAATGGCTTTAGCTACCCTGTTTTTCAATCGATTGGGATATCCGCTCACCTCTTTCCTTTTACTGGTGGCTCTCTTAAGAATCCTGGGAGTGAAACGATGGGGCCTAAATATTTTGGTATCTGTGGTGACGGCTGTGGGGTCCTATTTTCTATTTGTTAAATGGCTTAACATTCCCATGCCAAAAGGATGGATAGGAATATAGAAAACAAGGTTGAGGTTTAGGCTGAGGTTAGAGGTTGAAGGTCGTAGGTTGCAGGTTGTAGGTTGCAGGTTCATTGTCTGAGGTCGAGCGTAGATGTTTGAGTCTCTTCACCATCTGATGAATGGTTTTGGCATCGCCGCTACGGCTCAAAACCTTCTCTATTGTCTGCTCGGTTGCATCGTAGGGACTATCATCGGTGTGCTCCCTGGAATTGGACCGATCGCGGGGATTGCCCTTCTCATCCCTGCTACCTTTGGCCTTAATCCCACCTCAGCCATCATCATGCTTGCTGGAATTTACTATGGGGCGATGTATGGAGGCTCAACCACCTCCATCCTTCTCAATGTACCTGGAGAGACCGCCTCTGTCATCACCTGCATCGACGGTTACCAGATGGCACAAAAAGGGAGGGCAGGACCTGCTCTGGCCATCGTTGCCATTGGATCTTTCATTGCCGGGACCATTGGAATATTCGGATTGGTCTTTCTAGCCCCGCCATTGGCAGAGGCAGCATTAGCCTTTGGCCCTCCTGAATAT
>Ga0315282_10008268_pt1 | contig 16873 bp, 14 predicted proteins | sample YL17G07_20_MG_FD_203693 | JGI IMG/M metagenome (GOLD analysis project Ga0315282, IMG submission 203693) | Sediment microbial communities from Yellowstone Lake, YNP, Wyoming, USA - YL17G07_20 | ecosystem: Environmental > Aquatic > Freshwater > Lake > Sediment | place: USA: Wyoming | collected...
CTTGTCAAGCGGGTGGAACACCGAATCATGAACAGCCTCCGCTCCGCTCGCGCATGAGCGACTTGTCAGCAACATCGGGTATTCGGGATATGCTCTTTTCGGAACAATGCTATTCCTTCTCGCTGCACAGGCGCTCTCTGTCGCTACGATATCTACTCTTATCAAGCGGTCCGAGCAACGAACAAGAGCCACTGTTAGTAGCACAATAGACCGTTAACCCCGCTGTCCCCGCATTTGATCATTTGCCATTTCGGCGACAGAAACTCTCCCCGATCGAGTATGGAATATGTATCGCAAAGAGCATCCTTTACGTTGCTCAAGCTTACAACCCGGTCTTGCTATACCCAGCCATAATGGCTCTATCAGCTATTCCCGCAACAATTCTTTTGGGATGGGTCGCGTACGAACGACTTGGCAGGCAACATCTGGCATTCGGGATACGCCCTATTCGGAACCATGCTATTCCTATTCGCATCACAATCCATGGCAATCGCAACCCTGTCAGTCCTAATCAAACGGTCAGAGCAAAGAATGAAAAGAGAATCCTGCCCCATTCTCTCTCACACACGAAGCGAGCTTCGCGGACTTTGAGAGAAATGATGGCAAATCGATCGCTACTGACTTTGAAGCACAACAACACCTCGTGGCCGTTGAGCGGGGCACATTTGAGACCGCTGGTTCCATGGATAGCCTTCACATTATTGCGAACACCCTGAGATGTCTTTAGTTGCATCCTGATCGCCCTTCGCAGATTACATGGGTATTTGCCCAGAGGGCTTTTCCGCTTCTACCACGGAAGATACAAGCACTGACCGCTGCCGCTTACAGACTAGAGAAGCGACGGCTAACTAGACAGAGACTACGGAGAGAACCCACTGTGACTGAAGCGGACATAACAAGGGACTTGCTGGGCCTTGGTGTTCGTCCCGGCGACATTCTGTATGTCCATAGCTCTATGAGCAGCATCGGCCGTGTCTCGGGCGGCGCAAATGCGATCATAGATGCAATCCTGAATGTGCTGGGCCCAACTGGGACTCTAGTAATGCCCGCGTTCTCTATGCCCCCAGGCGGCGGAATGCTGACCGCTCTGAAGAGAGCAGAAGTTTTCGACCCAAAGGCCACACCGTGCACTCTGGGAGCCATTCCGGAGACCTTTAGACGAAGACAAGGCGTGCTCAGGAGCATTCATCCGACCAGCTCGATCTGTGCCCTAGGTGCCAGAGCTCACGATATTACAAGCAGCAAGCCATCTGCTTCCCGCACGAATTTCGGAATCGGGACTCCTCTGTATAAGGTAATGGAATACGGAGGCAGGGTTCTTGGACTTGGGGTTAGCATAGCGTATGTCAGCATCTATCATGTGTTGGAGGACGTGATGGGCGACAGGTTCCCAGTAAAGATACATCTCGACCAAGTTTATGCGGCCAGGGTTCTTGATGATGACAGACTTGTCACAATGAAAGTTCGGCCCCTAGACCCAATGGTTTCCAAAACCAGGATAGATCAACCAAACAGTGTTTGGCTTCGTTCATTCTTTACCGACCTGCTGACTGATCGCGGCATTCTGAAGATCGGATATGTCGGTAACGCAAGATCTTGGTTAATGAACTCAATCGAACTGTTCGAAGCTTTAGTGGAACTTGCCCGCAAGAAAGTCACTATCTACACCACCGAACAGGAATATCGGGCAAAGAGGTTACGCCTGATCTCCTACGTTTCGGGCTACAGATCTGCTTTTTCCGATAGGCGACACAACTATCTTGAGGAGCAGGTTCTGCAAGTAGCAAAGGGACATGAATCTAAGGGGTTTTGGGATTCAAGCTCGAAGAATTGGATTAGACAGCTCAACTGGAACGGGTCCGATTGGATCGGACACGTCCCGCACGACTGGAAATACGCCCTTGAGTTGCAGGAAGGTGCAGCTCAATATGCTCTTCTGACTGGGCATAAGACGTTAGACGACCACTTGAAGAACGAGTTCGAGTTCATTCATTCAAACCTTCATGGCAGTGCGAGTGGCATATCCGACCGTCGCGCTCCCATGGAATACGAGTACGGGGCAGCACTGTCTGGCCTTGCATTGGGTTACAAGTATTTCTCAAGGAAGAATCGAACTCTCGCAATGCAAATTCTATACGATGCGGATCTGCTCTACAGATTCATGCAGACAAACTTCAATCCAACTTTCGATGACCCATTCTCGATTGTTCTGAGAGCATATGCAAATCTCCATCCGGTTTATGAAAGCGTCAAAAGACCGGAAGAGACCCAAAAATTGCGCAGGCAGATAACTGCATATGCGGATAAGTTTCTGCGTCATCAAGCAAGAGACGGCTTGTTTCCATTTGACTCGGCATATGGGAGCGAGACCTCCGTTCACATGCAGTTGAAGGTTGACCTTGCACTGCTCATTGCACATAGGTTTACCGTGGAAGAACGCTACCTTCTCTCGGCAGCCCGGAATTTCGAGTGGGTAATCAAGAATCTATTGCAGGCAAACGGTGCACTCAAGTGGGATCTGGACAATGAGGCAGACTTTTTCGAGATCCATCAGATGCTGGCACTCATAGTCTGCAGTTATTTGATGATGTTTTTGGAGGGTAGAATTGACTACATGAAGATCGCACATCAAATATGGAAGTTTCTTCTCGAAACCAACTCAAGTCGCAGTGATATGTATGTCCAGAATCAGCGTTCAACAGGGGCTTTCTCCTGCTTCAGGTACGTAGACGGACTCGGCAACGTTCAGAATGGCCCGCACGGATCATTCAAAGGGGCATACGAAATCGGTTACTCACTTTGGGCATTGGCTCTAAACAGGAACCTTGCACTCTGAAACCGTATGCTGGTTCAGGTTGAAGAGTCCGTCGTCGTTGCAGCCTGTCATGACCTCCCCAAAGGATGTAAGCAGGTCAAGAACCTATTCTGTCCTAGTCATACCGCCTCAAGACTATTTGAGACATCCTCACCCAACCCGACTTCATCACATCTTCGAGCGTTTCGAGAATCCGTTCCAGGTCACGATCCTGAACATGAGAATAAGAACGAGTCCTAAGATCAGAGGGTCGAGGCATGAGGTCATTGAGGTGGGTCATGCCGCTAGGAGTATGCTGCTCTCTTACCTGTTGGGCTACGCTGATTTTCACCTGCAGCTAGTCAATCTGATAAGGAAGCGCAACTACGACTGTATGATACTTTCGAGCATAATTTCGCCCATAGTTCCACTTCTGGCCTCGGGGAGGCCAGTCATCTTTGACTACAAGGACATATACTCCCTATCTGCCTCTGCGCCGTTCAGCTTTCCTGTTAGAACCTTTGTCTACTGGGTAGTTCGGTTCTTCGAAGAAATTCTGCTCAAGTTCAGAATGACGGTCGTAGTGCCGTCGCCATCGCTGCAAGGTATTATGCGCAGGAAGTTCGGCATCAATGCGGAAATCATAACCAACGGTGTCGATACCCATGTTTTCAAACCTCTATCCGAACAAGAGAAAAAATCGGTAAGAGAGAAACTCGGTATTCAACAATCCGATTTCTGCCTCTCATATCTTGGCAGCATAGAGAACTGGCTCGACCTAGAAACTGTGCTTTGTGCGTTGGAACAAGTGCCTCACGCAAAGCTCGTACTGATCGGAGGTGCTGTCAGATCCTCCGAATACCTTCAGTCGATTCTGTCACTTTCGGAACGAAAGCGATTAACAAAGAGAGTCTTGCCAACTGGCTTTCGCACTCAGCACGATGCTGCAGAGATAGTCGGAGCCAGCGACGGAGCAATAATCCCTTTTAGAACCGACACAGAATTGTCTCAAGTTGCATTGCCGGATAAGCTCTTTGAGTACCTTGCTGCGGGCGTGCCAGTGATTTCGACTAGACTGCCTAGTGTCGTCCGAATTTTCGGCAATTCCATCCACTTCTACGACACCGTCAATGAACTATCGCAGACTATACGAAATCTGATTGTAGAGAAGGACCAGAGTTGTTGTGATGTCTCGCGAAGCACTCCTGCAGAGAACTATGATTGGGGTCTTATCGCTAGCAAGTATCAGTGTTTTCTGAAGAAGATTGTTGAAACAGGTCGTAGGCCGCAGACTAGAAGTGATGGTTCAGACCGTTGCTGAGCAGATCAAGGAGATCACCACCAACAATTGTCGCCCAGTCCAAAATGCTAAAGACAGCTAGCATATCCGACCAAGTCTACCTAAGCTCTCCTTGAATCCAACCGAAAACGACAGCAGGAACTGTCTGAAGAAAAACCAGCTAGCTTGATGTCTTTTGTGATTACCGAGGATGAGACAATACTTTGAAACTTGCCATAGTTGTAGGCACCAGACCTGAAATAATCAAGATGGCTCCTATAATTCAAATCCTCAGGCGACGCGAGATTGATTTCTCTTATGTGTTGACGGGACAGCACTATGACTTCGAGTTGTCTACGCAGTTTCTGAAAGAACTCGGCTTGCCTCACCCCGCGTCAACTTTGATGCTCAAGAATTCAAGTCCAGCCTCACAGATCGCCGAGATTATGACGCATCTTGACCCAATACTAAGTGAGTTGGAGTCTACTCTGTTGCTAATTCAAGGCGACACCAACAGCATGCTGGCCGCAGCATTGACGGGAGTCAAGCTTGGACTGCAAGTTGCGCATGTGGAGGCGGGCCTCAGAAGCTATGATTGGCGCATGCCTGAGGAACATAACCGAAGGATGGTGGATCACGTGTCCGATATTCTTTTTGCTCCAACGCCCGTCTCAGCCAAGAACCTAACCGACGAGAAAGTCCACGGAAAGGTCTTCGTTACGGGGAACACAGTAATAGATGCCGTCCAGCTTTACTCAACCGAGAGCTGCTGTTCCGACATTATGAGGCGCATTCCATTCAGCGAATTCTGCTTTGCAACATTGCATCGACAGGAGAATGTTGACGAACCTAAAGTGCTACGCCAACTGGTTGCGGTTCTGACTGAAATGAGTATCCCCGTGGTCATGCCGTTACACCCAAGAACAAACCGTCGTCTCCACGATTTCGGATTGCATGAGAAATTGACGTCCTCCCCAAGAGTCTGTTTGCTTCCTCCTCTAGGTTATTTTGACACGTTGCTTCTAATGAGAAACAGTAAATTCATACTAACAGACTCCGGCGGATTACAGGAGGAAGCAACTGCGCCCTCGATAAGAAAGCGAGTTGTACTCATGCGCTCGTCGACTGAGCGACCAGAAGCAGTCGACTCAGGGTTTGTTAGAGTTGCCGGTGTGGACAAGGAAAACGTTTTGTTGACTATCAACAGGGTAATTGGTAGTTCGGGGCATGAGCTTCCACATACATCGCCGTACGGGGATGGAAGAGCCGCGGAAAGAATCGTTGATCTCATCCTGAGCGAAAGAGGATCTCGAGTACCCAAGGGATGATTTTTGTTGACTGACATCATTTCTTTGTTGGTACAGAAGGTCAAGGATAGGACTGCTAGAGTATCAGTTCTCGGCCTCGGACGCGTGGGCTTGCCTACAGCGCTCATATTTTCCAGCGCAGGCTTCTGTGTTTTCGGGATAGACACGGATGCTACGAAAGTAGAAAGACTAAGCCAAGGTCGATGTGATATTCAGGAACCTGGACTCTACGAGATCTTGACGAACTCTCAGCGAAGCCACCGGTTCCAAGTGACAACTCGCTACGACCCAATTCTTGAGACTGACTTCGTTGTCTTATGTGTCCCAACACCAGTCCATGAAACTAAACCTAACCTCGAAAGCCTCCAGAGTGCAATGGCCGCTGTTAAATCTCACGCGCACCGCGGAATGGTCATGGTGATAGAGAGTACTGTGCCGCCATCGACGACATCAGGCCGAATCGTGCCGCAGCTTGAGGAGCTTGGCTTCGTGATGGATCAGGACATCTTTGTTGCGTACTGCCCGGAGCGTTTGTCGCCGGCCCATGCTCTCAAGGAATTCGCTGAAAACCCCCGTCTAGTTGGAGGAATCGGGCCAAACAGCACGAAACTCGCGGCAGCACTACTACGGACGGTGTGCAAGGAAGTGCTATCCACTGATGTTCTTACGGCTGAGGTTGCGAAGCTGGCTGAGAACACGTTTCGAGATGTGAACATAGCGTATGCCAACTTTCTTGCACTAGTGACGGAGCACTTTGGGGGGGATGTCAGCAAGGTCATCGCGATGGCCAATACGCATCCGCGAGTAAGAATACACAGACCGGGAGTAGGCGTTGGGGGACCGTGTCTCACCAAGGACCCTTATTTGCTGACAGATGGCATCGCGGAAGAACTGACTGAGCTTGTTCGAGTCTGTAGGAGACTGAACGACGAAATGCCAAATCGATTGACAATTCGGCTGGCACGGTTGCTGCGAGACAATGGAATCTCGACCGACTCTGCCAAGATCGCAGTTCTAGGTGTCTCCTATAAGCCAGATATTGATGATACAAGCAGTACTCCCGCCAAGCAAATAATAGAAAACCTCTTGAAACTAGGCGTTAGAGTTTGCGCATATGATCCTCATACTTCCCAGACTTACGGTGCAGACAGGGCTCAGTCAGTAGAAGAATCATTGAGAGGCGCGGACGCAATCGTGCTCGTTACAGCTCACTCGAGTTTCAAGTCGATTAGTTTCGAAACTATGCGGTCCTTAGCGAAACCACATTGCATATTATTCGACGGGGCGAGAGTATTGGACCCGTCGAAAGCGATTCAGGCAGGAATGATGTACTGCGGAACTGGATTCGGTCCGGTAACTGAGCCGAGGAGATATCTTCACGAACAAGAGCATGAGCGTAAACCGCGGTGACTCTCCACATCCACGATGTGAGCAGGCATCGGTCTGATCAATGGGATGTTCGGACGCAGGGCTTGACGCAGTCGACGTCCTGCTTGACGATTGAAACAGGCAGCTGGAACAGATCATAATAATGTCGCATCCTGCTCACCGTGTCCTAATTGAAAGAAAATCGTAAGAAAGACCAATGAAAGGATGCGCTGAAACTACTACATCAGGAGCAATAGAATGAAGGCTTCGGCATTTCTAGGGCCCCTCTTGGCAGTGGCGGCTTCGGAACTTGTTTTGGTCGTCTTCTTGAATCTCCCAGCTTTCTTTTTCCACGTGTCTTACTTTTGCCTCCTCCTGCTACTATCGGTCTCGTATACCATGGCACGTGAGAAACGCCTTGTGCCCCTAGCTCCCTTGCTGGCTGTGTTCGTTCTTGTTTGGTTCATTCCTGCTTTGCATGGGGCAAGTCTCAACTCTGACGCTTTCACATATGAGTACTCGATCGAGACTATTTTGTCGACCGGTCGCATCCCCTTCGGCGGTGGTGGTCCCGAGATTGTCCAGACATTCTCGCTGTACCCCGGACTCCAGGCTGTCGGAGTGTCCTTGTTTCTTGTCGCTGCCATCCCTGTCTTTTCGTTCTTGAGTTTCGGTGGATCACTCCTTATCGCAATGTCCGCCTTTCTTATGTTCATATTTTACAGACGTTTCTTAGGGTCTACCGATTTTGGCGTGATGAGCTTGATAGTTGCCGGCCTATCTCCAGGAATTCTTGCATTTGCTGGGTTCATAAGTCATCAGGAATTGGCTCTAGTTTTCCTATGGCTTTTGATGATCGCATCATACGGAATCTCAAATTCTCAACGAGGATTCACAGCAGTTTTTCTCCTCGCATCCATTGCCATTGTCCTAACTCACCATCTGACAGCATTCTTTGTTGTCATATTGGGGCTTACGTATTGTGTTTCGTGGATTGCCATAAGGCTGAGCAACTCGAACGACCGGCTTTTCTCCGTGAGCCGCACGGTACTTTTCACTCTGATCTTCATCATTTGGAACTTCTTTTTGTCGGTATCGCAAATTGGAGGCTGGGCACGCATATTGACATCGATTTCGATTGAGACCAGCGTCAGATACACCGAAGGCTTGCTAGAGCCTCTGGGCATAAAGCCGACCTGGATCATTTTTCTGGAGATTGTGGGCTTACTTACCTATTTGCTGGTCGTGCTTGGTGGAATGCTTAAGACGTTCCGCGATCCGAAATTTTCAGAGTTACGGCCTTTTGCCCTAGGCGTTGCTGCAGCTGTTGCCCCCATGCTTATACTTGGTGGATTCGCTTCTGGCGTACAGGTGCGAGGCGTACTTTTTGGGTATTTGTTCTTGCCTGCTTTCTTCGTTTACGGAATTGAATCTCTACTGTCCAAGCTTCGCTTGGTTTCCCGTATGCGCAAACGCTTTCTGGTAATCTTGCTTGTAGGTCTCACGCTGACTCCTGCGATCTACTACGGAATGAACCCGTCATTCTACGATAACAGCACCCCGCTGACCGGTGATGACTATAGGCTTGGATATTCTCAGATGCTCAAAGCGGTGTTGTTTGTATATGATGTTGGCGACAGCATGCGACTGTTTTCTGTTTCGCTGGCCAGTGATGTTGCTCCGCCGGGGGAGACGAGTATAAGTCCATTATGGATGGTTATTCCCTCAAGTTATTCGAGCTTTCCTGCTCTGATTCAATCACAGTGCAGCCGCCCATTTCCAACGCCTATACTTCTAAGGAATAGCATAGTCACTGTATCTGATCGTGGGGTGAGAATTTCCTCATCGGAATTTCAGTTGGCCTTGTCAAAGTCAGATATCGTGTATAGTTCAGGTGACCCGATAGTCTTGTACGTCATTCCGTGTTATTAGCAGCATGGACAAACCCACGAAATCACGTGCCAAGGACGAAGCTGATCGATGAAAGATATACGCCGTTGCACCGTCCTCATGACAGTGACAAACGCGTTCACTAATGACCCGAGAGTACGCAAGGAGGCAGATGCGCTTTCGCGACATGGGTATCGGATCGTAGTATGCGCTATGGATAGGGGAAAATCCTGTTGCGCAACGGAATACATTGGAAGTGTGCTCGTAAAACGAATGAGCGTCAATGCTCCTTACGGCGACAGACTGAGAGGGCTATTTGCAATACCCGTCTTTCTACTGTTCTGCCTTCTTCACGGCCTTGTACTGAGGCCTCAGGTCGTTCATGTCCATGATTTTGACACTGCTGCGGTCGGTGTTGTAATGAAACTGCTTCTGAAAACTACTCTGGTGTACGACGCACACGACCACTATCCCAGCATGATAAGGCCGATGCTTCCTTCACCTATGTGCTATTTGATCAATCTTTTGGACAGAGCTTTTGCAGCTACAGCCGATTGTTTGGTGGTGCCGTCAGCCCATAGGGCTAGGCTCTACTCGGCGCGAAGAATAATGAATGTTCCGAACCTGCCATCGCGACGAGAGGCTCCCTCATTCATGCCAAGACGTTCTAGTGTATTCACCATCTACTACGGAGGAGGTCTCGCAATTGAAACCGCTACTCTCAAGCTGATGCACCTTGCATCCACGATGACCAACATTCGAGTAGTTCTGGCGGGCGACGGCAGATTGCGCTCGTATGTTGAGAGAGTTAGCCATTCTAATCCACGCTTGGTCTACCTTGGTCATGTTTCTAGGGCAATGTCTCTGTCTGCGTTGTGTGCCGCTGATGTAACCGTCGTGATGTATGAGCCGTGCACGTTAAACAACCTGTTTCCTGCGTCTAACAAGCTCTTTGAAGCGATGATGTTGGGAATACCGATAATAACCAACGCAGAGAACTCGATGGCCGAAATTGTGAAAACAGAGAAATGCGGTGTGCTGATCCCGTATTACGATGATGCGGCCTTAGACGAGGCGGTTAGGAAACTAAGGTCAAGTGAGCGACTTCGAAAGGCCCTCGGTTCTAATGGGAGGAAGGCCTCTTCGAGATATTCGTGGGAATCTTTCGAGCCAGACTTTGTTTCGAGGTATGATGGGTTGGTCGATGAAAGACTTTGAGGGACAATGGGTCATGTTCATGGGGCAAACAGCCAGTTCCTCATACCAAGGCATCGGAGCGAGCAGTCTCTTAAATACACGCAGTGTTAGCTCCAAAGATGTAATCGATATGCGCATTGGCTCGATCGTTTATGGTTTCTATAAGGCGGTCATGCAGTTTTTTCTCCTCCCGCTATTGCTAATAGAGTGCCAGTCTTTCCCTGCGCTATGCCGTAGAGAAGCAAATGAGCGGGCAGTCGAATACGCATTCGTGTTTAGACATCTATCTCAAATCTATCCGGCGAACGTACTTGATGTCGGAGCTGGGCAGTCTGCGCTGCCGGCTCTTATCGCATATTGCGGTTTCAAGACGGCCGCAACAGACGAGAAAAAAGGCTATTGGAAGAATTTGTTCGTCAATCATCATTACTACGTAGTGAGCGACGACATAACGAAGACCAGGATCAAGCGAACCTATGATATGATAACGTGCATAAGTACTCTTGAACACATTGCGAACCACAATGCCGCAATTGGAGAAATGTTCAAACTTCTGCAATCAAATGGGTACCTGTGTCTTACCTTCCCCTACAATGAGAACGAGTACGTGCAAAATGTGTACGACCTGCCTGAAGCGGGGCGCGGAAAAGGCGCTTCGTACATATGTCAAGTGTTCTCTCGGAAGACCATCGACGGTTGGATAGAGGAGAACGGCGGAAAGGTAGTTGATCAGGAATATTGGAGGTGCTTCACGGGACCTCTATGGACTCTTGGGGACCAGATATTCCCTCCCCAAAGAGTTACTGAGAAAGAGCTACATCAGTTAAGCTGTGTGCTAATTCAAAAAGCTTAGAAGTGAGAATGCTTGCGGGCGTGCAAATCACATAGATCTGCTTAGAGCCCTCTCGGAAAACATAGGTAGCCACCAGGTACGACGCTTGAATTGTATCAAAGAAGCTATGCAGAATCCCGTTGCCGCTATGCGTTTTGCACCAAGCTATTTGAAACGTGTTCTGCGTGAAAGAGTCTTACACGAACCTTGGCTGTACGTCCAGCTTGACCCACTTGTTCGGAGATATGTTTCACGAAAGCACCGCCTCCGAAAGATTTCTCTGCCCGAAGTTTGCAGACTCCGTGACCAACTTGATGATTTGCTTAACAATAGGTTGACAGTTCTCGGAAAGACATTGGACTTCGGCAACAAGATCGACTGGTATGCAGATTTCGAAGGCGGTGAATGGCCTCGCCTGCCCTCCTACCAATATAAGCAGTTTTGTGCCAATGATTTCTCCTTGCCTCAGTATCGGAAACATGGAGACATCAAGAGAGTTTGGGATCTTAACAACCAACATCACTTCGTACAGCTGGCATGGGCCTATAAAGAATCGCATGATCCGAAATTTCAGAATCAATTGCTTAGCCAATTCGTCGACTGGATTTCAACCTTTCCTTATGACTATGGAATAGGCTGGTCCCAATCCATGACCGTGACGCATCGAGCCATCAACTGGATAATATGCTATAACCTAGGTGTCTTCCCGCAAGAGCTCCATGCGTTGCTTACGGGCTTTTTGTTTTATCACGGAAAATACTTGTCACAGAATCTATCAATTTCCTATACTGGTAGAAACAACAATCACATTATCGGAGAATTGGCGGCGCTTCATCTTATCGGACTGACCCTCCAGAAACGCGATTGGACAAACAACTCTCTGAAGATGCTCCTACGTGAAATCAACAAACAAGTCTACGAAGACGGCGTACACTACGAACAGTCATCAGGATACCACCGGCTCGTTCTTGAGTTCCTGGCGCTAGTCTGGTACGCCAATGGACGACGACCTGAGCTTCTCACCGAAGTGATTTTCAGAATGAGCAAGTTTCTAAATGATATCGCTAGGGAGGATGGAACTCTTCCGTTCTTGAGCGACTGGGACGGAGCCAGCGTCTGGGTTCTGGATAAACATCGGCCCACTGAGTTGCTTATGCTAGGGAGAAGATCTTCTGCAAGCGTAGCTTATCCTCAAGGCGGCTACTACATTCTGAATGGGAGTCCTTTTCGTTTGATCTTCGACTGCGGCCCGGTAGGAATGGGAGCCAAGCGGCTAGTCACGCATGGCCACTCAGACCTCCTGAGTTTTTGTCTTGACGTTGAGAGCGAGCCATTCATCGTAGACCCCGGCAGTGGCACCTACAGCGAAAATAGGAAGATACATGATTACTTCAGATCAACCTGTGGTCATAACACAATCACCGTCGATGGCAGAGATCAATGCGGCCTCGCTGGAACATGGACATTAAAGAGACACCCACACGCAAAAGTACTATTCTGGAAGAGTACCGAAGATCGTGATTTGGTCTGTGGTGAACATGACGGATATCAACCAATAACGCACAGGCGCGAGATCGAACTCGTAAAGAGGCCTACACCCTTCATTCGAATGTACGACGACATATTGGGCGACGGCGTTCACAGTTACCAATCTTATCTTCATTTGTCACCGAACGTGACAGCCGAGATTTCAGGGACAACTGTGAAACTTCTGTCTTCAAAGTCACATCTACAAGTAGCCTTTGAACCAACATTGACTGTACGGGAGGTGACTGGACTATTCGCACCCGACTATGGGAAATTGGTCGAGGTCCCCGTACTCGTTTTCGAAGGAAAGTCTAGTGTTCCTACAAGGATTGGTTGGAAGTATACACCCTGCAGCTAGATGACGTATTAGAAAATGCGTGTTGCCGCAAGTACGGGCAATACGGTTAGCCGAGGGACTATTCGCAACATGCCCGACAAGTCCAGTTATTTCCATCACGCAATTTTCTTGTGGGGAAGAGACGTATCCCTTATCGGAGGCGGGGACAAGCGTTGATGCTATATGCCCTAAGCAAACTGCTGAAGGCAATGGAAGTAGAGCCAAGTGATCTGCAGCCTACACTCAGTCGAGTGAAGTATGCTGATCTTCTCAAACGCGCGATGTAGGACTACAAAGATGTTGCCAGATCGGGAACTTAGCGCTGGGAGGCCGTCCAGAATATGCCTTTTTACGGGAAGGAGGCCCGGGAAGGAACCACGCTCATGGGTGAGACAAGACATTGAGATATTAAGACAGAGCGGGTGGCAAGTCAGTCCGGTGCCCATACTGGACTGGTGTCCGACCCCTCAATATTTGATATGGCTCATCAGGCATCTGAAAACCATCTTGATGAATGAACTGATATTTGCATGGTTCGCTCATCCAGTGTCAACCCTGATCGCAAGAGCCTTTGGTAAGCCGATTGTTCTTAATGCAGTTGGCAGTGAGGTCGCTCTTGATGCTGACTGGGGTTTCGGCTTGCCACATTGGTGGTACGCAAGAACATTAGTAAGAATGGGACTGAGGGAAGCCGACTGTGTGATCGCGATCAGCAAGGAAATAGCCAGATGGACGGAAAGATGGAGCGGTCGACACACAACGGTCATTTACGAAGGAGTAGACACGACCAAATTCAAATCCGCGCCCAGAGGTCATGGCTCTAATGAATTTAGAACGATAGTGATTGTAGCCCTCCTAACTTGGGGCAACATTGTCAGGAAAGGGATCCTTACGTTGCTGGAAGCTTTCAAAATTGTACAGGCCCAGATGCCGAACACAAGGCTGGTGGTTGTCGGCGAAAAGTTGGATGGTTATCCCGTGTTGATCAGCGCGGCAAAAGCATTGGGAATTTCCGAAGCTACAGAGTTTAAAGGGTACGTTAACTTTCAAGAGCTACTGGACACCATCTGCGCCGCCGACGTGTACGCGATGCCTTCCCTTCAAGAAGGGTTTCCTACAGCCTTGTGCGAGGCTCTTTCCTGTGGTGTGCCTATAGTGACAACTGATCGACCGACTATGAATGAGGTATTCACAGACCGAGTGAACGCACTGCTAGTAGAGGCCAGAAACCCTGTGCAACTAGCGAACGCTATACTCGCTCTGCTGACAGACGCGAACTTGGCCAAGACGATAGCGAATAATGGTAGAAAGCTTGTGGAGACTCGGTATTCGCGTGAGCTTAGGGCAGATAAGTTGGCGAACTACTTGTCCTCTGCAATAGTCATGAAGCGTAACAATCAGAGAATGCACTTTATGTGGTTAGTGGCTTTCGGAGTGTTATGCGTGATCACTCCGCCAATAGTCCTCTTTCATAGGTGCCTCCACGGGGAGCGCCATCGGCCGCATGAGTGACCGATTTCGGATGGCTCCTCACATGAAGGTACATTGGAACTCGGGGCCTAAAGGCCTTGGGACCGCACTTGGTGACAGCACCCTTGTGCCGTCTACGTGTCCTTACTTTGATGTGCTAAAGATATGTGACAATGCATTTCTGTCACTGGCGATCAAAGGCAGAAGATGAGAATGAAGCTCAGCAAGTCACTCAGCGTTCCATTTGATTCACTGCTAAGAATACCGCAGATACAGAAACACGTGAATTATATGTTCCAAAAAGACGGATATGAACCGGTTCCGATTGAAGGCAAATACTTCATGGCGGATGCTTTTTGGAAAATAAGCCCTTACCTCGACACTATCCAAGAAGTTCTCACTACGTACAAGTTTGACGACATCCAGAACGACGACATTGTGTTGGACATTGGAGCAAACATAGGGGCCTTCAGTATCATGGCTTCTAGGAAGGCAAGGAGGGTGTATGCCGTTGAACCGATTTTCGGGGAGATTATTGATACTAACCTCAAGCTAAATGGCATCAACAACGTGAAAGTCGTGGAGGTCGCATTGGGTGAAGGCGTGCACGAGTTGCGTTACGGCAGATGAACTAGAAAGCACGTCCAGTTTTGCTCGTTATCTAACATAATATCAATGTGTGGCGGACATGTGGACTTCTTGAAGATGGACTGCGAAGGGGCCGAATGGTTCATTGAGCCGGAAGAACTCAAAGGCATCAGAAGGATAGAGGCAGAGGTACATCTCGATAGAAAGAAAAGGAAAACGGCCGACGATTTTGTCTGCAACAAGCTGTGCGATTACCAGGTGTTGGCGGAGAAGCGCCGAGACGCTTCTCCTAAAGTCATGTTGGTTCATGCCAAGGTCAGTGGTGGAGCATGAAACGGGCTCTTGTAACAGGCGTGACGGGTCAGGACGGTGCCTATCTTGCAGAGCTCCTTTTGAAGAGGCGGTATGAGGTCTATGGCACGTACCGACGAGTTTCTAGTCCGAACTTCTGGAGATTGCAGTCTCTTGGGATCTTGGATAAGGTCAATTTAGTCCCTGTTGACCTCACGGACACGAGTTCAGTCATGGAGGCTGTTAAGATCTCGCAGCCTGACGAAATATACAATCTAGCCGCGCAAAGCTTCGTCGAGGCATCGTTCGAACAGCCGATCGCAACAGCAAACGTCTCAGGAGTATCGGTGACGAGATTTCTGGAAGTGATCCGCCAGATCAAGCCAGATACCAAGATTTACCAAGCGTCCAGTAGCGAGATGTTCGGATCGGGTGCAAACAGCACCACCCCACTGACTTTGAGGGACCAATTCAACCCGCTCAGTCCATATGGCGCTGCCAAACTCTACGCTCACTGGGTCACACATGTCTACGCGAATGCATACCGGATCTTTGCATGCGCAGGGGTATTTTTCAACCATGAATCGCCATTGCGTGGCCTGGAGTTTGTGACCAGGAAAATCTCAAATGCGGTGGCAAAAATCAAGCTCGGTCTCGACAAGCAGCTCGTTTTAGGCAACCTAGATGCCAAAAGGGACTGGGGATATGCACCTGAGTACGTTGAAGCTATGTGGCTTATGCTCCAGCAGGAAAAGCCTACAGACTACGTAGTAGCAACGGGCGAAGCTCATTCAGTGAGAGAGTTCGTTACGAAAGCCTTTGATATTGTAGGCCTCAATTGGCAGGACTACTTACGGACCGACAAAAGGTTTCTGAGGGCTCTGGATATAGAGTGTTTGATAGGTGACTCAATGGAGGCGAGAACGAAGCTAGGTTGGTCGCCAAAGATCAAGTTCGATAAACTTGTGGAGATAATGGTAAAGGAAGATCTGAAACGATGGGAAAGCTGGGTTGCAGGAGAACGATTTCCGTGGGATGCTCCGAACTATCCGAGTGAGGCGCGGATCTTGACGCGTGCCTTGAGGATGTGACTCCTTGGATTCCCGTATTCCTGTGGCGAGACCTGTCGTAGGCGATGAAGAGGCCGCAAACGTAATGGAGGCTGTGAGGAGCAGCTGGGTCAGCTCAAAGGGGCGATTCCTGGATGAGTTCGAAAAGGGATTCTCAAGCTACATCGGCGTGAAGTATGGGGTAGCCGTATCTAACGGAACAGTCGCGCTTCATCTGGCGTTGGCAGCGCTGGGGTTAGGTCCAAGTCACGAAATCCTTGTTCCATCTCTAACATTCATTGCCGCTGCGAACGCAGTCACGTACACGGGTGCTAAGCCAATCTTCCTCGATTCTCACCCGGACTATTGGTGCATCGACCCGCAGGCTATCAAGAAGAAGGTTACAGACAAGACGAGAGCCATCATCCTCGTTCACCTGTACGGGCATCCATGCGACATTAACCCGATCTTAGAAATTGCCCACAGCAAAAATCTCTATGTCATAGAGGACTGCGCCGAAGCCCATGGCGCCGAATATGGCGGCAGGAGAGTTGGCTCCTTCGGCGATGTAAGCTGCTTCTCCTTTTACGGAAACAAGATAATCACAACTGGGGAAGGTGGCATGTGCCTAACGAACAACGAAGAGCTCGCTGACAAGATGCGTACGCTGAAGGATCATGGAATGAATCCAAGAAAGAGATACTGGCATGACGTGATAGGATTCAATTACAGGATGACTAACCTCCAAGCCGCATTGGGAGTCGCGCAGCTCGAGAAGATTGAGCGGCTTGTTAATAGGAAAAGAGAAATCGCGAGGATCTATACCGAGGCCCTGGAAGGAACCGAGGGAATAGTTCACTCGCCTGAAATGCCTTGGGCGAAGAGCAGTTATTGGTTCTACTCCATATTAGTCAAGCCAGAGATACGGGACAGAGTCATGACCT
>Ga0315282_10008269_pt1 | contig 16872 bp, 15 predicted proteins | sample YL17G07_20_MG_FD_203693 | JGI IMG/M metagenome (GOLD analysis project Ga0315282, IMG submission 203693) | Sediment microbial communities from Yellowstone Lake, YNP, Wyoming, USA - YL17G07_20 | ecosystem: Environmental > Aquatic > Freshwater > Lake > Sediment | place: USA: Wyoming | collected...
TTCATTTTTTCTGGGTCGAGTTCTACTCCCAGTCCTGGCTTGTTAGATGGCTTAATGAAACCTCGGCTGATTGGGATGGGTTCTCGCACAATGTTATCTCGCAGCGTGACTATCTCTGTGAACTCGCTACGGCCGGCCGGCCGGGATTCTTCATGAAAGGGTACGCTAATTCCTCACAGGTCGATACTACGTCTGCACCTGCGTCGATTATCCTCAATAGCTGAGGTTTGGCATCCCTCAGATAGGATCCAGTCGAATGAAGAACAATGTCCGGCTTGGTTCGCTTGAAGAGATCTCCAAGATTATCGGTTATCTGGACGCCAATTTTCCTGCCAATCGTGAGCTCCCCAAGATCCTTTCCGACTTTGTTCTTGTCGATGTCAACAGCGCCCACGACGCGCATGCCCTGTTTCTGAAGAGCGTATTTCGCAAGTTCGGCTCCAATTGGACCCACTCCGAACTGCACTACTTTGATTTCGTTCAAATGAAGAATCTCCCGCTGGCTCATCTGAGCGACTGGAAGGTGCTTAATCTCTTCTCCTGATTCTCGTCTGCGAAAGAGAGAATCGCCTCGTCAGCCTGGGATGAAACAGTTCGTCTCAGGCATCTAGCTACAGCGATGTGTCTCCTGATTGACCAGGCTTGATTGGACGTAGGCGTTACGTTTTGCAGCGCTTTCGAGCGAGTTCGTCTGAATCGACAAAGCACTCCGACTTGGAGGAGTTCGTCGACTCTCAGTCAGCTTGATCTAGTCACTTGAGGCTAACGGGTAGTCAGAGTCTTGCCAGAACCTAGGTCGAAAGTCCCATGATGTGAATCCACCGAGAAATGATATCTACTTCTCAATGAGCTATCTCATGTTTCACTATGTCGAAAAGCTCTGATGTGGCAATTACTTCAGCAGAACTCGCGGAAGCCACCAGCCTCCTGCAGGACCTGATTAGAATTGATACAACCAATCCTCCAGGAAACGAGGGAAAGGCAGCAGAATACCTGAAAGCACGTTTCGAGAGCAATGGAATAGACTGTGAAGTAATCGGTGAACCGGGAAGAGAGAACGCCGTCGCGAAGATAACAGGCGCGAAAGAGAAACCGAGACTACTCCTTCTCTCCCATACGGATGTCGTTCCGGCGGAAAATGTCGGCACGTGGAAGCATCCGCCCTTCTCGGGAGTTGTCGAAGGCAACTGGGTCTACGGTCGAGGAGCCTGCGATGACAAATTCGACGGCGCAGTGCAGGCGATGGCTCTCATACTCATGAAACGTCATAACGTGGACTTCGCCGGAACGCTCCTCTATGCCTCCGTCTCAGACGAGGAGGTTGACGGGCGAGGAGCAGAATGGCTAACGACTAATGTGCCCTCAAAAGTGGCTTCTGAATATGTTGTTGGAGAAGGCGGCGGTCCTCCGTTCAAGATCGGAGAGAGGAAGGCATACAGGATTTCGACAGGAGAGAAAGGACTAGTGTGGTTGAAACTCACGGCAAAAGGAAGAGCAGGTCATGGATCCATTCCAACGCTGGCAGATAATGCGAATATCAAGATGGCGAAAGCATTCCTGAACCTATCAAAGCTCAAGACGAAGATCACGGTTCACGAAGATGTTGCCGCCGAGATCAAGACAGTGACGACAGGAATCTTTGGAGAGAAGAATGGACCCAGGCTGGCTAAGAATTATCTCAACGCTCGATCCTTGGATAAGTTGCTGGACAAAATCTCGTCAGAAGACAAGCATATTGCCGAAGGACTAAGATCGCTGACACGGATGACCATTTCACCCAACGTAATTCATGGCGGAACAGAAACCAACGTAATACCCGGTGCGTGTGAAGGCAAGGTTGACATCAGACTGATTCCAGGTCAAGATAGCGATGACGCGGTTCGAACCGTTAGAGAGTGCGTCAAGGGTCTGGACATGGAAGTTGATGCATATCAGTACTCCGCGGTCTCGATATCTCCATCCAACACTCCATTCTACGACGCCATTCACTCCACGCTGGCAGAACTGGCACCGGGTTGCATGATCGTGCCCCAGATCAGTACCGGCATGAGTGACAGTCGATTCTGGAGAAAACTCGGGTCAATTGTATATGGGTGTGTACCACTGTCTCCAGAAACGAAGCTGGCAGACATATCACCTGGCGTTCACGGACCAAACGAGCGCATCGATATCCCCAGTCTAGAATTCGGCACGAGATTTCTCTGCAAGCTGATTCCCAGAGTCCTATCCTAGAAAGAGCTTGAATTCCCGATCTAGACTGGGCGGTAATAGGGCTGATCGAAAGAAAGACGAGATCGCTGTCAAGCATTCACATAGGACTGCACGTCGTCCATGCCAGCTCTGGAAAGACAATCTACGACTGCGATGGATCGAAACTGTTCACTCCAGCTTCGAACCTGAAGATAATCACAACAGCATGTGCTCTAACGACCCTAGGACCAGAGTACAGGTTCCGCACAGACTTCCTTACGTCAACCAGAGTGGGGTCAGATGGCGTGGTTGACGGGGATCTAATGATCAAAGGATTTGGTGACCCAACAATAGCTGACATGGCAAGCCTCCGATTGTGGAGAACCGTGCCGGATGAGGACAAGGCTTACGCACTCCCTCATGGCATAGAGACGCCTCTGGAGAGCATCGCAGGGAAGCTGCACAGCCTCGGCCTACGGGAAATCTCCGGCAACATAGTGATCGATGATTCGTATTTCCGGGACGACCGAATGGCTGAAGGTTGGACTACGGACGACGAACCATGGTTCTACGCATCCCAGATTGGCGCCGTATCACTCGACGAGAACATAGTCACTGTTAGAGTCAGTCCCCCCAGGGCTCGCGCCGCGAGACCCAATGTAGGACTCGCTCCTGATACCCGATACGTGAAGCTGTCGAACTACGCTACGAGTGATGCCTCAACGAAAATGACTTTGACCTTCACTCGTCGCCACGCACGCAACGAGATTGTCGTCCAAGGCAACTTGCCTAGAAGACACAAACCCGTGGTCAAGTTCATGAGCGTCGAAGATCCGGGCCTATACTTCGGCCACGTACTGCGCAATACGTTGCGAGACCTTGGAATAAGGGTAGGTGGATCGGTTCAACGCGGCCAGGTGGCCAGTCAGGCGCGGATTCTTCTGCGCAATCGTTCCGCACCTCTGAGAAGAATCGTCCACCACCTGAACAAGACAAGCGACAACTTCTACGCTGATCAGCTTCTGAAGACAATTGGAGCCGTTGTAAGGAAAGATGGATCCTGGAAAGGAGGCTTGGAAGAGGAGCGAAGGTTTCTTTCAAAGCTCCGTGTCAGCAGCCCATATAGGATTGCGGACGGGTCCGGGCTGTCCCGGTATAATCTAGTCACTCCCAAATTGCTTACAACGGTCCTGTATGCGATGCGAAAGAATTCTTATCTCGTTGACTCGCTACCCATAGCCGGGCGCGACACTGGCTACGGGACTCTGACAAAACGCATGAAGGGAACTCCTGCGGCACGAAACCTCAAAGCAAAAACCGGAACGGTCGAAGGCGTTTCGACATTGTCAGGATATGTACGATCACGAGACCACAACCTACTTGTATTCTCAATCATGACCAATGGAGCCACCGACGATCTGACGCGCGAAAAAAGTTTCCAGGACAGGATCGGTACAGCGCTGGCTTCCAACGCCGTGAATGATGTACCTGCGGCTGTTGCTGCGATTGTGCGTCGATTCCGATAATCACAAGCGTCATAGCTTTGGCGTATTATCATAATTACTCTCGCTAGAGCGGGGCCCTCTAACGGCCGGCCGTAAGTACAGTATATTGGTTAGGCTTATCCCCGTACCGCCTCCTCCATTTACTTACTCCAAAATTCAGGAGATAGAACGGATGAAGAAAAATACTGTAAGAGTCTTGGGCATACTTCTCATCGTCGCAATGACGGCTAATTTTATCGCCAGCACACCAGTCAAGAGTCAGACGTCGGGCGGCACTCTGATCTTGAGCCTCTACTTCGACATAGATTCACTGAATCCTTTCACGATGGCCGCTGACCCAGCTTTCAGAGTGACAGAGAAGATCTATGAAACACTGTTCATCGTCCTAAACAACGGAAGTTACTATCCACAGCTGGCAGAATCATGGTCCGTCTCATCGGACGCCAAATCCTACACTTTCAACCTTAGACACGGTGTTACATGGCAGGATGGTCAACCATTCACGTCTCAAGATGTCAAGTACACTTTCGATCTAGCGAAACAGAACTCCGCTCTCTCAAATGCTCAACTGGCCGTGACTAGTCTAGACAGCGTCGAAGCACCCGACGACTACACGGTCGTTTTCCACCTGAGTACCGCGCTGGTTCCCTTCCTGATGTATGCAGGCTACGACGTCAAGATTGTTCCAAAGCATATCTGGGAGAAAGTGAGTGACCCTGCCAAATATCCCAACGACAACCCGATCGGAACTGGGCCATTCATGTTCGTAAGCAGGACGCCGGGTCAACAGCTGGTGCTGAAGGCCTACGACAACTACTGGGGCGGGAGACCACATGTGGACGGATTGATCTTCAAAATATACACTAATGCAGACGCCAGAGTGCTCGCGGTCCTCAAAGGAGAAATTGACGGGGCAGGCAGTATTCCGTCAACATCAATCGGTTCACTGATAGGGCAACCCAATGTTACAGTGATAAAGACTCCCGGAACCAACGTGAACAATTGGCTTGGCTACAACCTAAGGGTCTACCCATTCAATGTGAGGCAAGTAAGACAGGCGATTGACTACGCGGTGGACAAGGATTTCATCTATAACCAGATCGAAATGGGCATAGCGATGCACGGAAGCGACGGCGACCTAACTCCTGCCATGAAGGAATGGGCGCATCCTGACGCACCACTCTGGAAAGGCAAGGGGATGTCAGCAGACCAACGTGTTGCCGCGGCCAATGCACTACTTGACGGATTAGGATTCAAAGCAGGGGCAGATGGAATTCGAGTCACACCGAACGGTACAAGACTAGAATTTGACCTACTAGCTCCTGCATCTCCATCAGACTACGTACGCTGTGGTGAAGCGGTCGCCAACGACCTTGGCAAGATCGGCATGAAGATAAACGTCAAACCCTTGGAAACAGACACAGTCATCAACATTGTCTACCCATCGTCGGGAGTCCCCGACTACGAAATGTACATCATGGGATGCGGGTATGATCCCGATCCTGACGCGTCACTGTACTTGGAGTTCTTCTCGAACCCACCTGTTCCTTCATGGACCGCCGATTCAGAAGGCTACGGGAACAGCACAATCAATGCTCTACTGATCCAGCAGAGACAGGAACCGGACACCGCTAAACGGCAAGCATTGATGTACAAGATCCAAGAGCTGCTAGCAGACGATCTACCATACATTCCGCTGTTCCACAGAGTTGGAATCGCCGCACATAGAACAGACAAGTTCACGGGCTGGAACGACCAAGAAGGGCTCTACTCGTGGTTCACCGCCGTCAACGTGCGTTTGATCGAAACGACTGCAGCGCAACCACAGGTTGTAGAAGAGACTCCGACTTGGGTATGGCTTCTAGCAGCTGTGGCTATTCTGGTTGTTCTCGGCAGCGTTGGATATGTCCTGAGCCTCCGAAGGAAACCGAAGCAATGAGCATGGGAGAGTCAACTGCTCTCACCCTTCCCTTTTTTTGGTGAATCGAAGTGCAAATGCGTGAGTTCGTCCTCAAACGTTCCGTCTTCATGTTGATCACCTTCCTCGTAGTCCTATGTCTGAATTTCATACTGCCAAGAGTAATGCCTGGGGACCCCATCACCCACCTCATGGGTGACGTTCGTCTTCCGCCGGCAGTAAGGCAGTCATTGATTGCCCGGTTCGGCATGAACAAACCCGTCTGGGAACAGTTCCTAGCATATTTGGCGAATACGTTCAGAGGTGATTTCGGAGTTTCATTCTCGCAATATCCGAAATCCGTTGCCACAATTCTTCTTGAGCGACTACCTTGGACGCTGTTTCTCCTAACAACATCAGTCACTCTCTCAACCCTCTTGGGGATATATCTTGGCGTCATAGGAGCTTGGAGGCATGGTAGCAGGATAGATGTGGGAATTCAAGCAACAGGGCTGGCGCTTTGGTCCATGCCAATCTTTTGGTTGGGAATGCTACTTCTCTATGGTCTAGGCTACGTGCTTGGCTTGTTCCCCATGGGCGGCGCAACTTCCGCTGTGATGTCATATCCCAACACATTGGAGTTCGTCAAGGATGTTCTCTGGCATAGCACAGTACCAATTCTCACCTTGACATTGGGAAGCTACGCAAGTAATACTCTCATCATGCGAGGGGCCATGTTGGAGGTTCTGAGTGAAGACTACGTATTGACAGCGGAAGCAAAGGGACTGGGTCAGAACAATGTCATGTGGCGACATGCGGGCCGAAACGCGATGCTCCCGATGGTAACTGTGATCGCACTGAACCTGGCTGGCGTGGTCGGTGGGGCCGTCTTCACCGAGACCGTCTTCTCCTACCCTGGAGTCGGTCTGCTGATCTTCAACGCGATTCAAGCACACGACTACCCTCTTCTTCAAGGCGCTTTCTTTGTTGTAGCCGTCACAACCATTGCTGCGAACTTCTTTGCGGATCTACTGTATGCTCGGCTGGACCCGCGAATCAAGTACTAGGTAATGAGATTGTCGAAGGCAAATGTGACCAGAAGACAACGAGTCAGGTCTACCCTACAAAATGCTAGCGCATTCCTGAAGACTTTCCGCAGAAGCAAAATGGGTGTCCTTGGCTTGGCAATAATCGTCTTCTTCATAGCTCTGGCGCTTCTTGCAGGCCCACTGGCGCCTTATCCACCCAAGCTCATGGGCGCAGGTCAGCCCTTCGAGGTGCCCAGTGCAGAGCATTGGCTAGGAACCGACGATGTTGGCGAGGATCTCTATAGCCAGCTGCTATACGGAACTCGGGTCTCCCTTATGGTGGGATTTGTTGCAGCTTTCATGAGTACAATCATCGGAACCATGGTTGGCTTGATCTCGGGGTACTTTGGAGGAAAGCTGGACGAGTTCTTCATGCGAGTAATTGACGTGCTCATAATAATACCGGGAATCCCACTTATGCTGCTCTTGGCTGCATATCTTGGACCGAGCATTTGGAATATAATCTTCATACTGGTTTTCTTCGGGTGGACAACAATCGGTAGAGTAGTCCGTTCCCAGACGTTGGCTCTCAGAGAGCTTCCGTTCATAGAATCAGCGAGAGCATCGGGAGCCGGTGATATGCGCATCATGTTTACCGACCTGATGCCGAATCTGGTTGGAATAATCGTTCCCCAAGCAATACTGTCAATTGTTGGAGCAATTCTCGGCGAAGCGGGGCTTAGTTTCCTAGGGCTCGGTGATCCGACTAACCAAAGTTGGGGCCTCATGTTGTATTACGCTGAATCATACGGTGCATTTCTCCGTTCTGCTTGGTGGTGGATAATTCCTCCAGGCTTGTGCATAACTCTCGTAGGTATAGGGTTCACATTCGTTGGCTACGCTCTGAACGACATCTTCAACCCTAGACTCAGGAGGCGCGGAGCCTAAACATTGCACCTTCTAGACATTCGTAATCTCAAAACGCACTTCTACACCCTAGAAGGTGTCGTGAAAGCGGTGGATGACGTGTCATTCACCGTTGACGAGGGCGAAGCCGTAGGACTTGCCGGGGAATCAGGTTCAGGCAAATCTACAGTTGCACTCTCGGTCATGCGCCTCATCAAGCCTCCCGGCAAGGTTGTCTCAGGTCAGATACTGTACAAAGGCGAGGACTTGCTCGGCAAACGCATAGCACAGTTCGACGACGTGCGTTGGAAGGAGATCTCAATGATCTTCCAAGGAGCTATGAACGCATTGAACCCCGTCTACACTGTCGGCAATCAGATCGTTGAAGCAATCACGCATCACGAAGGGACCTCGTCAACTGAAGCTTGGAAGACAGCTGAGCGACTCTTGGGCCTTGTAGGAATTGATTCATCACGAGCGCACAGCTTTCCGCATGAATTTAGCGGAGGAATGCGGCAACGTGCAATGATCGCGATGGCATTAGCATTGAACCCAAGCCTGGTAATCGCTGACGAGCCCACAACCGCATTGGACGTAATAGTGGAAAGACAGATACTCGACCTGATCGCAGATCTGAAGCGGAAACTCGGACTCTCGATTCTCCTGATCACTCACGACCTGTCTGTGATATCCGAGCTCTGCTCCAAAGCCGTAATATTCTATGCTGGTCAAATAGCGGAACTCTCGCCCGTCGCAGCTATGCTCAAGGAGCCCTTGCACCCATATACCCGCGGATTGCTCGATGCATTTCTCAGAATTGATGGAGAAAAGGAGAAGCTTCGCCCGATTGCAGGAAATCCGCCGAGTCTACTGAATCCGCCGAGCGGATGCCGATTCCATCCAAGATGCCCGTATGCTAAGGGCATTTGCAGCACGGAGCAGCCTAAACTGACGGATGTTGGAGGGCGATTGGTTGCCTGTCATCTGTTCACAGGAGCGTCGTAATGGGCAATGGAAACTTCGACACTAGTAGCCGCAGAGGACCTGAAAAAGCTCTTTCCAGTCAGATCCGGAATCCTCACCTCGATCTTCAAGACCGAACAGAAGTTCGTTCACGCAGTAGACGGCATATCCTTCTACATTGAGAAAGGAGAGATCTTCTGCATTGTAGGTGAGAGCGGCTGCGGGAAGACAACGGCTGCACGGCTCCTACTGATGCTTGAACGGCCCACCTCCGGAAAGATGACGTTCGAGAACCGCGACTTGATTGCCATGGACAAGAACGAGCTCAAGAGACTCAGAAAACGAATGCAAGTCGTCTTTCAGGATCCGTATGGTTCTCTGAATCCTAGGAAAACTGTCTTCAAGATAATATCGGAACCACTAGAGATTCACAGCGTTGCTGACACATATCAAGACAAAATGGATCGCGTCATGAAGGCACTTGAGGCAGTTGACATTACGCCACCGGAGACTTTCATTTTCAAGTTTCCGCATGAACTGAGTGGTGGGCAGCGCCAGCGGATAGCCGTCGCCCGAGCCCTGGCGTTAGAACCCACTTTCATAGTCGCGGATGAACCAGTCTCAATGATAGATGTCTCCATGCGCGTAGGAATCCTCAATCTCCTGCAAGAACTCAGAAGTAGGCTTGGCATCACGATTCTGCTGATCACACATGACTTGGCAGTGGCACGATACATGAGCGACAGAATAGCCGTCATGTATCTTGGCCGCCTTGTTGAGATTGCTCCCGCAGACGAGCTCATTCAAGAACCAAAACACCCCTACACGAGGGCTCTTGTCTCCGCAGTGCCTAGGGTAAGCACCTCCAAGGTAGAGAGAATCAAGCTCAAGGGAGAAGTGCCAACGCCAATTGACATTCCATCCGGATGCCGGTTTAGAACCAGATGCCCCTACGCCGAGTCCATCTGCGAAAGCGCTGATCCCCCTCTACGTGAAATCAGACCGCAGCACCTGGTAGCATGCCACATTGCTTGATGATCAATAGGCGCTGGTGGAAGCACTACCTAAGAAGTCAGAGAGTTCACTTTCGATTGGTGCTATCGCACGGAATTCCACGGTCTCCGCGCTCCGACGAGAATTGATTGGAAGTAGGGGTAGTTCAGCGGGTTGATGGTTACACCACTTGCTCTGCCTGATGAGTGAAGAAACTCGCCATTTCCAACGTAGATTCCAACATGAGTGATTCCGCTGCTCTGACCTGAGAAGAACACGAGGTCTGCAGACGCCACATCGCTGATCTCGATAGGTTGGCCAACCATGTATTGCATGTCAGCGTCCCGTGGAACACAGACGCCGTTCATCTTGTAGATCAGCTGAATGAGACCGGAGCAATCGAATCCAAGTGGTGTAGTTCCCCCCCAAAGGTACGGAACACCAAGGAAGCGCTTTCCGCTCTCGGCCATTCTTTGACGATTGGTTAAGGGGTACCTGAAATCTGCAGGTTGAATACTCGCATCTTCCTTCCTAACCCAGCCATACCTCAGATCCGGCAGCCGAACTTTGAACCTGTGAGCTTGTTCGGAGACTAATTCAAGCCTCGCGTCCACGGTCACCGTAATGCTCTCGCGCGGCTCACTGAAGGGTTCAAGGTATACAGGGGCCACATTGCCAGTTACAAGGGCAATGCGACCCTTCGAGGCGTACCGAGCCTCATGAAACTTCAGTCTTCTCGTGGCCGCAGCTTCTATCCAGCCCCTGTAAGCGTCAGGCGTAGTTACCCACAACCAATCCGCCTCGTCCTTTCCCACCATCAGAGGTGTACCAAGTATCGCTTGAGTGACACGCTCAGATTTGACGCTGGTCTTGGCATGTAGATCAACAACTGGTTGGGTTACGACCGCTTCGCTGTAGCGCACCTTCGGCTTTCGCTTCCTCATGCCCACTTGCTCAGTACCTTCCACGTTCGGGAACAATCGCAAGTGTCCAATAACATCTTTCTGCTGATTCCTTCAGTCGGCAGGCAATAGTCGAGCTGTAGGGCATGATGTTCGCGAACATTGGAACCGATATTCAGGGAATCTGCAACAGATTTTCTGGGAAAGTCGGCATCGCAGTAAAGGCCTTGAACAGCAAAGAATCATTTGTGCTCAATGGACACCTGGTATTCCCAGCGGCAAGCACAATAAAGATCTACATTCTCCTCGAACTCTTCAACCAGATCAATCAAGGCAAACACAAGCTCAATGAATACGTAACAATAGCTGAAGATCGACGCGGCGAAGTCTGGAGCCGCATGTCCAGTGGAATCCTCAAAGACACCGAATCCATAAAACAGATCACCCTTAAGGACGCTGCAACGCTAATGATGGTTGTCAGCGATAATGTCGCGACGAATCTACTGATTGACCTACTTTGCATGGAGATGATTCAAAACTCAATCGACAAACTAGGATTGGAGAATACGAAGCTACAGCGCAAAATGATGGATCTGGAATCAGCGAAAAGTGGAAGGGAGAACGTATCGACCCCATATGACATGATGATTACCTTCGAAAAGATTGCTGGAACCGAGATTCCTGACACTAATACTCGCGCAATGATACTGGACATCCTTAGCCGGACACAGACGGAGCCGGGACTGCGAATGGTCATTCCCGAAAGTGTTACGATTGAACACAAGACAGGTGAGATTTTCGACGTGTGCAATGATGTTGGAATAGTGCGCCTACCCCGTGACCCATTCGTGATCTGTGTGATGACAAAAGGCGAGACGCTCGCCAAGCGGTGGGACACAATAGCACAAATTGGAAAGACCTTCTTTGATCATCTCAGCTCAGCTAGTGAGAGGAAGATCGCTGCATGAGAATAACCCTCATCGAGCCGATTCCTCTCCAGATTCCACTCAAAGTTGCATTCAAGACGGCCAAGGCAGAACAGCAGACTGCACGAATCGTTCTCGTTAAGCTGCACACGGATTCAAGCATAATGGGCATAGGAGAATGCGATCCCAGACCGCACATTACCGGTGAAACCGTCGATTCTGCTATGACCGTTATCTCAACATATCTGTCGCCTGCGCTTCGAGGAATGCAGCTCTCGGAAGTCGATGACGTCGGAAAGTTATGCGCGAAGATGGATCACGTGCTTGTGTCGAATCCGTCGGCGAAGGCAGGAATCGACATAGCCGCCTACGATGCCTTGGGAAAGAGCAAGGACGCGCCGGTGCATTCCTTACTTGGCAGTATGCAGAGGAGGACACTGACAAGTTCGGGCTTCACCGACTTAGGCGACAAGGCCAAGACAGAAGAAGATGCGCGCCGGTGTCTGCGGTTGGGATGCAAGGACTTCAAGATGAAGGTGGGACGACATTGGAGCGACGATGCCGAGCGCGTAGAGACTGCACGCTCAATCCTCGGACCTAATATCGAGCTGATCATTGACCCCAACCAAGCTTGGTCCGTGAGGCAATCAATAGGAATCCTTGGCGAAATGAAACCTCATCTTCTAGCCTGCGAACAGCCGATTCCATGGGACGACTTAGTGGGCCTTTCAGCGGTCACCCAAGCCGTTGGTGTCCCTATCATTGCAGACGAGGCCGTGTGGTCTCCATTCGACGCCAGCACAGTGTTGCGGCTGAAGGCGGCGGACATGGTAAACATCAAGCACTTGAAGAGCGGCGGCTTGCATCGGAGTGTGGAGATAGCTGGACTTCTTCAACGCGAAGGGGTGGAATGCATGTTAGGCAGCACAATGGAAACTGGCGTGAGCTCCGCAGCAAGCATACACTTGGGCGTTGTATGCCCAAACCTAAAGCACTTCGATGTGGCCCCTCCAACCGACTTCATAGTCGAAGATATTGTGGAAGGAATACGGTGGGATGGTTTGCAAGTGGAACCAAATCAAGGACCGGGTTTAGGTCTTCAACTGAGAGAGGATCTGCTCTCGAAGTATGCTATCCGGTAAACGCTTCCATTGTTGAAAGTCGGTAGCTGGAAACAAATATCTAAAGAGGGTAGTCCACGGGAGGTTGTCAGGCAATGGTTCAGAAACCTGCCGTGCTTCACAAGGGGGACATGATCCGTGCTGTTGCACCTGCTAGCACAGAAAAAGATCCTTCAATACTCAACATGGGTCTTGCGAAGCTTCGCGCACTAGGATTCAATGTTACGCTCGGCGAGTGCATTAGCAAGCTCAGAACATGGGGCTACCTGTCAGGAACTGACGCAGAGCGAGCTGAGGAGCTTAATGAAGCATTCCGAGACGATAGTGTTGATGCTGTCTTCTGTGTTAGGGGAGGTTACGGTACTCCAAGAATGCTCCCGTACGTGGACTATGATCTGATCAGGTCGAATCCCAAAGTCTTTCTTGGATACAGTGACATAACTACTCTGCACATAACGATGAACCAGAAATCTGATCTAGTAACATTCCACGGTCCCATGATCGCTTCAGACATGGGGTCGGAATTCACAGGTTTCACTGAGAAATCGTTGCTCCGAGCGCTTCAAGACCCTGAACCACTTGGTGAGCTAGCGAATCCAACTGACGGACCGATCATCAAGACCATAAACGAAGGCGAGGCATCAGGAAAACTCGTTGGAGGCAACCTCACCTTGATTACTGACACCCTCGGCACTCCATACGAAATCGACTGCAAGAACAAAATTCTGCTCCTCGAAGATACTGGAGGACCGCCCTACGAAATCGACCGTGACTTAACCCATCTTTTCTTGGCTAGGAAACTCCAAGATGCAGCAGGCATAATCCTCGGCGAATTCACCAAGTATGACTTGACAAACAAGGAGCCTTCGCTTACTCTGTGGGATGTCTTGAAGGATCGCATCGGCGGAACCGGGAAACCAGCCATATACGGGCTGTGCTGTGGTCACGGAAAGCATCATTTCACGCTACCAATGGGTGTGGAAACAAGGCTAGACGCATCCCAAGGGCGAATCTGGATTGAAGAGAGCGCCACAAAAGCGTAAGGACGGCTAGAACTCATTGACAACCGAAACCGTCTCACTTCTGTCGAATCTCGTAAGGATTCCGAGCATTTGTGGTGAAGAAGCCAACATAGCCCACTTCATTGCAAAGTGGCTCAGCGAGAACAATCTTCCTGCAGAAATGCTTGAAGTCAAACCAAACAGACCGGACGTCATAAGTCGACTCAAAGGACCGAAATCTGGTCCACGTATTCTGCTCAACGGTCACATGGATACTGTAGCCCCAGGAGACGGATGGACACATGAGCCTTATGGCGCTGAGGTGAAGGATGGGAAGATGTTCGGGCGCGGAACGCTTGACATGAAGTCAGGACTAGCCTGCATTCTATCCGCAGTCGCTACATGCAAGAAAGAAGGATTGCCAAAGAGAGGAGAGCTTGTCGTGGCCGCGGTTGTTGATGAGGAAGCATACGACTGGGGCACGTACGCATTGGTCCAGAAGGGCATCACGAACACCGTGGACTTCGCTCTGATATCAGAGCCGACGGATCTGACGGTGGTAACTGCACATCGAGGTCGAACAGCGTTCGAGATCTCTGTGCATGGAAAGGCCGCTCACTCTTCATGCCCAGCCCATGGCACAAATGCGATAGAGAAAGCAGCCATGCTACTGAACGCGTTGCCTACGATCGGAGGCCCAATTCACCCGTGGATGGGAAGTTCCACGGTTAACACGTTAAGAATCGAGGGAGGGCAGGAAGAGTTTATGCTAGTTCCGGACCACTGCCGGATCATAGTCGAGCGATGCCTCGTGCCCGGCTACAACTCCAAGACCGCTCTGGAAGATCTGAAGCAATTGATCCACCGAGTTGGAATAGATGCTGAAGCCAGATTCATCGAGCGCGAAAGCCCCTTCTGCGATCCATTTGAGATTCCAGAGAACGATCAAAATGTGCAACACGTAGTTCGCGCAGCGACCAAGATCCTGGGGAGAAGGCCTGAAATACAATTCCACGACGGCCCATGTGATTCGTGCATACTCGTAAATCAGGGTGGAATCCCCACCGTCGAGTTTGGGCCATCAGGTGGCAGGCTACATGAGTCGGATGAGTTCGTTGAACTAGACTCGATCGAGAAGACGACCGCGGTCTACGAAGAGATCATTAGAACATTCATGTCATAGTGATTCTTGGAAATCCACGTAAGCAGGGGATGGGCGAGTGAGTATGCAAGGAACCGATTCGTCTCAGTTCAGAGAGCATCTGAAGGTCCAACGAGGCGGCTTGTATGTGGACGGAGTGTCATGTGGAGCGCTTGCGGAGAGATTTGGCACTCCGCTCTATGTGATGAGTGAGAATCGAATACGCCACAATTATCGCGCTTTGTATAGTGCTCTGAACCGAATCTATCAGAAGATCATGATATGCCCGGCCTACAAAGCGAACTCACACTTGGCGGTGTGTCACATCTACACGAAGGAGGGAGCGGGAGCAGAAGTTGTGTCCCCCTCAGAACTCAGAATGGCGCTGCAAGTCGGGGTCAAGCCGCATAGGATCGTCTACAACGGGCCCATGAAGAAGCAGGAGGATCTGGAGCTGGCCATAGCATCGGAAGTCGGCCTCATCAACGCAGACTCACTACCCGAACTGGAACACATGCAGCAGGCTGCCCGCAAAGTCAAGAAGCGCTGCAATGCTGGCGTAAGAATAAATGTGGACATAGATCCCCTCACCCACCCATACTTGGCCACATCTCAGAAGGAACACAAATTCGGCGTCAGCGTAGACAGCGCGATTGACGCCTACAGGGAAGGCTGCAAGAAGCCTGAGCTGAACATGATAGGCATGCACTGCCATCTCGGCTCCAACATCAGCCAACGCAAAGTAGTCAGTGAGATGACAAGTAAGATCTTCAAGCTCGTGAGTCAGGTGAGAGAAAGCGTCGGCATAGAATTGTCCATGATAGATTTGGGTGGAGGCCTCGGATTCTCCTACCAGCCGACCGAACCCACGATGGGGTTCGATCAGTATGCCTCTTCAGCCTTGACAGATAATCTAGGGATCCTTGATGAGTTGGGTAGGCCCACTCTCATTTTCGAGCCGGGCAGAGCCATAGTGGCGGATTCCGGCATCCTCTTGACGACCGTGAACGTTCTGAAGCGTCAGGGTGACGTGAACTGGGCTATTGTGGATGCGGGCATGAACACTTTCTTGAGGCCAGCACTCTACGAGGCGAGACATCAGATTCTTCTTGCGAGCAGAGAATCTTCTGCTGATGTGACCTACAGTGTGGGTGGGCCATGTTGTGAATCTGCTGATGCTTTTGCAAGGGGGATTTCTCTCCCGCTTCTCAGGGAAAACGACTTGTTGGCAGTACTTGATGTTGGCGCCTATGGGTTCACGATGGCGAGCAACTACAATGCATTGCCAAGACCAGCCGTAGTCTTAGTCAGCAAGGGAGAAGACTTTCTCATCAGACGTCGAGAAAGTTACGAGGATCTGATAGCAGCGGAAACCATACCCGCTCACCTGACGAAATACGGCCGGCCGGCGCGTACAATCATTAAGAAAACGTTCTCTGTTGACTCATCCTGATAGTAATGGGAACCCAACATGTCCGCGTCCGAGGATTGGACGTGGCTTATGAGACGGACGGGATCGGCCCAGTAATACTGTTCATTCATGGATGGGCCGGTTATCGCTCTCAGTGGGGGGAAGCCCCTGAGTTTCTCAAAGGCTTCAGGACAATAGCTCTTGATCTGCATGGCTTCGGAGATAGCGAAGAATCGTCTAATTTCGCCGCGCCTGAAGACTATACAAAATCCGTGTGTGAGTTCATAGAAGCGATTGACGTTCGGAGACTTGTTTTGGTTGGTCATTCTACGGGAGGAATCTCCGCTGCGAACGCAGCCCTTCGACTCACCGATATTGTTGACGGGCTGGTGCTCGTCGAGTCTCCTGTCGGAAAGGAGCTGGCCTCGGCCAAGTTTCCGGTGCTGCTGATTTTTGGGGATCGGGATTCGGACATGGGAGGGCTTTCGCGGCTCAAAGTAGCAGGCCTTCAGTTGGAGAAAATTCCCGCCGCTGACTTACGGTTCATAGAACATGCAAGTCACAGTCCCATGCTGGATAATCCGCCTGAATTCTACGAGGTGCTGCATGACTTCTGCGTTAGAAACCAAAAGACCGCCTAGGGACTAGCCGGCCGGCCGTCTTCTGGGATTGACTTGACGTCCAAGACAATCGTTCCGATCACATGGAATCGCATTCTTTGCCGGCAAGTTGGGGTTTATGTTTACTGGTAAATCGGGGCTGAAATCCCTCGCCCGCGCGTCTTCAGCCACCATCTCATCTTCTGGATGCGAATTTGAATTGCTTGTCACATGCATAAGAGTGGGGGTTTTGAGCCCAAAAGGGTCTACATCCCGGCGGCCGCACCAA
>Ga0315282_10008270_pt1 | contig 16871 bp, 12 predicted proteins | sample YL17G07_20_MG_FD_203693 | JGI IMG/M metagenome (GOLD analysis project Ga0315282, IMG submission 203693) | Sediment microbial communities from Yellowstone Lake, YNP, Wyoming, USA - YL17G07_20 | ecosystem: Environmental > Aquatic > Freshwater > Lake > Sediment | place: USA: Wyoming | collected...
AGCCGTGTTGGGCTTCCGTCCGGCCGAGAGGAGGACCTTCTCGGCGCGGAATTCGAAGGGTGTCTGGGTCTTGATATTCAGGCCCTTGAGCATGACGGCGCCTTCCTCGACCTTGGCCTCTTCGATCCGCATCTCCGTGAACATCTTCAGGCCCTGCTTCTTCAGGGCGCGCTCGAGCCGCGTCGTCGCCTCCTTGTCGGAGCCGGGCAGGATCTGGGGCAGGATCTCGAGCACGGTGACCTCCGTCCCCAGCCGCCGGTAGACCGAGCCTATCTCGAGGCCGATGGCGCCGGCGCCGATGACGAGGAGGCTCTTCGGCGGCGTCGGCAGGGTCAGCGCTTCCGTGCTGGTGATGACGGTGCGTCCGTCCGCCTTGAGGAACGGCAGGCCGGCCGCGAGGCTCCCCGTGGCCACGATGATCTTGTCGGCCTCGAAGGCCTTCTCCCCTTCCGCCGTCCGGACCGTGACCGTCTTGTCGGCCCTCAGCCGGGCCCTCCCCTTGACGATCTCGACCTTGCCTTTTTCGAGCAGGAAAACGATTCCCTTGACGAGCTGATCGACGACGGCCTGCCGTCCCTGCTGGACCTTGGGCCAGTTCAGGCGAACCTCCCCCGTCGGGCCCTCGAGCGTCTTCGTCCCGCCGATCTCCTTTAATATCCTGGTCTGGTGCAGGAGGTATTTCGTCGGGATGCAGCCATAGTTGATGCACGTCCCGCCCACCCTGTCTTCCTCGACGAGCGTGATCCTCTTCCCGAGCTGGGCGCCCCGCATGGCGGCCAGGTAGCCGCCGGGGCCGCCGCCGATGATGACGATGTCTCTTTTCTCGGCCATGTCGGTTCCTTTCAGCCTTTCAAGGGAGCCCCATTATAAGCGTTTCGGCTTCGGCTGTTAAGAGGAGAAGCTTTTCGGGGAGTGACGGGACCGGCTGGAACGTCATGCGCGGTTTAGCCCGGGAATCATGCCCATCGAGGGGAGTCGCAGGGGCGACCGCCAAAACGTGTTTGAGCTTGGCGTAGCGCACGCCAAGCGAGTTGTTTTGGCGCCGAGAAGGGCGGGATTCCCGCGGCGTGAAAAACCGCGCTCTGGAGTGGAAGCCGGTCCCGTCACTCCCCGGCATCACCGGAAATAAACGGACAACAGTCGGAAGATGCTGCTTCCGCGACGCAGTCGATCAGGCCGGGACGGGTGTCTCCCCCTCGCCTTTCCCCCGTTTCATGAACGTCTTGACGAAAAGGACGACAACGCCCGCGGATAGGGCGAAGAGAAGCGTGTCGGCGGCGATGAGGATGTAGTTCCCTTTCTTGAGGTACCCCGCCAGCAGGATGCCGAGCGAAACGAGGGTCGTCACAATCATGAACACGGCGGGGACCAGGGTGAACCAGTTCCGCCGCTTGCGCAGAAGGAGCCAGGCCGAAACGGTCAGCAAGGCCATCGCCGCCAGCAGCTGGTTGGCCGTGCCGAAGATCGGCCACAGGGCGTTGAAGGCGTTCGAATAGGCCAGGACCCACATCAGCAGGACGGCTAGACCCGAGTTGAACCAGTAATGCTTCAGGAGGCGCGGCACCTTCTTGATGACGATCGACCACAGCTCCTCGAACAGATAGCGGTTGAGCCGGACCGCGGCGTCGAGCGTCGTGATGACGAAGCCCTCGACGAGCAGGATGCCGAAGACCGTGCCCAGCGCGATGGGGATGCCCAGGCCCTGGTTGAACAGCCTGCCGGCGGCCAGCGAGAAGCCCAGGATGGGATTGGATTTCACGGCCGGGTCGGTCGGCCAGACGATGGCCTTGTAGTCGGAAAAGGCCATGACCGCGCCGAGGGCCAGCAGGACGCACACCGACAGCAGCGACTCGAGGAGCATGGCGTTGTAGCCCACGTGCCGGGCGTCGGTCTCCTTGGCCAGCTGTTTGCCCGTCGTTCCGCCGGCGACGAGGGCGTGGAAGCCGGAGATGGCCCCGCAGGCGATGGTGATGAACATCATCGGCCAGATGAAGCCCAGGTTCGCCGCGCCCTCGGCCAGGTTGAATTTCGGCACGGATACGGTCAGGCCCTGAAAGCCGCAGCTGAACAGGGACACGATCATCAGGACAATGCCGCCGTAAAGGATTTGGACGTTGATGAAATCGCGCGGCTGGAGGATGAGCCAGACGGGGACGCCCGCGGCGATGAGGACGTAGATGGAGATGATGATCATCCACGTCGTCGGCGCCATGGTCACGGGCAAGGCGATGCCCAGCAGGACCGAGCCGACGCAGATCACGCTGGCCAGGAGATAGGCGGGGGCGGTCTTGAGATTCTTCTTGTAGAGGAGGAAGCCGAGCAAGGGCGAGCAGAGGGTGATGAAGATGACGGAGGTCGAGGCGATGCCGCCGATCCGGCCCATGACGACGCCGTCGCGGACGACGGTCTTGAGGAAGGTCTCACCTTCCTTGACGCCGATCTTGGCCAGCGGCCAGAGCGAGGTCAGCGAGATCGAAGTCGCGCTCAGGAAGGACGAGGTCACCAGGACGATCATGACGATGGTGAAGGCGATGAACAGGTTGAAGCCCGCGCTGCCCAGGGTCTTGCGGGCGACCTCGGCCATGGACTTGCCGCCTTCGCGCATGCTGATGAACAGCGTCGTGTAGTCGTGGACGGCGCCGATGAACACGCCGCCCAGGACGATCCACAGCCAGGCCGGGACGAAACCGTAGAGGATGGCCATGGTCGGGCCGAGGATGGGCCCGGCGCCGGCGATGGCGGAGAAATGATGGGCGAAGACGATATAGGTTTTGGTCGGCACGTAATCGCGGCCGTCGTTGCGGGACACGGCCGGGGTCGGATGATTCGGGTCCTCTCCGATCTTCCGGGCGACATAGCGCGCGTAGAAACGGCCGGCCAGGATGAAGATGGCCACGGCGACCAGAAGAACCAGAAGAACGTTCATGAGCCTCTCCTCTGCGGGGCGAAGGCCCCGAGCGAAACTGATTTATATAGCACAGCCGGCCGGGCCTGTCAAAACGGCGGGATAAGGGCGCGGGGCCGGACGGCGCCGGCGTATTCCGGACCGTCCCGCGTCCCCGTTCCGGCTCGCCCGCCGGCCGGCTCGATTTGACATGGGCCGCCCAAATCTGTAAAAAGATGGCGGCACAGCGGAAATAGGAGACCGTCATGTTGAGTTTATGGGAAAAGGTCTTGTTGACCCTCGTCATCCTGGCGACGGCCGCGGCGTTTTTCGCGCCCGTCGTCCGCCGCCTCAGGATCATCCGGGCCGGGATGCCGGACGCCAGGTTCGGGAACCTCTGGAAAAGGTTCCGGCACGCCCTGGCCAGGGTCCTGTTCCAGAGATGCACCCTGCGCAGCGAGCGCGTCTTTACGGGCCTCATGCACGTCTGCATCTTTTACGGCGCCCTGACCTTCGACACGATGACCGTCAGCCACACCCTGGAAGGCTTCTTCAGCGGATTCTACCTCTTCGGCGACACGAAATTCGGTCTCTTCTTTTCGCTCCTCGTCGACGTCGCCGCGATCTCCGTCATGATCGGCGTCGTCTTCCTGGCCTTCCGCAGGTTCATCGTCCGGCCCAAGGCCTACGCCACGACGCCGGGCGATTCGGCCGTGATCTATCTGCTCATCACAATGGCGACGTTCAGCTATCTCTATTTCGAGGGATTCGCCATCGCCCACCACCCCGAAACGGCCCGGCTCGCCTTCCTCGGCAGCGCGCTGGCCGGCGTGATCAAGGCCTCGGGCCTCGGCCCCGAGGCGATCGCCCTCCATTTCCGGATCGGCTGGTGGGCCCATCTCGCCGTCGTCTATGCGTTCATCGCCTACGTCCCCCATTCCAAGTACCTCCACATGTTCGCCGGCCCCTTCAACGTCTTCTTCCGGCGCGATACGACGAGCGGCGAGCTGGCGGCCCTCGACCTCGAAAAATCCGAAGTCTTCGGCGTCGAGAAGCTCGCGGACTTCACCTGGAAGGACAATCTGGACGCCTTCGCCTGCATGGAATGCGGCCGTTGCCAGGACGCCTGCCCGGCCTTCGCCAGCGGCAAGCCCCTCTCGCCCAAGATGGTGCTCTTCAATATGGAAAAGGCCCTGCTCGCGAACGGCAAGGCCGTCGCGGCCCGCCGGCGCGACGACCTCAAGGAGCTCGTGCCTGAGCCCTTCACGGAGGGCGAGATCTGGACCTGTACGACCTGCGGCGCCTGCATGAAGGTCTGCCCGGTCGAGATCGAGCACATCCGGAAGATCGTCGGCGTCAGGCGGAGCCAGGTCCTCATGCAGAGCAAGTTCCCCCAGGAGCTCAACGCCTTCTTCCGGAATATAGAGACGAATTCCAATCCCTGGGGCGTCGGCTTCGCCAAGCGGGCCGACTGGGCCGAGGGACTGGACGTCAAGCCGATCGCCGACGTTCCCGGCGCCGAATTTCTCTTCTGGGTCGGCTGCATGGGCGCCTACGACGACGAGGGGAAGAAGACGGCCCGGGCCCTGGTCACGATCCTCGACAAGGCCGGGATCAAGTTCGGCATCCTCGGGACCGAGGAGAAATGCTGCGGCGACTCGGCCCGGCGGCTCGGCAACGAGTATCTCTTCCAGAGCCTGGCCCAGGAGAACATCGCCCTGTTCAAGAAATACAACGTCAGGAAGATCGTCACCATCTGCCCGCACGGCGCCAACACCTTCAAGCACGAATATCCGAAGCTGCTGGACTTCGTCCCGGGCCTGACGCCCGAGGACAAGGAACGGCTGGCCGGGATGGAGGTCGTGTCCCACGTCGAGCTCATCCACGGGCTCATCGCCGCCGGCCGGATCAAGCCGCAGCGCTCCGGCGACGGCTCGTACACCTACCACGATCCCTGCTACCTCGGCCGCCACAACGGGCTGACGAAGGAGCCGCGGGAGATCCTGGCCTCGGCGCTCGGCGGGAAGAAAAAAGAGCTCGGCCGGCACGGCGACGACAGTTTCTGCTGCGGCGCGGGCGGCGGGCTGATGTGGACCGAAGAGAATCTCGGTCAGAGGATCAACCATCTCCGCGTCGACGAGGTCATCGAGTCGGGCGCCGGCCAGGCGGCCGCGGCCTGCCCCTTCTGCCTGACCATGCTCAGGGACGGCCTCAAGGACAAGGGCCGGGAGGATATCGTCGTCAAGGATATCGCCCGGATCGTCGCCGAAAAGCTCTGAGCCCGGGACGGCCTCGGTGCGCGGGCGACCGGGCGGGGGGGCCGCCCTCAGCGCGCCAGGATATCGTGGAAGGCCTTGATGGCCCTTTCGACGTCCTCGTCCCCCACGTCCTTGTGGGTGACCATGCGGATGCCGCCGCTGACGGCCAGGGATAGGATGCCCTTCTCCTTCATCTTTTCCATCATCGCCGACGGGCTGAGCGCCGGATGGTCGAAGCCGAAGATGAGGATGTTCGTCCGGACGGCCGCCGGATCGAGCTTGACGCCCGGCAGTCCGCTGATGCCCTCGGCCAGCCGCTTGGCCCGGGCGTGATCGTCCTTGAGCCGACCGGGCATCTCGGTCAGGGCGATGAGGCCGGGCGCGGCCAGCACGCCGACCTGGCGCATGCCTCCGCCCAGCATCTTCCTCAGTCTGCGGCCGAAGTCGATCTTCTCACGGCTGGCCACGAGCATGGAGCCTACCGGCGCCGATAAGCCCTTGGACAGGCAGAACATCACCGAATCCACGCACGCGGCGTATTCCTTGACGGGGACGCCCGAGGCGTGGCTGGCGTTGAAGAGGCGCGCCCCGTCCAGGTGGACATTGAGCCCGTGGTCGTCGGCGATCTTGCGGACGGCCTTGAAATGCTCGAGAGGCAGGACGGCCCCGCCCCAATTGTTGTGGGTGTTCTCCAGGCAGATGAGCGACGTCCGAGGCGTATGCACGTTGGCTTTGCGTATGGCGGCCAGGATGTCCTTCGGATCCATCATTCCCCCCTCCGACCTGAGCGGCCTGGGCGTGACGCCGGAAATGAAGGTCATGTGGGTCGATTCCATGTTGTAGACGTGGGAGCGCTCCTCGACGATGACCTCCTCCAGGACGTTCGTCCACATCTTGACCGCGATGGAGTTGCCCATCGTCCCCGAGGGGCAGAAAAGGCCGGCTTCCTTGCCCATGGTTTCGGCGGCCAGGGCCTCGAGCTTGAGGACGGTCGGGTCGTCGCCGAGCACGTCGTCGCCGACGACGGCCTCGGCCATGGCTTTTCTCATTTTCTCGGTGGGCCGGGTGACGGTGTCGCTGCGGAAATCCGAATAGGTCATCATGGTCTTGCTCCTTGACGCGTTCGCGCGGCCTCATTATAGAAGCCTGCCCGGACAAGGTCAAACTCGAGCTTTGCGCTTTCTGCCGCGACTTTGGCGCGACGAAAGGCCCTCCGGGCTCCGGCGCCAGGAGGGACCGCCCCCTTCCCAGGGGACTGTCCCTATTCCCCCCCGAAACCGCCTTCCGGGCAACGTTCGGCGAGTTTACTTGGTTCGTATTCTATGATAATAATATCTCCATCTTTCAGGTCGTGAAGACTGCGGATGCCGAAAAGAATCCTGTTTAAGGTGGCCTTTTATGCGCTGCTCTTTTTGATCGTCTTCTTCCTGTCCGCCATCCTCTTCTCCCAAGTCATCCTCAAGGGGGAAACGGTCGCCGTCCCGGACGTCTCGGGCAAGACGATCGCCCAGGCCCGGGCCGAGCTGGCCAAGAAGGATCTGTCCGTGTCCCAGGGCGGCTCGGAGTTCAACGACAGCCTGGAGAAGGGCCTCATCATCCGCCAGGAACCGGCGCCCGACTCCCGCATCCGCGTTACCACCGTCGTCCACGTCGTCATCAGCGCCGGAAGCCGGAGCGTTACGGTTCCGGACCTCGCCAATAAAAGCCTGGACAGCGTCCTGACACTCCTCCAGTCGAGCGGCCTCACCAAGGGCAAGCTGACCCAGATCCATACGCCGCGCTCCCCCGCCGGGCGGGTCATCTCGCAGAATCCCGCCCCAGACGAGATCGTCGAGCGCGGCGCCCAGGTGGGCCTCCTCCTCAGCCAGGGGGCGAGCGAGGACCGCTACATCATGCCCGACCTCATCGAACAGCGGGCCGACAGGGTCATCAGCTGGCTGAAGGACCTGGATTTCAAGGTCGCCGACGTCCAGTACCGCTATTACGCCGGCCGCTCCTCGGGCTACATCATCGGACAGTTCCCGCCCGGCGGCTACAAGATCCAGAAAAGGAACCTGATCACGCTGGAGGTCAGCCGATGACGGCCCGCATCGCCGCGTCCCTCCTCGCGGCCGATTTCGCCCGGATCGGAGAGGCCGTCGAACTGGCCGAGCGGTCGGGCGCCGACCTCATCCACGTCGACATCATGGACGGCCATTTCGTCCCCAACCTGACCCTCGGTCCCCGCCTCGTCGCGGCCGTCCGGAAGAGGACCCGCCTGCCGATCGACGTCCATCTCATGGTCGAGAACCCGCGGGCCTTCGTCACGCCGTTCCACGAGGCCGGCGCGGACTGGATCTCCCTCCACGTCGAGGCCACGGCGCATCTGCACAAGGACGTCACGATGATCAAGCAGCTCGGGCGGATGGCCGGAGTGGCCCTCAACCCGGGAACGCCGCTCGCCGCGCTGGACGAAATCCTCGGCGAAGCGGATTTCATCCTGGTGATGTCGGTCAACCCCGGCTGGGGAGGCCAATCGTTCATTCCCTCCTCGCTGGACAAGATCCGCGCCCTCAAGGCCCGGCTCCGGCGGGACGGCCTCGACATCCCCATCGAAGTCGACGGCGGCATCAAGCTCGATAACATGGAAGACATCATCCGGGCCGGCATGGACGTCGTCGTCGCCGGCTCGGCCATCTTTGAAGCCCCGGACCCCGCGGGGGTCATCCGGGAGATGAAACGGATCGCGGCCCGCGCGGCCGGTCCCAAGGATTGACATGACACCACATCCCACGCTCAAAACTCTCGGCATGGCCCTGGCGCTCGCCGCGTCGCTCACCTGCGTCACGGGCTGCAAGAAGAAACCCGTGCAGATCACGCCGGAAATCTCCTCGTCCGACGAAGCCCTCTACAAGCTGGGCGAGTCCGCGATGAAGAAGGACGAGGAAAAGGCCCTCCTGTACCTGCGGCAGGTCATCGACTCCTTTCCCAAGAGCTTCTACGCCCAGCGGGCCAAGCTCCTCATCGCCGATCACTACTACAAGAAGGGCGATGAGGGCAATATGGTTTTGGCGGCGGCCGAGTACCGGGAGTTCATCAAGTCCTACCCGTTCAGCCCGTCCGCGTCCTATTGCCAGCATCAGATCGCCATGTCCTTTTACAAGAAGGTCCTCAAACCCGGGCGGGACCAGACCAAAACGAGCCAGGCCCTGACGGAATTCAAGAAACTCGTCGCGGACTACCCCTCCAGCGATCAAGCCAAGGACGCCCAGGACAAGATCAAGGACTGCGAGGAGCGTCTGGCCGAGCACGAGACCGCCATCGGGACGCAGTACACCAAGATGAAGGTCTATCGAGCGGCCATCAGCCGGCTGAGCGAGGTCATGACGACCTACCCCAATTACTCGAAGATGGACGCCGTCTACTTCTATCTGGGCGAATCCTATTACATGATGCGCACACCCAACCAGGCCATGCCCTATTTCACCAAACTCGTCTCCGACTATCCGAAGAGCAAGCTGGTCAAGAAAGCCACGGGTCGGCTGAAGGACATCGAGGCCGGGAAAGCGCCCGTTGTGAAAAACCCCAAATGACCCCCAACGACTCCCGAGGAGGCACGTTTTCATGAACAGACGAAGCCAAGGCTATTTTATCCTGCCCGTCCTGGCGGCCGTCCTGATGATGCTGGCGGCCGGTCCGGCCGGAGCCCAGGACCGGTCGAACTTCAGGGCCGGATTCACGATCGAGCATTTTTCGCGGCAACTTTCCTGGAACGACGGCGCCGAGATGTCCAAGTCGCAGAATAACCTGTTCGCGGCGCGGGCCGAAATCGTCGCCAGCCCGGGACTCGTCTTCGATTTCACGGCCGGCTTTTCGCTGTCAGGTTTCAACGGCCTGGTCTTCGACAGCCTCCCCATTTCACTCGACTACGAGGCCGGCGGCGCTCCGGGCATCTTCCTCGGGGCGGGCCTGCGCGCCAGGATCTTCCGCTCCGGCGATTTTGAGATAGAAGGCGCGGCACGGTTCGTCTATTCCTTTAAACTCAGCAAGACATGGACGCTCGAGGATTTCTCCGTTCCGGCCACGGCTACGGGCGGGCCGACCTGGATGAGGGTCACCGTCGGACCCCGCTTCCTCTACCACGCGAGCGACAAAGTCACGCCCTACCTGAGCGTTTCCGCCGACTGGTTCTCGGGGCACTTCGAGATCGCCGAAGACATCGGAGATCTCAGCGGCCAGGAAAAGAAGAAGGTCAAGGGCAAAGGCATGGCGGACATCGCCCTGGGCCTGGACTATAGGGTTTCGAACAAGGTCACGCTGAGGGCCGAAGCCGGCTTCCTCCCCTATTCCGGGGGCGTCGACGCGGCGTTTTCGGTCGGCTTCCTCTACGATTTTTAAACCGAGGAGGGGATCATGAGAATCATCAGCAAGAAGATGTTGCGCGCGATGCCGGTCCTTCTCGTCGTTCTTCTCCTGGGGCTGGCCTCCGACAATTCCGGCCAGCAGAAGACCGATAAGCGGAACCGCGCCGGATCATCGCGGACCTCCCGGAGGGCCCGCGTCGACCGGACCGTGAGATCTTCCGGCTCCACGCTTGCCACGGACCGCCTCATCGTCAAGTTCAAGTCCGGAACGACCGCGGAGGCCGCCGAGGCGCTTCTCCAATATCATTCGCTGAGCAATATCCACCGGATTCCCGGCGTCGACGTGTACAGGGGCAAGGTGCCGGCGGGCGTGACCGTCCGCCAGATGGTCTCCATCCTGAAGCAGAACGCCGAGGTCTCCTCCGCGGGACCCGACTACAGGACGAAGATTTTCGACGTCCCCAACGACACGTATTTCACCTATTATCAATACAATCTACGCAACCAGGGCGGCACCATCGATCTCGGCGACGGCCTCGTGCTGACGCTGAAGTCCGGGGCCGACATCAAGGCCTCGGCGGCCTGGGACGTGACCCACGGCAGCGCCTCGACGATCATCGGCATCGTCGACACCGGCGTGGACATGAGCCACTCCGAGCTCTCGGGCAAGGTCCTCCCGACCGGCTACGATTTCGTCAACGATGACGCCGATCCGACCGACGACAATTCCCACGGCACCTGGGTCGCCGGCATCGCCGCGGCGGCCACGAACAACAACTCCGGCATCGCCGGCACGGCCTGGAATTGCCGAATCCTCCCCGTCAAGGTCATGGGCGCGGACGGCACCGGTTACTACAGCGATATGATCGAGGGCATCGTATACGCCGCCGACAACGGGGTCAAGGTCATCAACATCAGCGCCGGAGGCACGGACGACGACCCGAATCTCGAGACGGCCTGCCAATACGCCTTTAACAAGGGCGTCGTGGTCGTGGCCGCGGCCGGCAACTTCGAGGAGGGCGAATCGACCGCCGTCACCTACCCCGCCGCCTACGACAATTACGTCCTGGCCGTGGCCGCCACCGATTACACCGACTCCTGGGCCGACTTCTCGTGCTACGGCCCCCAAGTAGACGTGGCCGCCCCGGGCGTCTGGATCCTGGGCCCAGCGCCCCAATGGTACGTGGGGTCGGACTACCTCCCCTACGTCTTCGGCTCCGGAACGTCGGGGGCTTCCCCCCAGGTCGCCGGCTTCGCCGCCCTGCTCTTCACCAGCAAGAACTGGCTGTCAGTCAGCCAAGTCATGAACATCATCCGGGCCTCGGCCGACGACGTCAACAAGACTCAGTATTCGGGCAAGGACAACTACCTGGGCTACGGCCGGATCAACATGGGACGGGGCATCGCGGCCTACAAGATCAGGTAAGCCCCGGTTTGTCCATGATCAAGTTCCTGCGCGTCGGGAATCTGGCGACGATCGAGGACCTCGAGCTCCGCCTGGAGCCCGGATTCTCGATCCTGACCGGAGAAACCGGCGCGGGCAAGTCCATCATCATCGACGCCATCCGGCTCGTCCTCGGCGACAAGGCCTCGCCCGACCTTGTCCGCACGGGCAAGAAGGAGGCGCATGTCGAGGCTGTGTTCGACGTCTCCGGCGCGCCCGTCGACCTCGACGATCTCCCGCCGGCCGAGGACGGCCAGCTCCTCATCCAGCGCCAGGTCACGGCCGAGGGCGGGGGCAAGTCCTACGTCAATGGCGTCCTCGTTCCCGTGCGGCGGCTGAAGGAGCTCGGCCCGAGGCTCGTTGACATCTACGGCCAGAACGATCACGTTTTCCTGCTCCATCTCGACAACCACCTCCGCTTCCTGGACGGCTGGCTGGACGGCGCGTCCCTGCTGCGGGAGACAGCGGGGACAGCCCAGGACCTGCGGCGCCTGCTCCTCGAGAAAAGCGGGCTGGAGGCCCGGGAAAAGGAGCGGGAACAGCGGCTCGACTTCATCGCCTTCCAGCTCCGCGAGATCGAGTCCGCGCGTCTCCGCCCCGGCGAGGACGCCGAGCTCCTCCGCGAGCGGGAGATCCTCAAGAACACGGAGAAGGTCGCCTCCCTGGTCGACCGGGCCCTCGACATCGCTTACCTGCGCGAGGACTCCCTCGTCCCCCTCCTTTCCAGGCTCCAACCCGCCTTGGACGAGCTGGCGGCCTACGACGAGTCCTTCGGCGGGTTCCGGGCCGGGCTCGGCGAGGCCGCCATCGTCCTTCAGGACGTCGCCGACTCGCTCGTCCGCTTCAAGGACAGGAGGACCGAAGACCCGCAGGACCCCGAGGCCGTCGAGGAGCGCCTGAGCGTCATCGAGAAGATGAAGCGGAAATACGGCTCCACGATCGAAGCCGCTCTCGCCCGCCTGGAACAGCTGCAAAAGGAGCAGGCCGCCCTGACCACGAGCCGCGAGCGGCTGGAGGACATGGAAGCCGAGATCCAAAAAAAATTCGAAGCCTACTCCGGCCTCTGCCGGAAGCTCGGGGCCGCGCGGACGGCCGCCGCCCGCGAGCTCGAGCGGCTGATGGAAAAGGAGATCGGCCTGCTGGGGATGAAAAAGGCCCGGTTCGCGGTCCGTCTCGATCCGACCGTTTCCTCGCTCTCGGACGCGGCCACCATCCGCGACCAGGGCGCCGAGGACGCGGAGTTCCTCCTCTCTCCGAACCCGGGCGAAGAGCTGCGGCCGCTCCGGCGGATCGCCTCGGGCGGCGAGCTGTCGCGCATCATGCTCGCCCTCAAGTCGGTCGGCAAGGACACCGAGAGCCGCAAGACCCTGATCTTCGACGAGATCGACTCGGGCATCGGCGGCAAGACGGCCGAGTTCATCGCCCAGAAGCTCCACAAGCTGGCCGGGCGCCACCAGGTCGTCTGCATCACCCACCTCCCTCAGATCGCATCGTCCGCCGGCCATCATTTCCGGGTCGAGAAGAAGGTCGAGAAAGAGCGGACCTTCACGCACGTCCAGAACCTGGAGCGGGCTGACCGCGTGACGGAGATCGCCCGGCTCGTCTCGGGCAGCCGCCTGACGGAGGCCTCGCTCGAGACGGCCCGGGAGATGCTCGATCACAACGCCGGGAAAGAGAAAGCGGAATCATGACGAAATCCGGCGAAGCGCTGGCGTTGTTCCAAGAGGGATTCAGTTGTTCACAGGCGGTCCTGGCCGTCTTCGCCGGGGAAAACGGCCTCTCCCGCGAAGCCGCCCTCCGGGTCGCCCAGCCCTTCGGCGGCGGCATCGCCGCGTCGGGCGACTGGTGCGGCGCCGTGACCGGCGCCCTCCAGGCGATCGGGCATAAGTACGGACGGGTCAAGGCCGACGACACGGCCGCGAAAGCCAAGACCTATGCCCTGGTCCGCGAATTTCTGGCCAGGTTCCGTGCCTTGCACGGCCTGGTCCGCTGCAACGACCTCCTCGGCTGCGACATCGGAACCCCGGAAGGGCAAAAAGCGATCGAGGAGAAAAACCTGCACCGGACCATCTGCGATACGCTGGTCCGCGACGCCGTCCGGATCCTCGAAGACATCCTCTGACGCGGCTCCTCCCTCCCCGCCGCGCCGCCGCCGTTCGTGTATAATAACGGGCATGAAGTTCTTTGTCCGGACGTTCGGCTGCCAGATGAACGAGAACGACTCCGAGCATATTGGCGGCATGCTCGTCCGGGCGGGCGCGACCCGGGCCTCGACCGCCGAGGACGCCGACGTCATCATTGTCAACACCTGCGCCGTCCGCGCGAAATCCGAGGAAAAGCTGTCTTCGTACCTCGGCCGCCTGTCGTCGCTCAAGAAGAAGCGTCCGGTCCTCATCGGCGTCGCCGGCTGCGTCGCCCAGGTCCGGCGGCACGACCTCCTCAAGAAAAGGCCGTTCGTCGATTTCGTCATCGGGCCCGACAACTACCTGGAGATCCCGGCCATCCTGGAGAGGGCGGCGGCGGCCGGGCCCGTCATCGAGACGGGGCGGAGCCGCGAGTGGCGCGAGTTCGGCCGCGCCGAGACCCTCAGGGAGAGCCCGACGAGCGCGTTCGTCACGGTCATGGAGGGGTGCGACAATTTCTGCGCCTACTGCGTCGTCCCCTTCAGCCGCGGCCGTGAAAAATTCCGGCCGTTCGAGAGCGTCGTCCGCGAAGCCGGGGACCTGGCCGCGGCCGGATACCGCGAAATCCAACTCCTCGGGCAGAACGTCAACTCCTACCGTGACCCCGCGACGGGGTGCGGCTTCGCCGACCTGCTGGACGCCGTCGCGGCCGTCCCGGGCCTGGCCTGGGTCCGCTTCCTCACCTCCCACCCGAAGAATTTCGGCGACGACATCATCGGGGCCATGGCCCGGAACCCGAAGGTCTGCCGGAGCCTCCATCTCCCCATCCAGTCCGGTTCGACGGACGTCCTGGAGCGCATGAACCGGGGCTACTCCCGCGAGGGCTATCTGGCCCTGATCGAGCGGATCCGGGCGCACGTCCCCGGCATCCTCCTGAATACCGACATCATCGTCGGCTTCCCGGGGGAGACAGAAGCCGACTTCGAGGCGACCTGCGACGCCCTGCGGCGGGTCCGGTACGCCGGCATCTTCTCCTTCCGCTATTCGCCCCGGCCGCTGACGGCCGCCGCCCGGATGGCGGACGACGTTCCGCTCGAGGTCAAGAGGCGCAGACTCCTCGTCCTCCAGGGCCTCCAGAAAACGATCCAGACGGAGATCAACGCTTCGTTCGTCGGGCACGAGCTCGAAGTCCTTTGCGCCGGGCCGAGCCCCAAGGGCGCCGGCCGCATGGCCGGACGGACCGAGGGCAACCTGGTGGTCAATTTCCCGGCCCCGGCCGAGGCCGCCGGCCGCTTCGTCACCGTCCGCATCACCGGCTCCGGCCCCTACAGCCTCCACGGCGAGCTCGCTGGCTGAGAAGAGACTCGTTCGCTTCGAAGACTCCGCTTTCTGCTGTCCCCTGCCGGACGGGTGACACGGTGCCCGCCCCTTCCCGCCGGCAGGGAGCGGAGTCTTCGGAGCGACCGATAAAAGCGCCGCGAAGTAACTCGGAGCGGCGTTTTTAGGAAATATCCGAAAAGAGTATTCGAGCAGCTGCGGCTATTAACGGAGCTCGGGCGCTCCGGCGTTGGAAAGTGAAGGGATGCCCGGGATGACCTAGGCAACGCCCTGCGATGATCAAGGGAGGCCAGGACTGAGGGCGAAGTCCTTGTGTGTCGAGCGCACCAGGAGGGCGGGCTTGAGCGCCGACGCACAAGAGCGAGCCCGTCTCGTTGCACTTTGAGGCTTTTTCCGATATAATCTCTCAACACCGGATTTCCCGAGGCGGAAACAGAGAACTGCGCATGAAAGTGAACGTCTGGAATACGATCCTCCAGCTCAGCAAAGAGCGGGATGTCGAGCCTCGCGTGATCATCCAGGCGATCGAGGAATCGCTCAGGGTCGCGGCCGCCAAGTTCTTCTCCCGGAACGAGGACGTGCGGATTCATTTCAAGCCCGAAAAGGGAGAGCTGCGCGTCTGCGCCGTCAAGAAAGTCGCGGCCAAGCCGCGGAACGAGGCCCTGGAGATCTCTCCCGAGGCGGCCGGCCGGATCCGTGCCGGAGCCAAGGAGGGCGACGAGGTCGAGATCGACCTGCCCGCCGACACCCTGGGCCGGATCGCCGCCCAGGCCGCCAAACAGGTCATCTTCCAGAAGGTCCGGGACGCCGAGCAGGAGAAGATCTACGAGGACTTCGCCCCCCGCCTGGGCGAGATCGTCACGGGCGTCGTCCGCCGCGTGGAGGACGGAGCGATCATCCTCGAGATCAGCCGGACCGAGGTCATTCTCCCCCTGCGGGAGAAGCTTCTCACGGACGAATTCCGGCGCGGGGACATGGTCAAGAGCGTCATCGGCCAGGTCGTCCGGGGCCCCAAGGGCCCGCAGATCATCGTCTCGCGGACGAGCCCGCGCTTCCTGGCCAAGCTCCTCGAGCTCGAGATCCCGGAGATCGCCAACGGGACGATCGTCATCAAGGACATCGTCCGGCAGGCCGGCGAGAGGGCCAAGGTGGCCGTCGCCAGCCGGGAGCGCGACATCGATCCCATCGGCGCCTGCATCGGCGTCAAGGGGAACAGGATCCTGGCCATTTCCAAGGAGCTCGGCGGCGAAAAGGTCGACATCATCCAATGGTCGGCCAACATCGGCGCCTACGCCAGGGCCGCGCTGAGCCCGGCCAAGGTCGAGAGGCTCGCGGCCATCAACTCGAACGAAAAAACCATGGAAGCCATCGTGGCCAAAGACCAGCTGTCCCTGGCCATCGGCAAGAAAGGGATCAACGTCAAGCTGGCGTCCAGGCTCGTCGGCTGGAAAATTTCCATTACGCAAGAACAACAGCATGAGTGACCAAGCAAAAAAAACAACCGCCAAGAAAGTCGTTAAGGAAAAGGAAGCCGTCCCCAAGCCCCGGCACAGCGTCACGATCTGGGAGGGATTGTCCCTCCGGGACGTGGCCGAGCGGATGAAGCTCAAGCCCAAGGACCTTCTGGACAAGCTCTCGGGCAAGGGCATCGCCGCCGACATCGACGATTTCGCCGATGAGGCCATGGCGGCGGCCATCACCAAGGCCACGGATTTCGACGCCGAGTTCACGACCTTCGAGCAGGCCATGCGCCGGCAGGCCGAGGCCAAGCCGGCCGACCTCGTCCCGCGCTCGCCGGTCGTCACCATCATGGGACACGTCGACCACGGCAAGACGACGCTCCTCGACGCCATCCGGTCCTCCCACCTCGTGGACAAGGAGTCGGGCGGCATCACCCAGCACATCGGGGCCTACCGTGTCACCGTCAAGAACCGCTCGATCACCTTCGTCGACACGCCGGGTCACGAGGCCTTCACCCAGCTCCGGGCCCGCGGCGCCAAGGTCACAGATATCGTCGTCCTGGTCGTCGCCGCCGATGACGGGGTCATGCCCCAGACCAAGGAGGCCATCAACCACGCCAAGGCGGCCGGCGTCCCCATCATCGTGGCCATCAACAAGATCGACAAGCCCGAGGCCAACCTGGACCGGGTCAAGCAGCAGCTGTCCAAGGAAGGCCTCCTCGTCGAGGATTGGGGCGGCAAGACCATCAGCGTCGCCGTTTCGGCCCGCGACAAGAAGAACATCGACGACCTTCTCGAGATGATCCTCCTCCTGAGCGACATCCTCGAGCTCAAAGCCAACCCCAAGGTGCCGGCCCAGGGGGTCGTCCTCGAGGCCCGGCTGGACACGCAGAAGGGCCCGCTGGCGACCGTGATCATCCAGCACGGGACTCTCATGCCGGGCCAGGCCTTCGTCTCGGGCACGGCCCCGGGCAAAGCCCGCGCGCTGTTCGACGAAAGAGGGAAAACCCTGAAGAGCGCC
>Ga0315282_10008271_pt1 | contig 16869 bp, 14 predicted proteins | sample YL17G07_20_MG_FD_203693 | JGI IMG/M metagenome (GOLD analysis project Ga0315282, IMG submission 203693) | Sediment microbial communities from Yellowstone Lake, YNP, Wyoming, USA - YL17G07_20 | ecosystem: Environmental > Aquatic > Freshwater > Lake > Sediment | place: USA: Wyoming | collected...
AAACAGACGCCTTTCCATTACTGTCCCGGATGTGGACACAGCCTCTTACATCGATTAATCGGTGAAGTGATCGACGAGATGGACCTCCGTGAGGAAATCATCGGTGTTCCTCCGGCAGGGTGTGCCGTTCTGGCCTACAACTATTTCGACATTGATATGGGCGAAGCTGCCCACGGAAGGGCTGCCGCCCTCGCCACGGGACTCAAGCGTGCATTACCGGATCGTGTCATCTTTACCTACCAGGGAGACGGAGATATCGCGGCGATTGGGACGGCTGAGACGATCCATGCGGCGGCTCGAGGAGAAAAGATCACCACGATTTTTGTAAACAATGCCGTTTACGGAATGACGGGGGGGCAGATGGCCCCGACCACAGTGCTCGGGCAAAACACAACCACCTCACCTGGTGGGAGGAGAGAACAGCGCGATGGTTATCCTATCAAGCTGAGTGAAATGCTGGCCTTGGCAGAAGGAAGCGCCTACATCGAGAGGACAGCGCTGAGTAGTCCTTCGAATGTCCTGAAGACGAAGAAAGCGATCGCCAAGGCCTTTCAAATTCAGCTCGACGGGGTAGGGTTCTCTCTGGTTGAAGTGTTGTCTCCGTGCCCCACCAATTGGAGAATGAGCCCAGTCGAGTCCTGCAAATGGATTGATGAGGTCATGACCGCCAGTTTCCCCCTCGGGGTTCTCAAGGACGTTGGAGATAAGAGAGATGCTGATTAAAACGGTGTTTTCTGGATTCGGGGGACAGGGAATCGTTATGATGGGATATCTTCTGGCCACGGCTGGAATGGTCGAAGATAAGAATGTCACCTGCCTCCCTTCCTACGGTGCGGAAGTTCGGGGGGGAACCGCCAACTGTACGGTGGTCGTTTCCACCGAAGAGATCGCTTCGCCAGTCGCATCAGAACCGGAATATGCTGTGTTCATGAACAATCCATCCCTCATTCGCTTTCAGAACCAGGTTCAGTCCGGAGGAACGATCTTTCTCAACTCCAGCATGATCGAAGCGAGACCGATTCGTGGAGATTTGGAAATCTATGAGGTTCCCGCCAGCGATCTGGCCAAACAACTCGGTCAGGATAAGGTGACGAACATGGTGATGCTCGGAGCCCTTATCAAGAAGTCTGGAATGATCTCTATCGACACGCTCGTGCGTGTTCTAAGAGAGACGTTCTCCAGCCGAAATCCTGGGATCGTGAAACTGAACAAGTCCGCCCTGATGCTGGGTTACGACTATCTGCAGTAATAGGAGAAGCCTATGCCTGTAAAACAAATCATTGTAACTCTCGATAACGTGCCTGGAAAACTATCCGAGGTGAGTGACTATTTGGGAGAGAACGGAATCAACATCATAGCCCTCAGTGTTGTTGACACTGCAGATGTCAGTGCAGTCCGGTTCGTTGCCAATAATCCGGACAAAGCGGTCAATGTTCTGACAAGCCACGGCTATGTTATTCGGATGAACGACGTCTTGGCCGTCGAGACTCCTAATCACCCTGGAGGACTCAACGCTGTTTTGAAACCTCTGAAAGAGGTCTCGATCAATGTCAATTATCTCTACACCTGCCTCGGAACCGGAGAAAAGACCGTTCTGATTATGGGAGTGGATAAAATGGAAGAGGCCATACAAGTACTGAAGAAGAACTGGGTTCACATGGTTGATGAGGAACTCTACAAGATGTGAAGCTCCCCACCCACAGGGCGGAGCTTCCGGGAGATGTAGATGCGATTACAGGGTCGGCTTTTCTCCCCGCCCCTGCCTACCGGCAGGAAGGCGGGGCATCCAGCCGACTTGCCCGTGAGGAGATTAGAGATAGCTGTGAAGTCCCGAAATCAAGTAGTTCACTCCAAAGTAAGTGAAGAGGACGGCTGCAAAACCGACGAGAGATAAAATAGCCGCCTTTCGCCCCCGCCAACCCCGTGTAAACCGAGCATGTAAGAACGCCGCGTAGACTAACCAGGTGATCAGCGACCACGTTTCCTTTGGATCCCATGTCCAATATCTTCCCCACGCATAGTTCGCCCAGGCAGCACCTGTGATAATTCCCAGGGTTAACATGGGAAAACCGATCACAATGGCTTTGTAATTGATCTCATCGAGAACTGAAGGGGAGGGGAGCCACGTGGGCCCGCTCCCCTGTGTGTCTTTCTTTTCCCGAATCAGGTAGAGAAGACTGATGCCAAAGGAGACAGCGAAGGAAGCATAGCCAAAGAAGCACGTGGTTACGTGGATGGTGAGCCAATTGCTCTGGAGGGCTGGAACAAGGGGAGTGATCTTTGCATTCACGCCTGGAATGATGGAGGTGAGTGCAATCGCCAAGAAAGCAAAGGGCGTCACAAATACGCCAATCACCTTCTGTTGGTACTTGGTTTCAAGAATGAGATAAATAAGAACGATGGTCCAGGAGAAGAAGATGAGTGATTCATACATGTTGGACAGAGGGACGTATCCATATCCTGTCCAGTGTGTCTCCATCCAGCGGAGGATCAATCCGACGGAGTGAAAGAGGAGACCAGCAGCCAACAAACCGGTTGAGACCTTTCCAACCGCCACATTCTTAGAGGTCGCATAAACAAGGTAGCCGACGAATCCAAGAAGGTAAATCCCCATGGAAACATTAAATAACAAAAGGCTTGAGAACGGCAGATTGATTGCTGTCCCTCAGTACGAAATTTAACCCTTCTGCATAAAATAACAGACGAAAGAGGGCCTGTCAATTTGGGTTTGTCTTAGAAGGTAACTCGTCAGTTTCGGGGTCGCGAAGGCATCCACGGAGGTCGACCCGCTCCGATCTCGCGTTTCAGAGGCAGGGGACTGCCCTCGAGAAGAGACGGGGACACGAAAGGAAGGGCAGACTATGGCTTCTCAGCCAGGCGTTTTTTTTCTGCAGGGACGCTTGATTCTTTCACCTCCTCTTCTGCTCTAGCGACTTCCACCATTTGGATTTGGTGTCTTCCTCTCAACAGCAAGACTCCGTCTTCTCTGTGATGCTGAACGAATTCCTGGATCCCCTCGAACTCTTCACGATCGAAGATCTTTCGGCATCTTCGCAGTAGGAAGGCCGTATGGACATCGTCCATCCGATAGTAGATTTCGAGAGGATTCAAAGACTCCTCTGAGACCCTCTCCAGATGGCCAGCATCCAGCCCTTGAGTGATCTCTTCCACGAGATGGAGGAAGGCTGTGATTTTTTTCTGACTCAGGGGGTTGGCTCTGAATTCGATCTCTAACTGCTTTGTGATCTCTCGGGATTGAATCTCTAAGGAGATACATTTCACCTGATAATCTCCACGAATGAGCTGATATCTCAGAGGTTCGTGGATATCCTTTCGTGATCCTTTAATGACAAACCTTTCTTTCCCGTTGGTTGCCTTCCAGTAGGAGGTTTTGACCGGCTCTCTGTAGTCCCCCGTTCCCATGAAGGACCCCTCTAGAACCTGCAGTTCCTCAAGCCGGTGCCCATGGTGAACCTGTAGAAAGTCTTCGTAATCGTCTCTTTCAACCGTCCGGACCCTATCCGGAGAGTCTTTGCCCCTCCATTCGTGCTCCGGCATTTGGTCGTAGGGAGTCTTGTGGAAAACGGCGTCACAGGTGGTGCAGTGAATGAACGGATCCATAAGTTGTCTTTTCCCCCTAGTAGGAGAGAGAGGCGTTCTTGACGTGATCGGTCATGAGGAGGATCTCCTCCATCTCCTTGAGGATGTCCGAAAAGAGAGAGACCAGCCTGGGATCAAATTGCTTGCCAGAGCATTTCAATAGTTCGCTTCTTGCTTCTCCTGGTGAAAGGGGCTTTCGATAGGGGCGGACTGACGTCATGCTGTCATAGGAATCCGCAAGAGCGATGATTCTAGCACCCAAAGGGATGTGCTCCCCGATGAGTCCTCCCGGGTATCCTGTCCCATCGTAGTGTTCATGATGATACTGAATATAGGAGACGATATTGGTCGAGAGCTTCAGAGGAGCAAGCAGCTCTATGGACTTCTGCGTGTGCTGCCGAATGACAGCCCAGTCGGTCGAACTGAGAATTTCTTTCTTGTTAATGAAGCGGTCACTGATTCCGATTTTGCCGATGTCGTGGAGATAGGCGGCAATCTGCAGCTCGGTCCGATCTTTCGGGGAAAGAGAGAGCTTTCGTGAAATTACATCCGAGTAGTAACACACTCTTTCCGAGTGACCTGAGGTGTAAGGATCCTTCGCCTCCAAGGTCGTTGCCAAGACCCTTGCGAATTCAAGACAGTTCTGGTTGTCAGAGAGACCCATATCCATCCATCGAAAACTGGCGAGTCCCTGGATGCCTCCTTGGACCAAGAGATTCGGGTTGTCTGCAGAGTCGGGCGAAGACTCGTTGGAAAAGGTCTTGAGGAACTCCTTGATCTTCACGTTGAGGCGTTTTCGGTTCACTGCTTTGTCGATGATCTGCATAATCTCTGGAACGTTAAAGGGTTTGGAAATATAATCGAAAACCCCGTAACGAATCCCTTCAATGGCGCTCTGGAGGGTTCCATAGCCCGTGATGATGATCACCATGACATCCGGGTTAATCCCCCGAATCTCTTTCAGGGTATCGATCCCGGCCATGCCAGGCATCTTTAGATCGAGGGTGATGACATCGAGGTCTGTTTGGCCCGCCATCTGGATCGCAGCATATCCGTTCTCTGCAGTGAAAATATTGAAGTGGGGTTTGAGAATCATTCTCAGGGATTCTCTCGGTCCAATCTCATCATCGACAATCAGGATCTTGGGTGCATTTGTCTTGGTCTCCATCATCTCTCCTCTGGTCGCAGGCACGGTAATCCAACGGCATATTAAGCAAAAAGGTTGCCAGAGGATGGTTCTGTCTTAGCAGGAATAACCTATTGATTTTAATTGGAATTTATACGGATTGGGGAAAGAGGACAATTCGCAAGTCAGGCGAAGTTCGTGTCTTTTCTCAATTTAACTTCAACTGTTATCTTCAGAATATGGCTTAATACTCTGTAATTATTGACTAAATCATATAAACAAAAATGCGCATCTAAAGGACAATTTTGTTATCCTTCCGAGGACTCCTGCGCCTTTCCTGGGCCAATGCCTAACTTGTCCATTTTATATTTCAGGATTCTCCGGCTGATACCGAGCAATTCCGCGGCTTGGGACTGGACATGGTTTGTTTTTCTCAATGCGTCTTGAATGATTTCCCTCTCGAATTTTTCCTCTCCCCGCACCAGGGAGAGCTTCCCGTCAAGAATCGAGTCTTTGAGACCGTTGAATTTAGGAAGTTGGATCACGGAGATCGGCAACTCATTGGGCTGAATGTGGTAGTTCGATGTCAGAGTGACCGCACGCTCGATCATGTTTTCTAACTCCCTCACGTTTCCCGGCCACTCATAATCTAGCATGAGTTTCAGGGCTTCTTGGCTCAGTCCTTTTACCTGTTTGTTATTTTCGGCGTTATACTTGGCAACAAAATGGTCAATGAGAAGCGGAATATCCTCCCGTTTCTCACGGAGCGGAGGAAGGACCATAGGGACTACATTGATCCGATAGTAGAGGTCCTCACGGAACATCCCCTTTCTGATCAACTGGCTCAAATCTCTGTTCGTGGCTGCAATGAGTCGCACGTCCACCTTGATCGTCTTCGACCCTCCAACCCGGTTGAACTCCTTCTCCTCTAGGAACCGCAGGACTTTGGCTTGCGTGTTGAGGCTCAACTCGCCAATTTCATCAAGAAAGAGGGTCCCTAGATTCGCAATTTCACAGCGACCCAATTTCCGATCGATGGCATGGGTGAACGCCCCTTTCTCGTGACCGAAGAGTTCGCTCTCAATGAGGGTCTCCGGAATGGCCGCACAGTTGATTGTCACGAAAGGGTGGTTCTTCCGGTTGCTCTGATAATGGATCGCCCGGGCGATGAGCTCTTTGCCCGTTCCACTTTCCCCGATGACCAGAATGGTCGATTTGGAGTCAGCGACCTGTCGGATCATGTGAAAGATATCTCTCATCCCTTTGCTCTTGCCGATCATCTCGCCAAACCCTGAACTCTTATCCACTTCTTCCCGAAGATAGGTCACTTCCTTCTGCAGGGCGCGCGTGGAGAGGGCGCGGCTAACAATCAGCCGAAGCTCGTCAATGTCAAAGGGCTTCGTAATATAGTCGTAGGCCCCAAGTTTCATCGCTTCGACGGCCGTTTTAACGGTTTTCGTAGCAGTGATCATGATCACGAGGGCATCGGGCTCATTCTTCTTGACGATTTCAAGCACCTTAAGCCCATCGATGTCCGGAAGAATGATATCGAGCAAGATCACATCCGGTGAATGTCCCTTGATCTGAGCAAAGGCCTCCTCTGCGTTCTTGGCGAGGAATACCTCATAGTCCTTCTTCAGAATCATCCTCAGGGATTCTCTTGCACCCACTTCATCGTCGACGACTAATACACTTTGCACGGTCATCACCTCATCGATTGATTTATTCATCCTCTTTCTGGATGGAAGGTCCTGTGCTGCTTAACCCGTGGCGGAGGGATAGTAATAGACCTCCCGTCTCTCCACCGGAAATCGAAGAAAAATCAGAGTCCTCGCTTTCTTTTCGTTTACCTCGAATCTCATTGTTCCCCGGTTCTTCTGGACCATCTCTTTCACGAGTCTGAGCTCTAATTCAATGGCCTCTTCCTGCGGGAAGGAGTCGGCCCCGAGAGCAGTTTCAAACGGTTCCGCCGCTCTCCGATATCCGTTAAAGAAAAAGAGGATCTCAACCCATCGGTCATTCCGCGTTGGCAAAGATTCTTCTTCCTCTGCCTCTTTCGCGAGAAGTAAGGATCGCGTGAGACATCCGATGCTCCCTCCTGGGGGAACAGAAGGAATCGCATACTGGAAGATGGAGCTCAAGATATATCTCAATTGCTCATCATGGACGATTGTCTCGGGGAGATCCTTTTCAAACTTCCTGTATATCTTAATCTTCCTCTCTTCCACCCAACTCTCGTGTTTCTTGAAAACCTCCTCAAGAAGGCTATGGACGGTATTCGTCTTACGGAGTGGCGAATTGACTTTTACATAGTTAAGAAGCCGATCCAGGAGGGCGTCAATTTTTTCGATATCCTCTGTAACGATCCGGTAAAAATATTCCCGGTATTCTGGGTCGTTGAATTTCTCTTTCAAGAGCTGAGTAAAGGTCTTGATCGAAACAAGAGGGTTTTTAATCCGATGGACTAACTCGATAAAAAAGATCGGAAGGGGAGGACCGTTCGTTCCCGACGGAGGTTCTTGTTTCGATGACTCTGAAGGCTTGACCTCCACCCTTTTGAGAAAGGAGGCGAAAGAGGTCCGCTCGTTTCCAATCTCGGCCAAAAGGCCTCGCTCCGTTACCTGTTCTCCCTCTGAAAAGATGGCCCCCCGGATGAGGATCCGTTCAAATTCGCGAAGATTCCCCGGCCACCAATAGCTCTCCAACAACCTCAAGGCCTCCTTGGAGATCCCGACACTCCGGATCTTCATCTTTTGAGAATGTTGGGCCAATACGTGCCGGGCGAGAGCCCCAATTTCTTCCCGTCGGTCTCTGAGCGACGGGACTCGCACGGAAAGGGTGTTGAGTCGATCATAAAGATCCTCTGCAAACTTTCCCTGGGCCACTTTTCCTTCAAGATTTTCTGAGGAGGATGAAATAAACCTCGGGGCTCTCAGAATTCGTCTCTCGGTCCTGTTCTGATGGATCCCGTCCTCCAACAACTTGAGGAGGTTGAGCTGGTTTCCCTCTGCGAGGAAACCCACCTCCTTCAAATACACCGTACCTGGGTCCCCTCCCTCATCGACCTCACGGAGAATGGTCGAGAGCTGGCCCCTGAACGATTCTTCAGTCAAGAACTTACAGTCCAGCTTGGAGAAGGGGCGATCCTTTCGTTCTCCCGTATGGTGGATGATCTTCGCAATTAACTCTCTCCCCGTTCCTTGCTCGCCCAAAATGACCACGGGAACGTCATTCTGACTGGCTTTCTCAACCAGTGGAACGATCTTCGATGGAACCAATGCAGAGTGAAGCAACTCTTGATAATTCATGGGCGATCCACTGAGTTCGCACTCTCTCGGGTTTGATCCAGATCCGTCCCCCTCCTTTTCGGATGCTCCTGCCTGAGGGGCAGATTGACAAAGAAAGAGGACCCTTGGTTCAGACGACTTTCCACATCAATATATCCCAGATGATCCTGAATAATCTGATTCGAGATCGAAAGACCTAATCCACTCCCTTTGGTCTTGGTGGTGAAAAAAGGATTGAAAATATCCTCTACATATTCTGGAGGAATGCCGCACCCGGTGTCCGTGAACTCGATCTGAAGGTGAGGGTCTCCACCCGGCTTCAAAAAGGATCGGGTTCTCACGGTAATCGTCCCGTTGGGAGGCGTTGCTTCGATCGCATTGAGGAGAATATTGAGGAAGACCTGTTTGATCTGTTCTCCATCAACCGTGATCGAAGGAAGATCCGAAGCATACTCCTTGATCACGACGACCTGTTTCTTCTTCGTCTCCGTGGAGACAAGGAGAAGCATTCCATCCACGATCCCATTGATGTCGGTCATCTCGAATTTAGGATCTGAAGGTCGAGCAAACTCGAGGAGTTCGTTCACCAAGGATGAGATGCGATCTACTTCACCGGAAGCAATGTTAAGGAAATGGCTCCGAAATTCCTCATCATCCAGACGCTCGGGAAGCAGTTGAGTTAGTGTTTTGATTGCCACTAGGGGATTTCGAATCTCATGGGCCAACCCTGCAGTGATGGTTCCAAGAGAGGCGAGACGGTCTGCTCTCCGCATATAGGATTTCGATTTCTTCAGGTCTTCATAGAGCCGTGCGTTTTCAATGGCGATGGTGGCTTGGTTCGCCAAGGTTCCCAGGAGTTCAAGATCCTCCTGCGAGTAGACATCTTTATTGAACTTGTGACTCAGGTTGATCATGCCAATCAGCTGCTGCTTCGAAATGAGAGGGATACTGACCTCCGCCTCCAAGAGGGACATCGTCTGAATGACCCCTTTCAGTTCCGGAATGTCTTTTCCCTTCACCAACTCTTCTCGGATGGCTGCCTCCCGCAATGTTTGTAGGTAGGTCGGCAGGGGATCGGTCTTAGAGAGGAGGGGAGGAGAGAGAGCAATGAGCATGTTCTTCGATTCTAGGAGCTGGTATCCTCCCTTTTCTTCATCGAGTACCATAAGGGAAGCCTTCTCGACTCTCATGGTCTGTGTGATGGTTTCAATGATGTTCTTCGAGAGGGACTGGAGATCGAGGATGGAGACCATCACTCGGCTGAGCTTGCCCAGGGTCTCGCGATAGTCATAGCGATCCTTGAAGAAAAACTGTCCCACGACTCTTTCGGCTCGCCCCTTGATTGCGTTGAAAAGAAGTCCCATGAGGAGGAGAACTGAGAAAACGAGAATCGAGAAAAGCGTGCTGACTTTGTCAAAGAAAAGTTGTTGGGCGTAAAGGATCAGACCAATCGACGGAACAAAGAGGAGGACCGCCAGGAGGACGTAGGTCGTTCCCTTCTGCAAAACAATGTTAATATCCATGAGCCGATGTTTCACGATGGAGTAACTGATGAAGCTGACCATGATCAGCGTTGAAGGAGGACCCAGGTTGCTTAATCGAGAGGTCCCCAGAGCAGGCAGGATGAGATTGAGAGAGATCGCAGAGAGGGCAGAGATAAACATTCCGAAGAGCGAATATTTGATCTGAAGGCTCTCCAAGCCGACCGAATGGCGCAAGGAATGGATGAGGAAAAAGATTCCTCCGCCGATGTAGGCCAGGAGGTAGACCGAAAAGAGTTTATAGGCCAGCCCATAATGGGCGACCAGCGTGTCCCACCGGACCGAACGAACCATCAACGGGGTGAAGGAGAGGGCGGCAAAGAGAATCGGAGGCAGATAAAGGAGCACCCCTTTTCTGAAACCGATCGTTCGTTTCTCTTTTGGAAAAATCAATGAAAAATAAAGGAAGGTGGCCGGGATGAAACTGGAGGTTGCAAAACTCATCCTGACCCAGAAGTCTCTCGAGGCCGGCATTCGAAAGATATAAATCATCAGGATGCTTAAGGCCCAACTCGCCAGGGCAAAAGAGAGCAGGGAAAAAGCCACGCGCACCCGTCTGTGGGGAGTCTTTTTGAGGCAAACGAGAAGCCCCAGCCCCCCATTGATCAAGCAGGTCATTAACAAGAGGGTATCAAAAATGTTCCAGGGTCCCATGTCAGGACACAACTCTTTCGGACAGGAATTTTCTTACGATCATGGTCGTCAAACGACCTCCGAAGCCATGGGCGTTGATCAACACCGTCTTCACCTCTTTCTTGATCGACCCCCGGGCGACATAATCCAGGTCACAGGGGGGGGCTGGATGTTCGAGATTGATCGTCGGTGGAATCACCCCGTCTCGGATGGCCAGAAGAGCAGTGATGACCTGATAGACCGCCGATACGGAAATCGAGTGGCCGGTCACGGGTTTGAAAGAGGAGACCGGAATGTGATAGGCCAGTTCCCCAAACACCTCTTTGATGGCCAAGGTTTCGTTGATATCATAGGAGAGAATCCCATTTCCATGGGCATTGATGTAATCGATTTCCAGCGCGGGAACCCCAGACTTCTCCATGGTCTTTCTGAAATTCTTGGCCATGGTTCCATTATCCGTATCCACGCCAAAGAGGTCAAAGGCTTCATTCAGAGCAGAATAACCGACCACCTCCCCGTAAATGTGAGCGCCCCTCTCCAAGGCATGTTGAAGTTCTTCAAGGACAAGGACGCCCCCGCCCTCTCCCAGCACCATGCCGTCTGCGTCCTGGTCGTACGGTTTCACGGCCTTCTGGGGTATGGAATTGTTTCGGGAAAGAAACCCGCTCGCGCAGAAGATGGCGTAGCCGAAGGGAGTGATGGGAGCCTCGCTTGCCCCAACCACCATGACATCGGCATCCCCGAGGCGGATGGCATTCGAGGCCAGATAGACGGCATCGAGTCCCGAATTGCAGCCCGCAGCAATGGTGGTATTGGGACCCTTCAGTTTGTATTCGCAAGCGACGATCCCGCTCGCCGAGTGTGTAGAGACAGAGACCGCCGTAAAAGGACTAATTCTCTTGAGGCCCTTCTCAAAGAAAATAGCGTGCTGAGTCTCGATCGTCTTTCCACCCCCGATGGCGGTTCCCATAAACACGCCTACCCGATAGGGGTCGTCTCGGCTGAAATTGATCTCCGCATCCTCAACCGCCATCTGAGCGGCGGCCAAAGCGAATTGGGCAAACCGGTCCAGCCTTCTTGCGTTCCGGGGTTCCATATAATCGGCCGGGTCAAAATGGTGGATTTCTGCGGCGATCTGGGAGGGGTACGAAGAGGCATCAAAGCTCGTAATTCGCCCGACAGCAGACCACCCGCGGACAATGGAATTCCAGAAATCATCCAGACCGATACCGTTGGGAGCGACCACACCCATCCCCGTAACAACGCTTCTTCTTGACTCCGTCAATGGTACCTCAATGTGGAGATAAATTCGCTTATTGTTGGAGGAGCCGCTTCCGTCAGCCCATTTCTCGGCACATTTATCACGCCAGCATTAGACCACGACCTTTGCCCGTCGGACTCCGTCTGCGGGTCTCGGTCTCTGGTTCCATTCCCCTTGCCTTAGCAAGGACCTCAAATCTAAGTACTATTCATATTAGAATTTTGTTCTAATGTCAACAAATTTGTACATTCAGGGGCCAAATTTGTCAATAGGCCGTCACTGGACTGCAAGGGGCTTAAATAGATTAAGATTATTCTTTTTATCTATTGGTCATCACAAAACCTTTTGAACTCACTGTCCAATTATGTTAGCTTTATATGTTGAAGGAGCGGTTTGAATATCGTTTACCCCGTCAGCATCAGGCCTTTGGTTAATGCGTCCCCGACCCTAGTTGGGAGAGGGTGCCCCACAGGAACAATACAAAGGTGCCATGGGGTTGCAAAATGGTTCGTGCTATGGAGTCTGTGAGGTTGTATGCCCATCTATGAGTATCGTTGCAACCGGTGTAGAAGAGAGTTCAGCGAGTTATTGCTGAGGATGAGTGATTCAAGACCCATCCAGTGTAAATTCTGCCGAAGCAAGAACGTAGCAAGGTTGCTTTCATCGTTCTCTTATCATCAAACCGAGGACTCCCGTCTGGCAGACTTTGACGCTTCAAAGCCTCGGCCAGAAGGTTTCTATAGGGACTCGCGTAACGTCGGTCTATGGACAAAAAAGAGAATGAAGGAACTCGGTGTGGATCTGGGGCCAAAAATGGATGAGATTCTCGAAAAGGGAAGGACGGGCAAGATACTCGACGAATACAACCACTAGTGGTGCACCAGATAAATATCGCTCACCTTGGGAGAATATTTGAGTCGGTTGATAGCGCTCCAAGAGATTATCAAACACAGTCTTATTTTTCAGGTACACCACTAGTCATTTCTGTCGGAAGTAACTCATGGAAAACAAGGACTACTACAAGATTCTGAATGTTTCCAAAGATGCCTCGGAAGAGGAAATTAAGAAGAACTATCGAAAGATCGCTATGCAGTACCATCCGGATAGAAACCCTGGGAACAGAGAAGCCGAGGAAAAATTTAAGATCGCTTCCGAGGCCTATGAAGTGCTCCGAGATCCAGAAAAGAGACAGATCTACGATCGCTACGGAATCGAGGGGCTCAGAGGCACGGGATTCACTGGCTTCAGGGGTTTTGAAGACATCTTCTCAACCTTCGGAGATATCTTTGAAGACTTTTTTGGTTTTGGAACCACTCAAAGGCGCAGAAGTCAGGCGAGGCCAGGAGCAGATCTCCGATACGATCTGAACATTTCCTTCCTCGATGCGGCCTTTGGCAAAGAGACAACGCTCGAAATCCCAAAGAACGTGGCCTGTGAGGTCTGTGGCGGCACCGGAGCCAAACCCGGAACAACACCCGCACCGTGTTCTTCCTGCCGAGGAACCGGTCAGATCAGTCGTTCACAAGGTTTCTTCACCATCAGCACCACCTGCGCTCACTGCCATGGCCACGGAATGATCATTCCCCATCCCTGCAAACAATGTCATGGTAACGGACGTGTCCATAGGTCTCACTCTATCCAAATCAAGATCCCCGCAGGCGTTGACACCGGCTCCAAACTCAGAATCCGTGGCGAGGGCGAAGAGGGCGAGAGGGGAGCCCCCTCTGGAGATCTCTTTGTCTTCATCTACGTAGAACCCCATGAATTTTTCGCACGCGATGGCGATGACATTGTCTGCCAAGTCCCCATCAGCTTTCCCCAAGCCACTCTGGGAGCCGAGATCGAGGTACCCACATTAAATGGAAGCAAGCCTCTAAAGATTTCAAAGGGGATTGAAAGTGGCGAGCTCTTACGAATTAAGGGAGAAGGATTTCCTCGCTTGAGAAGTTCTGGGCGTGGCGATCTCGTGGCTCAGATTGTCGTGAAGACTCCGAAGAACCTTTCAAAGCGTCAGGAAGAACTGCTTAGAGAGTTCGAGGAGATAGGTCGAGGAAAGGACAGGGAAGAAGGGGAAGGCTGGAGAAGAGCCCTAAAGGGACCGTTACACAGAAGTTAACATAATAACTATTATCAGACTATGCACCCGCGATGACATTGGAAGCGAAAAGCCCTATCACCGGGATGATCCTTGCGGGCGGAAGAAGTATCCGCATGGGTCAGGACAAGGCCTTTATTGAGGTCGATGGAATTCCCATCATTTTGAGGATCTTTGCAGTGCTCGATCGGCTCTTTCCTGAAACGATCATCGTGGCAAACGAAGAGGAGCCTTATGGAAAATTAGGCATACCCGTTTACAGCGATCTGATCCCTGGTCAGGGAGCCCTGGGGGGACTCTATACCGGGCTCGTTCGCTCCACTTTTTCGTACGCGTTCTGTGTGGCGTGCGATATGCCTTTTCTGAGTCACCCTTTGATTCATTATCTCCTAGGTAAAATCGACCAGTACGATGCTGTGGTTCCTCACACGAGCGATGGCTTGCAGCCACTCCATGCGATATACTCGAAGAAATGCGTAGAGCCGATTCGACACGTTCTTGAGCTGGGAATAACTAAGGTCGTTGACGTTTACCCTCTGATCAGACTTGGAATTGTGGACGAGAAAGAATTCCTGGCCCTGGATCCCGAAAAGAGATCGTTTACAAACGTAAATACACCCGAAGACCTACAGATGATTCAAAAAAAGAGAGCCAGTCATTAAGATGATAAGAAGACTTTCCCTCTGTGGGCTACTCTTTCTCTGCATTTGGGTTACGTTCTTGCCGAAGAACGTCTCGTCACGAACATTGAACGAGGATGAGCAACTCATTACAGTGGGCGTTGGGGCGTTTAACGACGGTCTTTACGACATCGCAGAGAAGAACCTCTCTGATTTCATCAAGGGCTACCCTCAACACAAGAAATTCTATGATGCCTCATATCTCCTAGGCAGAACATATCTCATGAATGGGAAATTGATGGAGGCCAGGACTTCATTTTCGCGAATTCTTCGGGATGACAAATTTGAGAACCTCGATCATACGCTTTTTTGGCTTGGAGAGATCGAAACCCGGTTGGGCCGTCTGGAGGAAGGTCGAAAGGCCTTTGCCACCTTGGTGCAAAGATTCCCAAGATTTGAAAGGGTGGATGAAGCTTATTATGCTCTCGGCCTTCTCGACCTCGGGAACAGGCAGTGGGCAACAGGAGAGTCCTCTTTTAAGAAAGCCTCTCAGGTCTCTAAGAACCAGGCACTGATTCAATCTTCCACGTTTTGGCTGGGGGTTTCGTCATTCAAGAGAGACGACTACGGTACGGCTATTTCTCTTTTTCAGACCCTTGCGCAGTCTTCTCCTTCCGTTACCCCTTCGGAGGTCCTGAAGTATGCCCTGATCTGGCTTGGCGATGCTCAGGTAAGGTTAAACCAATTTGCAGAGGCGAGATCAAGCTATCAAACTTTTCTCAATCAATTCAAGAGCGATCCCCTCCACTCAGAAATCTATTGGAAGATCGGTCTGTGCGAGTATCGTACCGGGAACATTCGTGAGGCTTCAAAGGTCCTTCAAGAATTCAGGAATCAGCCTAAGGGTTCGAGGGTCCTCCCGAACACTCCCTATCTCTTGGGCGAAATCTCCTTCCTTCTCGCTGATTACACCACAGCGATCAAAGAATGGGGCCTTATCCTCCATGACGCTCAAGCCACCCCATTGTGGGCTGTGTCTCTGGTCGGTCAGTTTTGGAACTACATCCACCTGGGAGAGGCGGAAGAAGCCAATCGGGTTTTTCAGAAATTGATTAAACTTCCCCAGGCCGACGAAGAGCAACATTTCACTCAATGGCTTTATGGAGAGCTTTTCTTCGCGGAAGGCAAAGTGGCAGACGCTCTCCCTTACTACTTCAATGTACTGAATACGAAGTTCAGGGAAAAAGCCCTGTTCCAGATTGGGAAAGGATACTTCTTCCAGGAGAAGTTCAGAGAATCGATCACGAACCTCGACATCCTTTTCCTTGAATTTCCAAGTTCAAGGTATCTTGAAGAAGGCCTTTTTATCAAAGGGGAATCCTGGGTTCGTCTGGACGATCTCGACCGGGCCCTTGAAACCTACAGCCTCATCACGCGACAGAGACGGACCCCCTCCTGGCAAATGATGGCTTTGATCCAGATGGGGGATCTCTATCTCCTTCGAAGAGAAGATGCAAAAGCAGACCAAACGTTTAAACAAGCCATGATGACGTCCCCGGATCATCCCCTCGCCTATTACTCGGCCTTTCAACTCGGAAACTTGCAGGTCCGAGAAAAGAATTGGGCAGAGGCGATTCACTACTATTCCCTGGTTCTCAGAGCAAACATCTCTGAATGGCTTGGAGAAGCCTATTTTCGATTGGGCGAGGTCTTTTACCAGCAAGAGAAATATGAAAAGGCCTTTGCCAATTTCGAAACGGCCATGGGATATCTCACCGAGAATTCTCCGTGGTTCTTCCTCACCTACCTGGAATTGGGGAACTTGCAGAGACGCTGGGAACGATACGATGAAGCAAAGCAGTCCTACAAGACCATCCTCGATCACTCTAAGGATGAGGACCTGCGCAACGCTGCCAGAGAACTGCTGAATCGCATCGATTCCTCAGGTCGAGGCCGAACCTCTTGAAGGACCATTTTCTCCCAATCGAGAAAAGCATGACGGTAGAAACCGTCATGAGAACAATGGAGCCGACGGATCTGGAGGAGGTTCTCGCCATAGAGCTCCAGTCCTCATTGGTGCCCTGGACAAGACAGATGTTTCTCGGCGAAATCCTCAATCCCTACGCCCATTGTTTTGTCATGGAATCCTGTGAGACCTCCGTGCGCCGAGTGGTCGGGTTTGTCTGTTTTCGCCATCTGGGAGAAGAATCGGAACTCTTGAACCTCTCTGTCCATCCCGAGCGTCGCTCGCTCGGGCTGGGCAAGAGATTGATGCAGTTCTACGTCGCCTCCTGCACAGAGGCGAAAGTCACACGATCCTACCTTGAAGTCAGCTCAAGCAATCATCCTGCCATCCAACTTTATCAAGACTTCGCTTACCGGCCCGCAGGGAGAAGACTGAAATTCTATCGTGGCCAAGTGGATGCCCTGCTCATGGTGAAAGAGTTTTGACCTGAGCGTGCCCGGAAGCCCCGCGCTGAGCGCGAAGAGCTCCATCCCTGACCGGCAAGTGTCCCGGAAACCCCACCCTTTAGGCGGGGAGCTTCATTCCAAAAAAAAGCGGGAGATCCGGAGGACCCCCCGCTTTTCTCATCCAAAACATCGGGCTCTGAACGCTCACACTTGATCTTTCATGATCTTGGGCGAGATAAAGATGAGCAGATCCTTTCTCGTATCATCGGTGGTCTGTCGCTTGAACAACCAACC
>Ga0315282_10008272_pt1 | contig 16868 bp, 18 predicted proteins | sample YL17G07_20_MG_FD_203693 | JGI IMG/M metagenome (GOLD analysis project Ga0315282, IMG submission 203693) | Sediment microbial communities from Yellowstone Lake, YNP, Wyoming, USA - YL17G07_20 | ecosystem: Environmental > Aquatic > Freshwater > Lake > Sediment | place: USA: Wyoming | collected...
CCGATCCATGCAAGGTTGCTACAACATTCTGTGAATGGACAGGGAAGAATGTCCAGTTGTCAACAGATACGTCAAGCCCAAAGCTGGTGAACTTACTGGCAATATATGCCCCTGTTTGTTGACAGGCTAGTGAACCTGCTGGTCGAGGCCCAAAGCCGATGAGTTCTTTTACATAAGTATCAAGAATGGTTTTGTTGACGTCATTGATCAAATCAAGGATGCCAGTATCCATTTTTGTTGGTTTGGACCCAATAAGAATACGCTCTGGAGCGGTTGCGCTGGATGACTTCAAAGTACTAAGGGAAATTCCATTGAGCGATAAAAGTAAGATTACACAAAAAACGAGACTTTTCTGTGGCAAAGAATCCATATTGTTCCTCTCCAATTTGAGAATATATCTTTTTGGAAATATAAAAACATTGGGATTTCGCTTGGAAATTTAAAAGTCCAACAGGGTTTTCGTCTAGTTTTTCGGCCTCAAGATACCTTTATTTGCATCGAGCGGTCGAGTGTTAACACGGTTTTAATATCTTCATATTACCATACGTATGGAAATAACCTATATTTTGTCGTTTTTGAATATTCTTCATAACCCTTCAATTCTATTTTTAATGTCTTGTCTTCATAATAAGTTCGTATAATCCAAAATGACATATACATTAAAGCTGGAATGAAACTAAACAACGAGCCAAGTACAAGGGGATAACAAAGCCATTGAATAACCGCACATAAATAGCCAGGATGCCTTATGTATTTATATGGACCAGTCGCGCATACTCGTTGATTACCTAATTTGTCATTTCTAAAAGTTAGAATAAAATGAGAATTACTTATCTGAGCCCATAATGCTATAAAAGAAGTAAGAACAATAGCTACGATACTTGGATATACCATTATAAATGGAATACTTGACCATTGAAAACGAACATCAAGTCCAGCAACAATTAACATAGAAGGTCCTAATATATAGAAAGAGAGTACGAAATATCTGTCATAACGCTTGGTTTCCTTCAAATTGAATTTTCCTCTTTCATTTAATAATTGTGGATTTACCATCATTAATATTGAAATGTATAAAATCTGATATGAAAACTGTTGACAAATATAGATCCATCCTCTCACCCAATAAAGAGTTCCTGCAGAACCAAATAAAAATAAAATATCAACAAGTAACCAAGACAAATTTCTTACTATTCCTTGTTTTCCAAGGGCATTTAGTTTTGTAGTATCATTATTCATTAATTGAAGCACCTTAATAATATTCTAAGCAAGGCGGAAATCTGCCCTGACGTTTTTGTTTTGCCCTTTTAACCAAAATTAACAACTTAGATTCTTCCTTTTTTGTTGCATCGTTTATTTTACATTCTTGATTGTCACTACCTATTTTTTCTAATTCTCTTAGCATCTTGTCGAGTTTTTGGTATGTCAATCCCTTTTCATTGGTCTGTCCATACCAGAGGTCGGCAGAAGGAACCCTGTTGATAATTTCATCTGGAACGCCAAGATGTTTTGCTAACTCGACAATTTCAGTTTTATACAAATGGAGGATTGGCTGAAGATCGCATCCGCATTCATCGAATTTTTTGAAATAACCAATTAGCAGTTCAGAACGGTTTGTTGCTCCCAATACTAGACAATTTTTTTCATTTGCTTTCTTGTGGAGATACCCTGCCCTCATTGTTGCATCAATGTTACCTAAAATCTGGTGCAAGTAATTGTTATTCACAGTGAATGTATGAACAATATCAGTCACATGTCGTCTCGTTCGATAGACGAATGATACTTTTGATGATTTTGATACAAAACGGTTTTCTTCATAAGTAAGTCCGAATTTTTTACAAAGCGCGTCTGTGTGTCGTTTATCGATATCCAATGAACTAAAATTATATCGAAGAAAATAACAGTGAACCTTTTCTTTCCCTATTGCTTTTATTGATAAGACTGCAACGACAGCTGAATCCAGACCACCTGAGAGAGCGATGATGACGCCATCTGATTTTGTTTTTGATACGTATTCTTTTATGAATGTACATATCCTGTTTATTTTATAATCTAAGTCCTTCATTTAAGAACAAGAAAAAAATCTAGTAAGATTACTTAAATATTGGGGTTTACTGAGGACTGCACGTATTATACTCGGAAAGGATAAAATATTATATTCGGTACAATACTCATGGTTTCTGGTTTTATATCCCAAGGAACCAGAACAAGGTTTGAGGGCGTTTAACTCTGGCTCAGTATCCCCTCCTGGAGGATTTGAGAAGTTTTTTACTTCGTTAATTGTAATCTTATTTTTTCAATGAAATGCATAATAGAAAGAAAGCGATACTAATCAGTACGATAACTCCGCCTGTCACCCACTCCGAATCCTTTAAATCTCTCCTAGGCATACAGGGTCCCCGATACCTATGGAGGAAGTTCTCATGACGAAGCGAGTCCACAACTTCAACCCCGGCCCAGCGGCCCTCCCGCTCCCGGTCCTCGAAAAAGCCCAGAAAGAGTTCCTGAACTACAAAGGCACCGGCATGTCCGTCCTGGAAGTCAGCCACCGCTCCAAAGAGTACGACGCGACCCACAAGAACGCGACCGAGCTCCTCCGCGGACTCATGGGGATCCCCACCGACTACAAGATCCTCTGGCTCCAAGGCGGCGCCTCCACCCAGTTCTTCGACGTCCCCCTCAACCTCCAACAACCCAGCAAGCCCATGGAGTATGTCCACACCGGCGCCTGGGCCAAGAAAGCCATCAAGGAAGCCAAGCTCTACGGCGACGTCAAGATCGTCGCCAGCTCAGAAGACAAGAAATTCACGTACATCCCCAAGAACGTCGTCTTCAGCGACACGGCAGCCTTCGCCCACATCACCGCCAACGAGACCATCGGCGGCATCGAATGGCACACCTGGCCCACCGTCCCCAGCACCGTGCCCCTGGCCTGCGACAACTCCTCCGACTTCATGGACAAGGTCATCGACGTCAAGAAATTCGGCGTCATCTACGCCGGAGCACAGAAGAACCTCGGCCCCGCCGGCGTCACCATCGTCATCGTCCGCGACGACCTCCTCAACCGGGTCCCGGAGACCGCGCCCACCATGCTGAAATGGAAGACCCACGCCGAGAAAGACTCCCTCTACAACACCCCGCCCTGCTTCGCGATCTACCTCTGCGAACTCGTCCTCGAACACCTCAAGAGCCTCGGCGGCATCCCCGCCATCGAGAAAATGAACCGCGAGAAGGCCAAGCTCGTCTACGACGTCATCGACAAATCCAACGGCTTCTACCGCGGCGTCGCCGAGAAAGACTCCCGCTCCCTGATGAACGTCACCTTCAACCTCGCAACCCCCGAATTAGAGGCAAAGTGCGTCGACGAGGCGAAGAAGAACAGCCTCATCGGACTCAAAGGACACCGCGACGTCGGCGGCATGCGCGCCAGCATCTACAACGCGGTCAGCCTCGACTCCACCAAGGCCCTCTGCGCCTTCCTCACCACGTTCAAAGAGCAGAACCAATAAAACCGGTTCTTCTCCCCCCTCTTTTTTCCCTTTTCTTTTCTCTCTATTTTTTCACTGAGACCCTGGAATAGTTTCGGCCATTGAACGGATTTTTCCAGGAAGGGGCCGAATACTTTCGCCGACCCCCCGCTCGTATTCATAAACCAGCAGCGGGTTCCAAGATGTGTAGCTGGACCTGGTAAAGGAGGAAGAAAACAATCCAGCCACGCCCCAAACATCCTCTCCTCAAACCGCATCCCATCCCCTCCCTTACCTCCCTCTTTTTCCCCCACCACTCGTCCTAGAAAACATTTAAGAGCACTAAATGGGATTCCAACCACGGTCACCCCCAAAATTGAGGATGCCAACTTCGGAGGCAGAGACCATCGCAGAAAAAATCTGTGAACTGTGCAGAACCAAGTTTTTTCTCCAAGAGAACCAACACGGACTCGTCTTCAACGACAAATTCTTCATCTGTGAAGACTGCCAAAAACACACCAGCGAAGACGAACTCAACGCCTGGTCGCAATCCATCATGCGACAACCACAGAGCGGGATGCCCATCTCCCTGTGGCTGATCCACGAGCAGAACAAGGGAAAAGACTTGTTCTCAGGACACAAAGACGAATAAAAAACCCACACCGACTGAGAAGAAAACCAGCAAAACCCTTTTTTATAGCATTCCCCATGCTCATACCCATATGATCCTGGTCAAACTCGGCGGCAGCGTCATCACCGACAAAGCCACAACATCCACACTCCGACACGACACCGTCGACCGCCTCGCCGCCGAACTCGCCCACGCAGGCAAAAACCTCATCATCGTCCACGGCGCCGGATCCTACGGACACATCCTCGCCAAACACCACCACCTCAACCAAGGACTCACCACCCCCAGCCAGACCCTCGGCTTCGCCCAAACCCACGCCAGCGTCACCCACCTCAACGCCCTCATCATCGACGCCCTCCAACAACACGGCATCCCCGCCATCTCTCTCCCACCACACGCCATCCTCGAACTCGACGACCACAAGATCAAAACCATCCACTACACCCTCTTCACCAAATACCAACAGAACGGCTTCACCCCCGTCACCTTCGGCGACGTCGCCCTCGACGCCACCCTCAAAGGCTCCATCTGCTCCGGCGACCTCCTCATGTACGCACTCGCCAGACACTTCACCCCGGAAAAAGTCATCTTCGTCATCGACGAGGACGGCCTCTACACCACCAACCCCAAGAAAGACCCCCACGCCAGCTTCATCAAAACCACCACCGTCAACGGCCTCTCACGACTCTCCACCACCCTCGATAAACACGCGGACGTCACCAGAGGCATGCAAGGCAAAATCGAGACCATCGCCCACATCGCCAGACTCGGCATCAACGTCTCCGTCGTCAACGGGAACGTAAAAAACAGGCTCGCCGATACCCTCACCGGAAAACAGACCAGACAGACCATCATCCAAGGAGCACGACCATGAACCAGACCGAGGAACGCAAACGAGACCACATCCAGATCTCAGTCCGAGAGAACGTCGCGATGCGCCACAACTACTGGGACGACGTCCGACTCGAACACGAACACAACGCGCTCCCCGAGATCAACGAACCAGACATCAGCCTCGCGACCACCCTGCTTAACAAACGCCTCGGCGCCCCCATCGTCCTCTCCGGGATGACCGGGGGATACCCCGAGGGGAAAAAGATCAACGAGCACCTCGCGGCCGCGGCCGCCGAACACCAGCTCGCCCTTGGCGTCGGATCACAGCGCGCCGCCCTGGAAAACGAGAAACTCGCGGACACCTACAGCGTGATCACCGACTACAGCATCCCCCTCAAGATCAGAGATCCTCGCGAACGCGGAGCGGATCGTCGAGATGATCGACGCTGACGCCCTCGCCGTCTGCCTCAACTTCCTCCAGGAGGCGATCCAGCCTGAAGGCGAGGCACACGCCAAGGGATGCCTCGACATCATCGACATGCTCTCAACCGAATTCAGCCGCCCCATCATCATCAAGGAAAGCGGCGCGGGCATCAGCGGAAAAGTCGCAAGCCTCCTGAAAAGAACCAAGATCGCGGCCATCGACGTCGGCGGCGCAGGCGGCACCTCCTTTGCCGCCGTGGAATACTACCGTGCTAAGGCCAAGGGAGACATGATCCACAGCCGGGAAGGCACCACCTTCTGGGACTGGGGGATACCCACCCCGACCTGCATCCTTGAGGTCGGCAGGGCCACCAGCTGGGAACTGCCGATCATCGCCACCGGCGGCATCCGCACCGGGCTCGACGCGGCCAAGGCCCTCGTCCTGGGGGCAAGCGCCGCGGGCATCGCCCATGCCATGCTCAAGCCCGCGCTGAAAGACGCGAAGACCGCGATCCTTGAATGTGAGACGATTCTCCGAGAGCTGCGCACCGCGATGTTCCTCGTCGGCGTGGACTCAGTGGACAAACTCCAAACGACGGAAGTGAAGTATGAACTTGACTGATGAGCTTTCCAAGCGGGTGACCTCGTTCAACTCCTACTGGCACCGTTTCCTCCCACTCAGCGACCCCGCGCGGCTGTACGAGGCCGCACGGCACCTGCCGCTCGGCGGCGGGAAGCGGATGCGCCCCACGATCGCCATGCTCGCCTGCGAGAGCGTCTTCGGCGAACCGCACATGGTGATGCCGTTCGGCGCCGCCCTGGAGCTGATCCATAACTTCACGCTGGTCCATGACGACATCATGGATAAATCCGTGGTCCGCCGCGGCCTGCAGACCGTCCATATGAAGTACGGCGATGCGACCGCGATCCTCGCCGGGGACCTGCTCTTCGCGAAGGCCTTCGAGGCGATGCTGGATCTGACCGTCGACCCTGAGATGTTCAAGGAGCTCGACGGCGAACTGGTCCAATGCGTCCTGGACATCTGCGAGGGCCAGCAGCTCGACATGGAGTTCGAACGCAGGAAAAGCATCACGGAAAAGGAATACCTCCATATGATCAGCAAGAAGACCGGGGTGCTCTTCCAGCTCGCGGCCAAGGGCGGGGCGCGCATCGGGGGAGGCTCCCCCGAGGAGGTCGACGCGCTCGCCAAGTACGGGCTGTTCCTGGGACTCTCATTCCAGATCTGGGACGACTTCCTGGACATAAGCAGCAACGTCGCCGTCCTGGGCAAAGACATCGGCAACGACATCCGGAACGGGAAGAAGACCCTGATCGCCGTCCACTGCCTGCAGCATGCGTCCCCGGAGCAGAAGAAGATCCTCGACGCGGTCTTCGGCAACCCCAAGGCCTCGGAGTCCGACGTCAAGTCCGCCCTGGACGTCTTCAAGCAGTCCGGCTCCGTGGAGTACACCAGGTCGTTCGCCCAGCATTACAATACGGAGGCAAAGGCCAGCCTCGCCATCCTGCAGAATTCTCTCATAAAACAGACGCTGCAGGCCCTGGCCGACTATGCTATCACTCGGGAGAAATAGAGGACGATGCCCGGTTCCCTTTTCGATGAAGCACGAAAATACGCCTTGCAGAACGCCGTGCAGTTCAACGGGAAGGCGAACGAAAAGGCGGTCGCCGGCAAGGTCATCGCCATCTTCAAAGGGACGACGGTGACCCCCAAGGAGATCATGCCTGTCGTCCACAAGGTCGTCGCCGCAGTCAACAACCTCTCGGCCGAGCAGCAGCGCACAGAGCTGACCGCAATCGCACCCGAGCTCCTCCATCGGGAGAAAAAGGAACGCGAGTACGTCTTGCCTCCCCTGCCTGACGCGCAGCAGGGACAGGTGGTCACCCGGTTCCCCCCGGAGCCGAACGGCTACCTGCACATCGGCCATGCGAAGGCCGCGATCATCGACAGCGAGTACGCCCGGATGTACGACGGCAGGTTCATCCTGCGGTTCGACGACACGAACCCGGAGAACGCGCAGCCGGAGTTCTACCAGGCACAAAAAGACGACTTGCGCTGGCTGGGGGTCACCTGGGATGAGGAGTATAATACCTCAGACAACCTCCCAACGCATTATAAACTCGCGCAGCAGTTAATCACCCAAGGGGATGCCTATATCTGCACCTGCGCCGGGGAGGTCATCCGGGACGCGCGGTTCCGGGGCCTGGTCTGCGCCTGCCGGTCCCGCGGCAAGGAATCCGTGAAACTATTCCAGGGGTTGCTAGATGGGACCGTCGAGAACGGGATCCTGCGGCTCAAGGCGGACATGGCGAGTGTGAACACCGCGATGCGGGACCCGACCCTGTTCCGGGTCATCGAGGCCCCCCATCCCCTGACCGGGACGAAGTACCGACTGTGGCCGACGTATGACTTCGCCGGGGCCGTGGAGGACAGCATCAGTGGCGTGACGCATCCGTTCCGGACGAAGGAGTACGAGCTGCGAGACGAGGTGTACTTCTATATCCTGCAGAAGCTGGAGCTGCGCCAGCCACATCTCCTCGAGTTCGCCCGGCTGTCGATCGAGGGCATGCCGGTGTCGAAGCGGAAGATTAAGCCGCTCATCGAACAGGGCTTGGTCTCGGGGTTCGATGACATCCGGCTGCCGACCCTGCGGGGCCTGCGGCGCCGGGGGATCATCCCTGAGGCGATCCGGCAGTTCGTCCTGTCGCAGGGGACCTCGAAGGTGGAGTCCACTGTGGACTTCAGCCTCGTGGAGTCGTTCAACCGCAAGCTGCTCGATCCGAAGGTGAAGCGGTTCTTCTTCGTGCCCGATCCGGTGAAATTAATTGTCCCGGATGCACCGCGGAAACGGAAGCGGCTACGGTTCCATCCGACCATGGACCTAGGGGAGCGGGAGGTCTCGACGGGGACGGTGTTCTCCATCCCCAGGGATGATCTCGCGTCGCTTCAGCCGGGGCAGGTGTTCCGACTCAAGGACCTGTTCAACGTGACGCTTGAGGCAAAGGACCATGAGGCTCGGGGACGCTTCGCAGGGGAGACGGTCCGTGCCGATGCCCCGAAGCTGCAGTGGACGACGGAGGAGGGGATTGCGCTCACGGTCTACGTGCCCGGTCTCATCTTCGTTGACGATGCGTACAATCCGGCGAGCATGACGGAGGTGCAGGGCTTCGCGGAGAAGGCGGTCGTCCACGAGGAGGGGACGGTCGTGCAGTTCGAGCGTTTCGGCTTCGTGCGGCTGGAACGGCAGGGGGACCGGCTCATCGGCCTGTTCACCCATAAATAATTCAGACGGACACCGGGAAGTTTTTTAAGGGTGCAGGCGATGTACGCCTCGAAAGGATGGGATAGGTGTGCAACGGATTCCGTACGGTGTGTTCCTCATAGCAAGCGGGCTGCTGCTTTGTCTAGTCTCCCCGGCGCTGGCCTCGACGTCCCCGTCGGAGGGGACCGGCGCGTCGTCAACGACCATCATCATCGTCATCGTCGCCGTCGTCCTCGGGTTCCTGTTCTTCTTCGGCGGCATCAAGTACGTGACCCCGGAGAACGTCCTGGATACCGAGACCCGCAAGCACCTCTACGAGTACATCGACGAGTACCCCGGCTCGCATCTCCGTGAGATCGCCCGGGAACTGGACCTGAAGCCCAGCAACGCGGCCTGGCATCTGCGGAAACTTGAGCAGACGAACCTCGTGCGCAGCCGTCTCATAGGCGGGAAAAAGGTGTATTACCTCGTCGAAGGCGGGCTTGAGGTCCGTCAGCGTGCCATCGCCGAGTCGGTCCTGCGTAACAAGAACGCGCGGGACATCCTGCAGTACGTCAGCGACCACCCCGGCAAGCATCTCCTGGAGATCGCCCATGCGCTGGACATGAACCACCATGTGGTCAAATGGCATCTGAACAAAATGCATTTCGCGGAGCTCGTCGAGGGGGACACCTCGAACAGCGCGTACCCGGTCTACTATCCGACGGACAACGGCAGGGAGGCGCTCATCCTCTGCCAAGAAATCAGGGAGCCGATCAGTCGGGCGATTTAGATTCTGCCGACGTCGACGACCTCGACGTTGTCGACCTTCTTGATCTTCCCGAGCTTCTCGACGATCGGGTCCAGGCCGCCCTCGGAGTCGGGTACCGCGATGGTCACGTCCAGGCCCTTCAGGCCGAACGCGATTTCCTTGACCTCGACGCGCCCCAGGCGGATTGGCTTCTGGATAATCTTGCGGACTTCACCGGCGATGACGTCCATCTCCTCGTCGCTGAGGACGCCGTCCGGCATCATACGAATCAACGCGATGACTTCTCCCATACGCAAAAAACCTCCAAGAATTCTATGGCCCGCGGAACCCGCACTGCGGGCAGATATAATCGATGCTCTGTTCGCGGCAGTTGCAGCAACGACCGACAACCGTGCCGCAGCTGGGACACGGAAACGTCGTAGAACCCTGTTCGAGCAGCCCCTTGCCGCAGGAGTTGCACTTCTCAGCTTTCTTAGGCATAGGAAGTGCAGAATACCGTACCCCCTATTAAAAGGTGACGCCTCGGCCTCCCTATACGCCACACCAAAATGACAACACTTATCTGACGTCACCCAATACTCGTCAACCCAAGGACAATGAAAACCCTCCCCCTCACCAAATACGCATCCACCCTCCGCTACGCCCTCGCCAACCGACGCGCAGGCGAAGCCATCTACCCCTTCTACGCCTCCTTCAAAGTCACCCACCACTGCAGCCTCCACTGCGCCTTCTGCAACGTCTGGAAAGAAACCACCCCGGACCTCCCCACCACCGACGTCTACAAAGTCCTCGACAACCTCGCAGACAGCAGCATCATCGTCCTCAGCCTCGAAGGCGGCGACCCCCTCATCAGAAAAGACCTCGGCGACATCCTCAAACACGCGGCCACCAAACCCTTCTACCTCTTCTTCACCACCAACGGCCACCTCCTCGACAAACGACCCATGACCGACTACGCCCAGTACATCGACTACCTCCACATCAGCATCGACGAAGGCCACGACAACCTCGACTTCTTCGACCGCCTCCCCGAATTCCAATCCTACGGACCAGAAATCTGCATCCAGATCGTCGTCACCAAAGACACCCTCCCCACCCTCGAAGACAAAGTCAAACGCATCCACGCGGCCCACGCCCGAACCGTCATCATGCCCGCCTGCCACCTCGACGGCACCGACGACTACTACCCAGACCCCGCCCAGTTCCGCACCGAGATCCTCAGACTCCGACACGAGTACCCACAGACCATCACCACCCCCAAAGGATTCCTCGACAACATCAACACCGACCACGGCTGCTCCACCTCCTCCGTGATCATCGACTCAGACGGTGGCCTCTTCTACCCCTGCCGGACCATCGGCCAGCACCTCTACAACTTCACCGAAGGAAGCTTCATGGGGTTCCTCCGCAGCCCCGAGGCCCACGAGGCGCGCACCGCCATGCAGGCCTGCCCGCGCGGCTGCGGATGGTACCAGTACTTCGCCACCGACGTCTTCGCCTCCCCCCTCTCGATCGTCTCCTCCCTCAGTCCGTACCTTTTCCACTGACGCAGGCCGCATAGATGGCCTCCACCTGGCGTGCGACCTCTGACCAGCTGTATCGGTCCACGATGAACGCTCGGGCGCGCTGCCCCATGGCCCAGGCCTCATCGGGATGCAGGAGGACCTGTTCCATTTTCTTCGTTAACTCCTCCACTGAGTCGCTGGTCAGCATTACTCCCCGGTCGTTTCCCAATAGTTCGCGGGCCATGCCGACGTCGCTGGAGATCACAGGAAGTCCGCAGCCCATCGCCTCGCCGACGACCAGCCCCCAGCTCTCCCCGCGGGAGGGGAGCACGGCGAGGTCTGCGCCGCGTGCGTAGTGAAGCAGCTCCGCCTCGGTGAGATAGCCGGGGAAGAGGATGCGCTCGTCGCCGGCGGCGAGTGCCTGAAGCCGGGGGAGGTTCGGCCCCTTCCCGATGATGACGAGCTTGGCGTCGGGGATTGACAGCTTCTTGAATGCTTCGATGAGGACGGCGACGTTCTTCTGATAGCCGAGACGTCCCCAGTAGATGACGAGGTGTTTGCAGTCAAGCTCCTGTTTGATGTCCGAGGCGCCGGGGGAGAACTTCTCGGTGTTAATCCCATTGGGGATGTACACGATCTTTTTCGGGTCGATGCCCCAAGAGGCGTAGACCGCGGCGTACTCCTTGTTCACACAAATGATGTAGTTCGCATGTCTTGCCATCTGTTTCGTCACCCAGCGGATGATCCCGTGGTAGACGGCCGCGGCCAGCCGGTTCCCTTTGAACTCGAGGACATAATGGGTGGTGATGACGACGGGCACCGTGGGTCTTCGGTAGAGCGCGCCGCCGAAGGAGAACAAAGGGCCGTGGAGGTGGACAAGCTGGATGTTGTTGTCGCGGAGGGCCTGGCGGACCTTGCGCGCGGACCCGGGGGGGTTGATGAAGTAAATCTCGCTGACGGAGTAGAGGCAGGGGACGTGGTAGAATCGGAGGCCGTCTTCTTCTTCGTAGCCTTTTTTCTTGGAGTTGCCGGTGATGAGAAGGGTCTGTGCAGTGAGGTGCGAGGCGAGCTCGGCGACGTGGGTGTAGACCCCGCCTTCCTTGTAGGTGGTGACCTCGGCGGCCCTCATGGCATCCCTTTTTTAGTAAGGCGTTAGGCCGTCTTATACTGTTCGATGTAGGTCCAGTTCACGGCGTAGACGTCGACCCAGTGGAGGATGTCGCCGTTGTCGTTGCGTGTTTCGTTGCGGTAGATCCGTTCGAAGGGCTCTGAGGCGAATTTGAGGTAGGAGTCGTTGGTCATGTATTCGTTGCGCAGGAGGGCGAGGTTGATGACGCTGCTCTGCATGACGTCGTCGATGATGATGGTGGTGATGCGGCCTCTGGTCTCGTTGCCTTCGAGGTCGGAGAGGCATCCGTGCCAGTCGGTGCTGACCCAGGTCTCGTTGGTGTCTTCGAAGGTGGTGTTGAAGCCTTCGGCCCAGGCGATCTTGTCGAGGCGCAGGTCTGAGGCGACGAGGGTGTGGTTCTTATCCAGGGCGGTGGTCATCCAGTGGATGGCGCTGAGGGAGGGCTCGGAGATCGTCTCGTTGATGCCACCAATGGAGTTCTTCGAGGGGTACACCGCCATGCCGTTGGTGCAGATGAGGATGCAGGCGATGCCGACGATGAGCCATTGGCGGTGGGGGATGCGGGGCAGGGTGATGTTCGGCAGGGCGGGCACGTGGATCTTGTGTTCGAGGAAGCGGTAGAGTCCGTAGGCGGAGATGATGCACATGGGGATCATGAGGTATTCGATGTGGCGGTCTGGGAAGAGGGTGGCGTCCCCAGCGATGAAGGCGAAGAAGAAGGAGAGGAAGATGGCGAGGAACCAGCCTTGGATGATGCTGCGGTGTTTCAGCTCGCGGAGGTACTCGAGGCCGAGGGCGCAGACGCCTGTGAAGATGATGACCGGGATGGAGTACAGCAGGGCGGTGGTGTTCATGCGTAGGATCGAGACGGGGAATGGGATGAAGAAGAAGATGAGGACGGCGCCGACGAGGCCGCTGATTGCGGTGGTGAAGAGGATGGTGGCCCGTCGTTTGCTGACGGTGTCGGTGCCGATGCCGAGCCTGCGCAGTGGGTGTCTGGCGAACCATCCCTGGGTCTTCCCGTGTGAGATGAGGAGAAGCAGGCCGAAGAAGGAGAGGTAGAAGGCGGCGACGAGGAGCCAGGGGGAACCGAATTTGTTTTTCCCGAGGTAGTCGTCGAAGACGGGGACGGCGACCGCGAACCAGTAGATGAAGGCCATGAGGGAGCAGGCGGTGACGTAGCTGATCTGTCGTTTGAGGTCGTGCAGGGGGGTGGTGAGGCTCTGGAAGATGACGATGCCGAAGAGGGAGATGAGGTAGAAGTAGGTGGTGAGGTGATGTGACATGATGAGCAGGATGGTGGAGAGGATGAGAGGGAGGAGGTAGCGGTGGTTGTTGAGGTATTTGATGAAGAAGTAGAGGGAGAGGAGCATGAAGAAGTGGCCCATGGTGAGGGGCGCGGCGTGGCTGGTCTGGTAGACGTGGAAGGGGGCGACGGCGAGGAAGGCGGCGGAGAGCAGGGCGATGTCGCGGCGGTGGAGGAGTTCGTGGACGATGAAGTAGAGGATGGTGACGGTGAGCCCGCCGAAGACCGGGGCGATCTTGGGCATGATGACGAGGAGGTCGAGGCCGGTGAGCCAGTGGGCGACGCCGGTGATGGTGTAGAGGATGGGGAAGTACTGGTAGGTGCCGCCCCAACCATTATACGAGGTGAAGAGGCTGCCGGAGTTGATGAAGGTCTTGGTGAGGCCGTAGTAGATGCCGAAGTCGCTGCCCCAGGCTGCGTTGGTCCAGGCTGGGATGGAGCGCAGGATGATGGCGAGGGCGGTGACGAGGATGAGCCAAAAATACCACTGTTTAATGATGTTAAATGGTTTAGAAGTCTGTTTCTCCACTCTCTCGTTTCCGAGTATGAGCCTTGCGGTTTATACTGGTTCCGGTAGGGGTTTAGGTGCGTTGGGTGACGATGTCGAGGACGTTGGTGACGGTCTTTGAGACCGGGGGGGTATGGGTGATGCCGGTGGTCGCTTTGACGCGGCGGATGTCGTTGGGGAGGTCGATGCGGTCTTGTTTGACGGCGGCGAATCTGCCGTTTTCTTGGTGGTAGGCGGCGAGGTATTCTTGTTCGATTTGGCCGGGGGTGGGGATGAGGAGTGCTTTGGTGCCGACGACGGCGAGGTCCATGATGGTGGTGTAGCCGGAGCGGGCGATGACGACCTTGGCTTTGTTGAGGAGGTTTTCTCGAGTCTTGCTGGTGACGGAGGTGTAGGTGGTGACGTGGTCGGTGGTGGTCTTGGTGGTGGTCTCTGGTTTTCCCTGGGTCATGACGATGGTGCCGGGGAGGTCGTGGAGCTGGGTCTTGATTTTGTCTTCGAGGATGCTGCGTTGTGGTTCGGGCCCGGAGAGGCTGATGAGGTAGTCGATGGTCTTGGTGAGGCGTTTTTTGTGGAAGTCGGAGAGGGGGCCGACGTAGTGGATCGCGTCTTCGTCGAGGATGCGCAGGTTATGGGAGAGGTCGCCGGAGAGGCTGTCGTCTTTGGTGTCGGGGACGATGATGTCGGTGAAGCGGTTGAAGAAGAACTGGTTGAAGCGTTCGCTGCCGCGTTCGAGGAGCCTGATGCGCAGTGGGTTCATGATCCGAATCTGGTGTGAGATGAAGAGGGAGGGGATGCGTTTGCTGTACATGTCGTAGCGGGCGTCTGAGATGATGAGGTGGTAGCGGTGGTGTTTGAGGATGTGTTGGAGGGCGGTGAGTCCTTGTTCGATGCGGTGGATGAAGAGGGGCCAGTAGATGACTGATTTGGCGAGGAACTGGCGGCTGTTCTCTGAGAGGAGCATGGGGTAGTCGGGGATGTCTTGGTACGTGGCGTGGTCGCCGAGTTCCTGGCGGAGCAGGGTGAGGGCGCGGTCGTGGGAGATGATGGTGAGCTCATGGTCTTCTTTGATGAGCGCGCGGATGACGGGCAGGCTGCGGGTGGCGTGGCCGAGGCCCCAGGAGCAGACCCCATAGATGATTCTCATCTGAGGTAGGATAATTATCTGTCGTGTTATATAGCTAACTCCAGGGGGAGTTCTTTTTATAGGTGGGAGGTGTTGGAGGCTGCGGGGTACAGGTGATGAACTGGGATGAGAAGTTGGCGGATGCCGTGCATCGGAATGACAGCCTGCTGTGTGTGGGCCTGGATACTGACGCGGGGAAGATCCCGGCGTTTCTGAAGACGAAGACGCATCCGGTGCTCGCGTTCAACAAGGCGATCATCGAGGCGACGAGGGACGTCGTCTGCGCGTACAAGCTGAACCTGGCGTTCTACGAGGTGCTCGGGGCGGAGGGCGGCCTGGTGCTGGAGCAGACCATCGCGGCGATCCCCAAGGACGTGTTCGTGGTCCTGGACGGAAAGCGCAACGACATCGGCAACACCGCGCAGCAGTACGCCAAGGCGCTCTTCGAGGGCTACCATGCGGATGCCGTCACCGTAAACGCCTATCTGGGGAGGGACGGCCTCACGCCTTTTTTAGAGTACAAGGACAAGTGCAGCTTCATCCTCTGCCGGACGTCGAACCCGTCCGCCGGTGAGCTGCAGGACCTCAAGGTCGGTTCGACGCCGTTGTACCAGGTCGTGGCACGCAAGATTGTCGAATGGAACACGAACCGGAACTGCGGCGCGGTGGTCGGCGCGACGTACCCGGAGGAGCTGCGGCTCGTGCGAGGGATCCTCGGCGACGACGTCCCGATCCTGATCCCTGGCGTGGGCAAGCAGGGTGGGGACGTGGAGAAGACCGTCCGCTACGGCACGAACAGCCTCGGTGAGATGGTGCTGGTGAACTCCTCCCGCGAGGTCCTGTTCGCCTCAAGCGGCGAGGATTTCGCGGCTGCTGCCAGAAGCAAGGCGGTGGCGCTGCGGGACCAGCTGAATGCCTTCCGTCCCAGGGAATCGAAAGTTTAATGAGGGGATTCTGGCATAGTTTTCGGTACCCCTCGATACGAAGACCTCCATGATGACATGATTGGAGGTGCAAGATTGAGGGGACAGGCGATACCGCTTAGGGTCCCTGTGCGATCGACCCGACGTAACGTCAAGAGATGAAGGACAGGACAACCACGGTATCCGACAAGACTGTCGCGACACGCGCAGTGCCAGGGCTCCTCCTGCTGCAATACCAGGGGTCGGGCACGTCACCGCACCCAACTCACCTCTTCTGGGTGTGTTGGGTGACAGCGACATTTCAGGCATACGAGTTCCCCATCGCTTCTTCCTTCAATTTTTAGATAGAATTATATGTAACCTAGCTATTCGTGCATCTACTACGATGTTCGTAGTGGAAACCAGAAACGATTTGGAGGAAGGCTTCTCGCTAGGAAAAAAAGAGGAGAAAAGGAAAAGAGAAATTATAAATAGAAGATGCCGTTCTACGACCGCATCAAGCTCTGTCGGGAGCACGCTGCGGTGGAACAGAGGAACGCCTCGGGTTTCCCCGGGGGAATGCTTTCGAAGATCTACCCTAGTAATCTGGTGAGGAAAAGTTCCAATGAAAGTTGCGATGCTTGGCTGGGAATACCCGCCCTTTAAAGTTGGTGGTTTAGGTACCCACTGCTACGGGTTGACCCACGGCCTCGCCGAAAAAGACGTCCAAATTGATTTTTACATGCCGAAACTGCGGCAGAAGATTACCAGCGACAACAAGAACATCAAGATTATCGAGGTCGGCGAACCCGGCGACGCGATCTATCCCTACGACCGCCCGGATGACAAGTCGCTGGGCGGCAAGTTCTTCGACCTCGTCTACCGTTACAACAACCTGCTCGTCGCCCGCGTCAAGGGCAAGTACGACGTGGTCCACGTCCACGACTGGCTGACCATGAAGGCCGGCGTGCAGATCAAGGAAAACCTGGGAATCCCGCTGATCCT
>Ga0315282_10008273_pt1 | contig 16867 bp, 13 predicted proteins | sample YL17G07_20_MG_FD_203693 | JGI IMG/M metagenome (GOLD analysis project Ga0315282, IMG submission 203693) | Sediment microbial communities from Yellowstone Lake, YNP, Wyoming, USA - YL17G07_20 | ecosystem: Environmental > Aquatic > Freshwater > Lake > Sediment | place: USA: Wyoming | collected...
TACCGAAATCGTCGAATGATATATAATCGTTTATATTTCTATTCGAAATTATTATAAATGAATATAAAACATGCCGAATTAGGGTGGAAATCTGAGTTCGCAAACAGAAGTCAAAACAGAGAGTGTTCCTTGGATACCCATAATCATCCTGACCGTGATCTTGGCCTTCTTCGCGCCCGTTTACGCGGTCTTAACGCCCAACGCTTCATGGTATGGGCTCGGGAGGGTGGGTTGCAAGCTCCTCCTCATGATCATGCCATTCCTTTACATTTTTGGGGCAATGGTAATAGGGAGGATCAGGGGCAAGCCTTTCAGCCTTACCATTTTCACCTACCTCTATGCTGCTGGAACTGGTCTAGTCGCTGTAGCCTCTAGTGACTCATATCCTCTTGGCAACTTCCAAGAAGTCCTCTACGACAGCGTATACCTATCAAAAGAGGTTAATCCGTGGCCATCGTTAATGGTACCATCTGGCAGCGTCGTCGAGCCTCTGGTTAACGGAGGCGCGTTAGTTCCTTGGGGCTCCTGGATGCCCACGCTGTTCTGGTGGGGGCTCATGTATGCCGGATTGGCGCTCATCGCCTTGGGGCAGGGAACTATATGGAGGAGGCGCTGGATTGATATCGAGAAGGTTCCCTTCCCGCAAACGCGCACCGCCATAGAGCTGGTCGATAGGGCGACGAGCACAGGATCCTTCAAAGTTCGCTATGGCATACCCTTCATCATCGGAACTCTACTGGGGATAGCGTATCAGTTCCCGTTGCTGCTGTCCTATATGTTCCCGTGGTTCCCGGACATCTATGGTTGGAGGACGAACACCTGCACGATGGGGGCTCAATATATTACGCCCGACTCACCACTGGCTAGTATCGTCGGGCTGGCGCAGTTCAACAAGAACCCAGCGTTTGGCGCTGTCTTCTATATGGCTCCCTTAAACGTCCTCTTCGGCGCGTGGTTCTGGTACCTTATCTTCGCGGTGCTCATGCAGGTAGCGTTCACGATGGGCTATTACACCGGCATAACGGGTTATTCCGGCTGCGGTCGTGTCTGGTGTGGCACTACTGGTTACAGGGTCGGTGACCCATTCAAGTGGAATGCCTTCTCAAGCGCTGGCGTTAGCACGGGCATATTCATAGGCTACATCGTCCTCAACTGGAAGTACCTCGCGGAGACCATCAATGCTGCTCTCGGGAGGTTGAGCAAGGATAGGCTGGATGAGTTCAATAGGACTGAGCCAACCTCGTATAGGAACTCATGGGGTATATTCTTACTCGGAGCGGTTCTCGTGATAGCTTCGTTCATGGCCGTCGAGGTGGGCCTCCCCGCTGCAATCCTGCTCGTCGTGACCAACGTGATCGTGTCATTCGTCTGCACTAGGAGTTACTCCTTGGTTGGCTTCGTCGTCCCCGCTGGATCGAACTTCTATGAGGGCCCGATGAAGATGCTGCTTGGCGGTGGCACCCAGTATGGTTACACGCAGTGGTACGTATCGATGGGCATGACATATGCCCTGGCTTGTGAGCCGACTACCGGAGGAGGCACTTCAGTCCCGTTCATCACATCGCTCGGGTCATATCAGATGGCCAGCGTCAATAAAGTATCCGTGAAGAACGTCCTCAAGATACAGCTCTTCGTAACCGTCATCGCGGCCTTCATATCCATCGCCGGAGTGGTCTGGGGCTTCTATACATTCGGCATCACCAAGATGCCCAGTGCTGTGGGTTCGTTCTACTCGTGGTACAATGGCTACACGCCGGATCAAGTTGCCAATCGGCCCACTTACGAGCCGTGGATTTATCACATGGTCGCCGGTGCAGCCTTCGCGATGCTACTGAGCTTCCTGCACGCAAGGTTCGTGTGGTTCCCGCTCGAACCCCTTGGCTTCCTTCTGGCGACCGACGGGCATGCTCTGATAGAGGGCATATGGACGATGACACTCGCTGCATGGGTCGCCAAGACCATAACACTGAGGATCGGTGGCAGCAAGCTCTACGAGAAGACGGGCATACCTGTTGCTATAGGATTCCTGATAGGTGTCATAATCGTCGTCATACTAGGCGGCGCAGTACTGGTCTACAGGTTCTTCTTCCCGTTCTAAGCTCTGCTCCTCACTAGGGTGGAGCCCCATCTTTTTTACATTATTATTTTACTGGTCAATTCAGAGCGAACATAGGCTGATGATAAAAAGAAATAAAATGATAAAAAAATTGAAGAGTCCAACTACTAAGAAGGAATTAAATTCCGACCTTGTGCTAGATGCTGAAAGACTAGAAGTCTTCCTTGATTATGGTCTTTCTCTTATTGGCGTTGCATCTAGCGACGGCGGCCTCGAGCATCTTCCTTACGACAGCATCGAGTCCCTCCAGCGCATCAGAGCTCAGCCTCGTTCCTTCGGGTAGTGCATCTCTTACTCTCGATTCGACTACTATCATTTCCTTAGCCATATTTATCTGGGGACATTGTCTGCCAACCATATAGAAAAGACTTGCCCTAGAAGTGGTCCTTAGGCGCTTTGGAAGGCGGTTTGTGGTATTACCGCCGAGGTGCCATTGTATAGGTCTTCTCGATCTGTTGAAATTATTGCCTACGATATTGTACTGCTGTAGTTATTGAATTAGCTATAGGTCGATTAAGACATTTCATACTCGGGTCGCAGCCATCGAGGGCTGAATGTACTCAATGAAGAGCTGGCCACTAATATCAAGCGACTTTCAGCGATGCCTCCTGTCACATCAGCTATCCGACATAGCCGTCTTCCGCTTGGTGCTTTCGATATCGAATTGAGAGGCAACTGTCTACGAGCATATGAGGTTACCAATATATCGTTGAGGTACGAACTCCAGCCATGCGTGGGCTCAACCACAGGTTGGAAGTCCTGACCAAGGAGGAAGTAGATGCGATCAGGGAATCGGCATTCATCATCCTCGAGAACACAGGCTTCCGCTTCAAGCATCCGACAGTTTTGAGGCTGTTCGACGATTTCGGATGCGACGTGGACTTTAAGGATGAAATCGTAAAGCTGCCTTCGGAATTCGTAAATGAGCGACTTAAGAGAGTGCCCAAGGAATACGATGTCCAGTCCGCTTCGTCGGATTACACAATTAGGATCAACGACGGGAATCTGAAGGGCGGTATGTGTTATGAAATACTATTCGTAGACTATGAGACGATGACCAGACGTTATGGAGTAAAGGAGGATTGCATTAGGGCCATAACGCTGGGCAACCATCTCGAGAACATAAGCCATATCATGCCCTTTGTGGTGCCATCCGATGTTCAGCAGGAGATATGCGACGCAGAGGCATACAAGCTCCTCCTCCAATACTCCAGGAAACCCGGTGGGGTCTACATCTCTTCGCTTCAGTCGGCACAGGCCATCATCAAGATGGCGATCGCTGCGTGCGGTGGCGAGGAAGAGCTTCGAAGGAGGAGGTGCGTGGGTTATGGAGCTGAACCGACCACACCACTACAATTATCAAACCATGCAATTAACATAATACTGGAGTTCGCGAAGTACGATCTGCCTGTGAGCGCCTCGGGGTCGATGGTGATGCCCGGCTCAACAGGGCCTGCTACTCTAGCGGGTTCGCTTGTATTGCTCACCGCTGAGACACTGGCAGCAATAGCCATGATCAGCATCATCAATCCTAAGGAGCCAGCATCGTTCGGGACATCCATCCACGTCATGGATCCCTTCACAGCCCTCTGCACCTTCGGGGGCCCAGAACAGGGGCTGGCTGGAGCTGCATCCATCCAGGTGGCCCGTTCGTTTGGCTTCTCGGCGGGCTGTAACGTGGGCTTGGCGGACTCCAATTTACCCGATTTCCAAGCTGGCTTCGAGAAGGCCCTGAGTGCCTGCCTCGCGATCGCCGCTGGCGCTGAGGACATAGGAGCTCAAGGTATCGTGGGAGCCGATCAGGGGTGCAGTTTCGAACAACTCGTCATCGACGACGAATGGCTCGGCATGTTCAGCAGGCCATTTCGGGGGATCGAGGTCACGCCCGAGACGCTCGCACTTGATGTCATTCAGAATGTCGGGGTCGGCGGTAACTTCCTTCGAGAACGGCACACGATACGGCACCTTCGTGGGGAGATATGGCTTCCACATCTCTTCGGTCGTCAGCGATGGGATCGCTGGTTGTCCGAGGGCGGTAAGGATAGCATGATGCGGGCCCGAGAAAGGGTCAAGAGCATCCTCAAAGAGAACTATCCGCCATCGGCAGTATTGGACTCCGACATCATCAGCCAACTCGATGGGATAATCGATGCAGCCCGTAAAGTCGCATCTGCAGGCTCTATCGGGGCACAATCGTTCCGTGCACAATGCTACTGATAAAAGTCAGAAGGTGTTAACCAAATGGTCACTGGATCATGCACGTGAGATGTGGAATAGGATTATATTCGGATGTGAGATGTAGAGCCGTGAGTCGAGATGAAGGTGGCCCTCGATACCATATGTCTCGCGAAGAGACCAATAGAAGAAGCGATAGATGTCGCCATCAAAACAGGATACGAGGCCGTTGAACTTTATAGCGACGGATGGGCGGGGAGGCACGTGCCCTCATCGATGTCACGTGAGAGCGCGAGGGAACTGAAGAGAAAGTTGGATGATGCTGGACTCAGTTGTTGTGCTATCTCGACCTACGTAGGAGGAAATGGATTCAACGTGATAAATGAGGACGAGATCCAGAAGCAGATGGATGACTGCAAAAAATACATCGCAATAGCTCACGCGCTCGAGTGCCCATCACTCAGGGCAATGCCCGGTTCTAAGAAATCGAACGAGATGGCCAGGAGCGCGAATCTCCTAGAGAGGTTTGCAAACCTCGATGAGGACATTAACCTCCTAGTCGAGATCCATTTTGGGGGATTGATAGAGACCGCCGAGGATGCGGTCCGATATCTAGAGCCTTTGGAAGGGGACAATGTGGGGGTAATCTACGATCCGGGGAACATGGCCGTTAATGGCGCTGAGTTCGGTGCAGATGATGTGCGGAGACTTGGTAAAAGGCTCCTACATGCACATATCAAAGATATGGCAGAAGTATCAAAAAATACGCCCGGCTCATTCGAGTACGGGGGGAGGGCATTCGCCTGGGTCCCGATGGGGAGGGGTAAGGTGAAGTACAAGGAGATATTCGATGCCATGGCTGAAATGCAGTATGGTGGATATCTGTCGATCGAGTGCGAGGGTACTGCAAAGGGTATGACGCTCGAAGAGATCCTCATCCACGAGAGGGAAGAAGTAGTCCGACTTATATCAGGAAAGCGTAGCAAAACATAATAGCTCCGTATCTAACGAGCTTAATGCTCGATGTGTGTGCATTTCAATGGTTGGCCCCACGCTTTTTGAGCAAGAGTACCTTTGGTTGGTAATGTGCACGTCATTAGGGGCTCTGGCGTATGCGATCATATTGGCCAGACAAGTGCTGAAGGAACCAAAGGGTTCCGGAAGGATTTTAGAGGTGTGGAGTGGTATAAACCAGGGGGCCAATGCCTATCTCAGAAGGCAGTTTAGATCCATTGTGCTCCTAGTTGGCTTATTCGCCGTAATCCTTTATCTTGCATCGTATGAAGTAGGTAACACCCTGTCGATATCGCTCGGCAGAGCGGGAGCATTCCTGATGGGGGCCCTCTTCTCCGCGACAGTGGGTTACCTGGGCATGAATATGGCAGTACAAGGAAACATCAGGACGCTGGGCGCTGCCGAGATTGATTTCAGAAAGGCTCTCAGGATCTCCTATCGTGCGGGCACTGTGACGGGCATGCTCACCGACGGTTTGGGTCTCCTAGGCGGGACAGCCATATTCATGGCCTATCTCGAGCACGCACCTGAGGTTCTGTTGGGCTTCGGTTTTGGCGGCACACTGATCGCGCTCTTCATGCGGGTCGGAGGGGGCATCTACACGAAGGCAGCGGATGTAGGGGCTGACTTAGTAGGGAAGGTCGAGCATGACATACCGGAGGACGACCCCAGGAATGCCGCAGTCGTAGCTGACTTAGTTGGCGACAATGTTGGGGATTGCGCTGGAATGGCGGCCGACATATTCGAGTCGTACGAGGTGACGATGGTCTCTGCGATGCTACTTGGGCTTGCGATAGCGCCCTTCGACTTCAAGTGGATCATTTTCCCACTGCTCGTGAGGGCAATAGGCGTCTTGAGCACGATTGCGGGGACGTATGCCGTGTCATTCTGGCCTGAGAGGTTCACTAAGGGCGATGCCTTCAAGGCGATGGACCTCTCATATGACCTGTCCTCTGCGATATCGACTGTGAGCTTCTTCTTCCTGGCGAACTACTACGTGCACGATTTGAGGGTTTTCTTAGCAACGGCCGTGGGCATCGGCTTGGCCATAAGTTTCAACAAGCTCGCCGATCACTTCACGAGCCCGAACAAAGGTCCTGTGGACAGCATAGCAAGATCGGCCAGGACTGGAGCTGCAACCCTTCTACTGAATGGTTTGGCGATGGGTTTCGAGAGCACGGTCTGGACGCTGCTCGTTATAGCCGCAACGATAGTGGCTTCGGTGATATTCTTCACGGGAACCGGCCTCATCTTCGCTATGTACGGCGTTGCGCTCGCTGGCATCGGCATGCTGACGCACACTGGGAATAACGTCTCGATGGATACATTCGGTCCCATAGTCGACAACGCGAGCGGGATAGCTGAGATAGCTGGACTGAGCAACTCGAAGGCAAAGGAAACGCTGGCAAAACTGGATCAAGCCGGCAATACGACGAAGGCGGTCACGAAGGCAGTAGCAATAGCATCTGCGGTGATTGCGGCCATCTCCCTCTTCACTACCTACTCAGAGACGATAGGGATCGGCGGTTCAATCGGACTGAATATATCCGAACCGATCATATTCGTCGGCTTGCTGGTGGGAGGTTCCCTCCCGTTCCTGTTCAGCTCACTTACGATTAGGGCAGTGGAGAGGACCGCTTCAAGGATAATAGAAGAGGTCAGGAGGCAGTTCAACATACCGGGGGTCATGGATGGTAAAGTCACGCCGGACTATGCTCGGGTTGTGGAGATCGTAACAACAGCATCCCAGAAGGAGATGGTGCGTCTTGCGCTGTTGGGGATCCTGACACCCATTATCGTCGGGTTAGTGTTGAACGAGGTGGCCCTTGGCGCATTCCTGGCTGCCGTCATACTCGTCGGTCAGCTGCTCGCTGTCTTCATGGCGAACTCCGGAGCAGCCTGGGACAACGCGAAGAAGAAAATAGAGGATGGCTACTACGGGGGCAAGGGTTCGCAATCGCACAAGGCCTCGGTGATTGGGGATACGGTGGGTGATCCGCTGAAGGACTCCGCGGGACCGGCACTGAATCCGATGATAAAGGTGATGAACCTCGTGAGCCTACTCTTCGTGCCCATCATCATGAAGCTCAGGCAGAACCTGCTGGTCTCCAGCGCGGTGGCCTTTGCCCTAATCGTTATAGTGGGAGTGGCTATAGCCTACAGCAAGAGGGAGACCGACATCTACTCTTCTGATCGAACTTAGTCCTAATACCCATGATGACAATGATATTATCATAGCATAATCATGTACTGTAAAATCTCCTTTCATCTCCATCGTATTAAATAGTAAACACATTTTCACGCGTGAAGGCTGAGCAGTCGATCCTTCAATATCATTTCCATCTTCTCAAGATTGTAACGGATAATTTTATCACCAAGCTCAGGTGATGCGTATTTTCTGGGATCTTTTCCTCCCACGGCCAACGGCCATTCATTCGGGTCCCTTGGCAGATTCTCCATGTGAACTAAGTCCGGATGCAATGCCATCATGATCGAAGTTTCGTTCATTGCGGCATGATCGTTTTGAAACTCCATGTCTTCCTCCCTCTCGTCTTCAGGCCGCAAAAGGGTGAATATTGCGAGATCAAACTTTCTACTCAGTTCTTCTCCATTTTTATAAAAATAGTCAATGGAAGGCCCATGCCCGTGAGCGACGACGATCTTAAATCCTACACGGCGAAGTTGCTTCAATATTGCCTCAATGATAGCGGAGAACAACTCATTTGGGACCCAGTAGGCGCTACCTATGAGTTGCTTAGGGGGATTAGGAGCGTACCCGAACCAATCCATTCCATAATACTCATGTCCATCAACTTCTCCTGCTTTATCCGGACCGAGGAAGAGCGGCGGGAGTACAACACCCCCCACACGTTGTGCAAGTTTCTTAAAGAAACCTCCAGACTGGAGAAAATCGCTTCCAAGTGGGAGGTGTGCACCGTGCCATTCAAGAGTCCCTAGAGGAAGATAAGCTATTGGAGCTTTTTGGAGACGAGTTTTGAATTCAGATGGTGTTAATCGCTCATAAAGAACCTCTGAGTTGAGCATTCCTCAACCGTATTTACACTGAATTTAAGTCTTGTGAAAATTTGACACCAAGATGATTAACTCAGACGACTCTTGCCTGAGCATCGATATGTGCGCCTCATTTCACTCTGTTAGGTTAAAGTATGAAGCGTTGCGTCTTCTTGGCGATTACAAGAGAGTAGTTAAGCTAATACAGCTCGAGCCACTCGAAGTATATTGCCTCCAATTATTTTTTGGATCTCATCGTCTGAATAACCGCGCTGGACTAGTCCAACTGTAAACATCGGCCAGTTGGTCCATGCCATGCTAAGTGTCTGCTCGGGCTTATCCACGCCAAGGCTGTCGGGTGGCCAAAGCGATTCCCATCCCGAACGTATCTTAGAACGCTTTGGGATCTTCCTTCCTTCGATTTCCGCATTTCGGGAGTTATAGGCTACGTCCGTGCCAATCGCTACGTGCTCCACTCCAAAGTTTTTCACTACATGGTCCACATGGTCTAGCATTGCGCTGATGTCGCCTCTACCGCCAAGAAAGCTAGGGATGCAGCAAATGCCGATGTAGCCTCCCGTATCCGCTATGGCCTGGATAACGTCATCAGGTTTGCAGCGGATATGCTTGTGGATCGAACTGCAGCCCGTATGGCTCGCAACTACTGGGCGTTTGGAATATTTGGCTGCATCTAAGCACGTTTGCCAACCCGAATGAGCTACATCTATGATCACGCCAACTCGGTTCATTTCTCCGACGACGGCGCGACCAAAATCACTCAACCCGCCATTTGCTGACTCGGCACATCCGTCGCCGATCATGTTACGCCGATTATATGTCAAGTGCATCATGCGTATGCCCAGGTGTTGGAATATTGTGACATAGCGCAATTCCTCTTCCGCTGAAATCCAATCCTGAGGAAGGGGCACCCCGTTGGCTCCGAAATATAGGCAGTGACTATTTCGTTTCTTGGTGGCGACGATATCGTCGGGAGTAACAGCCTTCTGAATGAAGTCGTGCATGAGATCCGTGACATAAGTGAAGTGCGCCAACCTTTTTATAAGACGACGGATATCCTGACCCTCCTCACCCGCATTCTGTAAGATACACGTAACCCCCGCTGCCTCCCAAGCCGTCATGAATTCTGCACGCTCCGCGGCATCCTTTACGCAGCGTGTCATGATCATATCCTCCTCCATGTCTTGGATTTCGGCCTCCGAAGCGCCCGCTTCTAACGCCTCTCTTATCCTATCACCTTCTGGCGCACAACGAGGCGCAAAACCATATGCGTCGATAACAATGGAATTCACATGAAGCTCTAAGCCATGCTCCAATTCACTACGACTGGGATTCAAGATCTTCAGAGCCAGTTCATGTGCATTTCTGATCATATCCAACTCTATCTTCACCTACTCAACCAATGAGTTCACTTTAATGAGGCAAATGTAGAGCACTGGGTCGCACCCTCTTCAGGATCTCTTTCATTCGTTCCTTGTCTATCATATAAAATTCCCCCATTGGTGAAGTTAATAAAGAGTCAAACGCGTTTAAGTTTGAATATGACAGGTCTCAGACCATCGGTGCAACAGTTCACAGCGACGCCCTTCTCTTCATACCAAGGGAAGTCACCACCGAAACTCAAGAGTCTGACGCTGGGGTAGATTGATACCCATGCGGAAGTACAGAAATCCTCTGGCATCTTACCATCCTCACCAACAATAAACTCCTGGCCGTCTCTGAATACCCCACATGCTTCAAAGTCTTCTGCATGTCTAACGGGGGAACTTTTAAAAACCTCAGATGGACTAAATCGCTTCAACACAGTTATTTTAACCTTATGTCGTTCAACCACTTCAATCACGTGTGAAGTTTGAGTTGTTATATTTTAAGCGTTACTGTCCTCAACTTCCACATCGAAATTGAGTTTCCTTTATTTCCTCGAAGACCTCAAGCAATTCACAGCTTCCCCGTACATCTCTTCACCGGCTACTTCCGTGATCCTGCTCCATCTCGCTATCCTGGCCTCATATGTCCCAAGCTCGAATGCCCTTTTGACGGGAATATACCCAACGTAGTCGTTGGAGTGCGTTGCTACGAATGTGTGTCTGTAACCCAAACCTGTAGCAAATCCCTTCAGCCTCAAACCAAACTCCACGAAAAGTTCCCCTGGAATTGAGATGAAAGCTATCGCATTTCCTATATTAAGTACTTGAATCAGCGTGTCCACAGTGGCCTTGTGATCCTTTGCGACTTCATATTCCTCATCCGCGTACAGGAGGCGGATATTGCAGTTCGGTTCATCCAAATTACCCGCGCACTCTTCATATGCATCCTTGAATTTAATTTCGAACTCACTAAGCGGTTCGAGGTTCCTGATGGGTAACGTTATTGTCTTGTCCTCGACCTCTAAAACATTTGAGGTTATTTTTTGGGATCCGCCTATGGAATGGATAACAGCAGACGTCAGCTCAGAACTGATCTTCCGTATGAATTCCCTCCCCGACCCGCTTGGGTTGACGTTGCCCGAAGACCCTGTGATGAAGAAATTATCAAAACCCAGCTTGGCCAGGTCGGATGTTAATTGTCCCGGGTAATCCGCCGATATGCCCATGTCAGAGTTGCATACAGGGTGACAGGCATAGTTAGTAACTAGAACCTTGTCTACTTGACGATCGAAGAGGAGAAATGATAGCTGATCATCTACCGGGCCGTCCTCGTAGCTTCTGTTAATTGTCAAGTTGGGTGCGCTGATGGTTCCAGCTTCTATGCGCACCGGCGAAGCATTATTGAAGGCCTCGGTTGAGGCCTCGATGATCTCCCCTTTTAGGAACTTCGTCCAGTCTTCCATCATACTTTTCTCCTTCGGGCTATAGGGGAGAGTGTTGGGCCACATCGGGATGACGATCTCAGGGCCAGAATGAGTATGGGTCGCTGTGAGAAAGATCCTATCGCGCCTTATGCCGGTTTCCCTCCGTATGGCGTCCTTCACGGCTTCAGCGAAGTTCTTATAGACCCCAAGGACATCTACATGAATCAGGAGAACCTCTTCTCCTCCGGAGCTCAGGAATATTGCGTTTGCGATCAGAGGATCGTGAACCAGCTCCGAAGGCTTCCCAAGCCTACTAGCGAAACCTCCGAGCCTTATCCCGATCGGAGGTGTGACATCGCGCTTGCCGTATCCGACTTTCATCGACGGTCTTCCAATGGCTAAATCACTTGGAAATATAAAGGGGATGGTTCGATTATCGATTATGGATTATGGGGACCATGTCACAAATTCGCTCGAAAATAAGGCGGAGGAATCAAGGTTTCCTCATGGGTTGGTTCTTATCCTTCATGGATCATGAATGCTGACTTTAAAGGCAAGCAACTCACCAAGAAAACCGAATCGAGGCAGTGTAAGTGGTAAAAAGTATCGGAAAGTGAAAATATCCTTAGAAACGCACAAGCGCAGCGAAAAAGGGAAATAGATAAACGAAGATGGATGACCGTAAAGAAGTATGCAAAAGGATAGGAAGGTTCTTCGTGAGCTTGGCGAACAGATCGCTAAAATCGCAGTAATGCCAATCAACGAGCAGCGCAGGGGATTATACAGCAGAATAAACAACTTAGAAAAGGCCAAACCCACCATTCATATTTATGAGATCCCATGGCACGAGATGGATGTTAACGATGAACTGAAGCTCAGAACAGAGGATCCATTCTGTCAAGGCATAGAGACGGATTTGAGACGTACCCTTTACTCGTGGAGGCACATGCAGGGGGACATGATTGTTGAGCCTGCGATCGTGCAGCCCCTTTGCATTCATGATACGGGTTTTGGCATCACTGAAGAAGTCGATATCGCTAGGACGGATGTGAACAGCGATGTCGTATCCCGTCGTTTTCACGTGCAGATCAAGGATGAGAAGGACATCGACAAGATCAAAATGCCAAAGGTTACGTTCGATGCGGAGAGGACGAAAGAGGAATATCAGATACGGTGTGATATCTTTGATGGCATCTTGCCTGTTATTAAGCGCGGAATGCCGTTATATGAACGCGCGGGCATCAGATGCTTCTGGTTCGCCCCGTGGGACGACATAGTACGATTCACTGGGATAAAGGAGATCCTGATTGACATGTTCCGAAGACCCGACTATGTGCACGCTATCATCGAAAGGATGGTCAATGCATGGCTTCATCGACTTGATCAATATGAATGGCTTGGGCTTCTACAAGCTCCTACGATAAAATTATGGGGTGTAGGCGCAGCCCAGATCTTTGCGGCAGTGTCTCCAGCAATGCATGAGGAGTTCGCATTGAGGCACGAAGCTCGATGGTATGAAAAGTTCGGATATAACTTCTACGGTTGCTGTGAACCACTTCACAATAAGGTCGACATTATCAAGAAGAACATCCCTAGGTTGAGGAAGATTTCAATGAGCCCCTGGGTGGATTTTGATAAGGCTGTTGAAAATGTTCGAGATGAAGTCGTATTCGCTTGGAAACCAAATCCCGCTGTCCTTGCTGCACCGGTTTGGGATCCGGAGGCAGTACGAAAGGACATGGAGGAAAAGCTGGCGAAAGCAAAGAGTTGCATCGTGGAGATACACATGAAAGACATCAGCACAGTAAGGTACCAGCCTCAGCGCCTGTGGGAGTGGGCGCAAATAGCATCTGAAGTGACAGAAAAATATGCGGTATAGTTCATGAACTATTGCAACAAGGATTCTATGGGTATGGTTGGTCTTGGAGGAGAACTACATTTACGAAGCTTATGCAATAGGTTTTTGCATTTCCAGAATCCCGAGTTTACATGATGCAGAGGGCTTATATCGAAACCACCTTCTTTGTGAGATCGTAGGCGGAAAGATGAATAAAGGAAAGAAGGATGGGAAAACAGCATCCATCACAATAGTTCTCCTTATTATAGGCATAGCCGTTGGAAGCATCATTGGCTATGGAGCGAATGCTGGACAGGTTGGCTCCCTTCAAACCCAGATACAGAAACTTGAGACACAGATCGCTGGTTTGCAGGCCAATAAGACACAGTTACAAGGTCAGGTTTCATCTCTGCAAGATGACAAATCAAAACTTCAGGATCAGGTCACGTCTTTAGAGAGCGACAAGGTTGGGTTACAGGCTCAGATAGCGTCCTTGCAAAACAAGACCCAACAATTAGAGCCAGTTATATTGGCGGTGCGTTTCTCGCCAAAAGGTGGTGCTGCTTCTCAGGTAATGTATTGGCTAGGAAGGGCTAACAAGAGCGTCCATGTCCTCATTTACAGCTTTACATTAGACAGCATAGGCGATGCCGTCCTAGGCGCATATCAAAAAGGCATCGATGTAAAGATAGTCTTTGAAAAAACCGAGGTTAGCAAATATAGCGAGTATTTTCGCCTCGCAAGTGCTGGCGTTCAAGTCAGAAATGATTCAAATCCAGCTCTAATGCATCACAAAGTTGCCATAATCGATGGAAGTATAATTCTTATTGGAAGCTTCAACTGGACTAATGCCGCCGAAGAAGATAACAACGAGAACTTACTAGTCATAAGGAGTTCTGATTTGGCATCAACCTTTGAACACGAATTTCAGATGATATGGGCTGTTGGTAGATAGCGACAGAAAACCATCCCTGTCGAGCTGTTTTTATTCTAGCGAAACCATGCATATTTGTGGTGTTGAAAGGAGATGCTCCTAGATAGGAGCATAGAAGACTGAGTATCTGTATCCGTTTACTTACAAGTTCTTTCGATGATATTTTTATATTTGGTGGAAGATCCCCCAATTCAGAGTCCCTTATGTTAGCGATACTCTCGTCAGATGTCTTCAATCTGCAATAAAGGATAGGCCGACGTAATTCAAATATAGGCTGTAATCTCCCATTGGCCTCATGTTAGCTGCCAGATTCAATGAAGCTGGAAAGCCATTCTCCATCGAGGATGTTACCATGCCCACCATAGGCCCTGAGGACGTATTGGTGGAGATCAAGGCGGCAGGCATCTGCGGTTCAGACGTTCATTATAAGAGAGGGGACTCTTCTCCCAGCACAATACCGCTGACTCTTGGCCATGAGGGTGCGGGGATCGTCAAGGAAGTAGGAAGTAACGTAACCAACATCAAAGTCGGTGACAATGTCATAGTCCACTACGTGATCTCCTGTGGTTATTGCAAGCCATGTCTGCAGGGATTCGACAATCGGTGCCGCAATAGGATCTCCATAGGCCATGATGTAGATGGCACCTTTGCAGAATTCATCAAAATCCCAGCAAGGAATGCCCTGAGGATGGCGGATCATGTGCCTATCGAATGGGGTGCAATAACTGCCTGTGCCGTATCTACAGCTTTTCATGCGGTAAATAGATCCGGCCTGAAGAAGGGGGACACTGCCGTTGTCTTTGGCGTTGGTGGCGTTGGTATCCACGCTGTGATGTGGTCGAAATTCTTCGGGGCTGAGAAGGTCATCGCAGTCGATCTTGTAGATTCAAAATTAGAGGCTGCTAGAAAGTATGGGGCAGATCTGGTCGTAAATCCCAGCCGGGATGATATCCTTGGGATAATCAATCGGGAGACTGATGGCTGGGGTGCAGATGTCTCAATTGAGTGTTCAGGTTCCTCAAAGGCCATGGAACAGGCCATCAGGGCTATCAAGGGCAAAAATCGCGTTGAGTCAGGTACTGTCGTAAGCGTAGGGCTTCAAACAAAACCATTCCAAGTGGAGTATTGGGGCATTCGAGAGGGGTGGATCACTGTTTCAGGCGATCACACTCGCTTTGACCTATTTCAGATAATTAAGCTGATTGAGTCTGGAAGGATCGATCTCTCGCAGTCTATAACTCATCGCCTTCCACTTCGAAAGATCAATGAGGGCGTCGAGTTGGTGGAAGGTATAAGAGAACACGTAGAAAGAGTGGTAATAGACATGGGGATGAAGTAAGCAGATCTGAAGAGACTGGGTTTGCATCAATTGTCGCTCCCAATATGAAGGGTAGCTTCTTCCATTGCACGTTTTTTGGGTATTACGTTCTAACAATGTTCTGTTCATTTGATGAGCCCCTTTCTCCGACGCACATGCCATTTGCCATTCCTAGCCTTCTTGTAGATACCCACTCGGCACAAGACAGCACAGCATCTCTAGATATGGCGACATTATACAATACGCTGGGCTCCTTATTATCACGTGAGCAACTCCGCCATAATCAGTTGTTCTGGCGATATTCAGGGGGAAGTGGCCGGACTAATTATATAAGCAACTGAGACTGGGGTCGCCCAGAACAATCATGATTCGAGCAGGGATAGTAGACTTCGACACTTCGCACGTAGTTGAGTTCACCAGGCGCTTCAACCATATAGATGTTGACAAGGATCAGTGGATCGACGGCGTTCAGGTCGTCATGGGCTACCCGGGAACGTCGAGGATAACCAGCAAAGATGGATTGGTTGAATACACTTCCACACTAAGGGACAAGTATGGAATCGCAATCGTCGACAAGCCAGAAGATATGATCGGTAAGATCGATGCCGTCCTGATAGAATCCCAAGAAGGGTCCGTTCACCTAAAGATGGCCAAGCCATTCCTCAGCGCTGGAATTCCAACTTTTATCGACAAACCATTCACATGCTCGTTGTCCGATGCAAATGAACTTGTGGCACTTGCGAAGGCCAAGAATGCTCCGCTCTTCTCGGCGTCTTCACTGAGATATGCGCTTGAAATTCAAGAGATTAAAGCCAATAGTGGTGAATTCGGCGCTATTATTGGTGCTGACGCATTTAGTCCTGCTTCGCTCCACCCAAATAATCCCGGTCTCTTTCACTACGGCATCCACGGTGTTGAGACCCTCTATGCCCTCATGGGACCCGGATGCAGGAGCGTAAGCTGCACCTATGAGGAAGGTGCGGAAGTCGTCGTCGGACGTTGGAAGGATGGCAGGATCGGAACGATGAGGGGACTAAGGCATCCACCTCACGATTACGGATTCACAGCCTTCTGCGAGAAGAAGATTGTCGCCAAGAACATCAACACGGTATACATCTACCGTGAACTGTTGAAGCAGATCGCAACGATGTTCCGGACGAGAAGGGTGCCTTTCGATCCAGCTGAGATGGTTGAGTTAGTCGGTTTCATAGAAAGTGCATTAACCTCAGCTAAGAAGAAGGGAGAAAGTGTCGAGATAGCTGTGTAAACATCACAATTGTAGTAAGTGATCAGTGCCAAAGATGAAGGTCTAGGTCATAATTATATCGAAAGGTGAAGCAAAGACACGTGAGATCGATATACCCGCGATTAGGAGTGATGTCTTAGTCGAAACTAATGCATGCGGGATATACGTGGGTTTGGAGTCCGATAGCAGGCGGAATGGTAGCTGATACCGCTTTGGGAAGCTTCATCGCTTATTTCATCGGAATGGGAAAGTCCAGTTCTAAATACTCACGAACATAACATTAATTGTAGAGTAGCAGAGTTAATGTCACTATTTGTTAGCAGGGATAATGTCACCTCACGGTCTGCATTTTTGAATACCTGCTGAAATATCGGGGATCATTATAGATGGATGCGGGTGTCTTCCA
>Ga0315282_10008275_pt1 | contig 16865 bp, 13 predicted proteins | sample YL17G07_20_MG_FD_203693 | JGI IMG/M metagenome (GOLD analysis project Ga0315282, IMG submission 203693) | Sediment microbial communities from Yellowstone Lake, YNP, Wyoming, USA - YL17G07_20 | ecosystem: Environmental > Aquatic > Freshwater > Lake > Sediment | place: USA: Wyoming | collected...
TGGAACGCCATGACCTGCTGACAGACCGACAATTTTATTACAATGATGTTACAATCCAATTGTGATCTTGTTACATGTACGTCTCGGTGACTTGAATAGAGCGCTAAACAAAGTTTAATATTAATATGCAAGGGGTAGGAAATATTCTGTAGGAACAGGACATATAATAGGTAAAGGTAGATAAGGCAGAAGGCGGGCACGAACTGGGGGTGTGAGAGGGCAAAAACTTGGGTACAAAAGGAAGGGCCGCTCGGGCGGAGAATCAACTTTTCTTGATCTTCCTTTATTATCCCGATAATATCGCTTGAACCCAAGGAACTTATCCTCACCGTCACCCTGGTTAACCGCTACTTTACCTGAAGGACGAGGGATGGCGGTCACTCCTCGCGGGATGCGTTCAGCGGCTAAAGCGAAGAGGGAATGAAAAAATGGCGATGAGGATTGCCTTGGTCCATGATTGGCTCACCAATCTGGCGGGATCCGAGCGAGTGCTTATCTCGCTGCATGAACTGTTCCCCGATGCCCCCATATACACATCCGTCTACTGCCCGGAGCGCTTCCCCGACCTTGCAGAAGCCGACGTCAGGACGTCTTTTTTGCAGAAGGTTCCTTGGGCCAAGACCCGGCACCAGGCCTTTCCGCTCCTGAGGACGGTGGCCTTCGAGCGCTTCGACCTGTCCGAGTACGACCTGGTCATCTCCTCGAGCCACGCCGAGGCCAAGGGCGTGATAACCCGGCCGGAGACCCTGCACATATGTTATTGCTACACGCCTGTAAGGTACTACTGGAGCGGCTACCATCATTACCTGGAGAACCCCCGTTTTGGCGCCCTGAACCCCATCGTTAAGACCATCATGCCCTACATGACCAACTACCTCAGGGTATGGGACCGCTGCGCGGCGGACAGGGTGGACCTCTTCGTGGCCATCAGCCGCCATGTGGCGCGGCGGATCAAGAAATACTACCGCCGGGACGCCGACGTTATCTATCCCCCGGTCAACACCGCCTGGCTGAAACCCTCCCCGACTGTCGACGATTACTTTCTTATGGTGGGAAGGCTCATTCCGTACAAGCGCGCGGACATCGTGGTGGAGGCCTTCAACCGCCTGGGGCTGCCCTTGAAGATCGTGGGAACGGGATCGGAGATGGAACAACTAAGGGAGATGGCAGGTCCCAACATCGAGTTCCTGGGAAGGGCTCCCGATAGGGAGCTCGGCGAGTTATACTCACGATGCCTGGCTCTACTCTTCCCCCAGGAGGAGGATTTCGGCATCGTGCCGCTGGAGGCCATGGCCGCCGGCCGCCCGGTTATCGCATACGGTGGCGGCGGCGCTTTGGAGACGGTGGTGGAGGGGAAGACCGGGGTCTTTTTCGACCGGCAGGATGCGCAATCCGTCGTGGAAGCCGTCAGGGGCTTCGACCCCGGCCGTTTCGAGCCGGAGAGGGCCCGAGAGCAAGCACTTAAATTCGACGTGGACCTATTCAAGGGGAACGTCCAGCGTTTCGTGGATAATGCCTGGGGTTGTTTCCAGGAGGATTCTGCATTGCCCACAAAAGGGGGTCACCTGATAAGTGTCCCCGCGCTAGGGACAAAAGTGGAGGGGGAACATGGAAAAGCAGCTGACAAAGAATGGGTTATCTGAAGAAGAAGCCGTCGCTGTAACAGCACAAATGTCTTTTCCAAGCACGGCGCAAATAAGCGACGCGGAACTGGAGGCCTTGCTTTCCGAGGCTCAACCGGACCTGTTGCATCGGCCGATACCCCGGAGGGTTGAGGTTGTCGCCCGGGTTGCCGTCCTGGTCCTGGTGGATATCCTCGCGGTCCTGGGAGCCATGTGGTTCGCCTATTGGCTGCGTTATGAGGGTTCCCTGATAACCAGGACCTTTGCCCCCGAGAACGTAATCCCGCTCAACCTTATCGCAGTCCCCCTGGTAGCCTGGCTGCCTTTTCTCCTGATCTCCCTGAAGGTAAGCGGAATGTACGACGTCCACACGCGCATACAGGTACTGGATAAGATCCCCAGAATATTCGGGGCGGTGAACGCGTACCTCATTTCATTCCTGTTGGTTTCTTTCCTGCTTAACACGTCGGTGATGGCCCGCGGTTACATCGTATTTTTCTGGATATCCTGTATCATCTTTATCTTCGTGGGAAGGACGGCAGCACAAATCCTCATGTCTGTGGCCGGCATCTCGGACGCGGTTACGCGCAAAACCCTAATCGTGGGTTCCGGGAAGGTGGGCAAGGAAGTCGCCCGCAAACTGCAGCGGCATCAGGGTTTCGGGCTCATCCCGGTGGGATTCATTGACGACGACCCCCTGTACACGGAGTTCGAGGAGCCCGAGCTGCAGGACCTGAAAGTCCTGGGCGGGTTAAAAGATCTCTGCCGCGTGTTAAAGGACTTCAAGGTAGAGAAGGTAATCATAGCTTTCAACGGTGCATCCGCGGAGCAGCTGCTTGACGTGGCATCGAAGTGCAACAAAAGGGGGGTCGAATGCTCTATTGTCCCCCGGCTCTTCGAGGTTATCACCAACGAGATCGAAGTTAACGAGATCGGGGGGATTCCTCTTCTGCGCCTGCGGGAGAAGAAGATCGGGGGCATCAGCCACGCCATAAAGACGATGGAAGATTATATTCTGGGCGGTATCCTCCTTTTCCTTTGCTGGCCCATGATCCTCGCCATGGCTGTTATCATCAAACTGAACTCACCGGGTCCGGTCTTCTTCCGCCATAAGCGGGTAGGAAAGAACGGTAAATGCTTCAGCTGCCTCAAGTTCCGCTCCATGTACGAGAATGCCGAATCCATGCAAGCGGAACTGGTGAAGAACGACAACGGAGAACACGGCTGGCTGTGTTGGAAAAAAGAGGATGATCCTCGCGTCACGCGTGTTGGAAAGTGGCTACGCAAGTTCTCCATCGACGAGCTGCCTCAAATCTTTAACGTCTTGGCCGGCCAGATGAGCCTGGTGGGGCCCCGGCCCCATATAAAGGAGGAGGTCTCGCAGTACAAGGAATGGCACAAGCAAAGGCTCAACGTGAAACCGGGCATCACGGGGCTCTGGCAGGTGAGCGGGCGAAGCGACCTGCCCTTCGACGAAATGATAAAACTGGATCTCTATTACATAGAACGCTGGTCGCCCTGGTTGGACTTCAAGATAATGCTCAGGACCTTAACGGCGGTTTTTCGCTGCAAGGGAGCATGTTGATCTGATCGCGCCCTAACGGGTAAAGTAGAGGGGATAATTTAACGGAGGGGTCACGATCGGAAAATGGCAATTGCTCATAAGGGATGCGATGGAGCCCTTAACCTGGCAAGAACGGCCGACGAAAAGATCGACGAGGGCTTACTCCAGCCGCGCGGTTCGAAAGGGCTAAAAGGAAACCTTTTATGCCGTTCGAAGGATTATTATAAAAGGGATAAATATACCTTTTACCTTATGGTGCTTCTCGTCCTTTTCTTTCTCTTTCACCTCATTAGAAACATCTTCATACCCCTGCATGTAGACGAGGCCCTCTGGTGGCTGTGCATGAAGCATCCCCAGTGGGCCTATTGGTACCATCCCCCATTGAAGATAGCCGATCTGTATATTATGACCAGGATATTCGGAGAGAATCCCCTCGCTCTGAGGTTGGGATCGATTACCTTTTCCACCCTGGCCCTCTACATAGCATTCAGGTTCTCCGTAGACCTGTTTAAGGACAAAAGGTGGGCATTCCTTACCACCTTGCTCATCGCCCTCCTCCCCCTGACTAATTACTGGATGATCATCGGCCACCAGGAAGGGCTTTTTATCTTCACCTGGCTGCTTACCACCTATCTCGTCTGGAGAGCGGTCTCCACAAGCCGCAAGGGATACTGGTATCTGGCCGGTCTCTCGGCCGGAACCATGTTGCTGAACAGCTCGCGGTCGGCGCTCTTTTTCCCAACCATTGTCCTCTTTCTCCTGACCTCGAAGGAGAGCAGGGTCTGGTGGCGCAGAAAAGAGCCCTACCTCGCCTTCTCGATCGTTCTGGCTATGTTCACACCCTCTCTTATCTGGTATATCGGCCACAGGTTCGAGCCCCTCTTCTACCAGGCCTCCCATCATCCCGGGTTCTTAGGCCGGGGCATTCTGGATTATATTTCGTATATCTCATACCATTTCCTGAGAGAGAGCATCGTTATCTCCCCCTTTGTGTACTTGTTCAGCATCTTCGGAATTATCTACGGTGGATACTTAGGGTATTTCAACAAAGGGGGGGCCGAACAGCGATTTCGCTACCTCTTCTGTTTTTCCGCCCCGATCATCCTCTTTTATACCATTACCGGAGGTACGCCTTACTGGTCATTCTGCGGTCACCTAGCCGCAATAATAGCGGCTGGCGGCGCTTTCCCCATACTGCTGTCTCGAACCTCAAAGGCATATCTGAAAAAGCTCTGGCGTCCCATCTACATAGGTATATGCCTCATTCTCGTTTTTGCTTTCACCCTCCCGGCCCTGGTGCTAACCGCCGGAGACCAGATCCAAAACGAATGGAAACCACTTGCCGTAAAGGTCGAGGAGTTAAAGGCGGAGATGGGGGGCGAGGTTCCATATCTGGCCGGGCCCTACTTCCACATACCGGGCGAAATAGCCTACTATGAAAGGGATAATCTGGCAGGATATACCCTGGCCTTCCTGGTTTATGAACATGCTGTCCTGAGCTCCGGGAGCGGTGACTACGCACCCTGGGTGCCCCTTGATGATCTGATCGGGAAGAACATGATCTTCGTGGACGGGGAGACGAATATCGATGATTACGACACTCCCGTCTCTTATTGGGAGGAAAAGCTACCCCCCTATTTCGAGCGGGTGGACCCGCCGGTGATCTTCTCCTACACCAAATGGGGCAACGACGTCCGCAATTTTTACATTTTCAGGTGCTACGGTTTCAAGGGCCCCGACGCGGAAATGGACACCAAGGGCGAAATCAGGGAATACGTCAAGCATCATCAAGATACCGCGGGTCAAAGCTAAGCCATGTAAATGCTATCGGTCAGTTTGTCTTCCTGATCCAGAAACTACCCGGCCAATATTTATCCCTACGGTAGGAATTGAATGCCTCCTCCAGCATGGGGCTGTTTTTCAGATGCATATAGCTTGCGGCCCACAAGACTTCAAAATGCTCGTTGAAAACCAAGAAAGCTTGCAGCAGGTATTGCTCCGTCCAAAACCACCGTTCCTTGAACACGAAATTCTTGGGATAGTCCGCCGGCAAAAATATATCATGGATGTGGACGGTTACACCCGCTTTAAGTCTCGGCAAGATCTTTAGATAGATATATTGTACATCGCTACCAATCTTCAACACATGGCTGGAATCGATAAAGAGAATATCGTCCTCTTCCAGCTTGTCGAACATGCTGAGCTCGATATCCTGCGCCTTCTTGGTAATCAAACTCGTCAAGTTGGGAATGCCTCTTTCAAGCACTTCATCGGGATAAGGGTCTATGGAGACAAATTCACATCCTTGCCCGTATTCTTCGGCATTCCTGCCAAGTGCTTGCGCCATAAGCAAAGTAGAATTCCCGGCCCCTATTTCAATTATCTTTTTCGGCCTGAAGTGTCTCACCATGCAATAAAGGACTTCTCCATCCACCGACGCAAAACTCCCGTTATCGATATAGTATTCACCAGGGTTCCTTGTCTGGCCCTTATTAAAAGGGATCCGGTCATATTCCATCTTGTACTTTTCTACAAAGAGCGAAAGCAATTCAACCTGTTTCTTCTCCCTGAAATCAATCCCCCCAGGCTCTTCGCAGCGATCCCATAGATCTTCCCCTAACGTCCTTGTGTCGGGGATGGGATCAAGATAGTTAACTCTGGTCACATGTAATCCTAATTTCTGCCATATCGGGAATGTCAATTGAGTGAATTTATGAAGAACGCCGTATTTTAGCATAACCCTATCCGTCCTTGTTAAGGGCAAATTTAATGTTACTGCAGCACTAGCCGCCGCAACTGATCAGCTTTAACCCAGTGCAATTATATTTAATACTCTGCTATTTAGCTACACTTATCATATAGAACAGCAGGGATCCCTTTTTTGCATTGCTGAAACATGCATTAGAAAAGCAATAACTGTATTACGAGGACAGGGAAGGAAGGAAACCTGATGGCTAAATTACGACCGGCCTTTAGAGCTCCATTTTGACGACCCTCCGGGTTTAGAGTTCAGCGAAAAGAGGTCGCAAAAGGAGTTCCATGACGGCGACCGTGGCGTCCGTGATCCTCTTGCGGGATGGTATAATATTGCGGATAAAGAGGGTACCTAAGAAATATTGATTTGATAATATGCTGGGTTGACGAAAGGAAGGCGCAGCAAGCTTGGATAAGAGAAGAACGGCCATGGAAAATGAAATTGTCATCATCGGGGCGGGAATAACCGGGGCCACCCTGGCGGAAAGATATGCGAATATCCTGGATAAAAAAGTCCTGGTCATCGAGAAGAGAGATCATATCGGCGGTAATTGTTACGACTATTTTGACCAGGACGGGATCCTGGTTCAGAAGTACGGGCCGCACTATTTCCATACCAATTTAGATGATGTGCGGGAATACGTATCCCTATTCACGGAATGGCTTCCTTACGAGCATAGGGTCTTGAGCTACGTGGACGGAAAATATGTGCCGGTACCGGTGAATATCGACACCGTTAATAGGCTGTTCGGCGTGAGCATTGAGAACGAAAGCGAGATGAAGGAGTGGCTGGATAAGAATGCCGTTAAATGCGACAACCCGAAGAACAGCGAGGAGTCGGCGCTCGCGCGGGTTGGCCCCGTGCTGTATGAAAAAATGTTCAAGAACTACACTATCAAGCAGTGGGATATGCACCCCAGGGAACTGGACGCCTCGGTGATGGATCGCATACCGGTTCACTTCAACCACGATGACCGCTATTTTAGCGATAAATACCAGGGGGTGCCGAAAGACAGCTTTACGGATATATTCAAGAGGATGCTGGACCACCCCAATATAACGGTCCTCTTAAACACCGATTACTTCGAAATAAAGGATGAGCTGGGGGGCCACGACATCACCATCTACACCGGCCCCATTGACAGGTACTTCGATTATCGTTTCGGGAAACTCCAGTACCGGTCCCTGCGATTCGAATTCCAAACCCTGGCTGAAGAATACCATCAACCGCAGACGGCGATCAACTACCCCAATGACTACGACTTCACCAGGATTCATGAACCCAAGCACGCCACGGGACAGAAACACAGCAAGACCACCATCATCAAGGAGTACGCCACCTGGGACGGCGATCCCTATTACCCCGTTCCTTCCCAGAGAAACCGGGATATCTACGAGATGTACCGAAAAGAAGCGGGCGGCTTGGAAAAAATCTATTTTGTGGGCAGGCTGGCCAATTATAGATATTTCAACATGGACCAGGCCTTCAAGAACGCCCTCGACCTGTTTGGCTCAATCCTGGCACTAGGGTAAAACCTGTTTGAAGCATAAAGAAGGGCTCCCTTGCTTCCTCCTGGTCACGCTTTTCCTCCACTTTGTCTTGAGAGCCGGCGTGCCTCTCTTTCTCTTTCATGTACCCACCTCCCTGGACATAAGGTTAACCTTGTCGGTTCTTCTCCCGGAAGCGTGGGTTTGAGGATGATGGCAATTCGACACATCAGGAAAAACGGCGGCTGAATGAAGGGCTGGCAAAGCAGCCTCCAGCGATCATTGGGCAGATTACCCGCAATTCTCGGCGAAGAGCCATAAATTACGGCCAACTTCAAGCGTGGATGAGCAGGGGGTTACCCCCGATTTCACTTCAAGTGCCGGGCTTCAAGTGCGAAACCCCTTTCAAATGTGGGGCCTGGCCGGGCGTACTCAACCAGGGGGCCCGTTGGCTTGGGCAGGCACCAGCTGCGCCGGCGAGGTCGTGAGAGGCGCCCTGCGCCCCGAGGGGCGCAGGGCGTAGGGTTTATATTTTATATAGGGGGGGCATCCAGGTCTTTTATGAATATGAAGGGGAAGGGGGGCGGTAGGAGATATAACGTCTCCAGGATGGTAATATGTTTGCATCAGGAGGTGGATATGGGAAATGTCGGATAACAGTAACCTTATGGAGGTACTAAAAATGGGCAGCGAAAAAGAAAACGCGAGAAATTGTATAGCCATCCAGGAAAGGAGGCGCAAGCTCGCCGAATGGTATGACCAGTACGAGACGGTAGCCGAGATTCTTCTGGATTGCGAGTTTAAGGGGGCAATTAAAAAAGGGAAGCTCTGGATGGAGAGCTTTCGCCCAGAGATGGTATGGAAACTTGCAGGAGATGTAAGCAACAAGCGGGTATTGGATATAGGGTGCCAGTACGGGGTCTTTTCGTTCTTCCTTTCAGAGAAAGGAGCATCTGTTACTGGAATTGATATATCCAAAAAATGGGTGGAGAGGTGCCTCAGGGAGGCGAGTACTAGGCGGGATTGCAGCAAGATGGAATTTAGGATCTGTGACGCTCAGGAGTTAGCCTTCGATGACGAGAGTTTTGACATAGTGGTATGTACCGAGGTGATTGAGCATGTCGATTATGCCGGGAACGTTTTAAGCGAGATAAATAGGGTATTGGTACCCGGGGGGATTCTGGTCCTGGGAACTCCTAATACCGGCTCTTACTACGTAAAAATATGGAATATCTTGAAAATGTTGCTTCCCATGAAAGCAATCAGGTGGATTTTAAAGAAGATCTTAACGGTGAGCCAGGAAGATGCCTATCAACGCGTCCGCAGGCAACTCCCCGAAGAACGAAGGGCCGAGTTCGACCGGGAGATAAAAAAGCTGGAGGAGCTGAACAAGCAACTCGAGGTAAACGACCCCGGGAAAGAGGAGTTCAGTGAGCACATAAGAGAATTCAGCCTCGATGAAATAGAGACCTTGCTTAATCTGATGGGTTTCGAAATAGAGAAAAGAACCGGGTTTCCCGTTTTTCCTACCTATTATTTCCTCAGTTTACGTATGTTAATACGTGAATGGTTTATCAAAGTTAAAGATAATAGCCGGTGGAGATACCGCAGCGCACCCTTCGTGTATATCAGGGCGGTCAAGAAGGAGCCTCCAATCTTCCATATTTGATTAGACGTTATATAGCCGCCGAAATTTTAGGCCCTTCGCCGAGAATTGCGGGTAATCTGCCCAATGATCGCTGGAGACTGCTTTACCAGCCCTTCATTCAACCGCCGTTTCCCCTGATGTGTCGAATTGACCACCATCTTCAAACCCACGCTTCCGACAGAAGACCCAAATTCAATACATCATCTAATCAAAGTCCAAAAGATAATTGGTTGCCATGGCTGTGAGGAAAGTTTGGACCGCGTCCTTCAGGACTGCTTCCCCATCGCCTCCGCGCTGTAACCGGAAGGGTCTGTCCAGGCGTAATAGCTCTTGGGCCTCTGGATCTCCTCCTCCCCTGGAGGCCCGTGGTAATCGGAGGGATCGTATTTGTAGTTCCTGTAATCCTTCGGGTTTACCTTCTTATCCCATATCTTTATAACCATTGCGGGGTTTCCCACCACGATAGCGTAGGGTGGTATATCCTGGTTCCACACCACCGCATTCAGGCCAATTTGCGCATACTCGCCGATAACGGCGTTCCCTCCCACCATGGCGCCGTGATATATCTGCACGTGATCCCGCACGTCCATGAAAGGGTTTTCCTCGGGCAGCCCCACCGCGCCCACAGCAACATGTGAATATATCCGCACGCCACTTCCTATGCGCGTTCTCCTCCCGATAAGCACGCTTATGGGGTGGTCCAGATGGAAGTCGTGGCCTATCTCCGCATCGGGGTGGATCTCCACGCCGCAGAGAAAGTAGTTGAGGCGATAGCCCAGGAAAGCAAGGTATAGATGGCCCCTGAGATAGAGCCATCTGTATACCCGGTAGAGGGCAATGGCCTGATTGCCGGGATGCAGCAATATATCGCGCACCAGCCCTCCCACACCCTTGCGCTTCATCGCCAGCTTGAGGTCGGTTAGAAATCCAGACGTAGATCTCGGTTCGGACATCGCTTCCACCTCGTGTTTGCTCGAGTTATTCTTTCCTCAACCTTCTCCGTACTGTGTCCCACGCTCCATATTTTATCATCGACCATTCATAGGGTTTACTTTCCAGGAACTCCACCGTCGGCCCGGAAACCACCATCCTTTTCCTGAGTATCCGGGGAAGCCCCAACAAGGTATCGAAAATGCCCCGGAAGAATTCCCGGAAGGTGTGATGTTTGATGGAATAGAGGCAAAAGAATACCAGGTAGAGAAAAGCCTTCTTCAGGGCCTTCCCCGCCGGGTAGAAGCGAGCTAGATACCACCAGCCCCCGGTCATGTTCACGTAAAGGCGGTATCCCGGGTTGCGCACATCCCTGGATATCTTGTGGCGTATTATGGCCGCAGGGTGGTAGACCACCCGGTATCCGCTATCGACGGCCTTGGCGGTCAGGGCGCGCTCGAAAAGGTGGATCTCGGGCTCGAAATATCCAAGTTCCTCCAGGACATCGCGGCGGATCATGGCGCCGTTGCCATGAAAAGTGGGGACGTCGAAGACGCCCTCGGAGGCATGCTCCTCCGGCTTAAACCAGCGCATGGGATCGAAGACTACTCCGGTATCGTTGTAGAGGTTCTTACTGTGCACCACGGCGATGCGCGGATCGGAGGCGAAGACCTTCACCATGCGCTCTACCGCATCCGGAGCCAGGACACCATCGTTGTCCTGGTGGAGGATGATATCCCCCCCAGCTGTCTTGGCGCCCGTATTTATGGACTGGATGAGGAAGTTGTGCGGGGATTGTATAAACAAGACCTCAGGGAACCCCTCTTCCACCATCTCCCTGGTCCCATCGGTGGAATTATTATCCACCACAATTATCTCCGAGACCGGGTAGGTCTGGGCCTTTATGGCCAGTAGGGCCTCCTCAAGATCGTTCTTGCGATTCCAGTTGGGTATCACCGCGCTTACCTTCGGCAGATATTCCTGCTCTCTCTGCTCCGCCACCATAGCCTCTCATCCCATCGCTTCATCAAAAACCCTTAGGGCCTCCTCCGCCGCCCTTGACCAGGAAAAGTGCGAGGCCCTCTCTTTGCCCGCCTCGGACAGCTTTGCCGCCAACTCCTTGTCCCCCAGCGCCCGTGCTATGGCCTCGGCCATTTCCTCCGCGCATTCGGGATCAAAATACAGCGCGGCGTCCCCCGCCACCTCCGGCAGCGAGGTGGTGTTGCTGCAGGCCACCGGCGTGCCGCAGGCCATGGCCTCAACCACCGAAAGCCCAAAACCCTCGTAGAGGGAGGGATAAACGAAAAGGCCACATGCATTATACAGCAATAGGAGGTCCTCATCGGAAACGTACGGCAATCGAACTACCCTGCCCTCCAAACCGCAGCGGGAGACGGTTCCCGGGATATCCACCGGGGGGCTGAAAGGGGCGGGCTTCCCCAGGATAAGAAGCTGCAGGTCGGAATCCAACCGGCGTTCCGCCCCGGATACGGCCTCTATGAGCCTTTCCAGGTTCCTCCTGGTGTGGATTGATCCCGCGGTGAAGATGAACCCCTCTCCAACACCATACCGCTCGCGTATCCCCTTTAGCAGGGACTCATCCTGCACGGGCCGGAAGAAGTCCTCGGCCGCCTCTGGAATCACCACCACCCTTTCGGGGTCCACCCCCAGAACCTGCACGATATCACCCTTGGAATGTTTGCTTACCGTGATAATGCGCTCAGCCCTCTTTACCTCGCGCCAGAAGATGCCGTCGAAGCGGAACCTGCGGTCCCCGGAGAACCATTCGGGGTGGACCTTGATGGTCAGGTCATGCACCACCACCACCGAGGGGCAGACCTTTAGGAGGGGGAGGAAATAGGAGGGGGAGAAATGCAGGTCTATGCGGTCGCCTTTCATGGCCAGGGGCAGGCGCAGATGTCTCCATAGCAGGGAGGGTCGCATTCTCAAGACCCTGTATTCCAGGGAGGGTGAAGATAGCCGGAGAGGCTCAATGGGCGCCGACAGATAAAGGGCAAATTGGTTTTCCCCACCTCTCTCCACCATTTCCCGCAGCAGGTTAACCAGGTAGCGGGCCACCCCGTACCGCTCTCCCTGCAAAGTGCGCCCCTCTATGCCTATCCTCAACGCTTCCCTCCCCCGCCCAGACTATGGTAACCGGACCAATGACGCCGTTTTACCTCTATCCCCCCCTTGTCTCCAGAGCCTCCAGCAGCACCCTATCCTTGGTGCGAGCCGTTTCATCCTTATCGAAGATCCTCTGCGCCCGGCTCAAGCCGGCCTCGCCCATCCTGAGGGCCTTCTCCCTGTCTCCCAGCAAGGCCACCATGGCCCTGGCCATGGCCTCGAAGTCCCTGGGAGGAACGATTGCTCCCGTGACCCCGTCCTCGATCATCACCGGTATCCCGCCTCCGTCGAAGGCCACCACGGGGAGCCCCTTGGCCATGGCCTCGATGACTACGTTGGGCAGGGGATCTGGCAGGACGGAGGAGAGGACAAATAGGTCGACCGAGGACATGATGTCCGGAACATCCTCTCGAAAGCCGGTGTAAATGATTTTCTCCCCCATCTCCAGTTCAGCGGTCAGACGCTTCAAGTAATCGACGTACTCCTCCTCGCCGAAAAGGGCGTCGCCGACTATCAGGAAACGCGCCTCCGGTATCTCCGCCGCCACCATAGCCGCCGCCCTGATAAAATAATCCACGCCCTTCCATTCCACCAACCTTCCCACGAAGCCGGCCACCGGGGTTTCCTCGCCTATGCCCAGCTCCTTCCTTACTTCCTCCCTTGATTTTGTGCTCAGGACCTCCTCCATCTTAATGCCGATATAGACGACCGCTATCTTCTCCCCCGGCACGCCCAGATCGACCAGGGCCTCCTTGACCGCCGGCGCGTCGGCGATGATCCTGCTCGCCAGGTAGGATCCGCAGGTCTTCACCAGCCACATGTTGAGCTTGTTGAAGGACTCCGGAATCACGACATCGTGGACGCCCCATACTATGGGACGGCGAGCCATCCATCCCGCCAGGCTGCCGTAGATATCCGCCTTGAGGCTGTTGGTAAAGACCAGGTCGAAACGCTCCCTTCTTACCAGGCGGGCCAACCCGGCTACCGTGGTTATCATATCCAACGGATAGGTCAGGATAGCCAATCGGTTGCTTCCCAGCGATTTTCTCTTTATGTTCAAGAGCCTCTTGGAGGGGTAACCGAGGTAAACGGCCATCTCTCTTCCTCTCACATCCTCGGTCAGGGGACCTTCCTCGGGACAGGCCCAGGCGACCTCAAACAAGTCCCGGTCCAGCGCATCGAGCCATCGCAGCGTGGCTTTCTCGCCGCCCGCTATCCCCGCCACGTGGTTAACGATCAATACGCGGTATTTGGCCAAGGTATCCTCCTTAATTCTTGCATGCGGACAGCAGCAGGCTGCGCCCCGTATTCTTAAAAGGAGGCAAGGGGGCAAAAAGGCGGTAAAGGGGCACACCAACCTTAACGCTTACCTTCCCCCGGTACAAATGAGGGAAGACGGTCCTGCAGTTCTCCACCCGGTAGCCCGCCTCCTGGACTACCTCCCGCAGCTCCATGGGGTCATATATATGCGCATGCCCGGGATCATGGAAAAGAGAAGGGCATGGGTAGAGGCGATTGGGAGTGCATATCGCTAGTACTCCCCCGGTCTTAAGGACCCTCCCCCACTCCTTCAGGGCCCCGTGCAGGTCTTCGAGGTGTTCCACCAGGTGCTGGGAAATCAGGCGGTCGAAGGAGCCGTCCGGGAAAGGCAGATCTCCCGCGTCCGCCATAAGAATCCGGCTTTTCCTCGCCGTTTTCCCAGCGGCGCCAATAGCCTCCTCCAGGGTATCCACGCCGGTTGGAGAGTGCCCTTTGCTCTCCAGGAAAGCCAGGAGGGCGCCGCCGCCGCATCCCACCTCCAGGATGCGGGAATCCGTTTGGGGGTGCAGCATGTCATACAGCAGCTTTGCCTCTATGAGGAAATCCCTGGTTGATTCCCGGTGTCGATAGTATCCCTCATCGTACAAAGCTTATTCCTTCTTCTTCCTCATAGCTTTATAGTCCAATATATAGTCAAAGGGAGTCCCCGTCCTGATTGCGGTCCAGTCCTGGATCTTCACGCCCTCCTTGCGCCAGGTGATCTGGGGGTCATAGGGGGTGGTGGGCGGATGACAGGGGTTGGGGCTATCGAAGTAATGCTCCGGGTGTACCTTCATATCGGCCTGCCAGGCCAGGCTCAGCTCTTCTCCGGTAACAAGATGTTGGGCGGGCTGCCCGGCCACCACGGTCATATCGGGAACGTCCTTGGTCACCACCGACCCCGGCGCCACCCCGCTGTGCTTGCCCACGGTGACACCCGGGAGGATTATGGAGCCCGTTCCAACGGCACAGTTATAATCGAGCCGGGTGGTCTTGACCCGCAAGGGAAGGTCGACCACGGAATTGACCGAGGCGTCATGGGCATAGATGATGCACCCGTAACCTATGGCCACGTAGTCCTCGATGATCACGGACTGCGGAGTCGTGATTTCAATAAATACGCCCAGGTCGATGAAGACGTTCTCGCCCACGTTGACGCCGCGCTTGCGGAGGTACTTTATACGGTAGCCCATGTCCGGATGCCACATGGATAAAAGAAGAAGAAGCCGGTAATCGAGCCAGGCCAGCAGGTCCAGGGCTTTGTTTACCACTATCCCCGCCAATACGTTGCGCACCAGGAAGGAATACCCCTTGATGAATAGAGACGCGCGTTTCCAACCCATAAGCCCCCAACTCCTCCTCTCAAATGGCCTAGTTTCCTCTTAAGGTATCTTTTATACTCTCTCATCGTCATTCTTTCAACATATTTTAAACTTAGTACCCCGCCTTCATAAATACGGTAACGCACCGAGAGCGTCGATGCGCCACTCCCGCAAGGCGCGCGACCGGGGCGTACTCGCTGGGTACGTCGCAGGGAGCGGAACGCAGCGGGAGGGGATGCAGCGGCGTTCGAATGCCAGCGTATTTATGAAACGGGGTACTTAGGTGCAGCTCAATAGGGCTTATGCACCTCCGCACATCGGCTCATGTGCTTGGCTCCAGTTGATGGTTCTTTTGCACATAGCCCCGATGCAAGGGCGGCGTGGCTGTCTGCCCGAGTGTAGTGCCAAGCCAGTTTTCCCGGTTCAAGTACGCCCTTTTAACCGGGCTCTTGAAAATGCCACCGTAGAAGATGAGACAGAGAGAAAGGTTCGCCTTTTCCGTGCCAATAAAGTTTGCTCTTCGCACCAGGGCTGAGCCTCTTCCTTAAGGCAAGGGCATCGGGACGGGCATGCGGCCTCGCCGGGCGTTAAAGCCCCAGGCCCCGACGGGAAAAGCCCGTTTTGTGCTGCTATAATAAACCCAAGTCCGAGGATATGGTTAGATCCAAGGAACAGCGCACGAGACGGGTAAATATTGTGAAAGGTATTTTTTAAGGAAGGCAAAAGTATGAAACCGAGAGATCTTGTGGCAGCGATACGAAAGAGGGGCTGGCTGATCATAGTGATAGTCCTGCTGGCCGCCCTTTTCTCTGCGGTGATAGCTCGCGTCCAAACCCCGAGCTACAAGGTGGAAATACTCGTTTCCGCAGTGGCACCGAAGAACCCTACTAACAATCAACCCGACGCCAGTATCGCCAGCATTTACGCGCTCGCCTTGATGCCCTCTATCGCCAGCGCCACCGAAAGCATCGACGTGGCGGAGGCCACCAGCGAAAGGCTTCGGCAGAACGGCATCGACGTACCGGCGGAGTCGCTTCTGAGCAAGGTAAAAGCAGAGGCCGATGTCAACTCGGCTTTTGCGACAATAACCGTTACCGACGATAGTCCCACCCGCGTCGCGGATATCGCCAACACCTGGGGAGAAGTGCTCGAGATACAAACCAGCGATAATCCCGAGGTTAACAACCCTGATTTAAAGGAGGTGCTCCTGGGCGGCAAGCTCGTGGTCACCAACAGGGCCGTGCCGCCGGCAAAAGCCAACCAGCCCAAGCCCCTGGTCTATCTTGGACTCGGCTTCTTCGTCGGGTTAGTGCTGGGTTTCGGGCTGGTGATAGGGATTGAATATTTTGATCCCCATTTCCGCTCCACCCAGGAAGTGGAGGAAAGCCTGGACATAAAGGTATTGGGTATCATTCCCAAACTAAAAGGTGCTGATGCCACCACCCTCCTTGCCACCCGAGCGGATAACTCCCCGGTCCACGAAGCTTACTCCCAGCTACGAACGACCCTTATGTTCTCCCTCGCGGAGAAGCCCTTCAAATCCGTTGTGGTCGCATCGGCCATACCTACGGAGGACGGCCCGTACATTCCGGCCAACCTGGCCGTCAGCATAGCCTACATCGACAGAAAAACGCTCTTGATCGACTGCGACGTGAGGGATAAAGCTATCTCCAAGCTGATGGGAGCAGCGGATAAGCCGGGCCTGGCCGATTCTTTAGCCCTGGGTGAGCCCGTATCGCCGAAGATCACCGCAACGAAAATTCCCAATCTTTATCTCCTGCCCGCCGGGAGGACCTCCGAGGAATCATCCGACCTCCTGTCCCTGCCTCTCATGGACGAATACCTGCGCGAGCTGGAGGACCAATACGATAAATTGGTAATCTATGCCCCTGCTCTTATCACGGCCATCGACGCGGTGGTAGCGGCCTCGAAGGCGAACCTGAGCCTGGTGGTGTTGGATGCCCAAAAGTGCTCGCGCAACATCGTTTTATCCGCCATGGAGAGCTTCAACCTTCTGCACCTGAAACCCACGGGGGTGGTGCTTTCCAACGTCAAGCTAAGCAGACGCGAACGGGCAATACACGCCAGGAAAGCCGCACCCGCATCACGGG
>Ga0315282_10008276_pt1 | contig 16863 bp, 9 predicted proteins | sample YL17G07_20_MG_FD_203693 | JGI IMG/M metagenome (GOLD analysis project Ga0315282, IMG submission 203693) | Sediment microbial communities from Yellowstone Lake, YNP, Wyoming, USA - YL17G07_20 | ecosystem: Environmental > Aquatic > Freshwater > Lake > Sediment | place: USA: Wyoming | collected...
CACCCGTATGGTAACAGTTTTACATCTGTATCTGTGCGATTTTACATCCGTATCTATTCGGTTTTACACCCGTATGGCGTCGGTTTTACATCTGTAACCAGTGAATTATTTGGGTGTATGGAATCAGTTTTACATCCGTAACGGATAGATGGGGATACCGTTGTAAAACCGTGTGAGTGGTGTAGGGGTAGGGTATATCCCCCCTATTTTGCGCTAACTCCATATCAGTCAAGGAATAAACTCCAAATTCAGCCCCTTCCACTATAGCCCAAATCTGCGTTTAATTCGTTTCAGCCGCCCCGATGGCATAATCGGGGTCTAACTGCCACTAATTCACCCGCCTGGGCGGGTTCAAAATGACAGTAAGACGAGTTCATGAGTTAATAAGTTAACGGGTTCACGAGTTAACGAGTTCACGGGTTCATGGGTTAAACATACAATCTGTAACCTTTAACCTATAACCGGATTCTATCCCATAGCAGTTATTTTATCAAGGTTTTCCGTCAATACTTTTGCCACGGATTAGTCTGATTAATCTATTCTTATTATTTGATTTTTTTGGCTCGGTATGTTATATTATACTTATGAAAACTAATGGGAAAAAACTAATTAACACTAATCCCTACCTTAAAAATCCGAGCCAAGTCAGGGAAGTCTGCCTGCGCAATACCTCAGCTTCCTGCCATATCGAAGGTGTTTATTGCAGGAATATCGACAATAAACTCAGCCGTCATTCAACTACGCGGCGTAAATCACGCGCCGGCTAAGGAACGCTCTAACGCCTCTCTCATTATCGTTTTTATCGGTTCGTAGTTTCTTTTTAATCCTTCTTGGATTGCCCGGTAATATTCCTGCTTTACCTTACCCTTAATAAAGCTGAAATCAGGAGAAGGAAAATCCGCCTGAAGCATCATAAGGTTAGCTAAAAGACGAGCCAGACGGCCGTTGCCATCCCGGAAAGGATGTATCAGCAACAATTCGGCATGGACAATTCCGACCGCTTCGACCACCTTTTCTTTATCCTTGAAAAGGCATGGCGTATATTTGGATAAAAGAGTATCAGAAAACTCAGTCATTAAACGCGGAATTTCCTTAGCCGCAGCAAACGGGAAAACACCTTTGGTTAGATTAACATTTCTATAGTTTCCAGCCCAGGGATATATTTTACCCAGGAATACCTGATGGATTTTCCTGATATCCTTTTCGGTAAAGCGGTGTGTCTTGGTGAAATAATTGATGTTCCATCTTTCTGCCTTTAAAAGCGCTTCAGCTTCCTTCTGGTCAATTGCCCGCTTGGATTTTATTCCCAAGATATTTTTCAGAACTTCTCTGTGAGAACATGGTTCGAACTCGGCTTCCACTAATCCGTCCGTAGAGTATTTATTACTTTGCCTTTTCATATGCTCCTGAATTCTTTATTATATTTCTATTCTATCCCATATCAGAAGTGTTTAGTTGTTACTCTACCAATTTATATGCGGATTTCAAGGAAATGATGGATTGGGAGATCATTATATTTATTAATGTTACCATCGCCAAAACTTTCCTATCCATATGATTCTTATTAACCTGATCACGCTATAGCTCAAAAAACCAATTATTTCCAGAACTTTGCTGATTGTTAGTAAAACTTTCTCTTTCACAGTCAAGCCTTTTGGTTGGTATCCCCTCTGGCGCTCTTTTTTCATATCCACCATGACAGTCCCCCTTTTCTGCCTGAAGCAAATCAGACGCCGAGTGCCCTTCGGGACACATCCCCTCGGTCTAAAAGCCTGTTTCATAACCCATTATAAGGAATATCAACGAGGATAAACCTCGTTGACTACCACACAATTTATGGTAGACAACGACCTTTATGGTCGTTGACATCAGTTATGAAACAGTCTCTAAGTCTTTACTAATCATAAACGAGTTGCAAGTTACACGGGTTAACCCCGATGGCATAATCGGGGTCTAACTGCCACTAATTCACCCGCCTGGACGGGTTCAAACTGGCAGTAAGACGAGTTCATGGGTTCTTATGTTCTCAGTCTTCCTGCTTTCTTCGGGAGCTATTTCCGGATAATTCCTTTTACACCGATAAGTGTAGTTAATTACACCGATAGTGTCAATCTTTTGATACGCTGGTTCCTAAAATGCAATCTCTATTTATCCGAACAAATTCATAATGGAATATGCCTGCTTCTATTACATGGTCAAGTTCATTTGCCTGAGGAGAATTTATCCAGTTCACGATGTTTTTAATCAGCCTGGGAACTTCCTCGTTTTTCGGCGGTTCAAAAATGACTTCTCCGGTAATCCGATTCATAGTGACACATTTAATTGCTTCTCTCTTGACCCCGTTAGAAAATTAGTTTATAGTATGTCAGTTGAAGAAACGACGTATAATTAAAATGGAACAATCTGAATGAATAATGAAAAAATAGGACTCGGCCCTGAGGTCTGGCAAAGAGTTTTTAACTGGCGTATCTACCAGCAAACTAAGTCTTTATTGAAACAGATATTTAAAAGGTCATTTGCTTTTGGTGATTTTGAGGCAATGGGAATAACTCGCGAGGAGTACGCACGTATTCGGGGACCCATCAAGGAACCTATGACTCTTCTCCCCTTTTGCGACTCTATCAACGGGACAGAAGAAGGACAACGACGCTGTACCTTAGATGCCGACCAATCCTCTGCTCGAATTTCATCTACAGGTAAGCCTGATATTTGGCAATGTCATGCCGGTTTAACCGACCTAGCCATTCCCATCATCTTCCACGGTAAATATTGCGGTTGTATGACTACATACGGCGGATTACTGCTTGATGCACCGAATGAAACCCACTGGCAAGAGATTGCCGAACGAGTCAAGGATACGGGAGTGGATTTAGAAACGCTGAAAAAAGCATATTTTGAGATTACCCCTGTCTCCAAAGAACTTCTTGAAGTAATGCTTAACCTTATGAGTGTGAGCGTAGAAGAGATTATCAAGGCGGCAGTGGAAACCGATGAGGATAAAAAGCGGATTAGTGAATTAGAATCCGCCCTTGCTGATAAATATAACTTTGATAAGATTATCGGTAAAAGTCAGGCAATGCAAGATATCTTTGAGTTACTCCGACGGATTATTGAAACCGACAGCCCGGTGCTGATTGAAGGCGAGACCGGAACCGGCAAGGAACTCATTGCCAGCACCATTCATTATAACGGGCCTCGTAAAGACAAACCTTTTATGGCAATTAACTGCGGAGGTATGACGGAAACGCTTTTAGAATCCGAACTATTCGGACATGTCAAGGGTTCTTTCACCGGCGCCATCCGTGATAAAAAAGGATTATTTGAGGTTACCGATAAAGGCACCCTTTTTCTGGATGAGATTGGCGATATGTCGCCTGCCTTACAGGTAAAACTCCTGCGCGTTCTTCAGGAAGGAATATTCCTTCCGGTTGGCGCTACCGAGCCGCGTAAAGCAGATTGCCGGATTATCAGTGCGACCAATAAAAACCTTAAGGAATTGGTCAATCAAGGCAAGTTCCGCGAAGACCTCTATTACCGGATAAATGTCATCAAGATTACTCTGCCGTCTTTACGAGACCGCAAAGATGATATCTCTCTTTTGATAGACCATTTTCTTAAAACCTTACCGGATGCGGCTGAGAAAAAGATACAAGGAATTAAGCCCGAAGCGATGAAAATGCTTTTGAATTACCCCTGGCCCGGTAATATCCGGGAGTTGCAAAATGTCTTAGGACGGGCGATTTCTTTGACCAATTCACGATATATCATTCCTGAAGACCTGCCCGAGGAATTGTATAAAAAATCATCCGTTAACCTTCCAACAGTTGATATCAAACAGTCTTATACCCAGATGAAAAGGTCAGCGGAAAAAGAATATCTTAGCAAGATGTTAAAAGAGACAGGAGGGAATGTAACACACGCCGCACGCCAAGCAGGCATTACGCGTTACGCCTTTCAATATCTTCTGAAAAAACACCACCTCAAGTCTATTGATTTTAAATCCCACCGAGACGCATAAAACATTAGGCACTGTATAAATCTTATATCAATTTATGGTTTGTTTATATAACACACTGTAACATAAGACGTTACAAATAGAACTGCTTGTTTTATCTGGTCAAGTGCCATAATATTATAGCACTTTCTTGCTTGATGTAATACCCGTAAAAATCTTGACCTCATTATCTAACACTTTAATTTACAACGAGTTATAACTAAAATCATATTTCACCCTCTTCTGGCACGCTTTTTGCTATATAAGTAATCATTAAAAATATGAAAGGGGGTGACTGAATAATGAAAAAAGCGATGTTAATAGTAGCGTTAATGGGGTTAGTTACGTTGAGTGCACTCGCGGCTACCTATCCAGCATGGGATATCAATCAGGATGGAGTGGTCAATATGAGGGATGTAAATATAGAGTGCATGGCATTTGGTTCATTTGTTGGAAGTGCAAACTGGAATCCAGCATGCGATATTAATCCGGTCTACGCGCCTATCTACGATGACACTGGTAAGATAATTGGATACGACTATAAGACGATACTTGGATACGGAGATGGCAGGGTCGACATGAGGGATATAAACTGGGTAGTTATGCACTTCGGGAAAGTTTATAAATAAATCTTACTTATCGTAAGTAAAAGTTAAAGGGCTGAAGTTTAAACTTCAGCCCTTTTTCACATAGACACAAAGGTCACAAAGGGAATAAACCCCGAAAGTCCCGCCGAAGCGGGATCCCGACGTATTCGGGACTTTCGGGGTGTTCTTGATGCTTTTGCGTAACGAAGTGGAGTCCCGATTATGCCATCGGGGTGGTGAAGCGTTTTCCTCTTGACAAATCTCAGGTTATTTGTAATATAGTATTTATATGCGTAATAACTATAAATTAATCCAATTCAGCATATTTCTCTTAGTCCTGATTAGCGGATTACTAATTATTGGAGGCCGTGCCTGCTCCAAGCAGAGTGGCGGCGGTAGTAATCGTGTAGGCAGCAGTAGCGGTAATCCCTTTACCCTTAATGCGCCATCAAGACTGACTGCAATCACTATGTCTACAACCCGGATTGATCTGTCATGGACTGATAATTCTCCGAATGCAATGGGTTTTGAAATAGAAAGAAGTCTAATCACCAATACTGCGTACACGCTACTCGCTACTGTTACACGTGGTATTAATATTTATTATGATACTTCTGTTACTCCTTTAAATACCTATTATTACCGCGTTCGTGCCTTTAATCCGATTGGCGACCGAAGCGATTGGTCAAATGAAGTAAGTATTACCATTAATTTAGAACCAGTCTGGTCAGCAATTGAAGCAGGCTATGTGCATACCCTTGCCCGTTCAACTGATGGGACTCTTTGGTCCTGGGGTTATAACCCTTTTGGTGAATTAGGACTGGGTGATTATGCCAGTAGAGATGCGCCTGCCTTGATAGTGGTTGATTTTGACAACAATGTTTTTGCTGATATCGTCCAGATGTCAGCAGGAGGAGGTAATCTCAACACTGTTAATCAAGGACACACACTCGCCCTCAAATCCGATGGCACCATCTGGTCCTGGGGTCGTAATTATTATGGTCAATTAGGACTCGGTGATTTCTTAGATGCAATTGCTCCGTTACGAATTGGCCAGGATTCAGACTGGTCTGGAGTCATTGCCGGCGGTTGGTATTCCATTGCCCTTAAGACCAACAACACCCTCTGGGCATGGGGAGATAATAATTTCGGTCAATTAGGATTAGGAAATTCTGGAGACACTATAAATGTGCCAAATCCGGTTGGAACCACTTCAGATTGGTCTCAAGTTGCCGCTGGCGAAAATCATACTATTGCCCTAAAAACCAATGGCACCATCTGGGCGTGGGGTTATAATGGACAGGGGCGATTAGGTCTGGGAGATAATACGGATAGAAATACGCCAGGTCAAATTGGCACGGATTCAGACTGGTCGGGAATCACCGCTGGCAGACGGCACTCCATTGCCCTTAAGACCAACAATACCCTCTGGGCGTGGGGTTATAATAGCTATGGTCAATTAGGATTAGGAAATAGTGGAATCGAAACGGGAAGAACCACTCCAACCCAGATTGGCAGTGCTTCAGACTGGTCTGGAGTCACCGTTGGCGTCTTTCACTCCATTGCCCTTAGGACCAACAATACCCTCTGGGCATGGGGGTATAACTCTTACGGTGCTTTAGGACTGGGAGATAATACGGACAGAAACACACCAAGTCAAATTGGCACGGATTCAGACTGGTCTGGAATCACCGCTGGAGGTGAGCACGCTATCGCCCTTAAGACCAACAATACCCTCTGGGCATGGGGTTATAATGGATATGGTCAATTAGGGTTAGGAGATAGAGTAAACAGAAACATTCCGTATCCACTGGGCAGTCCGGCAACACCTTCTTTAGCTGCTACATCACTTGATTTATCACAGATTGTCATAACCTGGACCAATAACTTTAATAAGGCAACGGGCTTTATAATGGAACGCGGAATTACCAATACTGATTACTCGCCAATCGCTACATTCGGAGCCAATACCACTTCTTATTTAGATACAGGACTCAATCCCGCTAATACCTATTATTATCGGGTTTATGCTTATAATAATTTGGGAAATAGTCCGTATTCCATAGTATCAGCTAAGTTTAATCAATTTGCGCCTTCATCTTTAATTGTTAAGGTTATTTCTTCTTCGCGGATTGACCTATCATGGACTGATAACTCTTCTGATGAAACTGGTTTTAGTATAGAGCGTAGAACACTCTCTACCGACTACTCGCTACTGGCTACTGTTAGTGCGGGCACCACTTCTTATTCCGATAGTAATTTTGCTCCCGATACCACGATAATAGCACTTACCAACTATTCTTATCGCATCCGGGCCTTTAATACGCTTGGTGATAGCCCCTCTTCAAATATGGTAAAGGCTGCCATTGATTATAATTTATTGCCGACATGGTCGGCAATTGCCGCGGGAGAATCTCATACGATTGCCCGTGCAACCGACGGGACTTTGTGGTCATGGGGTGACAATAGTAATAGCCAATTGGGATTAGGCGATGCCGCTAATCGGCTCATGCCAACTCCAATCGGAATAGGAACCAACTGGCAGGCATTTGGCTGTGGTCAAATCCACTCTTTCGCCCTGAAGTCCGCCTCCGGCGGATCCGCCTCTGGAGGAACGGATAGAACACTCTGGACCTGGGGCTCTAATGAATATGGACAATTGGGAATGGGTAATATAATTAATAACGGAGAACCATTCCCTGTAGGAAGTGACTCAGACTGGTCGCAACTTACCGCTGGAGCCGTCCATACCTTTGGTCTGAAGACCAATCCCGCTGGTAGCGGGACGGGTGGTACACTCTGGGGGTGGGGTGACAACCAGTTTGGTGAACTTGGATTAATACAGGGTGACCAGATACTGACCCCTACTCAAATGGGAACGGATTCAGACTGGTCTGCCGTTGTTGCCCGCGGCGGTTTAGACAACACCTACACTCTTGCCCGTAAAACCAACGGGACGCTCTGGTCATGGGGATGGAATGAGTCGGGACAATTGGGACGTGCTGGTTCTGGGGCAATCCCCGGACAGATTGGAACTGATTCAGACTGGGCTTCGGCGAGTTCAACCGAATCGCCTGCACTTGTTGCGGGTGAGGCGCACAGTCTTGCCCTAAAAACCGATGGCACGCTCTGGTCATGGGGAAGTAATTCGTCCGGTCAATTAGGGCTCGGGGATAATAGTTATAGTTATTGGGATTATAGTAATCTGATATATGTCAGTAAGGAAAGAAATACGCCAACCCAGGTTGGAACTGATTCAGATTGGGTTACAATTGCTGCTGGAGGAATACACTCTCTTGCTATGAAGACCAATCCCGCTGGTGGCGGGACGGGTGGCACGCTCTGGTCGTGGGGTGATAATTCGTATGGCCAATTAGGACTTGGTGATGCTATTAACAGAAATACCCCAACCCAGATTGGCACTGATTCAGATTGGTCTATAATTGCCGCTGGAGGTAATCATTCTTTGGGTATAAAGACCAACGGCATCCTCTGGGTGTGGGGAAGAAATGATTCCGGTCAATTAGGGCTCGGGGATATTAGTTATGGTTATAATAAGTCTGGTGTTGATGGTGATCCTAATAAGTCTATATACACATATATCAATACGGATAGAAATATTCCGTGTCCGCTGGGCAGTCCGGCGCCGCCATTTAATTTGGTTGTCACGGCCGTTTCTTCCGCACAGATTAACCTTTCCTGGACTGATAACTCTTATAATGAATCTGGTTTTAAGATAGAACGTAGTGTTAATACTAATACAAATTATACACTTCTTGGTACGGTTGGTTCTGTTGACTCTCCTATTATTACTGCCGTATATTCCGATATTACTTCTACAGGGTTTGCTCCCAATACTGCTTATTACTACCGCGTCCGGGCTTATAACACCTTTGGTGAAAGTCCTTACTCAAATGAGGTGACTCCAATAACGTCGACGGCGCAGGCAATGGCTTATAACCGGATTGACTTAAGCTGGACAAGTGTTATTGCCGCACAAAGTTATCTAATAGAACGAGGCACCATTGCGGGCGGACCTTATACAACCATAGCTACTATAGGTGCGACTGTTGATTCTTATTCCGATTTGATGTGTTCTCCTCTTACCACCTATTATTATCGGATTTATGCTTATTATGCGGGTGGAAATACTCTGTCTTCAGTGGAAGCAAATGCTACAACCCCACTCTCGCCCCCGGATGCGCCACTTACCCCAACTGCACAGGCGATTTCGCCATTTTGTATAGTTATTACCTGGACTAATGTAATCAGCGAAACGGGTTATTATATAGAACGCAAGCTCGGGGCAAGCGGCACATATGAACAGATTGCCAATAGAGGAACAGATGTGATTACTTATTCCGATACCACGGTAGTGCCGATAGGCACCTATTATTATCAGGTGCGGGCTTATAATGCCGGTGGTACGAGCGACCCTTCACCGGGGGCAAATGCCACCCCGCAACTTCCACCGCCTGTGACATTAACGGCGACCGCAGTTGCTTCCGACCGGATTAACCTGACCTGGACCGATGTTACCGGTGAAACTGAGTATAAAATATATAGAAGTCCTGATAATATAACCTTTACTCAGATTGCCACGCCAACAATGAATAGCACCTCTTATCCTGATTCAGGACTGTCAGCATCTACTGCCTATTATTATTATATAATATCCCTTTATGCCGGTGTTGAGAGCACTATTTCTACCACGGCAAATAATACCATGACCGTACCGATTACGCCCAGCGGCCTGGCGGCCACCGTATTTTCTTCAAGCCAGATTAATCTGTCCTGGACAGGTGTCACCGGTGCAGACGGTTATAAGATAGAGCACCGTATTATGACCGATACAAATTATACCCCTCTTGACCCGGTTGGTTCTGACCCCACTTCTTATTCCGATACCGACCTCGCGCCCACTACGATTTATTATTATCGGATAAGGGCGTTCAATGCAGGCGGAGACAGTGGTTATTCGGAACCGGTAAGTGCAACAACCACGGCGGCAACGACTCCGCCGGGTGCGCCCGGCGCTCTGACGGCCACCGCAATTTCTTCAACCCGGATTAGCCTAACATGGAAAAATGTCACTGCTGCAACCGATTTTAAGATAGAACGCAGTAGTCCGGATGAATCAAGTTATAGCCCGATAGGAACGACCGGAACCGGTATTGTTACTTATACTGATTCTACCGGACTCACGTCCTGGACAAGATATTACTATAAAGTTTGGGCGCATAATAATGCTGGATACAGCTCCGAAGCAGCATCGGCAAATACGTGGACGCTGTTGCCGGCGCCCGGCACTCTAACTGCTACGACTCTTTCTTCAAGTCAGATTGCATTGACATGGACTAATGTGACAGGTGAAACCGGTGGTTATAAGATAGAGCGTAGTTGTAAATCGATTGAAAAACCCCTGAGTAATAATGCACCTACCATATCCTATGGAGGGACTCGTACCATGGGTTATCGGTTTAAACCTAATGTTAACGGGCAGATTACGGCATTAGGCAGATTTATTGGATATTACGCAACAGTGGGGAATACCACGGTCAGTTTATGGAATGATACGGTAGGAACAGCAATAGTCACAGCTACGGTTTCCTCTGCTGTCGGCTGGCAATGGGCAACGCTTGCCACTCCGATTACTGTCATGGCTGGAACATACTATCGCGTGAGTGTTGATTGCCCCATTTCTTATTGGGCTATGGGTTATACTTTCCCTGTAACTAAGACCGATATTTATATTGATTCTTCTGTATTGGATGACGGGAGTGGTTTGGGATTTCCCGGTAACACAAATACTACCACTATGTATGGCTGGGCGGATATAGAATTCATACCCGGTTATACCCAGATTGGGACGACTGATACAAATGTAGTTACCTATACCGATACAACGGTAACGGGGTCACACACCTATTATTACCGGGTAAGGGCGACTAATGCGGATGGTGATGGTGATGAATCACCTGAAGCAAATGCGACGACCGCAGGCAATTGGTCCACAACTTTTGCAGTTTCAATTGATGCACCTTCCGCCTTCATCGGATGCAAGACCAATGGCACGCTCTGGATATGGGGCGGGAGTGACGCACCATCTCAGGTTGGAACCGGGACCAATTGGTTCACAGTTGCCGCGGGTGCTGGGGATTCCGGTTCATACTTTTTTGCCCGCCAGACCAATAGCACCCTCTGGTCATGGGGAAACAATTTTAATGGTCAATTAGGACTGAACGATACCAATGACAGAGTCACACCGACTCAGATTCTTGGATCGACTTCAGATTGGTCTCAGGTAGCGTGTGGATTTTGTTTCACTGTCGCCATAAAGACCAATCGCACCATCTGGTCGTGCGGTCTTAATTACCCTGGTCAATTAGGACAGGGTGGTGAAGACATAATTCCACATCCTACCTTTACACAAATAGGGGGAGGCACAGGTACCTCAGATTGGTCTATGGTCAAGGCAGGAAATATGCACAGCATCGCTCTCAAGACCAACGGCACTATCTGGTCGTGGGGAGGAAATAATTACTTTGGTCAATTAGGACGTAGTGGAAGTCCGGACAGTCCAGCGCCAGTCGGAACTGCTTCAGATTGGTCATTAATTACAACAGGGGACTATCATAATGCCGTTATAAAAACCAACGGTAGCCTCTGGGGTTGGGGTGATAATGAATATGGTCAATTAGGACTTGGTAATACATCTGTTAGTGTGAGTACTCCTACTCAAGAATCCACCAATGCTTCAGACTGGTCTGCCGTTGCAGGAGGCGGCGGAGAATATGCCGGTTACACTCTTGCACTCAAAACCAATGGTTCACTCTGGGCGTGGGGAAGTGGATACAGTGCGACTCCATCTCGGATTGGAAGTGATACGGATTGGTCTATCATTAAAGGTGGAGCATTAAGCATCGCCCGCAAAACCAATGGCACCGTCTGGAACGTTACAGGAAGCACAACGACGCTGGTGGGCGAGTAAGTTCCCCTACCAAAGACAGATCTGACACTATGGCATGATAATGGATCTATAGATTTTACCCCATCCCTACGGACGGTGGGTAACCACTGACCTTAAATGATCGCATTATTCATAAATTCAAGCTTCTGTCAGGGATAGATTTGTCTTCATACGAGTGAATTATTCGGGTTATGCCACAGTTTGACATAAATAAATCCTTATAGTATGATGGTTTAAGTATGAATATCCTGATACTATCACGCAGAGAACGTTATTATTCCACGCGCCGTTTGGTAGAAGTAAGCCGCAGGCTTGGACATTCTGCAAAGGTAATAAATCCGCTAAAATATGTCTTAACAACCCGCAAGTCTTCTGAAAATCCGGATGTAGTCATACCGAGAATCGGGAATGTTGCCATAGAATATTCTTTGGCTATGGTTAAGAATTTTGAGTTAATGGGAGTGCCGGTTTTAAATAATTCGGATTCAATCTATCTTGCCAAGGATAAATTTGTGTCTTTACAGGTCTTGAAAAGTAATGAGGTGCCTGTTCCTGAAACTTTTATGGTCCGCTCAAAATCGCTGGTTAAAAAAGCCGTGAAACAATTAGGCGGATTACCGGTTGTGCTTAAACTTTTGCGCGGGTCGCAGGGAATCGGGGTAAAACTTGCGCAAAATATAACCGAATTAATTAATTTCGCCGAGTCCACATGGACATTAGACCATGATTTTATCGTTCAAAAATATTACCCTGAATCCAGAGGACAGGATACAAGAATTTTGGTAATAGGTAATAATGTCATTGCCGGTATGAGGCGTTATCCACGGAAGGGTGATTTCCGCTCCAATATTCATCAGGGTGGCTGGAGTGAAAAGGTAAATCTTCCGCGGTCATATCAGACACTTGCCAAACGGGCCGCAAAAGCCATTGGGTTACAGATTGCCGGTGTGGATATTATTGAGTCTAAAAATGGTCCGTTAATCATTGAGGTTAATGCTTCACCGGGATTTGAAGGGTTGGAAAAGGTAACCGGTCAGGATATTGCCAAAGTGATAATTGATTTTGCCTGTGCTATGGCGCGCAATCGGCGAAAAAGATAATTTCTAAGTGGGATTAAGCAAATGCTACTATTGCCGCACTGATAATTAGACTAAAAGATAATAAATACCGCCAGGTCATTTTTTCATCCAGCATTAGCCAGATAAAAACAATAAAAACGACGAGTGTAATGCATTCCTGCATTATTTTCAGTTGATATGCGGAGCATTGCTTATAACCAATTCTGTTAGCCGGCACCTGGATGCAATACTCAAAGAAGGCAATCCCCCAGCTAATGACAATGGCAAGCACCATTGACAATTCTTTAAATCGGAGATGTCCATACCAGGCGATAATCATAAAAACATTTGAAGCAGTCAGCAGCAGCGCAGTAAGCAGTATCGTATTCATTAGAATTTATTCTTATAATGATTAATATTTATTATTATCGGCTTAAAGAACTACTTCCTTTAAAGAATTTAACTTGACCTATCCAGAGATTGCTGTTAAAATGCTGTCTTGTTGACTAATAAGATAATATAAGTATGTGTGGAATATTAGGAATCTGTAGCGGTGATAAGGATGTCGGTCTGGAATTATATCAGGGCTTAAATGTTCTTCAACACCGCGGTCAGGATTCCGCCGGCATCATCACATATTCCGAGCGGTTTAACCTGAAAAAGGGTAATGGATTGGTGCAGAATGTTTTCAATACTAAGAACCTCAGCCGATTAATCGGTAATATGGGCATCGGCCATGTGCGCTATCCTACAGTGGGCGGCGGAGGAGCAGATGATGCCCAGCCTTTCTATGTAAACTCTCCTTTTGGGATTGCCCTGGCTCATAACGGCAATATCGTTAATTACTTCCAGCTTAAAGAAGAACTTTTCAGGAAGGATTTCCGCCATCTAAATTCCAATTGCGATGCTGAAGTGCTGTTGAATGTATTTGCAGACGAGTTGATGCAAGAAGACTTGAACAAGTTTTCTGCCGAAACCATTTATAAAACCGTGCAGAGATTATTTAAACGGATAGAAGGAAGTTATGCGGCAGTGGCGATAATTGCAGGGCGGGGAATGGTTGCCTTTCGTGACCCGCACGGAATAAAACCCCTGATTATGGGAAAACGAGAAGATAATTATGTCTTTGCCTCTGAAAGCGTTGCTCTTGATGTTTTAGGATATGAAATAGTTCGTGACATCGCTCCCGGTGAAGTGATTTATATAGAAGAAAAACCGAGGTTTTTCGGAGAAGGAAGAAGTTTTTATTCAAAGCGCTTGGTAACCGCAAAGCCGGCTCATTGTATTTTTGAATGGGTCTATTTTGCGCGGCCCGATTCCGTGATTGACGGCATAAGTGTTTACGAGGCAAGATTCAGATTGGGAATAGAGTTAGCAAAGGTAATCAAGAAACGCAGGCTGCTGCCCGATGTAGTTGTGCCGATACCCGACACCGCCCGTCCATCTGCCTCGGCTATTGCTGAAAAGCTCAGGTTGCCATTAAGAGAAGGACTTATTAAGAATCGTTACATCGGCCGGACTTTTATTATGCCGGATCAGGCTAAACGGGAAGAATCAGTTCGGCAGAAACTTAATCCAATCCGTTCAGAGATTAAAGGGAAAAAAGTATTACTGGTAGATGATAGTATTGTAAGAGGAACGACTTCACGGGAATTGGTAAATCTCGTCAGGAATGCCGGCGCTAAAAAAGTATATTTTGGCGTATATTCGCCTCCGTTAAGGCATCCTTGCGTTTACGGAATTGATATGCAGACACACGGTGAATTCATCGCCCGTAACAGGAATGAGCGTAAAATAGCCGAAGAAATAAGCGCAGATGAGCTTATTTACCAGACCATAGAAGGGCTTATTCGCGCGGTTCATCCAAATGGTGAAGTATGCGCCGCATGTTTTACGGGACTTTATCCCACCAAGGTGCCGGAACGCGTATTCCAGCAGATAGAGAAAGAACGGCTGGACGTGAAAATTAATGCAGGTTGTTAACTGAAAATAAATTATATAATAATTATTTGTAATTAGAGAGGATTTTGAATAATATCATTCAACTAATCAATAATTATTGTTTATTAAGGAGATAGCTTTATGAAATGTTTGTTACGGATTATTTGTGCGGGTTTGTTTCTTATTATTATAACCGGCTGTATGAATCTGGAAGGAATAAAAGTATTAAATGCCATCCAGGAAAGCGTAGAAAAGGTTAGCGAAAAAATCCAAGCTAATGTTGTTTATGTAGAAATAACCCAACCGGGAGGCGCTCGCCCTACCGAACTTACCGGGTTAATTGTTAATAATGAAGGTGATGTTTTACTTCCGGTGAATTTAAAGAAAGAGGAAGTCCAAAAGATTTCTGTCTGGATAAAAAAGGATGAATATTCCGCTAAATTACTTCAATCAGATGAACGTCATAATGTTTGTCTTGTCAAAATAAAACTTCCAAGTGGCATTAAAATTAACCAGACTCCTTTAGAAGAGATTGCTTCAGTTAAAACGGGTGATTGGATAGTGGCAATAAACAGCTTAGGGAAAGAATTGGATTATCAGATATTCCGGAATGCCGGTACTGTTTTGGGCAAGTATGAAGGCGAACTTGACCAGATTTTGACAAGTAATTTAAGTATCGGTAATGGGACAGTTATCGTTAATCTTAAAGGTGAACTCGTTGGTATTGGCATGGTTGGACGTAACGGACGCGCTTTAGTTTCTATTTATGAGATTAAGAGATTTGCAAATAAACTCTTCGCCAAAGTAAAAAATCCACCGTCGTCTGAGGCTGCGAAGAAACAACCATGGATAGGAATTATCTGGGAACCAATTAATGAAGATTATGCCGCGGCTATGAATTTACCTAAAGAAAGCGTTCTTATCCGAAGGGTTTCTGAAAAAAGTCCGGCTGAGACTGCCGGATTTAAATCAGATGATTTGATTATCGCGGTAGATGATATGCCATTGACCAAAAGCGGACAACAACTAAGAGACCAACAGTTTATGAAATATCTTGACCCTGAACTCAATAGGGAAGTTACTTTCAAAATACTAAGAAATAATGAGACTAAAATCATCAAATGCCGGTTTGGTGAAAAACCAGAACCCAAGCAATTTAAGGCAGAAGATATTGGAGTGGAAGTGCAAAATGTTACCGATTTGGAATATTATGACCAATCTTTAGCCGTTAAAGAAGGAGTGCTTGTAACCGAGGTAATTGCCGGCAGTCCAGCCGCAACAGGCGAATCAGCTCGCGAGCGTTTGATTTATGCCGGAGATGTTATTATAGAGATAGCTAATATGCCAACTTCAAATCTGGAAGAGTTTAAAAAGGCAATAAACAAAATACGACAGGAAAATTCAGAGATGGGGTTAGTAACACTATGGCGCGGTAGAATATTAACTTATGTGGCATTGAATCTTAAAATAGGGAGAAAATAGAAATGATACGTAAAATATTAATAGTTAGTTTGTTTTTGCTGATAGTCGGTTCCTTAATTGCTCAAGAACAACAGGAATCACCTAAGGAAGACGTGGCAAGTAAACTTCTCAACAAGATAGAACCGGGGTTAGTAACTATTACACATGAGCATGCTCTCGGAAGCGGATTTATCATTTCACCGGATGGTTATATTCTTACCAATGGCCATGTCGTCTCGGTGGCAGTATCTAACCGTGATGAAGAAGACCCCAAAGAAGTGGAAAAAAAGATTACGGTAAAACTTTATAATGATAAGCAATATCAGGCAAAAGTCATCGGTTTTTCACTGGATCCGGATGTCGCTTTAATCAAAATAGATGTGACTGAATCACTGACGCCTTTAGAGTTAGGTAACTCAGATACTGTCAAGAGCGGTCAGAAGGTGTATGCTTACGGTGCACCGGGCGGATTGCAACGCACTCTCACCAGTGGAATTGTAAGTAATAGTGAACGTTCTGATATAGGTACTTTCACTAATATTATTCAAACCGATGCCGCAATTAATCCGGGTAATAGCGGTGGCCCACTGCTTACTGAAACAGGCGAAGTAATCGGAATTAATACTTACAGCGGGGGCGGGCAAGGGATAGCATTTACTGTTCCCATAAAAATTGCAAACGTCTTAAAAGAACACTATCAAAAATATGGTTACTTTAAACGTGCCGACTTCCCATTTTTTGTTACCGATAAATTCAGCGATGAATTATCACGAATGCTTGGTGTAGACAAGGGGATTTTGGTGAATTATGTTTTTCCGGGTTCTCTTGCAGATAAAGCGGGGCTCAAAAATG
>Ga0315282_10008277_pt1 | contig 16863 bp, 16 predicted proteins | sample YL17G07_20_MG_FD_203693 | JGI IMG/M metagenome (GOLD analysis project Ga0315282, IMG submission 203693) | Sediment microbial communities from Yellowstone Lake, YNP, Wyoming, USA - YL17G07_20 | ecosystem: Environmental > Aquatic > Freshwater > Lake > Sediment | place: USA: Wyoming | collected...
ATTCGAGGTATTGAAAGAATTGAAAGCCGACGAAAAAATGAAAAGTATCCCGGTTATTGTTCTGACTAATCTTGAAGGAGTCGGTGATGTGGAAAAAGCTCTTGAATTGGGCGCCAGAACCTATTTGGTTAAGGCGAATTACGAATTGGAAGACGTGGTTGACAAAATTAAAGCGCTTTTGAAATAAAGTCGCTTTTATTTAAAAATTAACCCGAATAAATGCAGGTATCTTCCCAACAATTAAAGGCGTTTTTATTGGACAAAAAACTGATTGGCAAGGAGGATTTGGGTAAAGCGGAAAAACTGGCGGAAAAAACCAAAGATAATCTGGAGAATGTTTTGACCAAAGAACGTCTTTTGCCGGAAAAAGAACTGATTAAATTGAAGGCCTATATTTTGGGCATTCCCTTTATCGATCTCAAAAAGACCGATATTGATCCGCAAACACTGAGAATGATTCCTGAGCCGATTGCGAAGAAAAACAATGTCGTTGCCATTAAAAAAACAAAGGATGAGCTGGAGGTAGCGATGCTTGACCCTTCGGATTTGCAGACCATTGATTTCATCAAGAAAAAAACCAATTTGAAAATCAGGCCAAGATTTACCTCTCGGGAAAGCATCAGAGAGGTTCTCAAAAAATATCAAAAAAGTTTGGAAGCGGAATTCGGAGAAATTATCAAGCAGGAGTCGCAAAAAACGATTTTACCGGAAATGAAGTTGGTCGAAATGAAAAAGGAAGGCGAGGCTGTCGACTTGAAAAAGGCGGCTGAAGAGTTGCCGATAATAAAAATTGTCGATACCTTGGTCAAACACGCAATTTTGCAACGTGCTTCCGATATCCACATTGAACCATCCGAAAAAGAGGTGATTGTGCGTTATCGCATTGACGGCATATTGCACGATGCCATGATTTTACCCAAGCAGGTTCATCCCGGAATTATTGCGAGAATAAAAGTTTTATCGAATCTTAAACTTGACGAACATCGTCTGCCTCAGGACGGCAGATTTAAAATTGAAAGCGAATCGCAAAAAATTTCTTTTCGCGTTTCGATTTTACCCACATTTTTCGGAGAAAAAATAGTGATGCGTCTACTCCTTGAGGGAGCGAAAATGTTTTCTTTGGAAAGTCTAGGATTTTGGGGGGAAAATTTGGAAAAAATCCATCGCGCGATCAAAAAACCGTACGGAATGATTCTTGCTACCGGTCCAACTGGTTGCGGCAAAACAACAACTTTATATACGATTTTGGAAATTTTAAACCAGCCAGGAGTAAATATTTGTACGATCGAAGACCCGATAGAATATCAGATTCCCCGCGTTAACCAAACACAAGTTAATCCCAAGATAGGATTTACCTTCGCTACCGGATTACGCGCACTCGTAAGACAGGACCCGAATATCATTATGGTCGGAGAAATCCGTGACAGTGAAACCGCAAGTTTGGCGGTCAATGCCGCATTGACCGGTCATCTCGTACTTTCGACCCTACACACAAACAATGCCGCGGGCGCCATTCCTCGTTTGATCGATATGGGAGTGGAGCCTTTTTTGATTTCCTCTACCGTAAATATCGTTTTGGCCCAAAGATTGGCGCGTAAACTCTATCAGGAAACAAAGGAAAGATACAGATTATCCGAAACAGATATTAAAGATATGGCCAAGGAAATAGACCTCGATGAATTGCTAAAGATTTTAAAAAGAGAAAAAATAGTTCCGGAAAACGCGAAATGGGAAACCATAGATTTTTATAAGCCGAAACCAGGAAAGGATTGTCCGGACGGATACAAAGACAGAATCGGGATAAGAGAAATTTTGGAAGTCAGCGATATAATCAAAGAAATGATTACAAAAAGAGCGACCGCGGACGAAATCGAAATCCAGGCGCGCAAAGAAGGAATGATTACCATGCTCGAAGACGGTTTTATCAAGGCCGTACAGGGATTAACGTCTTTGGAGGAGATTATGCGCATCACAAAAGAATAATCTATTTATGCCCAATTTTTATTTCACAGCAAAATCTTCCGACGGGCAGGCAAAAACAGGAACTCTGGAAGCCAAGGACGAAAGTAATTTGGCTCAGTCCTTGCGACAACAGGGTCTTATTTTAATTTCGGCTCAAATCTTGGGTCAGGAAAAAGACAAAGGAAAATCACAATCACTGCTTTTTAGGTTCAAAAAAATATTTTTAAGAAGAGTGTCCCTGATGGAAAGATTGATTTTTACGCGCCATTTATCGATAATGATTGGCGCGGGATTTTCTCTTCATAAGGCATTGGAGGTTTTGGCAAATCAGACTCCGAATCAAAATTTCAAAAAAGTCATCAGAGGTATAGTGGAAGGCGTGAAAAGAGGAGAGACCTTTGCGGATTGTTTGGCCAAATATCCAAAAGTTTTCAATAATTTTTTCGTCAGCATGGTTAAGGTGGGGGAAAAAGGAGGAAACCTGGAAGAGGTTTTAAAAATTCTCACCCTATACCTTAAGAGAGAGCACGATTTTGCGACAAAAGTCAGAGGAGCAATGATTTACCCCGCGGTAATCGTTGTGGCAATGATCGGCATCGGAATTATCATGATGATAACGGTTGTTCCCAAGATAACCGCGATGTTTGAAGAATTACATACTACACTTCCTTTTACCACGCAGATTATAATGGCAATCAGCAAATTTTTCGCCAGATATTATATTATTGGCGGAATCAGCCTGATTTTATTGGTTTTTTTCTCCATTAAGTTTTTCAAAACAAAAAGAGGTGCGCGTTTCCTGAGTTTGGTTTTTATAAAAACTCCGTTTTTCAAAAAATTAACGCAGAAAATGAATTGTGCCAAGCTTTCAAGAAGCTTGGCGTCTTTAATGGAAAGCGGCGTGCCGATTGTCGAATCCTTGACTATCACGGCCCAGATATTGAGCAACTTTTTTTACTCCAATTCGCTGCTTGGAATAGCAATAGAAGTGAAAAAGGGAAAAACCATTCAAGAGTCATTGGAGGGGTACAAAAACATTTATCCGATGCTGGTTGGACAGATGATCGGCGTAGGAGAACAAACAGGTGAGCTTTCCGAAATCATGCACAGATTAGCGGATTTTTATGAGGAAGAAGTCACCAATATTACCGAAAATCTTGCTTCGGTAATCGAACCGGTAATGATGATTATTATTGGCGCAGCAGTAGGCTTTTTCGCGGTTTCGATGATACAGCCGATGTATTCAATGATGAATGCATTGTAAAATGTTTGAATTTTTTGTACAAAAAAAAAGAAAATCAGGCATAACCCTTGTTGAAACAATAGTGGGGATTACTTTGTTGCTGATTGTCTTTATCGGCATTTTTGGTTTAATACGGATGAGCTTGAAGATAATATCGCAGTCAAGGGCCAGGGTGATTGCTGCGGCATTGGCCAATCAAAAAATGGAATTGGCCAGGAATCTTACTTATAATCAAGTGGGAACAGTCGGCGGAATCCCCAATGGTTCGATTCCCGAAACCGAAAATATAGTACGTAATAAGATTTCATACACCGTTAAAACAACGGTGATTTATATTGACGACCCATTTGATGGTATTTTTCCCGCTGACCCCTTTGCCCAGGATTACAAAAGAATCAGAGTAAGGGTTTCGTGGTCTGAATTTTTCGGCGGACAAGTAATCATGCAAACGGACATTGCCCCTAAAAGAATCGAAGGAGAACAAGGTGGGGGAACTATTTCGATTTTGGTTTTCGATGCCAGCGGCCAGCCGGTCCCGCAGGTCGATGTTCATATCGAAAATGACGCTGTTTTTCCTCCTATCAATGTTACCTATCAAACAAACAACGACGGTCGCCTTTTCGTTCCGGGAGCGCCCGCTTGCGACGGTTGTTATAAGATTACGGCAAATAAATACAATTACAGTTCCGAAAGAACATATGCCGCAGGAGAACAAGTAAGGGGTGTGGTTTTGGCAAATCCTTCAAAACCCTATCTTTCGGTAATCGAGGGTCAGCTTAGCGAAATCAGCTTTGCGATTGATCGTTTGTCCACCAAAACAATAAACACAATCAGATATGTGGAAGAAAAAAATTGGAGCGATTCCTTCGACAACGAAAGCAAAATAACGGAAAAAACACAGGTAGTGATTGACCCTCTGAATTCCGAAGTGAGACTTGAAGATACGGACGGGCAATACCAGGCTTCCGGTGATATTGTTTCCATAACCGTAATTCCTACGGGTTTAGTCGAATGGGGAAGATTGATTTGGAACGATGAGATATCGGCAGCAACGGAAATCAAATATCAGATTATGTATTACAACGGAACGGACTGGATTTTGATTCCCGATGAAGACCTCACAGTTGGCGGAATTCCAAATTCCGAGGGCCTTTCCGATTCACCTGTTGATTTGTCACAGCTTGATGCCTTTAAGTATAAATCCGTTCGTTTGAAGGCTATTTTATCCACCACCGATTCCAGTCAAACTCCCCATCTTTTTGATTGGCAGATTACGTGGTTTTCTTCCGATACCACGATAAATCTTTCCAATATTCCTTTTTTCATGCAGGGTACGAAAACTCTCGGGACAAATTCGAGTAATCAGCCGATTTACAAATATTTTCAGAATTTTACCACTGATGCCCAAGGAATGATCAGTATTCCCAATTTGGAATGGGACAGTTACAAAATTACCATCAACGGTTCTACTGGTTTTGACATAGCGAATTCCGAACCCGTGCAACCGCTTAACTTGAATCCTGGGGCGGATCGAAATGTGATTATAAAATTAGCCAATCATCAGATCAATACGCTTTTAGTGACCATTGAAGATTCAGGGGGACAACCCTTGGTTGGAGCTACTGTTCGACTCTATAAAACAGGCTACGATAAAAGCAAACTCACCAGTAATTCAGGTCAGGTATTCTTTAGTCCGCTGACTTATGCGACATATAATTTGGAAATTACCATGTCTGGATATCAGACCTGGACGGGCGAGGTCGATGTTTCGGGTCAGAGCGAACAAATAATTTTGATGACTATCCCTTAAATTATGACCAAAAGATTTTCACGGAGCTTTACTCTAATCGAAACCCTTTTGACAATTTTTATTTTTTCGATGTCTTTAATGCTTTTGATTACATTTGTCATAAATGTATATCGGGCATATGGTTATAATTTTGAACAAGCCGTCGCGATAAACGAAGCCAGAAAAGGAATTGAAACGATGGTTAAAGAAATCAGGGAAGCGAGATACGCCGCAGATGGTTCTTATCCATTGGAGGAGGCGGGAAATTCTCAATTTATTTTTTATAGCGACATCGATAAAGACGAAAACATAGAAAGGGTGCGATATTTTTTGGACGGAACGAATTTCAAAAAGGGAGTCATTGATCCGAGTGGAGATCCACCCCAGTATCTTCCGGCAAGCGAAAAAGTTTCCATTCTCTCTGTTTATGTCAGAAACGGCGTCTCAACGCCAGTTTTTACTTATTATAATGGCGATTGGCCTCTCGACACCGTGCACAATCCATTGCCGACCCTTACGCGTTTAACCGAAACAAAATTGATGCACGTTTATTTGAAAATAAACGTCGATCCAAACCGTCCGCCGGATAATTTCGAACTGGAAAGTGATACGCAAATAAGAAACCTTAAAACGAATCTTTAAACAATGATAATTCCAAAACTTAATTTTCGAAAAAAAGAGAAAGGTTCGATCATAACCATGGTTTTAATTTTCGGATCGATTTTCCTCTTCATCTTCAGTGGCTTAGTGGGATTTGTCATTACCCAATACAATCAAAGCAAACAAAAAGTAGCGCTTAACGAAGCTCTTGAAATCGCCGAAGCTGGTGTGAATTATGCACGCTGGCATTTATCCTATTCCCCGAATAATTTCGGCTTTTCTGGTACCTATGATTTTATTGATCCTGAAGGTGGGACATTGGGCCATTATACCCTCGAAATAACGCCGCCCGCAGAATGTTCGACAACATTCACAATTAAGTCGATTGGATGGACAAACGAGTATCCGAAAGCAAAAAGAACATTATTGGTACAATTCGGTAAACCTTCTTTGGCGCAATACGCATTTTTGACAAACGAAGATGTCTGGTTCGGTCAAAATGAAGAGTTGCGCGGACCCTTCCATTCAAACGGAGGAATTAGGATGGACGGAACGCAGAATTCAATTTCGACTTCGGGCGAACTGACCTATACCTGTAAACCCATACATGGTTGCAATCCCGCACAAACCAAGCCGGGAATTTGGGGAACGGGAAACGGGGGAAGCGAAGGGCTTTGGGTGTTTCAAGTTCCGGATATAGATTTCGATGCGATTACCTTAGATTTAGGCGAACTCAGTTCGAAAGCTTATGATGAGGGTTATTATTTTGGCCCCTCAGGAGCTTTCGGATATCATATTAAATTCAAAAATAACAGCAGTTTCGATTTATATAAAGTAACCCGGTTGAAAAGCAATGTTAATGGTCAGGATACCGACGGAGTAACACACAATGAATCAAATGATATCGACAAGGAAACTTTGTTGGCGAATTACCCTTTAACTCAGGGGGAATGTGATGCGCATAATCTGATTTTTGTCGATGATCTTAAGGTTTGGGTAGATGGGGTTGTGAGCGAGAAAGCAACAGTTGCCGCGGCACAGTTTCCTGACAATCCCAATACCAATGCGAGCATCATCATCAATGGTAATATCACGCGTGCAAATCCTAAATCAACACTGTTGGCTTTGATTGCCCAAAAAAACATATTGGTTCCTTTGTATTCGCCGGACGTTCTGGAAATCCAGGCGGTAATGCTTGCCCAAAAAGGCGCGGTCCAAAGATATAATTATTCGAGCGCGTACAGTCCTTACCATACTCGGCAACGCATCATGGTAAGGGGTTCGATTATAACCAAAAAACTTTGGACATGGACGTGGTTAAGCGGCAGTACCGTGACTTCGGGATACAAAGAGACCGAATCGTATTTCGAACCCGATTTGATTTATAATCCCCCTCCTTTCTTTCCGACAATGGGCGATCTGCAGTTTATCTCTTGGGAGGAAGTCCAATAAATTTTATGGTAGAATGAAAATATAGCTATATTTATGAATTTTAAAGATATTATTTTTTCCAATATCTACAGGAATATTCCGGCTTTTGGGCTGGATATTTCCGATTCTTCCATAAAAATTGCCCAACTCGAGAAAAAGGGAAAAAGATTCAAGCTGAGAAACTTCAACCGTTTCACCCTTCCCGCCGGAATCGTCGAAGAGGGAGAAATCAAGGATGAAAAAAAACTGATCGAAAAATTGAAGGAATCGATATCTGGGGTAAAAGGAGAAAAGATAAAGACAAAATATGCGGTTTGCTCGCTGCCCGAACAGCATGCATTCGTAAAGGTGATAAATTTTCCGAAAATGACGACCGAAGAAATAAAACGGGCGATTAAATGGGAGGCGGAAGCCAATATTCCTTTTTCACTTGATGAAGTGTATCTTACCTGGCAAATCGTTTCCCCTTGGCAAAATAGCAGTCATGTGGATGTCCTGGTGAATGCCGTTCCCAAAAAACTGGTGGATAAATACTTGGAAGTTTTAAGAGCCGCAAACATCGAACCTGTAGTTTTCGAAGTGGAATCCGTAGCAACAGCAAGGAGCCTGATTGGTGGCGGAAAAGTCGCAAAACCCGTATTGATTATCGATTTGGGTTTCGACAGAACAAGTTTCATAATTTTTTCCGGGGACAGCATCCGTTTTACCAATAGTACATCGATGGTTTCGAATAAATCGATGCTGGAAGATTTGGCGCAAAAATTGAATATCGATTTTAAAAAAGCTCAATCCCTGAAATTCAAAATCGGCCTGGAAAAAACCGAAGAGGAGCAGGAAATTTTTAATGCTCTGCTCCCCTCGCTTACAAAATTGGTGGAAAAAATTAAAGAATGTATTTCATTTCATCAGGAGCATGCGGATAAAGACGCGGGATGTACGGGAGTTAACGAAATTATACTTTGTGGCGGTGGAGCAAACCTGAAAGGATTTTCCGAATATCTTACTTCGCGTTTGAAAATCCCGGTTGCCATAGGGAATCCTTGGATAAATATTTTTTCCAATAAAAACAACAAACATGATTTTAAGAAATTACCCCCTATTCCCTATGAAGAGTCTCTGGCGTATTCTACGGTTTTGGGTTTGGCTCTTCGGGGAGCACAATTAAAATGATAAAGATGAACTTATTGCCACCGGGTCAAAAAAAGCGGATAAAGATATTGATTCTTTACCGGGATATAATATCTTCCGGTCTTATTCTTTTTCTGATGTTTTTGTTGTTAATTATTTTTCTGGGCGGGTCTTTGACTTTTCTCAATATGCAATACCTTACTTTCGAAAAAGATATCAATGACCAACAATCGAGAGTTATCCAAACAGAAACATCAAAGACGATACCATTAAAGACGATACAGGACAAAATCAAGGAATTGAATGATGGAATATTGGCGATCAAAAAGATTGAGGATGCCAAATCAAATCTTTACGATGTTTTGGACCGTATTAATGAAGAAATTTTTCAAGGAGTAAAAATTTACAGTTTACAAGCGGAAAATGATTCGAAATTGATTACCGTCAGCGGGTATTCTTCTTCGCGGGAAAACCTGGTGGCGATAAGAAAGATTCTCAACAGCGACTCCCATTACAAGGAAGTAGATTTTCCGCTTTCCAATCTGGCCAATCCGACAAATATCAATTTTCGTTTCAGTTTTACTTATAATCAATAACCCATTATGAATACGGGTCAAAAAATTTATTTACTGGTAGGTTTAATGGTTTTAATTATTATTGCCTTGATTGTGGGCGTGGTTAAGCCGTTATTTTCAGACATTAAAAAAACCGCCGCCTCAACAGAAGAAAGTAGAGATACATTAATATCTTTCGAGATGATTGACCAAAAATCTCTGCAGCAGATAGCGGCAGAAACAACATCTATCGGCGATAACCTTGAATTGATAAAAAGCCAGCTTATCGATAAAACCGAGGCTGTAAAATTTTTCGAAGCAATGGAATCCATTGCTTCGTCCACTGGGAATGAAATCGAAATCGATGCTTCGGATTTTCCGAATCTGACCTTGAATATAGTGGGAAACTTTTCGAATTTTATGAAGTTCTTAGGGCTATTGGAAAACGGAAACTATTTTATTAACGTAAATTCAATCAGTCTTACTAAGGCAAGCGGGACAGAAATATCGGAAATTATCCCTAGCAATAATATAAGGGCTGATTTAAAAATCATTGTTTATACCAAAAAATAAAATGAAACCAAAAAATATTCTAAAATCAATCAAAAATTTTCTTTCGAAACATTGGAAAAAATGGACAATTTTTGTGATTTTGGCTATAGTGATTTATGCCGGATTTATCTCTTACAAATATGTCTATAAACCTCTTTATGCACAAAATGAAATCACGCCTTTTAAGTTGGAAATAAAAAAAGCGGCATACCAGAGTATTATGGATAATTACGCGAAAAAACAGGAAACCATCGATAAAATAATTAATAAAAATTATTCGGACCCGTTTAAATAATTTATTTTTATGAACCAAAAAATATTTTTTCCAATTTTGATAATTTTTGGCCTAACCCTGCCGCTATTTGTTTCTGCACAATTAACCCCATTAGTCACGTGTAAAGATAATTGTACGCTTTGCGACATATTTCTCACATTACAGAAAGTGCTTAATTTTATCTGGTGGATACTTTTGATTATTGCACCCTTATTCATTATTGCCGGAGGAATAATGATTCTGACTGCAGGTATAAAGCCCGACCAACTGCAGAAAGGTAAAAGTATCATCACCGGGACGATTATCGGTTTGGTAATCGCGCTTTTGTCCTGGACAATTCTGAATATGATATTTAATGCCTTAGCCGATCAAGGCGGTGCGGGATTTCCCTGGCCCTGGAACCAGATTCAGTGTACGGGTGGAGGAGTAGCCGAGGGAAAACCCTGTACTTCTGATGCGGAGTGCGGTAATAGTATGTATTGTGATTTTTTGAGCACAAACCGGTGCGTAACCGCGGAAAATTTAACGTGTCGGATCTGGGAAGATTGCCCCGCCCCCTATGATTGCGGAAGCAATGGTAAATGCACAAGAACTCCTGGAGGAGGCGGACAAGTCACCCAGGGAACTTGTAGTGGTGTAAGTTGTTCGGATACAAATCTGGATATATGTAACACATCAGTGGTATATAATTGTAGTATAAGCCAGGTAAACATCTGGGATACTCAAATTCGGGCCGCTGCACTTGGCAAATCGATTTGTTCTGGAATAGACACAGTAACAATGGTTAAAGCAATTATGGCAAGAGAATCTGGTGGGATTATTGATACCATAGGTTACGACGGTTTATCTGCCGGATTAATGCATTTAATACCCAGCACTGCCGAAAACTTTAAGAGCGCGTGCAATATTACCGACACCATTACACTTGATTGGTTAAGGGATTCTGCGAATGCCCAGGCGCAAATTTGTATAGTAATAGAATACTTAAGATCTTTAGTTAGCGCTTGTGGTTGCACGAATTGGGATTTGGCAGCTGGCTATAATGGGGGAGCTGGCGCTTGTGCACAAAGCGTTGATTGTGGGAGTTGCGTTATTTGTTCAGGTTATACGCGTGCCTATCAATGTTTTTGGGACGATAACGCACATACAATTTGTAACGTTGACCGTTCACAGAGTTTTAGTCCTACCAGAGCATACGTTCCACAGGTTGTTAGTTGCTATGATCAATTTTAATTAGAGCCCCCATAGCTCAATGGATAGAGCACTTGCCTTCTAAGCAGGGGATGTAGGTCCGATTCCTACTGGGGGCATTCATAATATGACAAAAGATAAAATCTTTTTTTTTCTGATTTTAATTTTGATTATTTCTGTTGCCGTTGCCTTTGAATTGCCCCGCTATTTTTCGCAAAAGCGGAGCGAATTTTTAATTCAAAATGAAAAAGCCGTCAAAGATACCGATATTACGATTACGGAAAAAAAACCGATTTATGTTAAAGGCGTGTATGTCACTTTCAACACTGCAGGAAACCATAAGATGGATGAAATTATCGATTTGATTAAAAGGACCGAATTGAATAGCGTGGTTATAGACGTTAAAGATTATACCGGGATAGTTCCCTTTGAAACCGAAAGCGACCTGATTCATCAATTCGGCGCAGAAAAGCCTTATATTAAAGACATAAAAGGATTGATTAATAAATTACATAATGAAGGGATTTATACTATTGCCAGAATCGCAGTTTTCGAAGACAATCATCTTTCGGCCAATATGCCTGGTTCAGCCCTAAGAACTTCAAGTAATGCTCTTTGGCGCGATGCTAAAGGACTGACTTGGCTTGACCCTTCATCGCAAGAAGTTTGGGACTATACCGTAGCCTTGGCCAAAGAAGCGATAAAAGTCGGTTTTGACGAAATAAATCTTGATTATGTTCGTTTTCCTTCCGATGGTGCAACCGGATTGATTAAATTTCCCGTTTGGGACGGCAAAACCGCAAAAGCGGAAATCATCAAACAATTTTTCGCATATTTCAGTTCGAGAATCAAGCCTCTGGGAGTTTTTGTTTCTGCGGACTTGTTCGGATTGACTTTGACTACTACCAATGATTTGAATATCGGCCAATGGCTTGAATATGCCGCACCTTATTTCGATTATGTTTGTCCTATGGTTTATCCTTCACATTATCAAGCGGGTTCTTATGGGTATGAAAATCCTGCGGCGCACCCTTACGAGATTATTTATTACGGTCTGACAAAAGGAGAAGAAAGATTGGCCAGTTTTTCCGCTGCAAATCCCAATGAGAGTGTGGCAAAAATAAGGCCCTGGCTTCAGGATTTTAATATGGGCGCCATATACGACGCAAATATGATTGAATTGGAGAAAAAAGCGGTTTATGACGCTAGTGCTTCAGGCTGGTTATTATGGAATCCGAGTAATGTTTATACCGAAGGAGCATTAGAAAAGGAATAAAATTTGACAAAAATAAAATTATTTGTTATTTTAGTATTAAATTCTCAAAAGAAAGGAGAGAGCCTTGGACGGAAAAAAGAAGAACGTGACAAATGATGAATTGTCGAGAAGGATGTTTCTGAATTTTCCCGCCAGAATGAGGAATCTGACTACAGAAGAAAGGAAAGAACTTGACTCATTTTTAGTAACGGGAAAGACCGAAAATATCGTAAGTTTTGGATGCGAACAGGCAATCAGGGATCCAGTGCTTTTCTTTCGGATTAGGAGGGCCGTAGAAAAATACGGCGATGTCGTAATCGACATTATGAATGATATCCTTTGCGGGTTTCCCGAAGACGGAATTAATTTGGCGGAACTTCCCAAAGAAGAAATTTTAAGGGAATTATTCAAAAAAGAAGAGAGGAAAAAAAGCAAGAAAAATCAGGGTGGCGTCTAAGCGCCACCCTTTTCTCTTTACTATTTAAAGATTTTAAGTTATTATTTTTTTATATGGTGTCCATGGTGTAATGGCTAGCACTAGAGTTTGTGGAACTCTCAGCACGGGTTCGAATCCCGTTGGACACCCCAATTAGAACACTTGTTCGCTTGAAGCACCGTATCAAACGGTGTTTTAAGTTCAAATAAGAGCTTTTTGCCCCGTAATTCAAGGTTCTGAAGTAGAAAGTTGAGAAGTTGCCTTTTTTCAAAAATTTCAGAACTTTCAAATATCTCGTAAGCCCTTTTAGCTAAATTTAGTGTCATATTTGCGGTTAAATAGAAGTTTTCATCGGCATTAGTATATCTTGCTGTTTCTGCTTCTATTTCTATTTGTTTTTCTTTATATTCCTTTAGCTTTTTGTTAAACATATCCTTAGTAATACTACCGTCAGCCATTAGGTCAAAGGCGTTGCTTATTCTTTTTTCAATTTGGTCGTATTCTACCCGAAGCGTTGCCAAAGATTGTTTATGAAATTCGTTTTTAGCTTGATTTACCCTTTTTAAATCTTCTGTTATTTCTTTTATTTTTTCATCTGATAGCTGTATATTTTTTAAAGTTTCATAAATAGGAGCTAATAGGTCTTCTTCTCTAATGTAAATTTTCTTTTGGTGCACTCTCTTATAATTCGTGCAACTATAATAAACGAATTTTCCTTTATGCATTTCGGGCGTGATTGTGCAACCGCACTCGGCACATTTTATCATTCCTCGCATAATAAAAGGCTTTGAGGCGTATTTAAACGGCTTCTTGTGGTATCCAGCCATAACTTCTTGGCATTTATCAAATAACTCTTTAGAAATAAGAGGCGGGTATTTATGAGGATACAAATTTCCTTTAATTTTCATTAGCCCATAATAAAAGGGGTTTTTAAAAATCGCAAATGTTTTAGATGTGCTTATGGGCTTGGGGTTTTTGGTATGACTTCTTAGCCCTAATTTTGTTATTTCATTACTAATTTGTCTAATTGAGTAATTGCCGGTAGCATATAATTCAAACATTTTTATTATGAAATGGGTTCGTGATGAGTCGGGGATTATTTCTTTATCGCCGTTTTCGCCTGTTGTGTTGGTATATCCTATCGGAGCTTTGGTTATCCATTCGCCCCGTCTTATTTTATATTCATAAGTTCTTTTAACATTATCACTTATTTGCCCAACAAAAGATTTAGCCACGAATACGGCTAAATCCCATCTTTGAATTTCCGAACTATTAGAATCTTTATGTATAACAAGATTTTCCCTGATAAAATGGATTTCTAATTTTCCTTGCTTCCTAAAATCATCTAATAAAACTGATTCCTTGAAGCTTCTTTGTAATCTATCAACGGTTTCTACTATTAGAGCTGTCGGTTCTTTAGATTTCTTAATTTCTTCAATTACTTGCTCAAACTTTGTTCGTCTGTCTTTAAGCGATGATTCATCAAACTGATATTCGTTCTGTATTGTTAGCCCTTTTATTTTGGCATATTCTCTGGCACGGGCAAGCTGGGCAGGAATTGACTGCCCTTCATTTATTTGTTCTTCAGTTGAAACTCTTGCGAGTATTATTGCTTTCATAGTTTAACTCAAAGGGACGGTCTGGTTGACCCAGTCCACTTGCTCGCAAGGAGTAGTAATACTGGCAGACCGCCCCTTTGGGGTCAGTATTACTAATAAAATCCTTGCGAATTAGCTAATGGATGGGTCAACGCTTTTATTATAACGCATATTTATATAGCAAGCAAGCGGATAACCAATTTTTATTTAATAACTTTAAATGCCCTAAATCCATTGATATTCTTCTCAATATCTTTTATAAATCCGTGTGCTGTTTTTTCAAAAATACTATCATTAAATTTCTCTAAATATCTCTTTAATGTCGCCCAGTTAGTTTTTGGTTTATAATTTTTTGCGATACTTCTAAATCCTCTTATTCCTTCATCGTCTTTGCATAATAAGTTTAACCCTACCAATATAATTGCCGTTTTTATATTTGTTTTTGGGTATTTCATTAAAATCTGCTGTAAGATTTTTTGTGGGCCATTGTTTATGCTAAATAGAAATAAATTTTTCCCAAAAAATTCTTCCCAATATAATTTAACTATTTTTTGACACAAATCCTTTTTAAAAATATTTTTAAATACAGGGTTTTCCGTATAGCCGACTTTTTCTAAAATCTCTTTCATTTTGTCTTTATGGCTTAACCTTATTTCAAATCTTAAAACTTCAAAGTTCTTTCTTTCCTTTTTGATATAATCAAATAAATCTAATTGTAATTTCGTTTGGTCTTTATCTGTTGCTCTTTTTGCTGGTTTATCTAAATCATTTATCTTGTCATATAAAACCAATGAGTGCCGATTAGCATAGAGTTGTAATGATTCGCCGTTATTCCTAAAACTTACCTTCTCTAAATCCAGTTTTTGATTAAGGTTTATTTTAGATAATTCTCTAATCGCAAATGATGAAGTATATCCTTTGCTAAGCGGTATATTTTTTGAAGGATGGAATGATATAACTTCTGCATCTTCAATTTGATAACTCCAAAGCATTACTCCCATTTCTTTAATTATCTTTTGCAGTTTGCTTATTACTTCATCAAAGTCAGTTTCCTCTGCCTCATCTAAATTATTGTTGAAAAGCAATTTAGGGACTGAAAATTCTGCTTTTAGATAAAGCTGTTTTCCTCTTTTTATAATCGTCAATCTTGGCTTATAAACTCCTTTTTCTCTATCTGTTGTTGTGGGATTATTTACACATCTGAAAAATCCTTGCACACTTTCAAGTATTTTTGCTGAAGGACTAAATTGTTCGGGATAAATTATAACCGAATAATCTATGGGGATTTGTAAAATTACGGTATCTAACATTTCATTACTTTTTTAATTACTTTTTTGATTTATTGATTTAGTATTTTTTCAGCTTCAGATATTATTGCTTTTTCTATTGCTTTGCTTGTTTCTAAGTTTATTGGGTGATAGATATTTATGTCTTTGTTGCCGATTTTCTTGGTAGGGTAGGTAATTCTGTATCCTATGCCATTAAGTCGTGTGTAGACCCCAATTGAGCCCAAATAAAGGCTATTTTCAAGCACTACGCTGGCAAATGCCACAAGCCCCTCTCTTGGCTTAATTGGTATTATTTGTATCTCTGTTATCTTCATTATTTTTATATTTTTCAGGGTTATTTCTTTTATCTATTTGTAAAAGCAAATTAAAAAACCCGAGCAAATTTTGCTTTGTTTCAAAATCTTCTTCCGAATCAATATCTTTATCTGTTATTTGTTTAAAATCTTTGGACATAAAAAAACCATACTTTTCTTTGAGTATGGTCTTTTTATAAATGTAGATATACTTACATTAAAAAAATGGGTATCTAAATGTCCCTAATATCCTTTGGTTCTTTTTTAATTTTTGTTGATTTAGCAAAACGGGTAGCTGTTTTTTTAATTGCATCTTGGGACATTTTTATATTATGCTCCTCTTCTAAGATAGCTGAAATGATTGTTTCTTTATAAATGCCCCTACCAGAGAAATTTTCTTGTCCTTTGTATATTTTTAATAACTCCTTTTTAGATAATTTATACAAAGAATATACAAGCTGATTTCTATCAAAATCACTTTCTTTAATTTTGCTTGGATTTACGCCTAATTGTTTATAAAAAGCATTTTTTTCTAACAGATGCTCCTTTAAATCATTCCAGTTATCTTCTATGTATTGAAGCACCTGTTCCTTAGTCGCATAAGGTTTGATAATCAAAAAAACACTATTAAAATGAGAAGAAAGCAATTTTACGGTTGTTTCGTTAAATAAATATTTTTTACTAAAAATTCCTTCATTCCTTCCTTTCATATTCAATTCCATCGGAGAGAAATGGACAACGCCTATATATCGGCAGTTTGAACAAGCAATCTTGTTTTTTATATATTGCTTAACCCCGCATTCCCCTAAAAATAAATACTTTTCAATAAAATGAACTGCAATATGCTCATCAAGCAAATCAAAACCCCAATATTTATTTAAAAGGTTAATAACGATTGGAGATAATTTTGAAATAAATTTATTTTTTTTGAAAATAAAATGACTTGTAAATAAACTGCTATGGTCATCAATTATCATCAAAAAATAACCCGTGATTGCTACGGAGTCGGCTCGTTTTTTCTTTTTCTTTTTAAGGTATTCAAAAAATTTTTCTCTGTCATTTTCAGTCAATCTGGTTTTGTTTTCAATGTCATATTGCTCCATAAAGGCAAATTGAGTTGCTTCTCTTTCTTCTTTTTCGGTAAGTTTCTGTTTAAGGTATTCAACAAGTTCTAATTGGTCAATAAAGCCATTTTCAACTGGTATCCCAAGTGTTTTTCTTATCTGTTTTATTTCATTGATAAACCCGTCCTTAACGAGAAGCTTATT